>JRYI01001453.1_pt1 | contig 10341 bp, 10 predicted proteins | sample 235361 | NCBI WGS metagenome assembly JRYI01 (sample SAMN03074212, study PRJNA261471) | activated sludge metagenome | biome: Common Effluent Treatment Plant; feature: Wastewater; material: Activated sludge; isolation source: activated biomass in a lab-scale reactor treating industrial wastewater at...
GCAGACGACCAGCACGTCGGGCTGGACGACGGTGTCGATGGCGGCATCGGCTTCGTCCGTGCGCGGCAGGCGGACGTCGACCGGGGCGATGTAGGGGCGGCAGGACTGGCCGTCGAGCTGGTTGGCGAGCTGGCGATACACCTCGCCGGCGACCTCCTGATGCTCGACGAGTGGCGCGGGCGCCATCAGGAAGGCTTCGCCGTCGATCAGCTCGTAGCGCGCGTCGTCCGGCCATTGCAGGTAGTCGGCGTAGGTGTAGCGCTTGTCCTTGGACAGTGCGAGACCCATCGCGATGCTCCCGGGTGAAGGTTCCAGTGCTCTCATTCTAGGCGATCACCCCTGGCGCGATGCGGGCCAGCGCCGCAGCATGGCCGCCGCCACCCGGTCCGCCTCCGCTAGCGGCTGGGGGGGCGTGCGCAGCTGCCCGCTGCGCTGCCAGTCGTCGAAGGCGGTGACGAAGCCCTCGCGCTGGAGGTCGGCGAGGCCGGCGGTGACGCGTGTCTCGCCCCGCCGCGGCACCGCGAGCAGACCGGTGGCGGCGCCGGCGGTGAGGCTCTCGTACACCATCGACACGCTGTCTTCCGTGACCCAGGCCTGGGCGCTGCGCGCGAGCTGTTCCATCGCCCAGCCCGGCGGGGTGTCGCGCACCGGGCGGAGCTCGACGCCGCGTGCGCGCAAGGGCAGCAAGGCCGCCTCGGTGTCGGCCGGGGTGCGGCGCGAGGTGGTCAGCGTCCACCGCATGCCGGGCGTGGCGGCGAGGATGGCGTCGAGCTGCGCGCGCAGGCCGGCGTTGTCCCAGCCGTGGTGCTTCGACGGGCCGCCGATCAGGAACAGCCCCTTGTCGGACTCGCGTTCGGCGCTGGGCCGGGCGGTGTTGAGCACGCCGCGGGTGGCGATGACGTTGGCGCGCGCGGGCGGGGCGTCGTGCTGCGGGATGACGCACAGGTCGAAGCAGCCCAGCGGCAGGCTGGGCCGCATCAGCGCGATCAGCTTGCCGCCGCGGGCGCGCCGCGCGGCCAGCCCGGCGAGGTGGGTGCGGTGGCCGGCGACGAGGATGAGGTCCGGAGCGGGCAGCCCGGCGCCGGGCCCGAAGCGGCCGCGCACGCCGTCGACCAGCGCCGCCATGGCGCCGGGCGCATCGATCCAGTGCGCGACCACCGCCGTCCGCGCCGCCAGGGCTTGCGCCAGCCCCTGCAGCTGGCTGCGGTGGCCGGGTTTGTTGTCGGTGACGAGCCAGAGTGTGCGCACAGGGCATCCTTACCGGGCAGGCGACGATCGCGTGGCGAATGCTCGCCAACCGATTGCGAGACAGCCCTGTCGTTCATACTCGCCCTCCCCACCATGGATGATCCAGGGCATCAGCGGGCTGTTGCTCAGGGTTCGCCACTTGAGTGCGGCGGCGGGCCAGTCGCTGGCGAAAGTCTGCCCCGATTTGATCTCGACCGCCTGCAAGCCGTCGCGGGTTTCGAACAGCAGGTCGACCTCCTGGCCCACGTTGTCGCGCCAGAAGTAGAGGTCCGCGGGGCGTCCATCGTTGAAGCGGGTCTTGATGAATTCGGAGACGACCCAGGTTTCGAACAGGGCGCCGCGCATGGCGTGGGTGGCGATGCTTGCAGCGTCCCGGATGCCGAGCAGCCAGCACATCAGGCCAACGTCGAGGAAGTAGAGCTTGGGTGTCTTGACCAGACGTTTGCCGAAGTTTTCGAAGTAGGGCGGGATTCGCGTCACCAGGTAGCTGGCTTCGAGCACGGACAGCCATTCGCGTGCGGTAACGGCGGTGATGCCACAGTCGGCACCCAAGGCGCTGAGGTTCAGCAACTGCCCGGAACGGGCGGCGCACATGCGCACGAAACGCTGGAATTGGGTGAGGTCGCGTACGGCGATCAGCTGCCGGACGTCGCGCTCCAGGTAGGTGGCCACATAGTTGGCGAACCAGTCCAGCGGGCTTAGCGCTCGATCGTATAGGGCCGGGTAAGCGCCTTGAAACAGCAACTCGTCGAGTTGCTCCGGCAGGCGCTCGGCCGCAGCCAGTTCGCCGGCCGAAAGCGCGAGCAGTTCGACGCGACCGACCCGGCCCGCCAGCGACTGCGTCATCCCCGAGACCAGTTCGAACTGCTGCGATCCGGTCAGCACGAAGTCGCCCATGTGCTTGCGGGCGTCAACGATGCCTTGCAGCCAGGACAGCAGTTGCGGGCAGCGCTGCACCTCGTCGAGGATGGCGCCGTCCGCGAAGCGGGCCAGAAAGCGTTTGGGATCGGTCTCGGCGAACTCGCGCTCCTCGGGGTTCTCGAGGGAAACGTAGGCTTTGTCGCCAAACGCCTGTTGCGCGAGAGTGGTCTTCCCGGCCTGGCGTGGCCCGGTGAGGGCGACCACAGGGAAGCCCCGTGCGAGGCGAAGGAGGGTGGGGAGGGCCGATCTGGGGATCATCTTACAAATCTAAAGTTGCACTTTCGATTTGTAAGATATGACGTCGCGCGAGGCTGGGCAAGGCGTCGCCTCACGTCACGCTCTCCGCGAACTGCACCGCGTGCATCGCCGCATAGGCGCCCTTCTTCGCCAGCAGCTCGGCGTGCGTGCCGGATTCGACGATGCGGCCCTGGTGCATCACCACGATGCGGTCGGCCTTCTCGATGGTCGACAGGCGGTGGGCGATGACCAGGGTGGTGCGGTCGCGCATCAGGTTGTCGAGGGCGGCCTGCACCATGCGCTCGGACTCGGTGTCGAGCGCCGAGGTGGCCTCGTCGAGGATCAGCACCGGGGCGTCGCGGTAGATCGCGCGCGCGATCGCGAGGCGCTGGCGCTGGCCGCCCGAGAGGCGCGCGCCTTCCTCGCCCAGCACCTCCTGGTAGCCGTTCGGCAGGGCGTCGATGAAGCCGCTGGCGAAGGCGGCCTCGGCGGCGGCGCGGATGCGCGCGGGGTCGGGCGCGGGGTCGGCGTAGGCGATGTTGGCGGCGACGGTGTCGTTGAACAGCACCACGTCCTGGCCCACCATCGCCAGCTGGCGGCGGTAGTCGGCCAGCCGGTAGTCGGCGATCGGCGCGCCGTCGAGCAGGATCTCGCCCTGGTAGCCGCTGTAGAAGCGCGCGATCAGGTTCACCAGGGTGGTCTTGCCGCTGCCCGACTGGCCGACGAAGGCGACCGTCTCACCGGCGCGGATGTGGAGCTCGATGTCCTGCAGCGCGGGGCTGGTGTCGTCGTTGTAGGCGAAGCGCAGGCGGCGGAGGTCGATCTCGCCGCGGGCGTGCGCGATCGGCTTGGTGCCGAGGTCGGGCTCGGGCGCCTGGTCGATCAGCGCGAACACCGTCTGCGCCGCCGCCAGGCCGCGGTGGAGCTGGTCGTTGATCTTGGTCAGGCTCTTCACCGGCTGCTGCAGCAGCAGCATCGCGCCCATGAAGGAGACGAACGCGCCCGCGGTGAGCGCGCCCGCCTGGGTGCGCACGCCGGCGAAATAGACGATGAGCGCGATCGTCACCGCCACCATGAACAGGTTGATGCCGGAGTTGATCGCGGTGGTGGCGGCGCGCTTGACCGTGAGCCGGCGCACCTGCTGGTTGGTGCGCGCGAAGCGGCCGGCCTCGTAGTCCTGGCCGTTGAAGATCTTCACCACGCGGTGGCCGCCGAGGCTCTCGTCGAGGATGCGCGCGAGCATGCCCATCGAGTCCTGGGTCTGCAGCGACAGGCGGCGCTGGCGGCGGCCCACCACCTTCATCGAGATCGCCACCCCGGGCGCGAGCAGGGCGCAGAACATCGCCAGCTGCCAGTCGGTGTAGAACAGGATCGCCAGCAGCGAGATCGCCAGCACGCCGTCCTTGACGATGACGGTGATCACCTGCAGGCCGGCTTCCATGATCTGGTTGACGTCGTAGGTCACGCGCGACAGCAGCTCGCCGACCGAGGAGCGGTCGTAGGTCGCCACCGGCAGGTGCAGCAGGCGCTCGTACATCTCGGCGCGCACGTCGTGGGTGATGCGCGAGGACAGCCAGCTGCTGGTGTATTCGTAGCCGTAGGAGGTGAGCATGCGCAGCAGCCCGAGCCCGAGCAGCACCACCGGCATCACCCACAGCGGCATGTCGCCGCTGGCGAGCGAGTCGAAGCCGTCGATGAGGTCCTTGAGCAGGCGCACCAGCAGGGCGTCGACCCCGCCGGCCGCCGCCATCAGCACCACGGACAGCACCGCGAGGCCGCGATACGGCTTGAAGTAGCGCAGCAGGCGGAAGTAGAGCGCGCGGGTGGACGTCATCGGGATCGCAGTCGGCGTGGCAACAGGCCGAAGCTTAGCATCGCCCCCGCCGCGCTCAGCGGTTGAACCACTTCAGCACCGTGCCCCAGGGCTCGAGGTCGAGCCGGGTGACCTGGCCGCAGGCGAAGTCCAGCCCCAGCCAACGCTCCGGCGGCAGGCCGAGCAGGTGGCCGGCGATCACCCGCAGCGGCCCGCCGTGGGCGACCACCACCACCGCCGCGGGCGGCTCCGCTGCCTGCCCGGCCTGTTGCGACAGGTCGGCGAGCCAGGCGAGCACGCGCGCGCTCATGTCGCGCGCCGACTCGCCGCCGGGGGCGCGAAAACCGAGCGGGTCGGCGGTCCAGGCGTCGATCGCGGCGCCGATGTCGGCGAAGGCGCGGCCCTCCCAGTCGCCGAAGTGCATCTCCTTGAGGCGCGCGTCGAAGCTCGGCGTGCCGAGCTCTTCGGCGAGCAGGCGGGCGCGGGCGAGCGGGCTGGCGTGCAGGGCGAACGCGTCCGGCAGCAGCGGGCGCAGGCGCGCGGCGACCTCGGCGGGGCTTCGGCGAGGCCGACGTCGGTCTGGCCGTAGCAGATGCCGGGCGCGACGTCGGGGCGGGGGTGGCGGATCAGGTGAAGTTCCATGCGGCGAGGATCCCGAGGTAGCAGGCGAGTTCGGCGAGCTGCTGGGTGGCGCCGAGCAGGTCGCCAGTGTAGCCGCCGAGGCGGCGGTGGAACAGGCGCGCCAGCGCCAGGCCGGCGACCGCGGTGGCGAGCAGCGCGCCGGCGATCTCGGCCGGCAGCAGCAGGCCGAGCGGCAGCAGGCCGCAGACCAGCGCGAGGGCGAAGCCGGCGGCGGGCAGGCGGTTGGCGACTGCGCGCGACCTGGCGCTGTCGTCGGCGCGCACATAGGGCAGGGCCTGGATCAGGCACACCGCCGCCAGGCGCGACAGCGGATGGGCCGCGAACAGCGCGAGGGCGACGCTGAGGTCGTCGTCGATGCCGAGCTCGATCAGCGCCACCGCCTTCGCCAGCAGCATCAGCGCGATGCCGATCGCGGCGTAGCTGCCGNNTCGGCGAAGCCGTCCTCATGGAAGGCGCCGGTGAGCCGCACCGTCAGCGCCATCGACAGCACGACCGCCACCGAGGGCGGCAGCAGCAGGGCGAAGCCGAGGTAGCTCGCCGCCGCCACCGCGCCCACCACCCAGCCCACCAGCGGCAGATAGGCCGCCGCCGGCCGCAGCCGCTCGGGCGCCCAAGCGACCCAGGCGGGCACCGGGATGCGGGTGAAGAAGCCGAGCGCGGTGAAGAAGAGTTCGAGCTGGCGACGCACCGCTCAGGCCTTGTCGCTGACGCCCGCGGACTCGAAGCTCGCCATCTCGTTGAGGAAGTTCACCGCCGCCTGCACCAGCGGCCAGGCGAGCGCCGCGCCGGTGCCCTCGCCGAGGCGCAGGTCGAGCTCCATCAGCGGCTCGGCGCCGAGATGGGCGAGCTGGGTACGGTGGCCGGGCTCCTGCGAGCGGTGGGCGAACACGCAATAGGGCAGGATCGCCGGCGCGATCGCGTGGGCGACGAGCAGGGCGGAGGTGACGATGAAGCCGTCGATCAGCAGCAGCATGCGCTTCTCCGCGGCGCCGAGCATCGCGCCCGCCATCATCGCGATCTCGAAGCCGCCGTACTCGGCGAGGGCGGCGAGCGGGTCGGCCGGACGGCCGCCGCGCGCCAGCGCGCGCTCGAGCAGATCGAGCTTGCGCGCCACCCCGGCCTCATCCAGCCCGGTGCCGCGGCCGGTGACATTCGCGAGCGCCGCGCCGGGCACCAGGCAGTGGGTCAGCAGCGAGGCCGCGGCGGTGTTGCCGATGCCCATCTCGCCGAAGCCGACCACCCTGCGGCCGTTGTCGGCGAGGGTGTGCGCGATGTCGCGGCCGCGTTCGAGCGCGGCGTCGCGCTGCGCGGCGCTCATCGCCGGGCGCTCGAGGTAGTTGTCGGTGCCGGGGGCGATCTTGGCGTCGACCAGGCCGCGGCGGGCGCCGAAGTCGTGGTTCACCCCGGCGTCGATCACGCTGAGGCCGACCTCGAGCTGGCGGCAGAAGACGTTGATCGCCGCGCCGCCGGCGAGGAAGTTCTCCACCATCTGCCAGGTGACGTCCTGTGGGTAGGCCGACACCCCGGCGCGCGCCGCGCCGTGGTCGCCGGCGAAGGCGACGATGTGCGGCTGGCGCAGCGCGGGGCTGAGGCTCTGCTGCACGAGGCCGATCTGCTGCGCGAGCGGCTCGAGCCGGCCGAGCGCGCCGAGCGGCTTGGTCTTGCGGTCGATCTTCCGTTGCAGGGCGGGGGCGAGGGCGAGGTCGGGGGCGGCGATGTCGAAAATCATTGAGGGGGGGAGGGGTCGGGCGGGGTAGGGGTATGGGGCGGAGTGTCGGCGTCGGCGTCGTCGGGGAGGTCGCGGTAGAGCTCGGCGAGCGCGAGATCGAAGCCGAGCGCGGGCAGGGCGATCGAGCCGGCGTTGCTGCTTGCCTCGCTCAGCAGCCAGCCGCCGTCGTCCTGGCGGGTGTAGCACTCGACCTGCGGGCGGTCCTGCCGCACGAAGAGCACCGTGCGCAGGCCGGGGAAGCGGCGGTAGGCCTCGAACTTGCGGCCGCGGTCGTAGGCCTCGGTGGTGGGCGACAGCACCTCGACGATCAGCGCCGGGTCTTCCTTCACCTGGCGGCGGGCGCGATCGGCCTCGCTGCAGCTGACGAAGACGTCGGAGTAGAACAGGCTGTCGTCCTCGGCCAGGCGCAGGCGCACGTCGGTCATGAAGACGTTGCAGCGGGTGCCGCGCAAGGCGGTGCGCAGGGCGATATAGGTGTTGCCGGCGATCGTATTGTGCACATCGCTGCCGCCCGCCATGGCGAAGGCCTCGCCGTCGACGAACTCCCAGCGCTCGGGCTGCTCCGCCTCCCAGGCGAGGAATTCATCCAGTTTCATCGCGTGCCTTTCCGCTGGCAGGCCCATGGCATCGTCCTCCGCGTCTGCTCCGCCTTCAGTTTAGCCGTGCTTGAGCACCAGCGGCAGGCCGGCGGCGACGAACACCACGCGCGCGCAGCGCGCCGCCACCGCCTGGTTGAGCCGGCCGGCCTCGTCGCGGAACAGGCGCCCGAGCGGGGTCTCCGGCACCAGGCCGAGGCCGACCTCGTTGGCCACCAGGATCACCCGGCCGGGCAGCTCGGGCAGGGCGGCGAGCAGCGCGTCGCGCTCGCGGCGGAAGGTCGGCAGCGCGTCGGCGCCCGCCGCGGGCGGCAGGGTCTCGGCGCCGGCGAGCAGGTTGCACAGCCACAGCGTCAGGCAGTCGACGACCACGCAGCGATCGGGCGCCGCCTCGCCGCGCAGGGTGTCGGCGAGCGCGACGGGCGCTTCCAGCGTGCGCCAGCCGGCGGGGCGGTCGGCGCGGTGGCGGCGGATGCGCTCGGCCATCTCTTCGTCGAGCGCCTCGGCGGTGGCGATCACGGTGACCGCCAGGCCCGAGGCCGCCGCGCGCCGCTCGGCCTCGCCGCTCTTGCCCGAGCGCGCGCCGCCGAGGATGAGTTCGCATGTCACGGTCGTGAGTGTCCTATCGAATTTGTGCATACAACGCTGCCGCTGTAGGAGCCCTGCCCCCAGGGCGATCGCAGCCGTCGCCGCCAGCACGACCGCCGTTATCGCGCACAGGGGTGCGCTCCTACAGTGCCTGCGACCGGCGCCCTCCGTGTAGGAGCCCTGCCCCCAGGGCGATCGCAGCCGTCATCGCGAGCACCACCACCGCTATCGCGCACAGGGGTGCGCTCCTACAGTGGCTTCGACCGGCGCCATGTTGCCGTGCACGATACCGGACCGTACGGTATCATCCGCCCCCACTGCCCCGGAAGGGGTGGCGCGTTATCGGTGCCCGCGGGCGTTTCTCGCCCGGGGTTAAACGGGAATCGGGTGCGCGGCCTCACCGCCGCAATGCCCGGGCTGCCCCCGCAACGGTAAGTGCGCGCAAGGCGGGTCACACGGCCACTGGGAGGGCTCCTCCCGGGAAGGCGATCCGCCGCGTCCGGCAAGGCCGGTACAGCGCACGAGCCCGGAGACCGGCCGGAACGCGAAATGGCGGATGTGCCGCGGGGTGGCGGCGACGGGTGCGTTTGTGCGGCTCTGTTCGGCTCTCCTCTCCCGCGGTGCGTCCAATCGCAAATCGCCACGATGCGCGGGGACGCGGCGCGTGGCGCAGGGAGTCGAAAACAATGAATGTCCGTCTTGGTGCCGCGGCGATCGCCGTGGCCGCAGCCTTTCCGTTTCACCTGCCGTCGGCCTTCGCCCAGGAGAAGGTCGCCGACACCGTGGTCGTCACCGCCACCCGCCAGGCCCAGCGCGAGAACGAAGTGCTCGCCAGCGTGGAGGTGATCGAGCGCGAACAGATCGAGCGCGCCGGGCAGAGCACGATCATCGAGCTGCTCGCGACCCAGCCCGGGGTACAGATCAGCAGCAACGGCGGCGCGGGCGCGAGCAGCAGCGTCTTCATCCGCGGCACCAGCTCCAAGCACGCCCTGCTGCTGATCGATGGCATGCGCGTCGGCTCCGCCACCAGCGGCCAGCCGATGCTCGAGGCCTTGCCGCTCGGCGTGATCGAGCGCATCGAGATCCTGCGCGGCCCGGCGAGCGCGCTCTACGGCTCGGACGCGGTCGGCGGCGTGATCCAGGTGTTCACCCGCAAGGGGCGCGAGGGTTTCCATCCCGAGCTCTTCGTCGGCTACGGCAGCAACGACACGGTGCGGGCGAGCGCCTCGCTCGCCGGCGGCAAGGACCGGCTGCGCTACAACCTCACCGTGGGGCAGGACGAGACCGACGGCTTCAACGCCAAGCGTGATCCGGCGCATTGGGTCAGTGCGTGGACCGGCGCGTCGTCCTTCAATCCCGACGACGACGGCTTCCGCAACCGCTACCTCAGCGCTTCGGCTGCGCTCGGTTTCCGCGAGGCCGACGAGATCGGCGTCAGCACTTACTACTCCGACGGCCGCAACTGGTACGACACCAACGACTTCTACGATTCCCGCCTCGACAAGACGCTGTCCTCGGCCAGCATCCACATGCGCAACCGGCTCAGCGACACCTGGACCAGCACCCTGCGCCTCGGCCAGAGCCAGGACGAGACCAAGGACAAGGCCGACTTCGCGCCTGCGACTCGCTTCGAGACCACCCAGCAGCAGTTCGTGTGGCAGAACGACGTCCGCCTCGGCGACGGCCTGCTGCTCGCCGCCTACGAGTACACCCGCGAGGAGGTCGAGGGTACGGCCGGCTACGACAGGGACAAGCGTCACGTCGACGCCGTGCTGCTGGGCTGGAGCGGCCGCTTCGGCGCCCACAGCCTGCAGCTCAACGCGCGCCACGACGACAACTCGCAGTTCGGCGACAAGACCACCGGCCTGCTCGGCTACGGCTACCAGCTGTCGCCGGCGTGGAGCGTGCGCGGCAGCATCGGCTCCGCCTTCAAGGCGCCGAGCTTCAACGACCTCTACTGGCCGGGCAGCGGCAACCCGGCGCTCGAGCCCGAGGTGGCGCTCAACCGCGAGCTCGCCCTCGGCTGGGACGACGGGCTGCACAAGGTGGATGTGACCTACTTCAACAACAAGGTAAAGCGCCTGATCGACTGGGCGCCGACCGCAAGCGGCTGGTGGGCGCCCTCCAACGTCGGCCTCGCCCGCCTCGAAGGCGTGGAGCTCGCCTACGGGGTCGGCTTCGGCGGCTATGATCTGAAGGCCGGCGTCGATTACCTGAAGGCCGAGGACGGCGACGGCAACCGCCTGCCGCGGCGCGCCAAGCTGTCCGGCTTCGCCCGCCTCGACAAACACGCCGGCGCCTGGAACTGGGGCCTGGAGTGGAACGGGGCGAACCATCGCTACGAGGACGAGGCCAACACCGACCGCCTCGCCGGCTACGGCCTGCTCAACGCCTATGCGCACTACGAGCTGGCGCGCGACTGGCGGCTGGAGATGCGGGCCAACAACCTGCTCGACAAGGACTACCAGCTCGCCCGTGGCTACAACACCGATGGCACCAACGTCTTCGTCGGCGTGCGCTGGGCGCCGCGCTGAGGCCGGCGGCAGGGGCTGAGAGCGTGAGAGTTT
>JRYI01003949.1_pt1 | contig 10331 bp, 8 predicted proteins | sample 235361 | NCBI WGS metagenome assembly JRYI01 (sample SAMN03074212, study PRJNA261471) | activated sludge metagenome | biome: Common Effluent Treatment Plant; feature: Wastewater; material: Activated sludge; isolation source: activated biomass in a lab-scale reactor treating industrial wastewater at...
CACGAACATCGGCAGCAGGCCCACCGCGACGATGGTGAGCGCGGCGGTCGAGGCCTCGGCAAGACGCTCGTCGGAGGCCAGGATGTGGGCCTGGGTGGCCAGGGTGTCGAAGTTGAAGGGCCGGATCACCAGGGTCGCCGGCAGCTCCTTCATCACATCGACGAACACCATCAGCGCCGCGGTGAGGAGGCTGCCCCTGAGGATCGGCACATGCACCCGGCGCAGCGTGACCCAGCGCCCGAAGCCCAGGCTGCGCGAGGCGTCGTCCATGCTGGGCGTGATCTTGCCGAGGCTGGATTCGACCGCCTGCAGCGCCACCGAGAGAAAGCGGCTGAGGTAGGCATAGACCAGCGCGGCGATGCCGCCGGTCAGGATCAGCCCCGGATTGACCCCGAAGGCCGAGCTCCACCACTGCGCGAGCAGGTTGTCGAGCCGGGTCAGCGGGATCAGCACCCCGACCGCGATCACCGAGCCCGGCACCGCGTAGCCAAGGCCGACGATCCGGTTGAGCGCGTGCGGCAGGCGCGAGCGCGCGAGCCGCGCGGCATAGGCGAGCACCACCGCGAGGATCACCGCCAGCAGCGCGCTTAGCGCGGCGAGCAGGAAGCTGTTGCGCGCGAGCTGGACGAAGCGCGCGCCGAACTGCGCATCCCCCTCGAGCAGCGCCATCTCCAGCAGCAGGCCGGCGGGCAGCAGGAAGCCGAGCAGCAAGGGCATGAAGCAGGCGAAGGCGGCGATGAGGCCGGCCAGCGGCGACAGCCTGAGCCGCGCCGGCGCGCCCTGCTGGCGCGAGGTGTTGTTGAAGCGGGCGCGGCCGCGGCTGGCGCGCTCGAGCGCGAGCACGATCACCACGAAGGCGAGCAGCGCGGCCGACAGCTGGGCGGCGGCGATGCGGTCGCCGAGCGAGAACCAGGCGCGGTAGATGCCGGTGGTGAAGGTCTGCACGCCGAAGTAGGACACGGTCCCGAAGTCGGCCAGCGTCTCCATCAGCGCGAGCGCCACGCCGGCCACCACCGCCGGCCGCGCCAGCGGCAGCGACACCCGGAAGAAGCAGCCCCAGGGGCCGAGACCGAGCGAGCGGCCCGCCTCCAGCATGCCGCCGGCGCGCTCGAGGAAGGCCGCCCGGGCGAGCATATAGACGTAGGGATAGAGCACGAACATGAACATCGCCACCGCCCCGCCGACGGTGCGCACGTCGGGGAACCAGTAGTCGCCGGCGCGCCAGCCGAAAGCCTCGCGCAGCCCGCTCTGCACCGGGCCGACGAACTGGAGAAAGTCGGTGTAGACATAGGCCATCACGTAAGCCGGCATCGCCATCGGCAGCACCAGCGCCCACTCGAACACGCGCCGCCCGGGAAAATCGAGCATCGTCGTCAGCCAGGCCGTGGTGACGCCGATCGAGCCCACGCCGAGGCCCACGCCGATGCACAGCACCACCGTGTTGAGCACGAACTCGTCGAGCACGGTGTCGGCCAGGTGGGCCCAGGTGCCGGTGGTGCCGCCGGCGAACACGTTGGAAAATACCGACAGCACCGGCGCCGCGATCAGCGCCGCGATCAGCACCGCCGCCACGCTCAGCGTCGACCAGTAGCGGCCGAGCCCTGCGATGTTTTTCATGCTGCTCCTGAATCGATGGAGCGCGACCGCGCCGCGCCAAGCGGGGAATTATAATTGATCGCATTTGAACCGCCCCGGTGCAATAATCGATTCATACGCAACAGACGCCCCACCCATGCCTCATCTCGAACTCGTCGACATCGATCTCGCCTTCGGCGGCCACCGGGTCGTGCGACAGCTCTCCCTCAAGCTCGAAAAGGGCCGCATCGGCTGCCTGCTCGGCCCCTCGGGCTGCGGCAAGACCACCGTGCTGCGCTGCATTGCCGGCTTCGAGCCGGTCGCCGCCGGCGAGATCCGCCTCGATGGCGTCGTCGTCAGCAGTCCGCGCCAGCACCTCGCCCCCGAGCGGCGCCGGATCGGGATGGTGTTCCAGGACTACGCGCTGTTCCCCCACCTCACCGTGGCCAACAACATCGCCTTCGGTCTGCGCAAGGAAGCGGCCGCGACCCGACGCGCGCGGGTGGCGGAGCTGCTCGAGCTCGTCGGCCTCGCCGACCAGGGCCGCAAGTTCCCGCACGAGATGTCGGGCGGCCAGCAGCAGCGCGTCGCGCTGGCGCGCGCGCTGGCGCCCCGGCCCAGCCTGCTGCTGCTCGACGAACCCTTCTCCAACCTCGACGTCGAGCTGCGCGAGCGCCTGTCCTACGAGGTGCGCGACATTATCAAGGCCACCAACACCACCGCGATCCTGGTCACCCACGACCAGCACGAGGCCTTCGCCGTCGCTGACGAGATCGGCATCATGTACGAGGGCTGCATCCAGCAGTGGGACACGCCCTACAACCTCTACCACCGGCCGGCGAACCGCTTCGTCGCCGACTTCATCGGCCAGGGCGCCTTCCTCCGCGGACGCGTGCTCAACGACCGCGAGGTGCGCGTCGAGCTCGGCATCCTCAACAGCGCGATCCCGCTGGTGTGCGGCGAGGACTGCGGCGGCTGCACCCACGGCAGCGACGTCGACGTGCTGCTGCGGCCCGACGACGTCGTGTACGACGACACCAGCCCGCTGCGCGCGGTGGTGACCCACAAGGCCTTCCGCGGCGCCGACATCCTGTACACCCTGAGGCTGCCGAGCGGCACCAAGGTGCTGTCGCTGGTGCCCAGCCACCACAACCACTGCATCGGCGAGAGCATCGGCATCCGGCTCGACGTCGACCATGTGGTGACCTTCCAGGACGAGCTCACCGGGCTCGACACCGTCGCCCATCCGCCGGCGACGGCCGCCGCCGCGCGATGATCCCCTGGCTGCGCGGCGAGCCCGCTTTCCCGCCGCTCGCCGCCGCGCTCACCGAACCCAACGGCCTGCTCGCCGCGGGCGGCGAGCTCGGCCCGGCCTGGCTCCTCGCCGCCTACCGGCGCGGCATCTTCCCGTGGTTCGGCGAGGGCGAGCCGATCCTGTGGTGGAGCCCGGACCCGCGGCTGATCCTGGTGCCGGACGAGATCCGCATCCACCGCTCGCTGCGCCGGACCCTGCGCCGCCGCCCGTTCGAGCTGCGGCTGGACACCGACTTCGCGGGCGTCATGGCGGCTTGCGCCGCGCCGCGCGAACCCGGCGGCACCACCTGGATCCTGCCCGCGATGCGGCGCGCCTATGGACGCATGCACGAACTGGGCTACGCTCACAGTGTCGAATGCTGGCGTGAGGGCAGGTTGGTGGGCGGGCTCTACGGCATGGCGCTCGGCCGCGTCTTCTTCGGCGAGTCGATGTTCTCGCTCGAGACCGACGCCTCCAAGGTCGCGCTCGCCCACCTCGCCCGTCTGCTGCACGACTGGGGCTTCAGGCTCATCGACTGCCAGATGACCACCCCTCACCTGGTGTCGATGGGCGCCCGCGAGATCCCCCGCGTCCTGTTCGCGGGCGCGGTGGCGCGCTGGAGCGGCGAGGGCCGCGCCCCGGGGCGCTGGCCGGCCGACGCCGCCGCCGCGCTCGACTGGTCCACGGCGGCAGAACACTGATTTTGGGGCAGGCAGCAAGCATGAAACCGGACTATCCCTATGCGCTGATCCAGTTCTACGCGACCGCGCCCTACCCCTGCTCCTATCTGCCCGACCGCATGGCGCGTTCGCAGGTCGCCACCCCCGGCCACCTGATCGATCCGCAGATCTACAGCGAGCTGGTGCGACGCGGCTTCCGCCGCAGCGGGGTGTTCACCTATCGCCCCCATTGCGACCTGTGCAGGGCCTGCGTGCCGGTGCGGATCCCGGTGGAGCGCTTCCGCCCCGACCGCAGCCAGCGCCGCGCGTGGGCCCGGCATGCCGCGACCGAGGCGGTGGAGTTGCCGCTGGCGTTCGCCGAGGACCACTACCAGCTCTACCAGCGCTATCAGGCCGCACGCCATGCCGGCGGCGGCATGGACCAGGACAACCGCGAGCAGTACGCCCACTTCCTGCTGCAGAGCCATGTGGACAGCGGCCTGATCGAGTTCCGCGAGCACGGCCGGCTGCGCATGGTCAGCGTCATCGACCGCCTCAGCGACGGGCTGTCGAGCGTCTACACCTTCTACGACCCCGACCTGCCCAACGCCTCGCTCGGCACCTACGGCATCCTGTGGCAGATCGAGGCCTGCCGCAGGCTCGGCCTGCCCCATCTCTACCTCGGCTACTGGATCGCCGACAGCGCGAAGATGGCCTACAAGTCGCGCTTCCGCCCGATCGAGGCACTGTCGAACGGCGAATGGGCCCCGCTCGAGACGCGCGCCACCGGCTGAAGCCTCGGCGCAGTCGCCGGCGGGCGAGGCTGCCGCTACAATCGCGGCCATGCTCTACGACCTCGCCCGCTCGCTGCTGTTTTCGCTCCCTCCGGAAACCGCCCACGATCTCACCCTCGCCGGCCTGCACCACTATGGCCGGCTGATGCCCCGCGGCAGACCCGAACCCGCCACCCCGGTGGACGTGATGGGCCTGCGCTTTCCGAATCGCATCGGGCTGGCCGCCGGTCTGGACAAGAACGGCTACGCGATCGACGGCCTCGCCCGGCTCGGCTTCGGCTTCCTCGAGATCGGCACCGTCACCCCGCGGCCGCAGCCGGGCAACCCGCGCCCGCGCATGTTCCGCCTGCCCGAGGTGGAGGGCATCATCAACCGCATGGGCTTCAACAACGCCGGCGTCGACGTCCTGGTCGCCAACGTGCGCGCGGCCAAGTACCGCGGCGTGCTCGGCATCAACATCGGCAAGAACTTCGACACCCCGATCGAGCGCGCCGCCGACGACTACCTCGCCTGCCTCGACAAGGTCTATGCGCTGGCCAGCTACGTGGCGGTGAACATCTCCTCGCCGAACACCAAGAACCTGCGCCAGCTGCAGGGCGAGTCCGAACTCGACGACCTGCTCGGCCGGCTGAAGGCGGCCCAGACCCGCCTGGCCGACACCCACGGCCGCTACGTGCCGCTGACGCTGAAGATCGCCCCCGACCTCGAGCCGGCGCAGATCACCGCGATCGCCGACGCGCTGCGCCGCCACCGCGTCGATGGCGTGATCGCCACCAACACCACGATCGCCCGCGAGCGGGTGCGGAGCCTGCCCAACGGCAACGAGGCGGGCGGCCTGTCGGGCGCACCGCTGTTCGAAGCCTCGACCGCGGTGGTGCGCCAGCTCGCCCAGGCGCTCGGCGGCGAGCTGCCGATCATCGCCGCCGGCGGCGTCGGCAGCGGCGGCGACGCGCGCGCCAAGCTCGACGCCGGCGCGAGCCTGGTGCAGATCTACAGCGGCATGATCTATCGCGGCCCGGGCCTGGTCCGCGAGTGCGTGCGCGCCACCGCGAGCTGAGCGCCGCGGCGGGCGGCGCGCGCCGCCTGCACTGGGGACAAGCTCAGGGCGTCGCCTGTTCGGCCATCTCGCGGCGAAACTGGAACAGCAGCTCCTTGCAATCGACGCAGCTGACGATGCGCCGCTCGTCGCGGCCGTGGCTGAGGCCGATCTCCCTGAACGCCTTCGAGCCGCAAGCGTGGCAGGCGGCTTCCTGCAGGCCGTGGGTGCGCAGGTAGTCCTCGCGCTGCGGCAGCGCGGCCTGCTTGTCCTGGAACTTGCGGTGCAGCCTGAGCACGAACCAGCTGAACGAGAAGAACACGAAAAGGACGAGAATCGGCAGGGGGAAATCGGCCATGGGAGGCGCTCCGGCGCATTCAGAGCGACCGATGCTAACCCGTTTTGCCGCCGCCCGAACCCGCACGGGTCAATTTCACCGCCCAAGCGATCACGGCTGCAGGGCTGCGGCGGAGGGCGGATCCGGTCGGTCCGCCGCGGCCTCGTCGTCCGCCGGCAGGCCGTTGCGCAGGCAGGCCAGCACCGCGGTCGCGATGCCGTCGGCCATGCGCGCCTGGCGTCGCGGCTCGCGCAGCAGCAGCTCCTCGTCGCGGTTCTTGATCACGCCCGCCTCGAACAGCACGGCCGGCATGCGGGCATGGCGGAGCACCGCGAGGCCGTCGTAGTAGTGCACCGCATGCTCAGGGTCGGCGTAGCTGCGGCGGCGTCCGTTCTTGTGCGTGGGCACGAAGCCGAGACGTTGCAGGCGGGCACCGATCGCGCGCGCGCACAGGATGCTGAGGGCGGTGTCCGGGTTGTCGCGGGAGACGAAGAGCGAATGGCCGGCGAACTCGTCGTTGTAGTCGAGCGCCCGCCCCGCCCAGGTCCACGGCCGCAGCTCGAAGGCGTTCACCGAATCGTGATGCACCGACAGCAGGAAGTCGGCAGCCTCCGCCGCCGCCGGCCGCGCCCGCAGCGAGGGGATGCGCCCGTCGGCGTTGACCACCACGACCTCGGCGCCCCGGGCGCGCAGCGCATCCACGATGCGCAGGCCGAGCGCGCGATTGAACGCGTATTCGGTGCGCCCGCGGGCGCTGGTCGCCCCCGGCGCGAGCAGGGTGTGGCCGATGTCCACCGCCACCCGCGGCGGGCCGGGGTCGCCCGCGTGCGCCGCGAGCGGCAGGACCGCCGCGATCCAGCCGAGGACGCGGCGCATCCGGGCGCTGCACCCACCCGCGCTCACCGCGCCGCCCTCATCGATCCGCCTCCGCGGGCGGCAGGAAGCGTTGCGCGAATTCGTCGGCCGGCACCGGCGGGCTGCACAGGTGCCCCTGGTAGTAGTCGCAGCCCTGTGCGGCGAGGAAATGCCGCTGCACCGGCTTTTCCACCCCTTCGGCCAGCACCTTGAGCCCGAGGCTGTGGCCGAGTTCGACGATGGTGGCGGTCAGCTGGACGTCGTTGGGGTCGTGCGGCAGGTCGCGCACGAAGCTGGCATCGACCTTGAGCTTGTTCACCGGGAAGCGCTTCAGGTAGGAGAGCGAGGAGTAGCCGGTCCCGAAATCGTCGATCGACAGCCCGACGCCGAGGGCGCTGATCGCGCGCAACACCGCCAGGGTCTCCTCCGCATGCGCGATCAGGCTGGACTCGGTGATCTCCAGCTCGAGCCGGCCCGGCGGAAAGCCGGTCGCCGCCAGGGTCGTGGTGAGCCGATCGACCAGTCCGCCGCGGCGGATCTCCTCCGGCGACAGGTTCACCGCGAGCAGGTCGAAGCGTCGCCCCTCGTCGAGCCAGCGCCGGCCCTGGCGACAGACCTCGTGCCGCACCCATTGACCGAGCTCGACGATCAGGTCGGAGTCCTCCAGGATCGGGATGAATTCGCTCGGCGCCGCCGGGCCGCCCTCGTCCTTCAGCCGCACCAGCGCCTCGGCGCCCACCACCCGGCCGCTGCGGATGTCCACGATCGGCTGGTAATGCATGCGAAACCCATCGGCGGCGAGCGCCCGCCGCAGGCGCGACTCGAGCGCCAGGCGGGCGCCGGCGCGTTCGGTCAGGCTCTGGCGGTAGAAGCGCACCAGGTTGCGGCCCGCCCGCTTGGCCTCGTACATCGCCGCCTCGGCGCGCTGGATGAGCTCGGCGGCGATCACGCCGTCGCCCGGATGAACGCTGACGCCGACGCTCGCGCTCAGGTGCAGGAGCTGGCCCGGGCGCAGCTCGAAGGCCTCGTGCAGGGCATCGAACACCTGCGCCGCGAGCCCTTCGGCCACGCGCTCGCCGTCGGCGCCGCTGGCGACCGCGACGAACTCGTCGCTGCCGTGGCGGGAGAGCACCACCCCCTCGTCGACACCCGCGCGCAGCCGCCGGGCCGCCGCCGCGATCAGCTCGTCGCCGCGTTCGTGGCCGAGGGCGTCGTTGAAGTGGCCGAAGCGGTCGAGGTCGATGAAGAGCACGACCACATGCTCGCCGGCGGCGTCGGCGGCGGCGATCGCCTCACCCAGCCACGCCCCGAGACGCTGGCGGTTGGGCAACTCGGTGAGCGGGTCGTAGAGCGCGAGCCGGCTCGCGCGCTCCTCGGAGCTGCGCAGCAGGCTCAGGTCGGTGAACACGCCGACGTAATAGTGCGGCTCGCCGCGCCCGCCCACCTCGCCGCCCCCGCCGCGATCCTCGGTGACCGTGCTGATCGACATCGACAGCGGCAGCACCTCGCCGTCCTTGCGCAGGGTCCACAGCTCGCCCTGCCAGTAGCCCTCGCGGGCGACCGTGTCCCACATCGCACGCAGCGAGGCGGCGTCCTGCCGGCCGGGCCGGAACATGCGCGGGATGCGACCGAGCACCTCGTCCTCGGCATACCCGGTGATCGCCGAGAAGGCGCGGTTCACCGCGACGACGCGCACGTCGGGGCCGGTCACCAGCACGCCGTCGCGGGTGCCGTCGAGGGCGATCCCGTACAGACGCAGGCGCTGTTCGCTCGCCACCAGCTCCTCCACCGCGGCGCGGCGGCGGTGCTCGACCCGCCGGCTCAGCACGAAGGCCGTCGTCATCACCAGCAACAGCGCGACCTGGTTGAAGAGGTCGAGCAGGCGTTGTTCGCGCCTGTCGGCGTCGATCTCCGCGATCACCTGGCGCTCGACACGCACGGCGCTCTCGTTGGCAAGGTCGAGCAGCAGGTTGAGCTCGACCACGCGGAGATCGCCCGCGCCCGAGGCGCGCGCCCGCTGCAGCAGCTGCTCGAGCACGCGGCGGTACTGCAGCGCGTCCTCGGCGAGCGCGGTGGAACGCCAGCGCGCGACCGGCACCACCTCCAGCCCGCCCCCGGCCTCGACCGCACGCGCGCTCTCGAGCACCGCCTCGAAGCTCGACGAGAGCTGGCCCGGGGGCGCCGGCGGATCGACCTGCGCCAGCCGGTCGGTGAAGGCCTGCGTCCTGACCACGAAGAGCCGAAGCCGGGCGAGGTGCTCCTCGACCTGGGCGGTGTCGCGCAGGGCCGCGCTCCAGCGCTGCGAGGACCACGCCATCGACATCAGCACCAGCGCGCCGAACAGCAGGATGGCGACCCCCACCAGGCGGCTGCCATGCAGCGCCGGCGAAGCGCTGTCGTGCCTCGCCCGCGCGTCCCTGCCGGCATGGATCTCGCGCCCCTCGTTCAACTTCATCGCCTGTTGCCGCCTTGGTCCTCGATCGCGCCCGCCGCCGGGCGTCCTCCGGCTATCCCGGATAGCAGCCGGGAGTCTAGCATCGACCTTCCGCGGCCGACGGCGCGCGCCGATCCGGCTCTGGCGGCCGCCCCGGGCGGGCGGGGTGCCGCTGTTGCAACTTGATTCAGATCATGGTGGCGCGGCGCAGCGCAAACCTAAGATGCATCGCGCGTGTAGCTTCCATCGATCCGGGCACACCCCGACCAACCTTTTCGGAAAACGAGACAAACAATGAGGACCTCACCATGAGCGGCGTATTCACGAAGGCAATGGCGCGGAACATCTTCTATGGTGGCTCCGTCTTTTTCTTCCTTCTGTTCCTGGCCCTGACCTTCGACACCGAGCGCGAACTGCCCAATCGCGACAACCGTGCCGAACTGACCGAGGCGGCCAAGGCCGGCAAGCACATCTGGGAGACGCGCAACTGCATCGGCTGCCACACCCTGCTCGGCGAGGGTGCCTACTTCGCTCCCGAGCTCGGCAACGTCTTCGAGCGGCGCGGTCCCGAGTTCATCAAGGCGTGGATGCAGGCCCAGCCCACCGGCGCCCCCGGCCGCCGCCAGATGCCGCAGTTCCACCTGACCGACGAAGAGCTCGAGCAGCTCGTGGCCTTCTTCAAGTACACCAACGGCATCAACACCGCCAACTGGCCCCCCAACATCGAAGGCTGACCGGCATCCGGAGAGACCACAAGAGGATCAAGACATGCAATACAAATCACAAGCGGTCGCCATGCCCTACTTCATCGCGGCGATCGGGCTGTTCGTGGGGCAAATCATCTTCGGCCTGATCATGGGCCTGCAGTACATCATCGGCGACTTCCTGTTCCCGGAGATCCCGTTCAACATCGCGCGGATGGTGCACACCAACCTGCTGATCGTGTGGCTGCTGTTCGGCTTCATGGGCGCGGGCTACTACATGGTGCCCGAGGAGGCGGAAACCGAGCTCGCCAGTCCGAAGCTCGCCCTGGCCCTGTTCTGGATCTTCCTCGTCGCCGGCGCGCTGACCATCGTCGGCTACCTGCTCGTGCCCTACGACAGGCTCGCCGAGATGACCGGGAACAACATCCTCGCCACCATGGGCCGCGAGTTCCTCGAGCAGCCGCTGATCACCAAGATCGGCATCGTCGTCGTCGCGCTCGGCTTCCTGTTCAACATCTCGCTGACCATGCTCAAGGGCCGCAAGACCGCGATCAGCATGGTGCTGCTGCTCGGCCTGTGGGGTCTGGCGATCTTCTTCCTGTTCTCCTTCTACAACCCCGATAACCTCGTCCGCGACAAGTTC
>JRYI01000496.1_pt1 | contig 10321 bp, 6 predicted proteins | sample 235361 | NCBI WGS metagenome assembly JRYI01 (sample SAMN03074212, study PRJNA261471) | activated sludge metagenome | biome: Common Effluent Treatment Plant; feature: Wastewater; material: Activated sludge; isolation source: activated biomass in a lab-scale reactor treating industrial wastewater at...
CACGCGCAGATCCAGATAACGGTCGTTGTTGCCACCATAGCCGCCATTGTGACGCACCACCATCACACCGGCCGCCTGCCGGCCGCGGCTGTCCCCGCCGGCCGCCTGCCCTGCCGCCAGCGCTCCGACCAACCAATCGGCCAGTTCACCAGGACCGCGCCGAGCGTCCTCAAAAGCGGCCGCCATCGCCTCGACCGTCCCCGGCACAAGGATGTTTCCCTGGCAAGCGAAGCCCTCGCCGACGATGTGGCCGGCCCAATCGTAGCACCCCTCGCCGGTGAAAGCGGCCGCCCGGCCATTCCTGTCCACCATACCCACCTGGCGCTGGGCACGATTCTCATCGCCGGCGGTCAGTCCCTCGATGGCATCGACCGCGCTGACGCCGCGTTCCATCAGGTTGAGGCCCTCAATCCCATAGGCGATATTGGCAAAGGACTGCGTGGCGACTGCTCCCGCCCTAGCCCGCGCCCAGGAGACAACGGCCGCGCAGGCCAGGAATTTGGATTGCACGGCCACGCCCCATTCCTTTTTATTGGGGTCATATGCCACAATGGAGAAGGTAGCGATAGGCTCGTTCCGAGGCATTAGAACTCCTCTTTCCCACCGTCGGGCGGCAGGAGCGCCGCCGCCAGTACTTCCTCGATTCGATCAACAAGGACGAATTTAATATCCTGTCGCAGATGCTTGGGGATATCCAGCAGATCTCGCTCATTCTTGCGCGGCAGAATAAAGGTGTGGATTCCGGCCCGCCGCGCGGCCAGCGCTTTCTCGCGCACGCCGCCGACAGGCAGCACCCGCCCCCGCAGCGTGATTTCGCCCGTCATGGCGACGTCATGACGGATCGGCCGCCCGGTAAAGGCCGAGATGAGCGCGGTCGCCAGCGTCGCCCCGGCCGACGGCCCATCCTTCGGCACGGCTCCTTCGGGCAAGTGAATGTGAATATCCTGTTTCTCAAAGCGCTCGGCCGCGATACCCAGTGTATCGACCTGGCTCCGGGTATAAGTCAGCGCCGCTTGGGCGCTCTCGCGCATTACATCGCCCAACTGCCCGGTGAGGATCAGGTTCCCCTTGCCGGGCATGAGGTTCACCTCGATGATCAAGAGTTCGCCACCTGCAGCGGTCCAGGCCGCGCCGGTAGCCACGCCAACTTCGTCAGCATCGGGCCGGATATCCTCGGCGAAGCGCGATGGGCCAAGCAATTCGCGCACCCTGTCGGGCGTGATCTGCCGGGGATAGCGCTTTCGCTCCGCAACCTGGCGCGCGATCTTGCGACAGACGTTAGCTACTTCCCGCTCAAGATTGCGCACGCCGGCCTCACGAGTGTATTCGCGGATGAGCGTTTTTAGTCCGTCCTCGGTGAAGGCCACGTTCTTGTTTGCCAGGCCATGTTGTTCCAACTGACGCGGCACGAGAAATTGGCGCAGAATACCGAGTTTTTCTTCTTCAAGGTAGCTGGAGAACTCAATGACTTCCATGCGATCCTGCAGGGCATGGGGAATCGCGTCCAGGTAGTTGGCCGTCGTCACAAACAAGACGCGCGACAGGTCATACTCCAGCCCCAGGTAGTGATCGACGAAAGAATTGTTCTGTTCGGGATCCAACACTTCCAGCAACGCGGCCGATGGGTCGCCGCGAAAGTCGGCGCCCAACTTATCAACCTCATCGAGCATGAAGAGCGGGTTGCGCGTCCCAACGCGGCGCATGGCCTGGATGATCCGCCCCGGCATCGCGCCGATGTAGGTGCGGCGGTGACCGCGGATCTCCGCCTCGTCACGCACGCCGCCGAGGCTGATGCGCACGAACTCCCGCCCCATTGCGCGAGCGATGGAGCGGCCGAGCGAGGTCTTTCCCGTGCCCGGCGGCCCCACGAAACACAGGATCGGGCTGCGCAGATTGTCGGGAGCAATACGACGGACAGCGATATATTCCAGGATGCGATCCTTCACCCGCTCCAGTCCATAATGGTCAGCATCGAGCACCGCAGCGGCATTGCCGACATCAAGATTGTCGGCCGATTCCTCCAGCCACGGCAGGTCCAGGATCCAATCGATATAGGTGCGGATGATGCCGATCTCCGGCGACATGGGCGGCATGGCATTGAGGCGGGCCAGCTCCTTCTCCGTCTTGGCCCTAACGTCCTCCGGCAAGTTTTTTCCGGCTACGGCGTCGCGCAGTTCGCTCAACTCCTGCCCAAATACATCCAGCTCGCCCAACTCACCCTGGATAATGCGCATCTGCTCGCGGAGAAAATGCTCCCGATGCGAACGATCTACCTCTTGCTGGACCTGGCTCTGAATTTCATCTTCGAGTTCCAGGACGTCAAGTTCCTTGGCCAACAGCACACTGATCGTTTGCAAGCGAGTGTGCGGTTCAAGGATTTCCAGGATCTGCTGCCGAATTGGGAAAGGGACGAGCAATGTCGAAGCGATAAAGTCGGCAAGCCAGCCCGGCTCATCGAGATTGAGCGCATAGGTGTACGCCTCTTCAGGCAGATTGTGGTTTAGTCCCACCACCTTCTCAAATAACGCCAGCACGGCGCGCATCAGCGCCTCGGTGTTCGGTTTCCACTCCACCACATCTTCGATGACGCGGGCGCGCACCCGAATGTAGGGCGTCCATTGAGTGAATGCAAGGATTTCGACTCGCCGCCGGCCCTGGGCCAGGACGCTGGTCGATTCATCGGGCATGCGCAACAGGCGGCCGATGGTCGTCTCTGTCCCAATCTCAAATAGCCCACTCTCATCGGGGTCCACGTCATTGCTATCCCGCTGAGTCGCGACGATAAGGTTCTCGCGATTGGTGTTCGCCGCATTGATGGCCGCCAACGAGCGCTCGCGCCCAATGAACAGCGGCATCACCATTTGTGGAAACAGGACCACATCCCGTAGGGCCAGGAACGGACATTCGATAATCCCGTCCTTGTCTTCGGTGATAGGCTGGTCAAATATATCTTCGCCCAGATCGGGGAAGAGTTCCGGGAAATCAGGAAACTGGCTGAAGTCAAAGTCATCCATGGTTAGTAGTCGTGTCGGATTGTAAGGTGTCCCAATGATTAAGCAAATCCCCAATCACAATTATAGAGCCGGCGGCAACGATCAGATCGCCCGGCTTGGCCTCATCCAGTGCGCGCTCCAGGGCTTCAACCACTGAATGAGTCGCCGATACTTCCCGGCCCAATTCGGCCGCCATAGCTACGAGTTGCTCCGGCGTGGCCGAGCGGGGGTGATTGGACGTCGTCATGATGACTCGATCGGCGATCGGCAACAAACGAGCCAGCATCCCGGCGACGTTTTTGTCTTCCGGCGCGCCAAAGATCAGGATCAACCGGCGGTAATCAAAATCGGCCGTCACCGCGCTAACCAGTCGGGCGGCCGAATCGTCATTGTGGGCGCAGTCGACCAAAACGGTGGGGCGTTCTGCGCCCTGCTGCAATATCTGCATGCGGCCGTCCCAGCGCACAGCGGATAGCCCAGCGCGCAAGGCGTGGAGATCAAGGGTCGGAAAGCAACCGTGAACCGTCTCCAACGTCGCCAGAGCCACAGCCGCGTTCTCCAATTGATGTGCGCCGGATAGCGCCACTGTGAACCCGCTCCCTTGGGGGATGAGGCCGGTATTATGATCGTTCTCGACGATCAACCGTTGTTGCACATGACCGGATTCGCCCTCGCGTGATACCCGATAGCGCCAATCGCGGCCGACAACCGTCAGCGGAGCGTTCCTCTCCGCCGCGATCTGTTCCAGCATCTCCAGCGCCTCGGGCTTCTGCATGGCCGTGATGACGGGAATGCCGGGCTTGATGATCCCGCCTTTTTCGTAGGCGATCTGGGCCAGTGTGTCACCCAGCAATTGGGTGTGGTCGAGACTCAGGCTGGTAATGACCGACACTTCCGGCAAGAGGACGTTTGTCGCGTCCAGCCGCCCGCCCAGGCCAACTTCGGCCACAACTACATCAACCTCCACCTCGGCAAAATACAGGAAAGCGATGGCGGTGACGATCTCGAACCAGGTGATGCCCGGAACCTCATCGATGTGCTCCCGGATGCGATCCATCTGCGTCACGAACGCCTCTTCGGAGATGCGACCGTCCGCGTCTTCAGCGCTAAGGACGCGAATGCGTTCGCGGAATTCGCGCAGATGGGGCGACGTATATAACCCAACGCGCAAACCGGCCGCGCGCAATGCGGTAGCACACATCGCCGCGGCCGATCCTTTTCCCTTGGTGCCGGCAATGTGAATCGACGGATACCGTTGGTGAGGATCGCCCAGCAACGACAGCAATCGGCGCGGCCGGTCAACGTCGATCTTGCTGACCTGGTAGCGATCGAGCGCTTTATGCTCGAAATTGATGAAGCTATAAAGATAATCAATCGCGCGTTGGTATGAATCCATATCCCCTGATTGTAACCCATCCGAGAGGCCACGGCAGCGAATACGCTTTGACAAGCAGTTCGCCGGAAGCTACACTCGCACTCGATAAGGAATATCAATCAATGGCAATTATCCAATCGATTCATGGGGCGCTATCCAATACCGCCTGGTTATTTTTCTTGATCATTGGCCTATGGGGTTTGTTCCGCGCCATCCGTGGGCAAGCGGTCAATGGGAATTATCTGGGGGCGGCCTTCATCGGCCAACTGATTTTTGTGGCCCAGGCCGTGCTGGGCGTCTTGCTCTGGATTGGCGGATTCAGCGTCACGATTCAGCGTTCAGGAATCCACCTGCTCTACGGCGTGTTTGCCCTGGTGTTTCTGCCGTTTATCTATCTATCCGTCCTGCGCGGGGACGACACCAATCGGGCGCAATGGGTTCTGGCATTCACCACGCTTTTCCTGTTCGGCATTGCCTTGCGCGCCATCTCTACAGCCGCCTAATGAGCATAATAATACAACCCCAGTCGAAATCCGGGGTTGTACTTTGTCCGCTCACGGTAATTGCCCACCGCAAATGATTGTGGGTTAGTTCCCCTCCGCCGGTTCCATAACGGACGCAAGGCGCGGTGCAGGCGAGTGTTCCGCCACTTCTACATGGTCGTCCCGATCGCGTTCAATATTAACCAATGACGGAATAAAGAACCCGGTCAAGCCGACAAGGATGGTCACCAGGCCGCCGATCAAGAACCAGGTGCGCACACCGATGATATCGGCCATCGGCCCGGAGATAGCCAGGCCCAAGGGCATCATGGCCGCCGTGGCGCTGCCGATCAGAGTAAAGACCCGTCCCTGCATCGACGGCGCGACCGTCGATTGAAAGATCGCCATGATCGGGCCATCACACAACGATCCCATGATCCCGCCGAACGCCATTCCGGCAACAGCCAGCGGAAATAGATTTGCCGGAGTCAGGCCAACAGCAAGAATGCCCACGCCAATTCCACAAAGGCCGATTAGCGACGTATAAATCCGATGCTTGAAGCCACCCCACACGCCCAATAAAACCCCGCCCGCCACCACACCGATCCCGAAAGCGGCCTGAATGAGGCCCAGATGCCAGGCCGTGCCAGAGAAGTGATCGGTCACGAGCAAAGGCATAAAGCTGCTCGTCGGGCCGAGAACCATGTTGACCAACATGGCCATACCCGCCAGCATCATCAGAGCGCGCCAGTTCAAAATATAGCGAAGACCGGCGCGCAAATCAGCGAGATAAGACGCCTGGGCTTCTCCGATTCCGCCTTGTTTGGTCTCCGGCTGGGGCACGTGGACAAATACGATCGTCATAATAGCCAGTGCCGCGGTGACGATGTCGATCATCAATATGTTTTCCATTGGAAACAACGAAATCAGCAGCGCACCCAGGGGTGCCGAAGCGATCCTCAGCCCACCATTCAGGATCTGATTCAAGCCCTGAACTCGCGTCAAGTGTTCCTGGGGAACCATGAGAGAGACCGATGCGGTCATGGCCGGCCAGTGGAACGAACCACCCAGTGCCCGGATAAACAGGATCACGTAAATGTGCCACACCTCAACGGTTCCTGCCCAGAAGAGATATACGAGGACGATCGTCGAGAGCGCGACGGCAGCATCGGCAAGGATCATCGTCCATTTGCGACTCCAGCGGTCGATCAATGGACCAACGAAGGGGCCGAGGACCACTTGCGGTACCAGCCCAACAATGGAAGCCAGAGCCAGAACCGTCGCGGATCCGGTCTGCTGGGTCAGCCACCAAATGAGCGCAAATTGAACGAGTTGGCTCCCCAACAAGGAAAACACCTGTCCGATCCATATTGTAAAGAAGGGTCGCATGGACTTTGGAGTTGGTTGATATTCAGCAGTCATTCGTCTCTCCAAATATTGTCGAAGTGAGTTTCTACGCTCAGGATGAGAAAAGAGTACAATTTATTTGAATCATTGTCAATATTATTTATATCCATATTGATAATAGTAATAATTATATAAACGATATTTACAATATATCTGGCTATCCTCTATTTATGTAAATATTGGCATCGCTTTTGGATAGAGTTGCTCACAGGGCATAGAGGCTATTTGTGCTATAATCACACGTGATTATGAGACTGAAGAACCCCAAAGAAATAGTCAAATTACGAGCTGCCGGTCGTCTGGTGGCCGAATGTTTCGCCATTTTGGAAGAAAACATCAAGCCCGGCGTTTCCCTGATGGCTCTCGATAAAATGGTCGAGGACCATATCCACAAACTCGGCGCGGAGCCGCTCTACAAAGGTTATCGCGGCAGTTCCCGGGAACACCCTCCCTTCCCCGGCGTTATTTGTGCCTCGGTCAACCATGAAATATGCCACGGCCTGCCCGACAATCGCATTCTGGAAGAGGGTGACGTGATCGGCGTCGATATCGGCCTGAGGTTAAAGGGCTACTGCGGAGATGCCTGCGTCACGTATCCTGTCGGCAATGTCGCTCCCCATGTAGAACGCTTGTTGGACATCGGCCGCGAAGCACTACGCGTTGGCATTGAGGCGGCTCAATACGACAACCACCTCAACGACATCGGCCGAGCCATAGAAGATTATGCCGACACCCAGGGGGTCACGGTTGTCCATGAGTGGGGCGGCCACGGCATCGGCCGTGTGCTCCATGAGAACTTGTCCGTCTCCCATATCCGGCAGCCTCAACCTGGCCCGCGACTGGTTCCGGGCATGACCTTCACTATCGAACCAATGATCAATGAAGGTACCCATGAATGGATTCTATTGCCCGATGGCTGGACGGTGATTACCGCCGACGGCAAGCTCTCCGTCCAATTCGAGCACACCATCGCCATCACCCGCAACGGCCCAGACATCCTGACCCGACTATAGAATCCAGCCGCTGAAAATATTCACCCTCGCATCTGGAAATGCGAGCAGAATCAATCCGCGACCTGTTCCGGTTAAATAACGATGTTGACCAGCGAACCCCGCACAACAATCACCTTGCGGGGTTGCTTGCCTTCCAACAATTGCTGGACTTTTTCCGACTCAAGAGCAATCCGGCTCAACTGATCATCATCCAACCCGGCGGCCACATCGAGTTTGTCGCGAACCTTGCCGTTGATCTGAATGATGAGGCTGATCATCTCTTCGCGCGCCGCGTCTTCGTCCCACTGCGGCCAGGACTGCTGATGGATGCTATAGGGGCGGCCGCGCTGCGACCATAGCTCTTCCGTGATATGAGGCGAGATGGGAGCCAGCAACAGGAGGATCGTGTCCACGGCCTCATCCCAGGCTGCGCGGCTCACCTCGGCGACGCGCAGAGCGGCCGACATCGTGTTTCGCAGCTCCATGATGGCCGCCACGGCCGTGTTGAAGGAGAACTCATCCAGGTCCTGCGTGACCTTGCGAATGGTCTGGTGAGTCTTGCGACGCAAGGCTCGCGTAGCCGCCTCGTCCTCTTGCCCGGGAGCATAATCGGCGCGGCCCATCTCCCAGACATCCTGCAGCAGGCGTTGCGGCCCTTTGATGCCGCCGTAATTCCACGGCCCGCCCTGATCCCACTTGGCGAAAAACATTAGATAGGCGCGCACCGCATCTGCGCCAAATTGAGCCACCAACTCGTCAGGATTGACGACATTGCCCTTGCTCTTGGACATCCGCTGGATCTCCAGATGGTGATGCAACTGATTTACATTGTTCTCCCCCGCAATGGCGGGAACATCCACGGTCGCAGTATGTGGCACCTCTACCGTAATGAACTCAGCTGCACCGGCGTCTACTTGCAGGATGTTTTCGGTGCGCTTCATAATCTCGCCGGCAACTTCCATATCACCGGCTATAAGTGCGACCGAGCCGGATTCCACCACCTCAACCCGCTCGGCAATGAAGACCTTCCCTTCGCAACGACCGGTGGCGATGATCGTGTCGCCCTTGCGCTCCGCGCCCAGGATCTGCCCCTGATTGCGCAGCATCGTCATCGGCTCGTCGAATGCGCCTTGCGGATCGCGATCGTTGGCGCGCATCATCTGCTCCGCCTCGGCAAACATGCCCAAATCACGCATGGCCTTGGTGAAGAAACGCGTATAGAGCAAATGCATCGTGGCGTGTTCCGCACCGCCCGTATAGACATCCACCGGCAGCCAGTAGGCGGCCTCGGCCGGATCGAACGGCCCCTTGTCAAAACGAGGACTCAGGTAACGGTACTGATACCAGGATGAACACATAAATGTGTCCATCGTATCCGTCTCGCGCCGCGCCGGGCGTCCCTCGGCGTCGGTCGTGTGGAGGAACGCCTCGTGGTACGTCAATGGGCTGCGGCCGGTAGGCATGAACTCGACATCGTCGGGCAGCAACACCGGCAATTGATCATCAGGCACCATCTCGATCCCGTCCGGGCCATAGACCGCCGGGATCGGAGCGCCCCAATAGCGCTGCCGGCTGATGAGCCAATCGCGCATCCGGTAATTGACCGACTTGCTGCCGATACCCTTCTCCGACAGCCAATCGCCCACAGCATTGACCGATGGATTCGCCCAGCCCTTGGCGGCCGTCACCGGCGTGCCGTCGAATTGAGCGCTATTGATCATCCGGCCCGGGCCGACGTAGGCCGTTTCCATCGTTTCGCCTTCCAAGGCCTCACCTTCAGGCTGGATGACAGGCGTGATGGTCAGGCCATACCTCCGCGCGAAATCAAAGTCGCGCTGGTCATGCGCGGGAACGGCCATGATCGCGCCGGTGCCGTAGGTGCTCAGCACATAGTCGGCAATCCAAATCGGGATGCGCTCCTCATTGACCGGGTTGATGGCGTAGCCGCCGGTGAAGACGCCGGTCTTCTCGCGCGTGTCGGACAATCGCTCGATCTCCGTGGCCCGTGCCGCCTGCTCGCGATAGGCCCCAACGGCTTCGCGCTGCGCGTCGGAAGTCAGCTTATCCACCAGATCATGCTCCGGCGACAAGACCATGAACGTCGCACCCCACAGCGTATCCGGTCGAGTCGTGAAGACCTCGATGGGGTCGTCCTGCTCGCTCATAAAGATGACACGAGCGCCCTCGCTGCGGCCGATCCAGTTCGTCTGCATTAGCTTAACCGGGTCGGGCCAATCCATGCCCTCGAAGCTGAGCAACTCGTCACAGTAGCGCGTAATGGCGAAGAACCATTGCTCCATCAACTTCTGGACTACCGGCTGACCAGTGCGCTCGTCTTTGCCGTCGATTACTTGCTCGTTGGCCAGCACGGTCTGCAACGTCTCCGACCAGTTGACCATACCCTCACCGCGATAGGCCAAACCGTTTCCATAGAACTGGGAGAAAAACCACTCAGTCCAACGATAGTAGGCCGGATCGCAACTCACCGCCTCGCGCTCCCAGTCGAACATCGCGCCCATGCTCCGCAGTTGCTTGCGCATCCGCTCGATGTTGGCGTAGGTCCACGTCTTGGGATGGATGTTGCGCTGGATGGCGGCGTTTTCCGCCGGCAGCCCAAAGGCATCGAATCCCATCGGGAACAGAACATTGTAGCCGCGCATACGCATGAAGCGCGCTCGCGCGTCGGAGGGAGTCATGGCGAACCAATGGCCGATGTGGAGATCGCCGCTGGGATAGGGCAACATCGTCAGCGCGTAATGCTTGGGCTTGCTCCAGTCAACGACAGAACGGTATAGTCCGTCGGCCTCCCATTTTTCCTGCCATTTGGGTTCCAATGCCGTCGGCTCATAATTTTCGCTCATAACCAGTCTCCACAATCACCAGGATAAGTTCATCATTCAAACAAAAAACCCCTCTCGTTCAGAGACGAAAGGGGTTCCGCGGTACCACTCTGATTGACGGTACAAAAGTGGACCTGAAGGGGTTCGAACCCTTGACCTCCACAATGCCATTGTGGCGCTCTCCCAATTGAGCTACAGGCCCATACCATCCACTTAAACACGTAACGTGTGT
>JRYI01000077.1_pt1 | contig 10297 bp, 11 predicted proteins | sample 235361 | NCBI WGS metagenome assembly JRYI01 (sample SAMN03074212, study PRJNA261471) | activated sludge metagenome | biome: Common Effluent Treatment Plant; feature: Wastewater; material: Activated sludge; isolation source: activated biomass in a lab-scale reactor treating industrial wastewater at...
CCCTTGAGCGGCGTCATCACCAGCGTGCCGCCGCGCAGGCTCTTGGCGTTGCCGATCGAGGACACGGTGACATCCACCTGCTGCCCGGGGCGCGCGAACGGCGGCAAGGTCGCCGTGACCATCACCGCGGCGACGTTCTTCAACTGCAGGTTGGTGCCCGGCGGCAGGGTCACGCCCATGTTGCCGAGCATGTTGATGATGCTCTGCACGGTGAAGGGCGTCTGCGTGGTCTGGTCGCCCGAGCCGTCGAGGCCGACGACCAGGCCGTAGCCGACGAGCTGGTTGTCGCGCACGCCGGCGACCGAGGCGAGGTCCTTGATGCGCTCGGGCGCGGCCTGCGCGGCGCCGGTGTAGAAGATGCCGGCCGCGATGAAGGCCACCGCGGCACGTAACAGCAAGGAGACGAGGTACGACATGGTGCGGCTCCTCAGAACGGCATGATGGCGACGAAGAAGCGCTGCAGCCAGCCCATGGTGTTGGATTCGTCGATGAAGCCGCTGCCGCGGTATTCGATGCGCGCGTCGGCCACCTGGGTCGACTGCACGGTGTTGGCGGCGGTGACGTTGTTGGGGTTGATCACGCCCGAGAAGCGGATGAACTCGTTGCCCTGGTTGATCGCCACCATCTTCTCGCCCGACACCAGCAGGTTGCCGTTGGGATAGACGTCGATCACGGTGACGGTGATCGTGCCGTTGAAGGCGTTGTTGGCCGCGGCGGCGCCCTTGCCGGCGAAATCGGACTCCGCATCGGCCTCGAGCTCCAGGCCGTTGAGCCCGCGCAGCGGCAGGCGGCTGATCGGCCCGATGCCGGCCGTCATGCTGCCGTTGCGGGTGGCGTTGGCGTTGGCGCTCTTCTGCGCGGTGTTGCGCTCGACGAGGTTGATGGTGATGGTGTCGCCCACATTGCGCGCGCGCCGGTCCTCGAACAGGGGGCGCGCATAGGCGGCCTGGTAGATCGAGCCGGTGGCGGGCAGCGCCTGCGCGCGCGATTCGGGGCGCGCGGTCATCGGCTGGTGCACCGCGGTCGGCGTCGTGGGATAGATCGACGCGCACCCGGACAGCAGGGCCAGGGCGGCAAGCGCGAGCGCGGCGGAGAACTTCATTGCGGCAAGCCTCAAAGCTGGGTCAGCCGACCGAGCATCTGGTCGGAGGTGGAGATGGCGCGCGAGTTGAGCTCGTAGGCGCGCTGGGTGACGATCATGCTCACCAGCTCTTCGGCGACGTTGACGTTCGAGACCTCGACATAGCCCTGGTTGAGCACGCCCGAGCCATTGGTGCCGGGCTGGGTCGGCGTGGCGACGCCGCTGGAGGCGGTCTCGTAGAACAGGTTCTCGCCCGCCGCCTGCAGGCCGCCCGGATTGACGAAGGTGGCGAGCTGCACCGCGCCGATCTCGACCGGCGCGACGCCGCCCGCCTGCAGCACGCTCACCGTGCCGTCCTTGCCGATGGTCACCGACAGCGCGTCGGCGGGAATGTTGATGTTGTCGGCGAGCGTGTAGCCGCTGGCGGTGACAACGTTGCCCTGGCTGTCGAGCTGGAAGGCGCCGTCGCGGGTGTAGGCGGTGGTGCCGTCGGGCATCGCGATCTGGAAGAAGCCGTTGCCCTGCACCGCGACGTCGAGCGAGCCGCCGGTCTGCTGCAGCGTGCCCTGGGTGAAGATGCGCTCGGTGGCCACCGGCTTGACGCCGGTGCCGATCTGCAGGCCGCTGGAGATCTGCGTCTGCTGGGTCGACTGCGCGCCGGGCTGGCGGATGGTCTGGTACAGCAGATCCTCGAATACCGGGCGCATCCGTTTGAAGCCGTTGGTACTGATATTGGCCAGATTGTTTGCAATTACATCCATTTTGGTCTGCTGGGCATCCAGACCTGTTTTCGATATCCACAATGAGCGAACCATATCGTTATCCTTTCAGCGTAATTAAAAATTTACCAGCAATGTCACGACATCCCGGCATCTACCCGTATCAGCCTCTCAGTGTCATGATTTCACCTGCCTGCTGGGCATTCTGCTGGGCATTTTCGAGCATCTTCATTTGCATATCGAACTGCCGCGCAAGGGTGATCATTTTCACCATTTCGCTGATTACATTGACATTGCTGCTCTCAAGCGCACCCTCGATCAATGCCACCTTATCGCTGACCGGTACCTCCTTTCCCTGTTTCAATCGAAACAGGCCATCCTCTCCCCGAACAAGCTGCTCTGCCGGCGGATCGACCAGCTTGATCCGTCCGACGATCGAGACAGCGGTCATTCTCGAATCTGACGGCAGCACTGAAACACTGCCATCCTTGCCAATCGCGATGCGACTGTCGGGCGGAATGGTAATGGGACCTGATTCTCCCTTGATGTTGAAACCCTGTTGCGTCTGGAGAATGCCATTGGCGTCCATTTTGAGATTGCCGTGCCGGGTATAGGCTTCTTCCCCATTTTCAAGCTGTACCGCAATCCAGCCGGAACCCTGCACCGCCACATCCAGCGGGCGGTTGGTCTGCTGGATCGCACCCGGCGTGAAATCCGCACCCGTCGTCGAATCCAGCACGAATGCCCGGGTGGGCAGTGATTCCCCATAAACGGGCACTGCCCGAAAAGCATCGGTCTGGGCCCGAAAACCCGTAGTCGAAGCATTGGCCAGATTATGAGAAACCGTTGCCTGCTGAGTCATCGTGTGCAATGCACCGGTCATCGCGGTATAAATCAGTCTGTCCATTTCAGGTACTCACTGAATTAGAGTTAAACGGAAAATTCATCAGATATTCATGATGGATTGCATCACCGCATCCTGTGTCTCAATGGTCTTGGCATTGGCCTGATACACGCGCTGCGTCATGATCAGGCTGACCAGTTCAGTCGTCAGATCGACATTGGATTCTTCCACTGCGGAAGATTGGAGTGAGCCCAGCACACCCGTCTCCGGGGTCCCCACCAACGGCAATCCGGATTCAGCCGTCTCACCCCACTGGTTGTTTCCCATCGGCTTGAGACCGTTAGGATTGGAAAAACCTGCCAATACAAGCTGACCGACTGTGCGCGTGACATTATTGGAGTAACTGGCTCTGATCTCACCATTATCAGAAATGCTGTACCCGGCCAGGCGACCCGAAGCAAACCCATCCTGGTTCATCGCATTCACCCCGAATTTGCTGCCAAACTGGGTGGAACGGGTCAGATCCAGTTTAAAATCAAGTTGTTGTATGGCAGGATCATCAAAAATTACCTCAACATCAACCGGAGCAACTGATGTGCTCATTATTCCACTGGAATCAAACTTCAACTCAAACGGACTGCCTCCATTTAATATCACTCCACTTGTTGGCGTCGCTCCACTTGTCGCTCCCTCCACGGTTACAAATACATCCCAAGCTGAAGCTGCTGGAGCAACAGGATTCGTTCTCTGGAAATATAAATTCAATATATGAGAATTACCAAAACTGTCAAAAACTTCACCCGAAGTGGAGTGGGCATAAGTCGATGGATCGTTCACATCAAAAGTTGGGATCGTAGGGGGCGTTGTCGGAGATGTTGCTGGTGTTGTAGTTTGAGTTGTCAAATCTATACGCGCATCTAAATTCACCCCTGTCATGAAACTGGTAGTGGGCTTCGGCGTCATGTCTGCCGTAGGCAGCCGCAGATTGACCGGGATATTGGGAATGATCTGGCCGGATGCATCTGCCCCAAAACCAGTGACGTTGTAATTGCTCGCATTGACCAGAAACCCGTCCTTATCCAGATGAAACTGGCCGTTACGGGTAAAACTGATCGAACCATTGTTATCCATCCGAAAAAAACCATTGCCGGTAATCGCGACATCCAGCGGGTTATTGGTAGGCGTCACATTCCCTTGATTAAACTCCTGCGCGACGGCTGCCAGCTGAGTACCAATCCCGATCTGATTCTTGCCCCCGCCTAATGAATTAGCATAAACATCAGCAAACTGCGCTTGTGATTGCTTGAATCCAACGGTGTTGGCATTGGCGATATTGTTACCGGTCACATCCAGCTTGGCTGAAGCTGCTCTCAATCCACTCAATCCGTGTTGAAAACCCATGATTTACTCTCCTACTCAAAATATTTTTTTAACTGCATCCATGCCGACATACCCCAGCCGGCCTACTTCCAGCAAAGCGCCCTCCTTACCCGCCTGAGCGCTGCTGACTGAACCGAACGCCAGGGCCGAGGAAGATACTTCCTTGTCAGCGCGTATCGCCTTCAGTGCGAAGCTGTACTGTCCATCCGCCGCTGCGTTCCCGTTATTGGCCATACCATCCCAGACGAAGGTGCCCACGCCTGCAGCCTGTGCGCCAAGATCGATTTCACGTACCGTAATGCCAGCACTGTCCTTGACGGTGACGGTAAGCTTGTCCACCGACTCAGCCAGCTCAAACCCGCCTATAGCCGCCTGGTTTTCCAGTTGCATGTCGGTTCCCGGAACCAGCACACCACGGCCGATCATAGTGGCTGCTTCAAACGAACGCCGAGCATCGGAATCCGCCACCAGTTTCTCCAGCGTGGTATTGAGTTTGTCGATACCGCTCACGGTGCTGATCTGCGCCATCTGACTGGTCACTTCCGCGTTATCCATTGGTTTGAGCGGATCCTGGTTTTGCATTTGTGTCACCAGCAGCTTGAGAAACCGATCCTGAGGATCCTCCTCGTCTTTGCGATAAGACTTGATACTGCCGCTATTCGAAGCCAGCAGCTCGGATACGCTGGAATTGTTCTGTACCTGACTCATGGTGCGTTCTCTCCTTTTATTGACCGATTGTTAACGCTTTCTGCAGCAGTGTTTTAGTCACGTTCATCATGTCGACACTGTTCTGATAGGAGCGCGAAGCCGACATCATGTTGACCATTTCATCCACCACGTTGACATTGGGCAGAGTGACGTACCCCTTTTCATTCGCCATCGGATGCTTCGGGTCGTACACCACCCGCATGGGTGAAGGGTCGTTCACCACACCTACCACTTTTACTCCCTTCGCCTTATCTGCCGTGACATCGATCGTGCGAAACACCACCTGGCGGGAACGATAGGCTTCTCCAGTCGAACTGGTAGCACTGTCTGCATTGGCGAGGTTACTGGCCACCACATTCAGCCGCTGAGACTGAGCCGCCATGGCAGAACCGGCGACATTGAATACACTGAACAGGGACATGACTGTTAATTTCCTTCTCTGATAGCTGATAACAGGGTGCGGAACTGACCGCTAATGAATGTCAGTCCGGCGTCATACCGTATGGCGTTATCCATGAACTGCATGCGCTCGGTATCCATATCGACGGTATTACCATCTATACTGGGCTGTTGCGGAACGCGGTATTGCTTCGGTACGGACGTAATCGATCTGAAGTCTGTGGAACTGATATGCCTCGATACAGTTGTCGCCAGCGAGAATGTTTTTACCTGTTGCGGTGACAGGGCATTCTGCATCGCCCTGGAAAAATTGAAATCTCTTGCCTTGAAACCCGGGGTATCGGCGTTGGCGATATTTCCTGATAACAGTTCCTGTCTGGCAGCCCGCAACCCGAGTGCCTTCTGATTGAAACCAAGCAGATTTTCCAGTTTATTGATCATGCTTTCCTCCTGCAAAGTAGTCACCAATACATTAAGCAGGAAGCGTGCCAGGCTTGGCCAATCGCCTCTTCTCAGTCAATAAATCGAACTGACATGGGATCACCCTTCAATTTCCAGGTTAGCCGGAACATAGCGGCGATACCATGCGAAACAAGCGGCAAAAATTGCCGGTGGCGGCAAAAATTGCCTGTTCTGACTATTTATCTAAAGGCCAATCACGCCGGATATGTATAAAAAGATATTATTTATCAAAATCATATGCAGCCTTCTCCTCTCTGCAACGGCAACTGCCGGTGAAGATTCATCCGCAAAAACAATATTCCGGACAGTCGATGATTTTGTACGTATGGAAACCCGATATCTGCCGGGTGAGGTCATTATCAGGATCAATCAGCAGGATTCACGCCAGACAATACGTCCGTGTAATCAGCTGCAGCCTTTTCTGCCACCCGGCGGGCGGTTATGGGGAAAGTTCTCCGTGGGAGTACGCTGTCAGGATGAAGCCAGCTGGACACTGTACGTTCCGGTTGAAATCGAAGTGATTATCCGTGTCATACATACTGCACAGCCGGTCAGCATGGGAAAACAGCTGGAGGCTCAGGATATCGTAAGCAAAGAGGTGGATCTCGTACGTATTTCCGGTGAAGCAGTCACAGATCCCGATCAGGCCATCGGCAAGGTCGCAACCACCTTTCTCGCTTCCGGACAACCCATACGCACACACCAGTTACGTGCGCCGCACATCATCTCACGCGGACAAAAAGTACGACTGACTGCAATCGGAACGGGATTTTCTGTCAGCACAGAAGGAAAAGCACTTTCCGCCGCGGCTGAGGGAGAAGTGGTGCAAGTACGCAACCCCACCGGACGCATCATCAGTGGAATAGCCCGAACGGGAGGCGTGGTGGAGATAAAGCAGTAAGCTCATACCTGTGCAGATCTTCAGCGATGCCAGAGAGTTTGCACAACATATCTCGACTTTTAGCTCCGGCATTAAGCAGATCAACCGTGCACTGCACCGTTGGGTGGCTCAGACTCACCATCCCAACGATCTTGATCATCATGAGCTTTTCAGGTACAGCCGAGCCACTTGCTTGTGCTGCTTATGAAGCTGGTCGAGCGTTTAGGTTTTTGAGCTTTTTCACATCAGCGAACAGGTCGCAAAGACATCAGAAAATTCAAATACTCTATGTTTATTCCCTATCCTTCGCTGTCAAGGAGCCTAAGAAAGCTTTGACATCTCTAACAAATCCCTTGCCAACGCCCCGGCCAAGCTGATGTTCTGCCATTTCTCGAATGGCTTCATCCAGTGTTTCAACAGATCCATCGTGGAAATAAGGACCTGTTTTAGTAACATTTCTAAGGCTGGGTACTTTAAATACTTTCTTGTCAGTTTCAAGTCCTGTGACTTCGTACCGCCCTAAATCATCTGTTTCATAAGGTTTGACAATACCTAATTTCCTGAATGAATTCCCTCCGATTGCAATACCATTGTGGCAAGTAACACAACCCATATGGATGAATTTTTTCAATCCTCTTTTTTCATTTTCTGTCAGTGCATTTTCATCACCCTTGAGAAAGTCATCGAACCGGGAGGGTGTTAGCAGCGTACGCTCAAAAGCACCAATTGCTTTACCTACATTTTTGTACTGGAACGGGTCTTTTTCATCTTTAAAGGCTTGTGGAAAAAGATCCTGATATTCATCAATTTTCTTCAATTTTCTGATAACGGCTGATTCACTGGGCATACCCATCTCAACCGGGTTCAGGATGGGCCCCAGTACCTGCTCTTCCACATCCTTGGCTCGCCCATCCCAGAACTGTGCAATATGAAGTGCTGCATTGAGGGTGGTTGGAGAATTCCTGTCACCGCGTTTTCCTTCATGGCCTGGTGACGTTGGTTCATTATCCACACCAAACTTATTGAGCTGATGGCAGGAGTTGCAAGAAATTTTGTCGTTGACTGAAAGTCGCGGATCCATATAAAGCATACGGCCGAGCCTGATCAACGTTTCGTTCTTTTTCTCGTCGATAATCGAGGCAGGCAGGGGCTCAAAAAACTGCTTGAGTGTAACTGCATCCAGATTATGGCTACCGTGATGCATACCGCCATGGTGATCCCCACCGTGCATTTTGCCTTTATGGCTCTCGGCGTATACATGCGTACTTAGAACAAGCGCCAGTAACAAGATTAGTTTCATATAGCCTCCATTAGATATAAGTCGCCAGGATCTCAGCGTCATTATTGAATAAATAAGTGGACGAACTTATGTTCTCAAGGAAAACCGCCAGAAACGGTGATCATCGCTCTTATTCAATCTGTTTCCGAGAATGACATCGCCATTATATGCTCAGGATGCATATTATTTATGCTTCATAAAATGATCATTTGGCAATCGTGATAGGTAGACCAAGAGATTTTGCATCAGTGATTGTCATACGAAATAAAATGTAGAGCAACTGGAAAGCATTCATATTCCAGTGAGCATTTGGCCCCGTCGTATTGACTGCATAAAAATGACCATGTGTGTATGCTGACAGCACGTTTTTGGGAGGTCGCGTGTCTGAGACGATGAATTCCAGGATATTGGGTGGATTTTCATCTTTATAAACGGGTGGCGTGCGCGGATCTTTCTCGACATGATATTCCGGTTCTTCCCCGAGTGAATGACTGAGGAAATTAAGGATCGAATGAAAACTCCTCAAACGGAAAAAACCCTTAATTGGCCACTCTCCTCCCGGATATCCCGGACGGATATCAAAAGCAACATCATTTTCAACCCATGGATTGGTTAAATCATATAAATCTGTGCGATCTTCACAACATAGTGTATTGGGGTCATAGTTAGTGATAAGTATTGGCCCCAATGTTTGTTTGCTCAGGGTATAGGTTTCATCTTCCCGGTTGTACCGGACAGCAAATTCTTTTTCCAGAGATTTAAAGCCTTCTGCTAAAACAACATCGGCAGGAACTGTCCAGCTATGATCGAATGTCAACGGCTCAGCATAAAGCTGTTTCTGATCCTGAATAGCCGAGAGGTGAAGCACTACACGACGAAACATCTCATAACCAGATCGATCCAGTGGACTGTTATGGTAGGTCATTTGATGCAAATGCCTTTGTTGCCGGAGGCGAAGACGATACTCTTGCTCCTCGGAGTGATTAATGGCAAAGCAATGGCGATTCTTTTCTTTATTAGCTGTATCTCCGGAGAATTGTGATTATCCACTTGCCGCTCTGTCTCACGATAGAAGCGGCGGCGGTGATCCTGTTGGCTCCCGGTATCCTCTGGAACAGAGCGAGAAGAGATGGGCTGCTTGTGATGCTGCAGCCGGACTTCCTGAGCCATCATCCGCAGCATCATATCTACATCAAAGTGCTGGCGAAGTAACAGCGTAAGCTTGTGCTGGCTAAACGGCGTAAGAAGTCGTTGCGTAAACTCATCGCTTGCGATTGGGTTTATGCTAAAAGTAGGGTTTTCAGAAACACTGCCTCCAAATATGGGTGCCAACATGCCACCCTTGTCCCCCGTGAGTGCAGGGGTCGCTCCCGCATTTGCACTGAAATTGAAAGTAGCGGCAATCGTCGAAACCCGGGTGAAATGTAGATGCTGATGATGCTGTGCTCGGGCAATGTTCACGAGCAGCTGTTTGGCACTTGCATTGATAACCGCCTCATCGTAAGTCATTACCGCGTGGTTGAGTGTAATGGGCGACAGACAACCGGGAAGTGCAAGAAACAGGGCATACAATGGTAAGCGGCATGTTAATTGTTTCATGGGTAGTATTTGCAAACATCAGAAATGATGTGGAGTCGAAATCTTTCAAAGAACGCAGAATAATTGATTGATCTTAATTGCGTTTTAAGAACTTGCTCAAAGTGTTCTATTCGTCGAGGACTGGTCTTTCTGCGCGCACTTCCCAGCAAAGGCTTGATAGTCTCGAATTGTTCGCGACTGGTGTCGACTTGACCAGAACACCCGGGTAGCTTTTTCTCATCTCTTCAGTCTCTCATACTCCCGGAGACTTCGAACAGGCTCTTGGGAATGGGATTTTTAATCCAGCGCGTCATGTTGGCTATTTGAGCCTTGATATAGGTGTGTTCGTAATAGTATAACCGCTCCATCAGGCAAGACAGGTACAATGAAAAATATTGCATTTCCTGTTTTGAGAAATAAGGAGGCCAATATGACGATAAATAATGATCCGATGCGTGATGCAATCGTCGATACGGCAGTGGAGCTGGCTGCCCGCACATCCTGGGAAGCGGTGCGGTTGTACGATATAGCAGTCGAGCTGGCTGTTTCCCTGGATGAAATCCGAGCGTATTTCCGTGAAAAAGATGAGCTGATCGATGCCTGGTTTGACCGCGCTGACAGTCGTATGCTGCAGGAAGCCGAATCTCCCGGTTTTCTCGATCTGGCTGCGCCTGAGCGTATCCATCATCTCATCATGATCTGGCTGGATGCACTGGCGGTACAGCGCAAAGTAACCCGGCAGATGATCATGTCCAAACTGGAATTCGGGCATGTTCACATTCAGGTACCTGCTGTCATGCGTGTCAGCCGCACCGTGCAGTGGGTACGTGAAGCGGCACAGCGTGATGCCACATTCATGCGGCGGGCACTGGAGGAAAGCGCGCTGACGACCATTTATCTGATGACTTTCTTTTTCTGGATGCGGGATGCGTCAGAAAACTCGCGCCATACCCGCCAGTTTCTCAAG
>JRYI01004339.1_pt1 | contig 10277 bp, 10 predicted proteins | sample 235361 | NCBI WGS metagenome assembly JRYI01 (sample SAMN03074212, study PRJNA261471) | activated sludge metagenome | biome: Common Effluent Treatment Plant; feature: Wastewater; material: Activated sludge; isolation source: activated biomass in a lab-scale reactor treating industrial wastewater at...
GGCGCGCCCGCCTTGCCTTCATTCACCGGCGCGCGGCATCACCGCTCGCCCACACCGGGAGACTCATCCATGTCCAACTGGTATCGCGACAACGCGGAAGCGATCGGCCGCACCCCGCTGGTGCGCCTGCANNTCGAGGGACGCAACCCCGCCTACTCGGTGAAATGCCGGATCGGCGCGGCGATGGTCAAGGACGCCGAGCAGCGCGGCCTGCTCGGCCCCGGCAAGGAGATCGTCGAGCCCACCAGCGGCAACACCGGCATCGCGCTCGCCTTCGTCGCCGCGGCGAAGGGCATCCCGCTGACGCTGACGATGCCCGACACGATGAGCGTCGAGCGGCGCAAGCTGCTCGCCGCCTTCGGCGCCCGCCTGGTGTTGACCGAGGGCGCGAAGGGGATGAAGGGCGCGATCGCGAAGGCGGAGGAGATCGTCGCCGGCGCGCCGGAGCGCTACGTGCTGCTGCAGCAGTTCAAGAATCCGGCCAACCCGGCGATCCACGAGTCGACCACCGGCCCCGAGATCTGGAAGGACACCGACGGCGCGATCGACATCCTCGTCTCCGGCGTCGGCACCGGCGGCACCATCACCGGCGTCGCGCGCCACATCAAGAACACCCGCGGCAAGCCGATCCAGGCGGTCGCGGTCGAGCCCACCGCCAGCCCGGTGCTGAGCCAGGCGCGCGCCGGACAGCCGCTGACGCCCGGCCCGCACAAGATCCAGGGCATCGGCGCCGGCTTCGTGCCCGAGGTGCTCGATCTCGGCCTGGTCGACGCGATCGAGCAGGTGAGCAACGAGGAGGCGATCGACTACGCCCGCCGCCTCGCGCGCGAGGAAGGCATCCTGTCCGGCATCTCCTGCGGCGCGGCGGTGGCGGTGGCGGCGCGCCTGGCGAAGAAGCCGGAGAACGCAGGCAAGACCATCGTCGTCGTGCTGCCCGACTCGGGCGAGCGCTACCTCAGCTCGATCCTGTTCGAAGGCATGTTCGACCAGAACGGGATCGCGATCTGAGCGCGGCCCGTCAGCGTCGCTCCAGGGGCGCGTTGCGGCGCAGCGAATAAGCAATCCGTTTTTTCTTGGTTCGGGTCGCGCAGGCGGACGAATAGATTCTCTCCATCGCAAACCCTCGTGATGGAGAGAAAACATGCCGTTCAAGCTTTTCCGCCGCGGCCTGCTCGCGGCGAGCCTCGCCGCCGGCCTCATCGGCGGCGCCCAGGCGCAGACCACCCTGCTCAACGTCTCCTACGACCCGACCCGCGAGCTCTACCAGGCCTTCAACCCGGCGTTCGCCAGGCACTGGAAGGCCCAGACCGGCGAGACCGTCACCATCAAGCAGTCGCACGGCGGCGCGGGCAAGCAGGCGCGCGCGGTGATCGACGGCCTCGAGGCCGACGTCGTCACCCTGGCGCTGGCCTACGACATCGACGCCATCGCCGAGCAGACCGGCAAGATCCCGGCCGACTGGCAGCAGCGCCTGGCGCACAACAGCGCGCCCTACACCTCGACCATCGTCTTCCTGGTGCGCAAGGGCAACCCCAAGGGCATCAAGGACTGGGGCGACCTGGTGAAGCCCGGCGTCGAGGTCATCACCCCCAACCCGAAGACCTCCGGCGGCGCGCGCTGGAACTACCTCGCCGCCTGGGGCTACGCGCTGAATCAGCCCGGCGGCAACGAACAGAGCGCGCAGGCCTTCGTCACCGCGCTGCTCAAGCACGTGCCGGTGCTCGACTCCGGCGCCCGCGGCGCCACCAACACCTTCGTCCAGCGCGGCATCGGCGACGTGCTGCTGGCGTGGGAGAACGAGGCCTTCCTGTCGATCAACGAGCTCGGCCCCGACAAGTTCGAGATCGTCGTGCCCTCGGTCTCGATCCTCGCCGAACCGCCGGTCACCGTCGTCGACGGCGTGGCCAGCAAGCGCGGCACCGAGCGGGTCGCCCGGGCCTACCTCGAGTACCTGTACTCCCCGGTCGGCCAGAAGCTGGCGGCGAAGCACTACTACCGCCCGGTCAAGCCCGAGCACGCCGATCCGGCCGACCTCGCCCGCTTCCCGAAGGTCGCGCTGATCACCATCGAGGACCTCGGCGGCTGGCAGGCGGCGCAGCAGAAGCACTTCGCCGATGGCGGGGTGTTCGACCAGATCTACGCGAGGTGAGCCGGTTTAGCTGAAATCCGAATAAGCAACGCGTTTTTTATTATTTTTTCGGCCTTTGGCGGATCGCTAGACTCCGGCACATCAACCCAATCCGGAGTCCGTCATGGCCAATGCAATCCGCTCGACCGCGCTTCGCCGCACCCTCGCCGCCCTGGTGCTAGGGGCTTCCGCATCGCTCGCCCTCGCCGACACCACCCTGCTGAACGTCTCCTACGACGTCTCGCGCGAGCTGTACAAGGACATCAACCCGGCCTTCGCCGCGCACTGGAAGGCGCAGGGCGGCGACAGGGTGACGGTGAACCAGTCGCACGGCGGCTCGAGCAAGCAGGCGATGGCGGTGGCCGCGGGCCTGGAGGCCGACGTGGTGACGATGAACCAGGCGCCCGACATCGACATCCTGGTCGAGCGCGGCGGCCTGGTCGCCGCCGACTGGCGCAAGCAACTGCCGCACGACGCCGCCCCCTACACCACGACCTCGGTGTTCCTGGTGCGCAAGGGCAACCCGAAGAACATCAAGGACTGGGACGACCTCGCCCGCGACGGCCTGCAGGTGATCGTGCCCAACCCCAAGACCTCGGGCAACGGCCGCTACACCTACCTCGCCGCCTGGGGCTACGCGCTCGACACGACCGGCAGCGATGCCGGCGCGCGCGAGTTCGTCGGCAAGCTGTTCGCCAACGTGCCGGTGCTCGACGGCGGCGGCCGCGGCGCCACCACCACCTTCACCCAGCGCGACGTCGGCGACGTGCTGGTGACCTTCGAGAACGAGGCCATCCTGATCGCCCGCGAGCTGGGCGGCAATAAGTTCGACGTGGTCTATCCGTCGATCTCGATCGACGCCTCGGCCCCGGTGGCGGTGGTGAAGTCGGTGGTCGACAAGCGCGGCACCGCCCCGGTCGCCGAGGGCTACCTGAAATTCCTGTTCTCGCCCGCCGGGCAGGAGATCATCGCCAAGCACAACTTCCGCCCGCGCGACCCCGCGGTGCTGGCGAAGAATGCCGACAAGTTCCCGCCGGTGCGCACCTTCACCGTCGATGACAAGCTCGGCGGCTGGGCCGCGGTGCAGAAGGCGCACTTCGCCGACGGCGGCATCTACGACCAGCTCGTGGTGAAACGCTGATGGCCGCAGCCCAGACCTTCCGCGTGCTGCCGGGCTTCAAGCTGACGCTCGGCTACACGCTGGCCTACCTGTCGCTGATCGTGCTGATCCCGCTCGCCGCGGTGTTCCTGAAGACGGCCGAGCTGAGCTTCGCCGAGTTCCGGGACGTGGTCACCGCGCCGCGGGTGGTGGCGTCCTACAAGCTGTCCTTCGGCATGTCGCTTGCGGCGGCGGGCATCAACGCGGTGTTCGGGCTGATGCTGGCGTGGGCGCTGGTGCGCTACTCCTTCCCCGGCAAGAAGCTGATCGACGCCCTGGTGGATCTGCCCTTCGCCCTGCCCACCGCGGTGGCCGGCATCTCGCTGACCGCGCTGTATGCGAAGAACGGCTGGTTCGGCCAGCTCCTCGAGCCGCTCGGCATCCAGGTCGCGTTCAAGCCACTCGGCGTGCTGGTGGCGCTGGTGTTCATCGGCCTGCCCTTCGTGGTGCGCACGGTGCAGCCGATTCTGGAGGACCTCGACACCGAGCTCGAGGAAGCCGCCACCAGCCTGGGCGCGCAGCGCTGGCAGACCTTCCGCCACGTGATCCTGCCGATCGTGTTCCCGGCGCTGCTCACCGGCTTCGCGCTCGCCTTCGCGCGCGCGGTGGGCGAGTACGGCTCGGTGATCTTCATCGCCGGCAACATCCCGATGGTGTCGGAGATCACGCCGCTGATGATCATCACCAAGCTCGAGCAGTACGACTACACCGGCGCCACCGCGATCGCGACCGTGATGCTGATCCTGTCCTTCACCCTGCTGCTGCTCATCAACGGCCTGCAGGCGTGGACCGCCAAACGGACCGGGAGGGACCGCTGACATGGCCGGCGCAACCACACTTCGCGTCAACACCGCGGCCAGCTTCGGCCAGACCCGCTTCGAGGCCCGCGCGGCAACGCGCGAGACGCCGCTGGTGAAATGGCTGATCCTGGGCACCGCGCTCGCCTTCTTCGCCGTGTTCCTGCTGATGCCGCTGATCGCGGTGTTCGTCGAGGCGCTGAGGAAGGGCTGGGAGACCTACGCCACCGCGCTGGTCGATCCCGACGCGCTGTCGGCGCTGCGCCTGACCCTGCTCGCGGCGGCGATCGCGCTGCCGCTGAACCTGGTGTTCGGCGTGTGCGCGGCGTGGGCGATCGCCAAGTTCGAGTTCCGCGGCAAGCACTTCCTGATCACGCTGATCGACCTGCCGTTCTCGGTGTCGCCGGTGATCGCCGGCCTGATCTACGTGCTGGTGTTCGGCGCCCAGGGCTGGTTCGGGCCGTGGCTGGCGGAGCACGACATCAAGATCATCTTCGCCGTGCCCGGCATCGTGCTCGCCACCGTGTTCGTGACCTTCCCCTTCATCGCCCGCGAGTTGATCCCGCTGATGCAGGCGCAGGGCAAGGAGGAGGAGGAGGCCGCGGTGGTGCTCGGCGCCAACGGCCTGCAGACCTTCTGGCACGTCACCCTCCCCAACATCAAGTGGGGCCTGCTGTACGGCGTGATCCTGACCAACGCGCGCGCGATGGGCGAGTTCGGCGCGGTGTCGGTGGTGTCCGGCCACATCCGCGGCCAGACCAACACCCTGCCGCTGCACGTCGAGATTCTCTACAACGAATACCAGTTCGCCGCCGCCTTCGCGGTGGCCTCGCTGCTCGCGCTGCTGGCGCTGGTGACCCTGGGCGTCAAGACCTGGGTCGAGCACCGCGCGGCGCACGCACAGCACGACGTTTCCGAAGGACAGTCATGAGCATCCAGGTACGCAACATCCACAAGCGCTTCGGCAACTTCGTCGCCCTCGACGACGTGTCGCTCGATTTCCCCACCGGCGAGCTGGTGGCGCTGCTCGGCCCCTCGGGCTGCGGCAAGACCACGCTGCTGCGCGTGATCGCCGGGCTCGAACAGGCCGACGCCGGCCAGGTGCTGCTCGACGGCGAGGACGCCTCGGGCACCCACGTGCGCGATCGCCAGGTCGGCTTCGTGTTCCAGCACTACGCGCTGTTCCGCCACATGAGCGTGTTCGACAACGTCGCCTTCGGCCCGCGCGTGCTGCTGCTCGACGAGCCCTTCGGCGCGCTCGACGCCAAGGTGCGCAAGGAGCTGCGGCGCTGGCTGCGCAAGCTGCACGACGAGCTGCACATCACCTCGATCTTCGTCACCCACGACCAGGAGGAGGCGCTCGAGGTCGCCGACCGCGTGGTGCTGATGAACAAGGGCGCGGTCGAGCAGATCGGCACCCCCGAGGCGGTCTACCGCCACCCGGCCACGCCCTTCGTGTATGGCTTCCTCGGCGCGGTCAACCTGTTCCACGGCCGCGCCGAGGGCGAGACCCTGCGGGTCGGCGGCGAGGTGCTGCACCACGCCGACGCGCGCTTCGGCCGGGGGGCGGACGTCGTCGCCTTCGCCCGCCCGCACGAGCTCGACATCGTCGTCGATCCGGCGGCGACGGCGGGGGTCGCCGCCCGCGTGAGCCGCATCCTCGCCTTCGGGGTCACCGCGCGCGTCGAGCTCGACGGCGTCAACGGCACCAGCGGCCAGCATTACGAGGTGGAGACCACGCGCGAGCGGGTGGCCGCCCTGGGCCTCGCCGAAGGCCAGCCGGTGCGGCTCGTGCCCTCGCGGCTGGCGCTGTTCGAGCACGCCGGGGCGGACGCCCCGGGCACGCCCGGGGCACCGGCCGCCGCCGCCGACTTCGACGCCGGGGCCGGGATATGAACTTCCAGCAATTGCGCATCATCCGCGAGACGGTGCGGCGCGGTTTCAACCTCACCGAGGTGGCCAACGCGCTGTTCACCTCGCAGTCGGGCGTCTCCAAGCACATCAAGGATCTCGAGGACGAGCTCGGCATCGAGCTCTTCATCCGCAAGGGCAAGCGCCTGCTCGGCCTCACCGAGCCGGGCAAGGAGCTGGCGGTGATGGTCGAGCGCATGCTGCTCGACGCCGGCAACATCAAGCGCCTGGCCGAGCAGTACAGCAACTCCGAGGAAGGCCGGCTGACGGTGGTCACCACCCACACCCAGGCGCGCTACGCGCTGCCCCGGGTGGTGACCGCGTTCAAGCGCGCCTATCCGCGGGTGCACCTCAAGCTGCACCAGGGCAGCCCGGCCGAGATCGTGCAGATGCTGGTGGATGGCGAGGCCGATCTCGGGGTGGCCACCGAGGCGCTGGCGGAGGTCCCGGAGCTCGCCTCCTTCCCCTTCTACAGCTGGCAGCACGCGATCATCGTCCCCGCCGGCCATCCGCTCGAGGCGGCGCGGCCGCTCACGCTGGAGGCGGTCGCCGAGTATCCGCTGATCACCTACCACGAGGGCTTCACCGGCCGCGCCCGCATCGACCAGACCTTCGCCGGCGCCGGGCTCGCGCCCGACGTGGTGATGTCGGCGCTCGACTCCGACGTGATCAAGACCTATGTGGAACTGGGGCTGGGCGTCGGCATCATCGCCTCGATGGCCTTCAGCCCGGCGCGCGACACCGGGCTTCGCCTGCTCGACAGCGCCCACCTGTTCGGCGCCAACGTCACCCGCATCGCGGTGCGCCGCGGCCATTACCTGCGCGGCTTCGCCTACCGCTTCGTCGAGCTGTGCGCCCCCGAGCTCACCGAGGCGGTGGTGGCCGGTGCGGTCGGCGGCAGCGCCGGCTGAGCCTGGCGCCGCCAGCTCCCGGGCGGCTGGCCGACGAGGCGCTTGAACGCGCGCGAGAAGGCGGCCTCCGATTCGTAGCCCACCTCCAGCGCGACCGCGGCCACGCCGAGACCGCTCTCGCGCAGCAGCCGCGCGCCGAGCTGAATGCGCCAGTTCGCCAGGTAGTGCATCGGCGGCTGGCCGAGGAGCTGCATGAAGCGCTCGTGCAGCGCCGAACGCGACAGGCCGACCTGGCGACCCAGCGCGTCGATGGTCCACGGCTGCGCCGGCGCCTCGTGCAGCAGCGCGAGCGCGCGGCCGACGTAGCGGTCGCGCAGGCCGGCGAGCCAGCCGGTGGCGTCCGCCGGCAGCTCGTCCAGATAGCGCCGCGCGGTATCGACGAACATCGTTTCCGCCAGCCGTTCCAGTACCGCCTGCGCGCCCGGCCGCCGCTCGGCGGATTCACGCGCCGCCTGGGCGATGACGTGCGTCATCCACTCCCCGGCGCGCGCCGCCGGCAGGTGCAGCAGGTGCGGCAGGGCGGACACCAGGGGATTGAAGGGCCGCAGGTCGCAGCCGAGGAAGCCGCACACCAGCACCGCGTCGGCGTCGTCGCGTACCGCATCGACCACCATCGCGGGACCGCCGCGGACGCTGATCGGAATCGGCCGCGGCAGCTCGCGCGTCGCGAACACCCAGGCGGGGTCGGTGCGCTCGGGCGCAACGCCGGGCGCGCTGGACAGCACATGGGGGTCGCCGTGCGGAAACATCACCACGTCGCCAGGCGCGAGCCGCACCGGCGCGCTGCCGCTGACCGCCGCCCAGCCGCTGCCGCGCGCGATCAGGTGGAAGGCCATCACATGGTCGGCGCCGGGCATCACCGCCGCGGCGATCTCGGCCGCGGGCGGCGATTCGGTCGCCCATTCGTGCCAGCAACTCACGTGATAGAACACCGCGCCGCGCAGGCGCACCGCGCCAAGCAGGTCGGACAGGGTGTCGCAGCTCATCGAGTTCGGGCTCCGGACGGCGTCGTGCCGTGCGCCCCTCCAATGGCGGACGCACGGGCAGGTTCGCCCGACTTCCAGTCAAGCACCGAATTCGCGGTTCCGAAACAATGAGCACGTCGGCAGGAGCACACCGCCTCCCCGGCACGGGCCCGCAGAGGCCCGCCCCAACCCCAAGGAGAAGGAGAGCATCATGAACGCACCCCTCGAGCTGCGCACCCCCGCCCCGAGCGCCGCCGCGCCCGCCCCCGACCTCGCCGCGATCAAGCAGCGCCAGCAGGCCACCTGGGCCAGCGGCGACTACGCGGTGATCGGCACCACCCTGCAGATCGTCGGCGAAAACCTCGCCGAGGCGGCCGACGTGCGCGCCGGCGAGCGGGTGCTCGACGTCGCCGCCGGCAACGGCAACGCCACCCTGGCCGCCGCCCGCCGCTTCGCCGAGGTGACCGCCACCGACTACGTGCCGCAACTGCTCGACAAGGCGGCCGCCCGCGCTCAGGCCGAAGGCCTCGCGGTGACGTTCCGGGTCGCCGACGCCGAGGCCCTGCCCTTCGACGACGGCAGCTTCGACGTCGCGCTGTCCACCTTCGGCGCGATGTTCGCCCCCGACCATGAGCGCACCGCCGGCGAGCTGCTGCGGGTGGTGCGTCCGGGCGGGCGGATCGGCATCGCCGCGTGGACGCCGGAGGGCTTCATCGGCCAGCTGTTCCGCACCGTCGGCGCCCATGTGCCGCCGCCGGCCGGGCTGCGTTCGCCGGTGAAATGGGGCGACGAGGCCTACCTGACCGCGCTGTTCGGCGCGCGCGCCGACGACATCCGCTGCACCCGGCGCAGCTTCAGCTTCCGCTACCGCTCGCCGGCGCACTGGATCGAGGTCTTCCGCCGCTGGTACGGACCCACCCACAAGGCCTTCGCCGCGCTCGACGAGGCCGGCCAGGCGCGCCTGCACGCCGACCTGCTGGCGCTGCTCGAGTCCCTGAACACCGCCGGCGCGCAGTCGCTGGTGGTGCCGGGCGAATACCTCGAGGCGGTGATCACCCGCCACTGAGCGGCGCGCGCCGCCCGCCGCCGCTTCAGGCGGCGAGCGCGGCGAGCGCCTCGCGCACTTCCTCGAGCGTCGCGCCCGCCGCGAGCTGCGCCACCGCGCGGCCGTCGACCACCAGCTCGTGGTCGAGCAGGCCGATCAGCGCGCCCTGCTTGAGCTCGGCGACGCAGCGGCCGGCCTCGCGCGGCGAATCGAAGCCGAGGCTCTGCAGCAGCAGCCGGCCCTCGCCGTCGACGAACTTGAAGTAGAAGCGGCCGTCGGCCTCGCGGTACTGCTTGAACTGCGGCAGCACCGCCGCCTTCGGCCGCTCGGCGACCTGGGCCGCGCTGGCGCAGGCGAGGCTGCGCAGCCCGACCGCGTGGCGCAGCTCGGCGAGGAAGGGGGTGGCGATCGCGCGCGCCTTGTGCGCGCCCTCGCGCAGCCTGTCTTCGATGCGCGCCGGCTCGGCGATCAGCGCCAGGTAGCGCTCGCGCATCGGCGCGATCGCATGCTCGATGCGCTCGAACAGCGCCTGCTTGGCCTCGCCCCAGGCGATGCCCTCCTCGAACGCGGTGCGCATCGCGCGCGTCTGCTGCGGCGTGGCGAAGGCCTGGTAGAGCTGGAACAGCGCCGNNGCCTCGGGCAGCACGAAGTGCTCGCCGTAGAGGTGATTGAAGCGGGCGGCGATGTCGCGCGCCATCTCGATATGCTGGATCTGGTCGCGCCCGACCGGCACCGAGTGGGCCTTGAACATCAGGATGTCGGCCGCCATCAGCACCGGGTACATGAACAGGCCCATGTTGACGCCGGCGTCCGGGTCGACGCCCTCGGCGAGGTTCCTGTCCACCGCCGCCTTGTAGGCGTGGGCGCGGTTGAGCAGGCCCTTGCCGGCGACGCAGGTCAGCAGCCAGGTGAGCTCCGGGATCTCGGGGATGTCGGACTGGCGATAGAACCACACGCGGTCGGTGTCCAGCCCGGCGGCGAGCCAGGCGGCGGCGATCTCCAGCGTCGAGCGCTGCACCCGGGCGGGGTCGGCGGTCTTGATCAGCGCATGGTAGTCGGCGAGGAAGTAGAAGCTCTCGACCCCGGCCGGGCGGCTCGCGTCGATCGCCGGCCGGATGGCCCCGGCGTAGTTGCCCAGGTGGGGGGTGCCCGACGTGGTGATCCCGGTCAGTACGCGACGGCTGCTCATGCGCCTCTCCAGCTATGCAAAAGCGCAGATTCTAGCGCATCGCCCAAGCCCCCGTAGGCGCCCTGCCCCCAGCGCGATCACAGCCGTCGTCGCCCGCACCACCGCCGTCATCGCGCACAGGGGTGCGCTCCTACAGTGCCTGCGATCGGCACCGCCCCTGTAGGAGCCCTGC
>JRYI01003835.1_pt1 | contig 10268 bp, 8 predicted proteins | sample 235361 | NCBI WGS metagenome assembly JRYI01 (sample SAMN03074212, study PRJNA261471) | activated sludge metagenome | biome: Common Effluent Treatment Plant; feature: Wastewater; material: Activated sludge; isolation source: activated biomass in a lab-scale reactor treating industrial wastewater at...
CCGAGCTCGCGCGAGAAGGTCTTGCTCGCCTCGACGATGCGCGCCTCGATCAGCACCTGGCGCGGCGCGACGTCGATCTCGTTGACCAGCCTGCGCAGCGCCTCGAGGCGGGAGCCGACGTCGGTGACGAAGACCTTGTTGCTGCGCTCGTCGACCACCACGCTGCCGCGCTTGGAGAGCATGGTCTGGTCCTTGCTCTTGAGGAAGTCGAAGATCTCCTTGGCCTTGTGGTAGTTGATCTGGAAGCTCTCGGTGCTGAGCGGCTCGAGGTCGCCGATCTGCGCCTGCGCCTCGAGCTGCAGCTTCTCGCGCGCGGCCAGCTCGTCGCTCGGCGCGATCCAGATCACGTTGCCGTTCTTGCGCATGTCCAGGCCCTTGGCCTGCAGGATGATGTCCAGCGCCTGGTCCCAGGGCACGTCCTTCAGGCGCAGGGTCAGGTTCCCCTGCACCGAGTCGGAGGTGATGATGTTGAAGTCGGTGAAGTCGGCGATCACCTGCAGCACCGAGCGCACGTCGATGTTCTGGAAGTTGAGCGACAGCTTCTCGCCCTGGTACTTGCCGCGGCTGCCCTGCACCAGCTTGTTCGGGTCCTCGACCACGCGCTTGAGCTCGAGCACGAACTGGTTGTCGCTCTGGTAGGCGTTGTGCTCCCACAGCCCGTTGGGGGTCACCACCAGGCGGACGTTGCCGCCCTGCTGCTGGGCGGTGAAGTAGGTGACCGGGGTGCCGAAGTCGGTGACGTCGGCGCGGCGGCGCAGGTGCTCGGGCAGCGCGGCGCCGATCAGGTCCACCACCAGCTTGCCGCCCTGCTGGCGGATGTCGATGCCGGTGTCGGGGTTCGCCAGATCGACCACCACCCGGCCTTCGCCGTTGGTGCCGCGGCGGAACCGGATGTCGCGCACGCCCTGACCGCTGGCGGCGGCATCACGCGGCGCGGCGAAGTTGCCGAGCGCCTGGGCGGCGACGCCGGCATCGACCGTCTGCGCCGCGGCCGGCGCCAGGGCGACGATCACGTCGCGGCCCTGCAGGCGGATGTCGTGCGGCACGACCTTCACCAGGTTCAGCACCAGCCGGGTGCGGTCGCCGGCCTGGACGATGTTGGCGCTGCGCAGCTCGCCGCGCTCGATGTTCTGCACCGTGCGGCCGAGCGCGTTGGCGGTGGCCGGGAAGTCGAGCGCGATGCGCGCCGGATTGGACACGCTGAAGCTCGCCGGCACCTGGGCGAGCGGTTCGCGCAGGGTGATCCGCAGGTAGACCGCGCCGCCGTGTTCGGCGACCTCGAGGGCTTCGATCTGGTTGGCGGCCGCCTGCGCCTGCACCGCGTCCTGCGCACTGGCAGCGCCGAGGGGCGCCCCCGTGGCGAACATCGCCGCCAGCAGCAGCATCCCGATTCGCTTCTTCTTCATTTCCCGGCCTCCTGCCGCTCCTGCAAAAGCAGGCTACTGGTGCGCTCGACCCAGTCGCCATTGATGTCCTCGACCAGCTCCTTCAGCGTCACCTCGGTCTCCGAGATCGCGGTGACGACGCCGAAGTTCTGGCCCATGTAGTTGCCCACCCTGACCTGGTGGATGTGTGCGTCGGCCTGGATCAGCGCGTGCGAGGCGCGGCCCTGCTCGAGCATCCCGACCACCTTCAGCGACTCGAGCGGAAAGGCCTCGAGTGGCTCGCGCCGGCGCTCGAGGTCAGGCTTGAGCCCGCCCCGCGCCGCCTGGCGCTCGGGCTCGATGCGGTCGGCCTGGAAGGGCTCGACCAGCATCGCCGACGCGTAGTCGACCACCGGGAAGGGCTTGATCTCAGGCAGCGGCTTGACCGCGCCCCGCATGCCCTTCGCCTGCTCGTTCATCCAGCCCTGGATGTCCTGCTCGTCGCCGCCGCCGCACGCGGCGAGCCCGAGCGTGCAGAGCGCGATTGCCACCTGCCTGATCACTTCTTCTTCTCCTTCGCCGCCTTCGCCGCCGCCCGCTGCTGCGCCAGCTCCTCCTCGTCGAGGTAGCGGTAGGTCACCGCCTTCGCCTCGAGCTTGAGGCGGCCGTCCTTGTCCGCGCTCAGGCCGACGTTGTTCAGGGTGACGATGCGCGGCATGCGCGCGACGTCGGCGGCGAACTCGCCGAGCTCGTGGTAGCCGCCGGTGACGCGGATGTCGATCGGCATCTCGGCGTAGAACTCCCGGATCGCGTCGTTACCCGGCTTGAACAGCTCGAACTGCAGGCCGCGGCCGAGGCCGGCCTGGTTGATGTCCTGCAGCAGCGAGTCCATCTCGGCGCGGTTGGGCAGCTGCTTGAGCAGCGCGCCGAACTGGCGATCGATCTCGGCAAGCTGCTCGCGGTGGGCGTCGAGGTTCACCGCCTGCTTCTTCTTCGAGACCCACTCGTCGCGCAGCTTGAGCTCCTCGACCTCGCGCTGCTCGAGGGTCTCGGCCTGCTCGCGCCAGTCGAACCACCAGAACGCCGCCAGGGTGGCGACCAGCAGGCCGACGAAGACCGCGATCCGCGGCGCCAGCGGCCACATGCCGGGGTCGTTGGGGTCGAGGCCCTGAAAATCCTTCGCCAGGCGCTCGAAGTCGATCGCCGGCAGCCTGCCTTTCGTGTTTGCCGCCTTCTTCTTCATTTGCGCGCCACCTTGTCCTGACCCGCGGCCGCCACCGCCTTGTCCTCGTCCGGCTGGGCCCGCTCGATGCCGATGGCGAGGTTGAACTCGCTGACGCGGCGGTTGTTCACCGACGCCGCCTTGACCTCGATCAGGCCCGGGTTCTGCAGGAAGGGCGAGCCGTCGAGGTTGCGCATCAGGTGCGAGACGCGGGCGTTCGACTGCGCATAGCCGCCGAGCATGACGCGGTCGCCGGTCTGCTTGATCGTCTTCAGGTACACCCCGTCGGGCATCGCCGCCGCCAGCTCGTTGAACAGATGCACGGTCTCGGCGCGGCGGCCCTGCAGCGACTCGATCACCTGCTTGCGCGCGAGCAGCGCGTCGATCTGCTCGCGCAGGCGCTTGATCTCGGCGATCTCGGTGTCGAGCTTCTTGATCTCGGCCTTGAGGAAGGCGTTGCGGCCGTCCTGGCGCTCGATGTAGCCGGCATACACCGAATGGACGGCGAAGCCGACCAGGGCGCCGACGACCACCATCGCCGCCGAGACCGCGTAGAACTGCTGCCGGCGCAGCCGGCGTTTTTCTTCCCGGTGGGGAAGCAGGTTGATCCGGATCATGCGTCGAACTTCCGCAGGGCGAGGCCGCAGGCCACCATCAGCGAGGGGGCGTCGGCGAGCAGGTTCTTGGGACGGATGGCGGACGACGGCGCCATGCCGGCGAAGGGATTGGCGACCGCGGCGTCGACCTGGGTGCGGGCCCGCACCACCTCGGCCAGGCCCGGCATCACCGCGCAACCGCCGGCCAGCACGAGCTGGTCGATCTGGTTGTACTGGGTGGAGGTGAAGAAGAACTGCAGCGCGCGCGAGGTCTCGAGGGCGATGCTGTCGACGAAGGGGCGCAGCAGCTCCTGCTGGTAGCCGTCGGGCATGCCGTTGCCGGTGCGCTTGGCGATCTCGGCCTCCTCCACGCTCATGCCGTACTTGCGCGAGATCTCCTGGGTGAGCTGGTTGCCGCCGAAGGCCTGCTCGCGCGAGTACACCGGCTGGCCGTTGCGCAGCACGGTGACGCCCATCGTCGTCGCGCCGACGTCGACCAGGGCGATCAGCTTGTCCTTGTCGCCGCCCGGCAGGCGCCGGCCGACCAGGCGCAGCGCCGACTCGGTGGCGAAGGACTCGACGTCCACCACCGCGGCCTTGAGGCCGGCGGCCTGCGCCACCGCGACGCGGTCCTCGACCTTGTCCTTGCGCGAGGCGGCGATCAGCACCTCGACCTCGCCCTGGGTGCCGCGCGCCGGGCCCAGCACCTGGAAGTCGAGGTTCACCTCGTCGAGCGCGAAGGGGATGTACTGGTTCGCCTCGGTCTCGACCGCGAACTCCATCTCCTGCTCGCGCAGGCCCTCGGGGAGGACGATCCGCTTGGTGATCACCGAGGCGGCCGGCAGCGCGACGGCGACGCTCTTGAGCGGGCCGAAGCGGCGCAGCGCGCGCCCGACCGCATCGGCCGCCGCCTCGAGGTTGTTGATGTTGCCGTCGACCACCGCATCGCGCGGCAGCGGCTCGATCGCGTAGCGCTCGAGTTTGTAAGCGCCCTTGTCGTCGAGTGCCAGTTCGACCAGCTTGATTGATGACGATGAAATATCCAGCCCAGCCAACTGGGCCACCCTGGAGCCGAATATGGAGAGATCGATCACCAAAAAACCCTTAAATATCAGTATTTTATACGGCAGCTCGGCCCAGGGCGCATAGATGCTAGCAACAAACGCGCAGAAGTGTAAAGAATTTTGACACTTTTGCGTTGCGGCGCGGTAACAACACCCCCGACCGCGGCGCGCCCGCTCATTTATAATGCGCGGTCAATTCACTCGCCTGGATACCCGATGCGCTGGGTTCTCTATCCGATCGCGGCCCTGCTCGCGCTCGCGATCCTCGGGGCGGCCACGCTCGCGGCAGTGTCGCTTTACGCCTGGCCAAACCTCCCCTCGCTGGAAACGCTGACCGACTACCGCCCCCGCATTCCGTTGAGGGTTTATACCTCCGACGGTCATCTGCTGGGCGAATTCGGCGAGGAGCGTCGTGACGTAGTTCGCATAGCCGACGTTCCGCCGGTGCTCAAGCAGGCCATCCTCGCCGCCGAGGACGAGCGCTTCTACGAGCACCCCGGCATCGACATCTTCGGCATCGCCCGCGCGGCGCTCGCCAACCTGTCGACCGGCGGCCGCGGCCAGGGCGCGTCGACGATCACGATGCAGGTCGCGCGCAACTTCTTCCTGTCGCGCGAGAAGACCTTCAACCGCAAGCTCTACGAGATCCTGCTCGCGCTGAAGATCGAGCGCAGCCTCAGCAAGGACCAGATCCTCGAGCTCTACATCAACCAGATCTACCTCGGCCAGCGCGCCTACGGCTTCTCGGTCGCCGCGCGCACCTACTTCGGCAAGCCGCTCGACGAGATCACCCTGCCCGAGGCGGCGATGCTGGCCGGCCTGCCGAAGGCCCCCTCCGCCTTCAACCCGGTGGTCAATCCGGCGCGCGCCGCGGTGCGCCAGCAGTACGTGCTGCGCCGCATGCACGAGGCCGGCTACATCGACGCCGCCGCGCTCGAGGACGCGCTCGCCGCGCCCCCGGTGGGCCGCCGCAACGCCGCCCGCAGCGCCGCCGCGCGCGGCGACGAGCGCCCCGACGAGGCCTACCGGCCGGGCGTGCCCGGCGACTACGTGGCCGAGATGGCGCGCCAGATCGCGGTCGAGCAGTTCGGCGAACAGGCCTACGAGCTGGGCATCCGCATCGTCACCACGATCACCCGCAAGGACCAGGAGGCCGCCTATGCGGCGCTGCGCAAGGGCGTCACCGACTACGACCGCCGCCACGGCTACCGCGGTCCGGAGGCCTTCGCCAGCCTGCCGGAGGACGGCGCCAGCGACGAGCAGCTCGACGAGGCGCTCGGCGAGAGCCACGACTACGACGATCTGCTCGCGGCGGTGGTGACCGAAGCCTCGACCAAGGAGGTGAAGGTGTACCGTCGCGGCGAGCACATCCGCATCGCCGGCAACGGCCTGCGCTTCGCCGCGCCGATGCTCGCGGCGAAGGCGCCGCAGAGCCGGCGCATCCGGCGCGGCGCGATCGTGCGCATCCGCGCGCTCGGCGACAAGGGCTGGGAGATCACCCAGCTGCCGCAGGTGCAGTCGGCGCTGCTGTCGCTCGACCCGCACACCGGCGCGGTGCTGGCGCTGGTCGGCGGCTTCGACTTCGCGCGCAGCAAGTTCAACCACGTCACCCAGGCGCAGCGCCAGCCGGGCTCGAGCTTCAAGCCCTTCATCTATTCCGCCGCGCTCGAGCGCAAGTTCTGGCCCGGCAGCATCCTCGACGACGCCCCGCTCTACTTCCCCGCCGGCACCACCGGCTCGCAGGCGTGGGAGCCGAAGAACTACGACGGCCGCTTCACCGGCCCGATCACGATGCGCGATGCGCTGGTGCGCTCGAAGAACATGGTGTCGATCCGGCTGCTGCAGGCGATCTCGCCCGCCTACGCGCAGGACTACGTCGGCCGCTTCGGCTTCGACTCGGCCAAGCACCCGCCCTACCTGACCATGGCGCTCGGCGCCGGCACCGTGACCCCATGGGAGATGGCGACCGGCTACGCGGTGTTCGCCAACGGCGGCTACCGCATCGAGCCCTACATCGTGAAGGAGATCCACGACGCCGAAGGTCGCGTGCTGGCGCGCACCGACCCCCCGGTGGCGGGCGAGAGCGCGCCGCGGGTGATCGACGAGCGCAACGCCTGGCTGATGGACTCGATGATGCGCGACGTCATGAGCCGCGGCACCGGGACCCGCGCGCGCACGCTCAAGCGCGCCGACATCGCGGGCAAGACCGGCACCACCAACGACTATGTGGACGCCTGGTTCGCCGGCTACAACCCCGATGTGGTCGCGGTGAGCTGGATGGGCTTCAGCCAGCCGAGGAACATGGGGCGCGGCGAGACCGGCGGCGCCGCGGCGCTGCCGATCTGGATCGACTACATGCGCACCGCGCTCGAGGGCAAGCCGGAACGCGAGCGCCCGCCGCCGCAAGGCCTCACCCCCACCCAGGCCAGCGGTCGCACCGACTACTACTACGCGGAGAACACGCTCCCGGTCGCGCCGGTGCGCGAGGAGATCCCCGACTGGCTGCGCGAGATGTTCGCCAGCGACAGCCAGCCGGCGCAGGAAGCGCCGCAGGAGGCCATCCCGCCGGTCGCGCCGCAACAGCCGGCGCAAGTGCCGCGGATGCAGATGCCGGCGCCGGTCGAGGAGCGCACGCCGGTCATCATCCGGCGCTGAGCCACGCCCCCGGCCGCGGGCCTCAGCCCTGCGGCCGGAGCGTCACCGGCGTGCCCGACTGCGCCCCCACCAGCGCCGACAACATCGCGTACAGTTCCTGGCCGTCGCGGGTGTTGATCCAGCGCCCCTGCTCGGGCCGGAAGTGAAAACCGCCCGCGCGCGCCGCCACCCAGATCTCGCGCGCGGCGACGTGGCGGTTGATGATCATCTTGCTGCCGTCCTCGAACTCGAGCTCGAGGATGCCTCCCGGCTGCTGCTCGATGTCGACCTCGGCTCCGCAGGCCTCGACCGCCGCCTCGATGCGCGCCAGTTCGGCCTCGGCGAGCGCGTTGAATGCGGATTCTTCCATGCTGACTCCTTCTGTTAGCATTCCCGCTTTGCCCCGAAGATTGGCCATGCGAGCAACGCTCATTGCACTTGCGCTCGGCGCGGCGGCGCTGTCCGGCTGCGGCATCAAGGGCCCGCTCTACCTGCCCGAGCCGCCGCCCCCGCGGCCGGCCGCGGACCAAGCCGCCCAGCCGCCCGCGCCGGGCGCCGATGATAACAAACCCCACCTCAGCGAAAGCCCGATTCGATGAACGCTCCCACGCCCGCCCCCGCCCTGCCGATGCCCACCCTGCGCAGCCGCGACGGCGTCCTCCACGTCGAGGACCTCGCCCTGCCCGAGCTCGCCGAGCGCTTCGGCACCCCCACCTACGTCTATTCGCGCGCGGCGCTCACCGCCGCCTTCGAGGCCTGGCGCGAGGCCCTCGGGGATCGCCGCGCCCTCGTCTGCTACGCGGTCAAGGCCAACTCCAACCTCGGCATCCTGTCGGTGTTCGCCGCGCTCGGCGCGGGCTTCGACATCGTCTCCGGCGGCGAGCTGGCGCGCGTGATCGCCGCCGGCGGCGACCCCGCCAAGGTGGTGTTCTCCGGCGTCGGCAAGCGGCGCGAGGAGATGCGCCAGGCGCTCCAGGCCGGCATCGGCTGCTTCAACGTCGAATCCGCCGCCGAGCTCGAGCGGCTCGACGCGGTGGCGGGCGCGCTCGGCCTCAAGGCGCCGGTCGCGCTGCGGGTCAATCCGGACGTCGATCCCAAGACCCACCCCTACATCTCCACCGGCCTCAAGAGCAACAAGTTCGGCGTCGCCTTCGACGAGGCGCTGACCCTGTACCGCCGTGCCGCCGCGCTGCCCAACCTGCGCATCCGCGGCGTCGCCTGCCACATCGGCTCGCAGCTGCTCGATCCGGCGCCGATGACCGAAGCGGGCCAGAAGATGCTCGGCCTGGTCGACCAGCTCGCCGCCGAGGGCATCACGCTCGACCACATCGACCTCGGCGGCGGCGTCGGCATCCGCTACCGCGACGAACGAGCGCCGACGGTGGCCGACTACCTGGCGCCGCTGCTGGCGGTGTTCGCCGGCCGCAGCGAGACCCTGTGCTTCGAACCGGGCCGCTCGCTGGTGGGCAACGCCGGCCTGCTGCTGACCCGCATCGAATACCTCAAGCCGGGCGAGGAGAAGAACTTCGCCATCGTCGACGCGGCGATGAACGACCTCGCGCGCCCGGCGCTGTACGACGCCTGGCACGAGGTGGTGGAGGTCGCGCCGCGCGCGGTCGAGGCGGCGCGCTACGAGGTGGTCGGGCCGATCTGCGAGAGCGGCGACTTCCTCGCCCACGACCGCAGCCTGGCGGTGGCCGAGGGCGATCTGCTGGCGATCCTCTCGGCCGGCGCCTACGGCATGACGATGAGCTCGAACTACAACACCCGCCCGCGCGCCGCCGAGGTCATCGTCGATGGCGACCGCGCCCATCTGGTGCGCGAGCGCGAGACCGTCGCCGCGCTCTACGCCGGCGAGCACGCGCTGCGCTGACTCAGCTGCCCGCCTCGTCCTCGCGGGCGAGGCGCAGCCGCTCCGACTCCTCGTACAGGGCGCGGCCGAAGGCCTTCCACACCGGCCCGCCGCTGGTGAGCACCCCGACCTGGGCGCTCTGGCGCATCGTCGCCAGCATCAGCGAAGAGAGCGCGAACAGCTCGCCCTTGCCGCGCACCGCGTAGTCGGGATTGCGCAGCAGGCCGAGCCGGCATTCCGGGGTGCAGCTCAAGGCCTCGCGCGCGAGCTCGCGCAGGCGCGCGCGGTCGTCCCAGTCGATGCCGATGACGATGCCGCGCTTGACGATCTCGCGCTCGAGCTCGAGCGCGTTACGCGCGAAGTGGCTGAATCCGCTCATGTCCTTCCATGGAAAACCGCCCGCACGCCCCGTCGAGGGGTGGGACCACGGCGGCGCCCTAGAATAGGGGCGTCCGCCGAATTGAACGAGGCAAGCGTGGGATTCTACTCCTTCTTTGCTGCACCGCCGCAAACCGCTGAAGCCGCCCGCCTCCCTGCGCGCCGCGCCCCGCTGCCGCTTCGCGCCGTCTCCCGCCGTCCCATCCTGCGCCGCGGCGCCGCCCTGCTCCTGCTGGCGGGCTGGCTTGCCGGCGCGAGCGCGGCGCTGCCGACGCCGGTCCGGCTCGCGCTCGACAAGGCGCGGATTCCCGCCGACGCGGTCGCGGTATGGGTGGCGCCGGTCGATGCGGGCGCGCCCGCGCTCGTCGAGAACGCCAGCCGGCCGATGAACCCGGCCTCGGTGATGAAGCTGGTGACCGCCTTCGCCGCCCTCGAGGTGCTCGGCCCGGCGCACCAGTGGAGCACGCGCATCGCCCACACCGGGACGATCCGCGACGGCACCCTCGAAGGCGACCTCCACCTCGTCGGCGGCGCCGACCCGGTGCTCGGCTACGAGCGCCTGTGGAAGATGCTGCGCCGACTGCGCGCGCTCGGCATCGAGCGCATCGCCGGCGACATCGTGCTCGACGGCTCGGCGCTGCACTTGCCGCCGCACGATCCCGCCGCCTTCGACGGCAAGGGCCTGCGGCCCTACAACAGCGGCCCCCACGGCCTGCTGATGCATTACAACACGCTGCAGCTCGGCCTCTTTCCGGCCGAGCAGGCGGGCGCGCCGGTGACGGTGACCGCCGAGCCGCCGCTCGCCGGGCTCAGCATCGACAACCAGCTGCGCACGACCAACGCGCCCTGCGGCGTCTGGTACCGCGACCTCGAAGCGCGACTGGAACCCGGCCGCCGCCTGCTGCTGACCGGCAGCCTGCCCGCGAGCTGCGGCGTGCGCAACTGGAGCGCGGCGCCGCTGCCGCCGGCGGAATTCGGCGCGGCGCTGGTCGCCGGGCTGTGGTCCGAGGTGGGCGGCCGGATCCAGGGCCGGGTGCGCAGCGGCGTCGCGCCGGCGGCGGCGCGCACCCTGTTCACCGACGAATCGGCCCCGCTCGCCGAGGTGGTGCGCGAGATGAACAAGTGGTCGAGCAACGTCATCGCCCGCCAGCTGCTCGC
>JRYI01003681.1_pt1 | contig 10260 bp, 9 predicted proteins | sample 235361 | NCBI WGS metagenome assembly JRYI01 (sample SAMN03074212, study PRJNA261471) | activated sludge metagenome | biome: Common Effluent Treatment Plant; feature: Wastewater; material: Activated sludge; isolation source: activated biomass in a lab-scale reactor treating industrial wastewater at...
GCCGCCGTGGGGGATGGCGAACGTCTTGTGCAGGTTCAGGTGGATGACGTCCGGCCCGAAGTCACCGGGGCGACAGATGGCGACCAGCGCGTTCATGTTCGCGCCGTCCATATAGACCTGCCCGCCGTTGTCGTGGATGATCTTGCAGATCTCGCCGATCGACTCCTCATAGACGCCGTGGGTCGAGGGGTAGGTGATCATCAGAGCCGACAGGGTGTCGCGGTGTTGCTGGGCCTTGGCCCGCAGATCATCGACGTTGACATTGCCGTTGTCATCGGAGGCGACGACGACAACTTCCATGCCGGCCATGGCCGCGCTGGCGGGGTTGGTGCCGTGGGCGCTGGCAGGGATGAGGCAGACGTTGCGGTTGCCCTCGCCGCGGGCGATCTGGTAAGCACGAATGGTGAGCATGCCGGTGTATTCGCCCTGCGCGCCGGAGTTGGGCTGCAGGGAGCAGCCGGCAAAGCCGGTGATCTCCGACAGCCACGACTCCAGATTGTGGAGTAGTTCCTGATACCCCTGAGCCTGATCAAGCGGCACGAACGGGTGCAGCGCGGCGAAGCCGGGCAGGGTGATGGAGAGCATCTCGGCCGCGGCGTTGAGTTTCATCGTGCACGAGCCGAGCGGGATCATCGAATGTACCAGCGAGATGTCGCGGTTCTCCAGACGCTTGATGTAGCGCATCATTTCCGTCTCCGACAGATAGCTGCTGAAGACGGGGTGGGTCATGAACTCGCTTTGGCGCTGGAATGGTTCGCCGTAGCCCAGATCGGCCGCGTCGGCCAGGGAGTCGAGGTTGATTTCGCCCTCTTTCGCGCCGAACACGGCGAAGAGGGTCTCCAGGTCGGCCACGGTGACGGTTTCGTCGAGCGACAGGCCGACCGAGCCATTGTCGTTGTAGCGCAGGTTGACCTCATGGGTCAACGCCGCGCCACGCAGTTCGATGTCCCGGCAACGGCCGCCGCGGACGGTCAGTGTGTCGAAGACCGGATGCGCGTTGACCTCATAGCCGAGTTGCTTGAGTCCGGCGGCCATGACCTCGGTCAATAGGTGAACGCGAGTGGCGATGCGCCGTAGCCCGACCGGCCCGTGGTAGACGGCATACATCGATGCCATGACGGCCAGAAGCACCTGCGCCGTGCAGATGTTGCTGGTCGCCTTCTCGCGGCGGATGTGCTGCTCGCGGGTGGTCAATGTCAGGCGGTAGCCCTTCTTGCCGGTGGCGTCGATGGTGACGCCCACGAGACGACCGGGCATGATGCGCTTGTATTCGTCCCTGGTGGCGAAGAAGGCTGCGTGCGGGCCGCCGTAGCCCATGGGCACGCCGAAGCGCTGGCTGTTGCCCAGCGCCACGTCCGCGCCCCACTCGCCGGGGGGCGTCAGCAGCACCAGCGACAGCAGGTCGGTGGCGGCAACGACGAGCGCCCCGTTGGCGTGGGCCTTCGCGGCGAAGTCGCGATAGTCGTGGATGTCGCCGTTGGTGGCCGGGTATTGCACCAGCACGCCGAAGGTCGCCTCGGCGAAGTCGTAGGTGGCGTGATCGCCGACGATGACCTTGAAGCCGAACGGTTCGGCGCGGGTGCGCACCACGGCGATGGTCTGCGGGTGCACCTGGTCGGAGACGAAGAAAACGTTGGCCTGGGAGTTGCGCGGCAGGGCGCGATGGCAGAGGGTCATGGCCTCGGCCGCGGCCGTAGCCTCGTCCAGCAGCGATGAGTTGGCGATTTCCAGGCCGGTCAGATCGGTGACCATCGTCTGGAAGTTGATGAGCGCTTCAAGGCGACCCTGCGAAATCTCCGGTTGGTAGGGCGTGTAGGCTGTGTACCAGCCGGGGTTCTCCAGCACGTTGCGCTGGACGACTGGCGGGGTGATCGTGCCATAGTAGCCCATGCCGATGAAGGAGCGGTAGACCTTGTTCTTGCCGGCGATGCGGCGCAGCTCATCGAGGACGGCCTGTTCGCTGCGGGGCGCGTCCATCGCCAGATAGCCGTCCATACGGATAGACGCGGGGATGGCCTGGTCGATTAGCTCATCCAGCGAGTCGAGACCGAGGTCGCGGAGCATGGCGGTGACGTCATGGCTGCGCGGGCCGATGTGGCGCTTCACAAAGCGGTCGGCGGGCATGAGCAAGTCGCGGTTGCTGAGTTGCGGCGCGCCGTTGCCCGACGCGGAGTCGGGCGCTTCGATGATGTCCTGCCAGTTAGCGCGGGGAGTGGGTGATGTCATGGGATAATTCCTCCGACAAACGACGAACTATGATCTGCGAACGCCGATCCGGCGCTCCGGATTCCTTATTCGTAGTTCGTCGCTCGTCGTTTGTTAGTGTTCGCGCGTGGCGTTATAAGCCTCATAAGCGGCGGCGTCCATCAGCGCGTCGACCTGGGACGGGTTGGTCATGCGCAGCCGGACGAGCCACGTGCCGTAGGGGTCACCGTTGAGGGATTCGGGCGAATCAACGGCCGCGTCGTTGACCGCGATAACCTCGCCGTCGATGGGGATCAACACGTCGGACGCGGCCTTGACCGATTCGACGACGCCGAACGGGTTGCCTGCTTTAACCGTGTCGCCCACGCTCGGCAACTCCACAAAGACGATGTCGGACAGGGCATCCTGCGCATAGTCGCTGATGCCGATCACCGCTTCGTCGCCTTCCACGCGAACCCATTCGTCGCTCTTGGCATAGCGCAGATCGGGCATGATTTTCGTGCTCATGGTCATTTCTCCTTAAGTTATTGACGATCGAGATTTGGTAGATTCAGATGAAGATAAACGAGGACGCCGGGCGAGAATACCTGCCTGAGGTGTTCTCGCCGGCGTCCTCTGTCATGAACCTGAGAGATTCACGGAGCTATGCGCGTGTGGCTCATACCCGTTTGCCCCTTCGGTGGGAGCACGAAAACGTGCTCAACGCTTTCCAGAAGAAACCCGGCCGCTCGGTCCCTTGTGCCTGAGAGATTCAAAGGCGAATATGCTCGCCCCCTTGCCCCTTCGGCGACCCCGCGCGGGGTGCTCTCCCGGCGGCCGCTGCATCCTATTCCGTTAGCAACAACTGATGTATATACTGATGTATATATTGTAGTCGGTGAGGGGGATGCGTCAAGTTGTGACTGCGATAAAATAACCTTTATATGATCAATGGTCCAACCATTATTTCAAGCGGCATCCTCCGCCCCACCCAGGTCGAAGTCGATCTCTCCCGCCTGACCGCCAACTACCGCGCCATTCAGGCTCACGTCGCTCCCGCGGCCGTCATGCCCATCCTGAAGGCCAACGCCTACGGCCACGGGCTGGTTGAGGTGGCGCGCCACATGCAGTCGCTGGGCGCGCCCTATCTCGGCGTGGCCTTTCTGGAAGAGGGCATTTTGCTGCGCGAGGCGGGCGTGATGACGCCCATCCTCGTGCTGGGCGGCATCATCGGCAATCAGGTGCCGCTGTTTCTGGAGCATGACCTGACACTGACCGCGTCGTCGGTGGAGAAGCTGGGCCAGATCGAGGAGGCGGCGCGGGCGATGGGAGTGCGGGCCAAGGTGCACCTGAAGATCGACACCGGCATGGAGCGCATCGGCGTTCACTACTACAGTGCTGTCGACCTGCTGGAAGCTTCGCTGGCCGGGGAGCACTTCGAGGTCGAGGGTATCTTCTCCCATTTTGCCAACGCCGACGCGGCCGACCAGGCCTACTCGCGGCTGCAACTCGAGCGCTTCCACGCTGTCCTCGATTTCTACGAGTCGCGTGGGCTGTCCCGGCCGCCGCTGCGCCACATGGCCAACTCGGCGGCCATCGCCNNACCCTGAGATGGAAGTCCCGCGTCGTCTATTTCAAGGTTGTCCAGCCGGAGCATCCGGTCAGTTATGGTTCGACGTGGCAGAGCGACCACCCGGTGCGCGTGGTGACTGTGCCTGTCGGTTATGGGGACGGTTATTTCCGCAGCATGAGCGGCCAAGCCGAGGTGATCATCCGCGGGAAGCGCTACCCGGTCGTGGGACGCGTGTGCATGGATCAACTCATGGTCAATATCGAGTGGGAGACGGCCTACAACGGGGACGAGGTGATTCTGATCGGCCAGGCAGAAAATGGCGCGACCATCACCGTTGAGGAACTGGCCGAATGGGCCGGCACGATCCCGTGGGAGATTTTGACCAATGTCAACACGCGCGTGCCGAGGATTTACAGGAATTAACCTTGGCGTCTCGCGCTGATTGCGGGTAAATTCTCTCAAAGACATCGCGTCTGGAGAAGTAACCCTAAATTTTGATTGGAGCCGATTTATTCAATGGATGCCATATTAACTCTTCAGAATCAATTGCACTTCACGGCCGTAGCCGATAGTGGTTTTACCGTCCACATGGATACAAAAGCGCCGGCGGGCGAAGCAAGCCAGGGCGCCAGCCCGATGGAGCTGCTGATGATCGGTCTGGCGGGCTGCACAGCGATGGATGTCGTCTCGATCCTGCGCAAGAAGCGCCAGAATCTCACCGGCTTTGAAATTCGCATTCACGGCGACCGGGCCGCTGAACACCCGAAGGTGTTTACCGATTTCGAGTTGGAGTACATAGTGCGCGGCGTGGACATTGACCCGTCGGCCGTAGAGCGAGCGATCCTGCTCTCGGTCGAGAACTATTGTTCAGTCCACGCCATGCTGGAGAAAGCTGCCCACATTCGCACACGCTTCACGATCATCCAGGAGCAGGAAGCGTATACGGGGTGATGGGTATCGCCGTGGCCTGACCGATTTTCGGTGGCCGACGTCGGCTTACTCGCTGTACTCATATAGGAGAGCGCTATGGATCTGATTCAATTTCTGGAAGCGGAAAGTGAACAAATCGTCACCGAGGCCACCGAATCGCTGACTCGCTCGAACCTGGCTCGTTACAATGAGGCTGGGCCTCGTGTCAGCCGCGAGCGATTGGCGGAATTATTCCGGATGACGGTGGCGGGGATTCGCGACCGTGACCTGTCGCTGATAAATGAATACATGGGCCAAGTCGCCCATGACCGCTATCATGCCGGTTACGCCATTCGCGAAGTCCAAATTGCCATCAATGTTCTGGAAGAGGCGATCTGGACTCACATCGTGCGCACCGCGCCACCGGAGCAATTGGCCGAGGCGCTGGGATTGGTCAGCACGACACTGGGCGCGGCCAAGGATGCGCTGGCACGCGGCTATGTCTCGCTGGCTTGCGAGGGCAAGGCTCCGTCGCTCGATCTGTCGGCTTTGTTTGAAGGAAAGACCAGCGGCTAAGTAGCGCGTTCAGATTGCGGGAAGCAACGCCAGGAGTGCCAGCAAAACCACCAGCGCGGCCGTCGCCAGATAGCCGGCCGTCGTTCGCAACCCCGTCGTGCGCGATAGGTAGAGCAGGCGTGCCGGCAGGAAAAGTAAAGCCAACACGACGAACGTGATCAACACCCATAACCAGCTGCCGCCGAACTGCTGTGCGAGTGTTTGCCCATGTGCTGCGAGAACGAGCGTCATGACGGCCGTGGTTGCCAGACCGAATACGGCCGCGCCCCAATACCCGCGCGCCCCTGGTTCGATGCGAGGTTCCACCTTGAAGGCGAAGACCAGCACATAGGCCAGGGAAAAAGCGAGCCACGCCCCCGGCCCATAGACGAAGTACGACGACGCACCGCCTTCGCCCATTTGCGTCGTATCCACCAGGGATGCGGACTGAAAGAAACCCAGTTGCCAAGCCAGCGCCAGACTGAAGAAGAAGGCGAAGATCAATGCCAGAACTGAGCGTTGGCCGCGGGTCAACCACTTGTCTGTGCCGGCCGCGGTCGGCATCATGCGCCGGATTACGTATGTGCCGATGATGAAAAAGAGGAACGCAGCGCTCAATAACAGGGCGTTCCATCCGCCCGGAATCTCCATCCGGGAGACAAGTTGGGGCAGGGTTAGTTGCGCAACGATCAATGTGACCACATCGACCGCTATGGCCAGAAGACCGTAAGTGGAATGACTGGATTGTTTCATAAAGAAGGCATTATATCAGAGCGGGTTTACCGCGAAACCAATTAACACCCGCTATTCCTGAGCCTGTATTAATTATGTTAAGTTGTGTTACGACCATTGCCATCGGTTGACAGGCCTATGACAGACCCTATAATTTATTATCAGATGGTGAAGCGTTCTGCAGGATGTTTCCCACGAGATGACCATCGATAATCGGTAGTCGGCAGTCGTCAGAGCGGTATTAGGGGCGCAAAGCGGTTGGGAAGTCCGTGCTGTGTCCGACATATGTAATGGTTACAGCTATGAATGAGGATCAAGGGAACGACGTTCGCGCCGGGCAGCCGGTCGATGATGGTTATTGGGCGGCTTTATTCAATACGGAAGATGCCTTTGCCCGCGAAGTGGAGCCAAATCCCGCCGATACTACGCCGCCCTATGACTGGATCGAGACACCGGTCGTGTCGCCCCCTGAAAATGGCCTCGCCGGCTCCCTGTCGCCCGCAGCACCCGTTGAACCAACGTCCGAAGTCGATCCCTGGATATTGGCCCGGCAATGTATGGATGCTGACGAGGTGCTTGAGTTGCGGGTCGTGGATTATAACAAGGGGGGACTGCTGGTTTTCTGGAACGGGATCCAGGGCTTTGTTCCCGCTTCGCAACTGATCGATTTTCCCCAGTTTCACATTCCACGTGAGCGAAATCAGACGCTGGCCGAATGGCACGACCGCGTNNGTGGTACATCCCAGCGCCTTGCTCCATCAAGGGCAGCAGGTGACCGTGCTGGTCCTGAGCGTCGATCAGAACGCCGAGCGGGTGGCATTGAGTATCAAGCGGTTGCGTTCCGATCCGTGGGCCGCGGCCGAGGAACGCTACCGGCCGGGGCAACGCGTGTCGGGGATCATCGGCAATGTCACCACCTATGGCGCGTTTGTCGTGCTGGAGGAGGAGCTTGAGGGACTGGTCCACATCTCCGAGCTGGCCGAGGGCGTCTTCATGCATCCGCGCGACGTCGTCACTACCGGAGATCGGGTGGTCGCTCGTGTCCTGAGTGTTGACGCCCGCAACAAGCGAATCGCGCTCTCGCTGCGAGGGACGGGCGGCGACCGCGCAACCGGACGCTAGGGTTATATGGCGCGCTCACAGCCCCCGGCCGAGAAGCCGCCCAGGAATAGCAGCAATCGACCGGAAGAGTTCGGCCCCCTCACATGGGACGAACGGCTGGCCGATGGGATCCTCGGCCGCCGGCGCGAGATCGGCGGGCTGTTTCTTCTCCTTTTCGCCACCGTCACTTTGCTGGCCCTGCTTGGCCTCTCCCAGGCCGGCCTCTTGCAATGGTGGACGAGGCTATTACGCCAGATCTTTGGTTGGGGCGCGATCGTCATTTGCCTGGCGCTGGCAGCGTTGGGTGTGCGTCTGATCGTCGGCCCGCTGTGGGAGCGTGTTCGGGTGGAGCCAACCAGACTGGCCGGGGCGGGCATTCTGGTCATCACCGCCATGGGACTGTTTCATTTGGCCGGCGGTTATGGGCTGGTCGATGCCGTTGCCGGTCGTGGCGGTGGGCTGGTGGGCTGGGCGCTGACCGAGCCATTGTTTGATTTCTTCGGCCCTTTCCTGTCGATTCTCATCTATCTCGCGCTGTTTGGTTGGGCCATTATGCTGCTGGCCGGGCGAACGTGGGATGACATTCAGGGTGGGTTAATGGCTGCATCTCACCGGCTCTCCGCCTGGGCCGATCGAGTTGACCCGGATCGCATCGATGTGGTTGGAAGTAGCGAGCGACACGCGCCACAGACGACCGCCGCGCCACCCCCTGAGCCGGCGATCCCCTCGCCGCCGGACACGACGGAAGGCTTCAGCGATATACGCGGCCGCGATCCGCGCCTGCCGGCTTTTGATCTGCTGGAGCGTGGAGAAACCTTGGTCCAGGCCCGTGACGAGATCGCCTGGAAGAGCAAGCGCATCGAGGATACGCTGTTCGATTTCGGGCTGCCGGCCAAGGTGGTCGAGGTGCGACGCGGCCCCACGGTCACGCAATTCGGCGTCGAGCCGGGCTACGTTGAGCGACCCGGCCCCGACGGCGAGATGAAGCAGCAGAAGGTGCGCGTCGGGCAGATCGCCGGTTTGCAGCGCGATCTGACGTTGGCCCTGGCCGTGTCGCGCTTGCGCATTGAGGCGCCTGTGCCCGGCCGCAGCGTCGTCGGCATCGAGGTTCCCAACGGGCAGACGAGTGTTGTCCGTTTGCGCGGCCTGATCGAATCGCCCGCTTTTGTCCGGCTCAACTCCCCGCTCGGCGTCGGGTTGGGGCGTAATGTGGCCGGCGACCCGGTAGTGGCCGATCTCGGCAAGCTGCCCCACTTGCTCATTGCCGGAACCACCGGCTCCGGCAAGTCGGTCTGCATCAATGCCTTTATCAGTTGTCTGGTCTTTAACAACACGCCTGAACAACTCAAACTGGTGATGATTGACCCGAAAAAGGTGGAGCTTGTCCGATTCAACGGCCTGCCCCATCTGATCGGCAATGTCGAGGTGGATGCCGACCGGGCCGTGGGTGTGTTGCGCTGGCTGACCTCGGAGATGGACCGCCGCTACGAGTTGTTTGAGAGCGTGAGCGCGCGCAATATAAGCATCTACAATCGCAAGCACGCGGCCGCCGCCAAGGCCCATCTGCGTCTGCCCTATATCGCCGTCTTCATCGACGAACTGGCCGACCTGATGCACATGTATCCCGGCGATGTGGAGCGCAACCTGTGCCGGCTGGCGCAAATGGCCCGTGCTACGGGCATTCATCTGATCGTGGCCACGCAGCGCCCGTCGACCGACGTGATCACCGGCCTGATCAAGGCCAATTTCCCGGCCCGGCTGTCCTTTGCCGTGGCATCGGGCACCGATTCGCGCGTCATCCTCGACACCGTGGGCGCCGAGCACCTGCTGGGCAAGGGGGATATGCTCTTCCAGTCGCCTGACGCGGGCGCGCCCGATCGGGTGCAGGGCGTNNTGCTGGAATCGGCCGTCGAGTTGGCTAAAAAGCATGATAATCTCTCGGTCTCTTTTCTCCAGCGTCGCCTGCGCCTGGGCTATCCGCGCGCTGCCCGGCTCATGGAACACCTGCACGAGATGGGGCTGGTGGATGACCCACAGACGGGTGGCAAGACGCGCCGCTCCTTCGTCAATGAAGACGACGAGGACCCCATTGGCGACTACCTCTCCGATTCATAAACCAAACGGCTCTTCGGCGGCTCCAGGCGAGCGAGTCGTTAGTAATCTTCGACTATTCTATAATCAACCATCATGTCGACTTTCTTCAAAAATCATAATAACTTCACGCGCTACGCGTGGTTCGTTCTGGCGTTCCTGATCCTGGTTGTTTTGTGGGGCGCATTCGTGCGCGCTACCGGCTCCGGGGCGGGCTGCGGCAGCCATTGGCCGCTGTGCAATGGCGTGGTCGTGCCCCGCGAACCGCAAATCGAAACGCTCATCGAACTTACCCATCGCGTCACCAGCGCACTTTCCGGCGTATTGGTGTTGGGGATGCTGTTCTGGGCCTTTCGGCTCTTCCCGAAAGGCCATATCGTGCGCAAGGCGGCCGTCTACTCCACCGTATTTATCATCACCGAGGGGCTGGTGGGGGCCGGTCTGGTGTTGTTCGAGTGGGTGGCCGACAATGAATCAGTGGCGCGAGCTATCTCGATGGCCGTCCATCTGGTGAATACTTTCCTGCTGTTGGCGGCCGTGGCCCTGACGGCCTGGTGGGCGGGTGCGGGTGGCGATTTTCGCTTGCAACTGCGCGGGCATGGACGCGCCGGCCGCCTGATCGGCATCGCGGCCGTTTTGCTGCTTATCCTCGGCGTCAGCGGAGCGATCACGGCCCTCGGTGATACGCTGTTTCCCTCAGGCACATTGCGCGAAGGCATCGCCGCTGATTTCGAGGCGACGGCGCATTTCCTCGTCCGCCTGCGTGTGTATCATCCTGTTATTGCCGTCCTCACCAGCCTTTACTTGTGGCTGGCCGCGCCGGTCATCGCCCTGGAGCGGCCGGGCATCGGGCCGCTGTTCTTTTCCAATGCAATCCGCGCCCTCGTTGCCGCCCAACTCGTGGCCGGCGTCGTCAATATTCTGCTGAACGTGCCGATCTGGATGCAACTCGTTCATTTGTTGCTGGCCGACCTGTTGTGGATCGCTGTGGTGCTGTTAGGGGCGTCGGCACTGTCGCAGCCCGTGGCGGTCGCACAACCGGCTGCCCTGGCCCTCGAATCTCAATAAAAAAGCCCACCACCGGCGAACCGGTGGCGGGCTTTTCAATTAATTGA
>JRYI01005078.1_pt1 | contig 10218 bp, 7 predicted proteins | sample 235361 | NCBI WGS metagenome assembly JRYI01 (sample SAMN03074212, study PRJNA261471) | activated sludge metagenome | biome: Common Effluent Treatment Plant; feature: Wastewater; material: Activated sludge; isolation source: activated biomass in a lab-scale reactor treating industrial wastewater at...
CACCGGCCGCGGCGCCATCGAGATCAAGGACTGCGGCGGCAAGCTCTGCGGTCATGTCGTGTGGGTCAAGGACCCGGCGGCCGACGCCAAGGGCTGCGGTCGCCAGATCATCGGCGATCTCGTGTCCGCCGGCAGCGGTGTCTGGGGCGGCGATAACGCCTGGATTTACAGCCCCGAGAAGAAGAAGAACTTCAACGTCGAGATCACGCCGCTCACCGACGGCAAGCTGAAGGTCAAGGGCTACGCTGGCCTGAGCTTCCTCTCGAAGACCATGATCTGGACCAAGGCGCCCGATGACCTGCAGCGCTGCAGCACCGAGGAGGCCGCGGCCACGCCCGCGCCGGGCACGACGACGGCACCGGCTCCCGCAACCGGCGGCGAAGCCAAGCCGGCGGCGCCGGCAGAACAGGTACAGCCGAAATCCGACGGTCCGGATGTGGCCGAGAACGATGACAAGAGCGTTGACCTAGAAGGCATCGCCGGCGAGTTCGGCGATGTATTCACCCGCAAGGACGGCAAGTGCAAGGTCGATACGCCGTGGGTGAAGCTCGATTTCGACTGCAAGGGCAAGGACGAGGCGCCGGGCGAGAGGTAGATCGGTGCCCACGGCGTGCATTGCTTGAAAAAGCGGCGGGCCTTGAGCTCGCCGCTTGTCCGTTGCTCTATCGCCGTGTCTCATCCCGGTGTGATAGGCGCTTGAATCGTACCCATCACATGCGTTGCCTGTAGGAGAGCGATGACACCGGAACTCACGATCCTCGGATGGACCCTTGTTCTTGCCGTCGTGCAGATCCTGCTGCCGGCGATGCTGCGCACCTCGGAGGCGGGCGTCGCCTACAACGCCGGCCCGCGCGATCGGCCGTCGGCGGCCCCGGTCGGAACGCTGACGGCCCGCCTTCTGCGCGCACAGCATAATCTGTTCGAGACACTGCCTCTCTTTGCTGCGGCGATCCTCATCGCGCATGTCGCGGAGCGGACTGGAGCGCTGACATACTGGGGCGCCGTGCTTTATCTCGCAGCGCGTGTTCTCTACGTTCCACTCTATGCCGCGGGCATTCCGGTCATCCGATCGCTGGTGTGGACGGTGAGCCTGGCCGGGCTCGTTCTGATCCTGATCGCGATCCTGATGCCCGCCTAGAGTCATTCCGACTTGGGGGAAACATGGTCATGCGAGCAATTGGCGTGTCTGGATCCNNCTTGCGCATGTCGAACCGCTGTTTCCATCTGAAACGGAAACTCTCTAGACGACGGTCGCTTGGGACCCGAAAGGATCAGACCAAGCCCACATACTTCGCCGCCAGCACCGCGAGGCTGAGCGCCCCGATCCAGGCCGCAATCCGCGTCCCGCGGTCGCGCCGCCCCGACGCCGCCCCGATCTTCTCGATGCTCGCGGGATCGAGCCTCAGCCCCTCGCGCGCCATCTCGGCAAGCCCCGCGGACGCGCGCTCGGCTTCCGCCAGGAGGGCCGGCACTTCCGCCAGCACGCGCGCGAGTGTGGTAGCACCCTCGCCGGCCTTGCGCACGGCGCCCCGCGCACCGTAGTGCGTCGAGATCCACTCCTTCGCCACCGGCTCCGCCGCGACCCACAGGTTGAGCGAGGGATCGAGCCCGCGCGCCACACCCTCGACGATCACCATGCTCTTCTGCAGCAGGATCAGCTCCGGCCGCGTCTGCATGTCGAAGACCTCCGTATAGGCGAAGAGCTGCCCGAGCAGGTCCGCCATCGAGATCTCGTCGGCCGTGCGGCCATGGATCGGCTCGCCGATGGCGCGCAACGCCTGCGCGAACACCTCGACCGGATGATGCGGCGGCACGTAGCCGGCCCAGAAATGCACCTCCGCCGCAAGGCGGTAGTCGCGTGTGATGAGGCCGTACAGGATCTCGGCCAGGAAGCGGCGCTCCTTGTGGCCGAGCCGCCCCATGATGCCGAAGTCGACGGCAACGACGTTGCCGGACGTGTCGACGAACAGGTTCCCCTGGTGCATGTCGGCGTGGAAGAAGCCGTCGCGCATGGCGTGCGTGAGGAAGCTCCTGAGCACGACGAGCCCGAGCGCCTTGAGGTCGTGCCCCTCGGCCGCGAGCCGCGCGTGGTCCGAGATCGGGATGCCGTCGATCCAGTCGGTGGTGAGCACGCGCTTGGCCGTCCGCGTCCAGTCGACCGACGGCACGCGGAAGCGCTCGTCCGGCGCGATGTTCTCCGCCATCTCCGAGATCGCCGCGCCCTCGAGCCTGAGGTCCATCTCGAGCTCGGTCGTGCGCGCAAGGTTCTCGACCACGGCCACCGGCTTCAACCGCCGCGACGGCGCATGCACGCGCTCGACGAGCCGTGCGGCGAAGAAATAGCTGTCGAGGTCGCGCTTGAAGCGGCGCTCGACGCCCGGCCGCAGGATCTTGACCGCCACCTCGCGCCGCTGCCCGTCCTTGTCGAGCGTGACGGCCTTGTGCACCTGTGCGATCGAGGCGGCCGCGACCGGCGGCCCGAACTCTACGAAGTGATCCTCGAGCTTGCCGCCGAGCGCGTCTTCCACGGCGCGCCGCGCGTCCGCCATGGGGAAGGGCGGCAGCTTGTCCTGCAGCCGGCTGAGATCGGCGGCGGCCTCGGGGCCGATCACGTCGGCGCGTGTCGCCAGGAACTGTCCGAGCTTGATGTAGGAGGGCCCGAGGGCGGCGAGCGCCGACGAGATGCGCTGCTGCTTCGGCTTGCCGACATTGAACGGCGCGGCGAGGATGGTGATCGGCAGCGTCGCCAGCCGCGCGGCGCGCAGCGCCAGCGGCACCGGCCGGCCTCGAGGGACGAACCGGACCCCGTGCTGCGCGAGCACGATACCCGCCCGCGCGAGCCGCCAGACGTTTGTGATTGCAGTTGCCATTGAGGGAGAGCGGTACCGGCCCTGCGGCCTGCTTGCAAGCCGCGTCTCCAAACACCGTTGCCGCTTTGCCTCTGGATAAACACGCCATACAACTCGAACCGAGATCCTAGCGCAATGAGAGCCGCTCCGAATCGCTCTAGACCGGTCCATGGGCCATGAACTTTCTTCATCGCGCGAGAGGGCGCCTCACCCGGACGCGATCTTCAATCGCGTCCGACCTCTCCCCGTCCATGCGAAGCATGGCTTCGCCATGACGCTGCGCGGGTGAGGGGGTGCCACGAACGGGATGTTTCGAGGGACACGATGACAGCGCAGCCGACGCTCCCGAAGTTCATCCACCTGAAGACGCACTCGGCCTATTCGCTGCTCGAGGGCGCGCTGCCGATCGGCAAGATCGCCAAGCTCGCCGAGGCGGCCGGGATGCCGGCCATCGGCCTCACTGACACCAACAATCTGTTCGGAGCGCTCGAGTTCTCCGACAAGCTGTCCGGCGCCGGCATCCAGCCCATCGTCGGCGCCACCTACGATACGGATTTCGGCGACGGAGCCGCTGATGCGAGCGGCCTCCCGCGCCTCGGCCAGAACGCGCCGCCCGTGCGCCCCGCGGGCCCCCTCGCGCTCCTCGCGGCCAGCGCCGAGGGCTACGCCAACCTCATCAAGCTCGCGAGCCAGGCGTTCCTGCTGCCCGACCCTGCCGAGCCGACGCACATCAAGCTCGAGGCCCTCGAAGCCCACCGCGACGGCCTCATCGTTCTGACCGGTGGTCCGGAGGGTCCCATCGGCCGCGCGCTGTCGGAAGGCCAGGCCGACGTTGCCCGCCATCGCCTCGAGCGCCTGCACCGCATCTTCAACGGAAACCTTTACGTCGAGCTGCAGCGTCACGGCGCGAAGAGCGAGGAGGAGATCGAGCCGCAGCTGATCGCGCTTGCCTACGAGCTCGGCATCCCGCTCGTCGCCACCAACGAGGTCTACTTCGCAGAGCCCGACGATTACGAGGCCCATGACGCGCTGCTCTGCATCGCCGAGGGGCGCATGGTGACGGAGGACAACCGCCGCCGCGTCACGCGCGAGCACTACTTCAAGAGCATCGACGACATGGCGGTGCTGTTCGCCGACCTTCCCGAGGCGCTCGAAAGCACCATCGAGATCGCGCAGCGCTGCGCCTACCGCCCGCTGAAGCGCAAGCCCATTCTGCCCCGCTTCGTCGCGGCCGCCGATGCGGCGGGCATGACCGATGAGGAAATGCTCGCAGCGGAAGCCGCAGAGCTGAAGCGTCAGGCCGAGGAGGGGCTCCGCGCCCGCCTCGCCGTGAACCCGCTCGCCGATGGCTTCACGCGCGAGGATTACGACAAGCGCCTCGCCTACGAGCTCGACATCATCACCCGCATGAAGTTCCCGGGCTACTTCCTGATCGTCGCCGACTTCATCAAGTGGTCGAAGGCCAACGATGTGCCGGTCGGCCCGGGGCGCGGCTCGGGCGCGGGCTCGCTCGTCGCCTGGTCGCTCACCATCACTGATCTCGATCCGCTCCGCTTCGGCCTGCTGTTCGAGCGTTTTCTCAATCCCGAGCGTATCTCGATGCCGGACTTCGACATCGACTTCTGCCAGGAGCGGCGCGACCGCACGATCCGCTACGTGCAGGAGAAGTACGGCACCGACCGCGTCGCGCAGATCATCACCCACGGCAAGCTGCAGGCCCGCGCCGTGCTGCGCGACGTTGGCCGCGTGCTGCAGATGCCGTACGGCCAGGTCGANNGGCGAGCCCAAGCTGCAGGAGGAGCGCGACAACGATCCCTTGGTCGCGCGCCTGCTCGAGATCGCCCAGAAGCTCGAGGGGCTCTACCGCCACGCCTCGACCCACGCCGCCGGCATGGTGATCGGCGACCGCCCGCTCGACGAGCTGGTGCCGCTCTACCGCGATCCGAAGTCGAACATGCCCGTCACCCAGTTCAACTGGAAGATGGTCGAGGCGGCGGGCCTTGTGAAGTTCGACTTCCTGGGGCTCAAGACGCTGACGGTACTGACCAAGGCCGTCGATCTCGTCAAAAAGGGGCGCGGCATCGATGTCGACCTGCTCGCGTTGCCGCTCGACGATAAGCCGTCCTACGAGCTGCTGGCCAAGGCCGATACGGCCGGCGTGTTCCAGCTCGAAAGCACGGGCATGCGCGAGAGCCTGAAGCGGCTGAAGCCCGACCGCTTCGAGGACATCATCGCCATGGTGGCGCTCTACCGCCCGGGCCCCATGGACAACATCCCGACCTACATCAACCGCAAGCACGGCGAGGAGCCGGTCGACTACCTGCATCCGATGCTCGAGAGCATCCTGAAGGAGACCTACGGCGTCATCATCTACCAGGAGCAGGTGATGCAGATCGCCCAGGTCATGGCCGGCTACTCGCTCGGCGACGCCGACCTGCTGCGCCGCGCCATGGGCAAGAAAGACAAGGCCGAGATGGCGAAGCAGCAGGCGCGCTTCGTCGAGGGCGCGCTGAAGAACGGCGTCAGGAAGGACGATGCCGTTTACATCTTCGAGTTGGTCGACAAGTTTGCGGGCTACGGTTTCAACAAGTCTCACGCCGCGGCCTACGCGCTTGTAAGCTACCACACGGCCTACATGAAGGCGAACTTCCGCGAGGAGTTCCTGGCCGCCTCCATGACGCTCGACGCGGGAAATACCGACAAGCTCGCCATGTTCGCGGCCGAGGCGAGGAAGAGCGGCATCCGCGTTCTGCCGCCCTGCGTCAACGCGTCGGCCGTCGAGTTCATCGCCGAGCCGCCGAAAAAGGCGGAGGCGCACGGTGCCATCCGCTACGCGCTCGCCGCGCTCAAGAACATCGGCGCCTCCGCCGTCGAGACCATCGTCGAGAGCCGCAACGCCAAGGGATCCTACAAGTCGCTCTCGGATTTCGCCGCGCGCATCAACACCAAGGCCGTCAACAAGCGCGCGCTCGAAACGCTCGCCGCTGCCGGCGCATTCGACGCCTTCGAGCCGAGCCGCGCTCTGGTGTATGCGAACGTGGAGGGCATGATCGCGCTCGCCAACCGTATCTCGGATAATGCCGCCTTGGGCACCAGCGACCTTTTCGGCGGTGCAGGGGATAGCGCAGCGACTCTCGACCTCAAGGCCGCCGAGGCCTGGACACCGATGGACAAGCTGCAGAAGGAGTTCGACGCCGTCGGATTCTTCCTCTCCGGCCATCCCCTCGATCAGTACGAGCGCGCGCTGGAGAAGCTCGGCGTGCGCCGCTACGTGGATTTCGAGGCGGCCAGCACCCGCGGCGCTGTCGCGGGCCGCCTCGCCGGCATCGTCATTGCCGCCCGCGAGCGCCGTTCGCAGAAAGGCAACAAGTTCGCATTCGCGCTGTTCTCCGACACGAGCGGGCAGTTCGAGGCGGTCATCTTCTCGGACACCCTCGCCCAGGCGCGCAGCCTTCTGGAATCGGGCAACGCCGTGCTGCTCGATGTCGAAGGCGAGCGCGACGGCGAGGCCCTCAAGATGCGCGTACAGAGCGTGAAGTCGCTCGACGAGGCGGTCGAGCAGATCCCGCGCAGGATCCGCATCCTCGTCGACGGCGAGGCGCTCGGCCGCAACCCGGCCGCGCTCGACCAGCTCAAGACCCTGTTGCGGCCCGGCAAGGGCGAAGCCATGATCGAGCTCCGCCTTGCGGATTACGCGCGTCCGGTTCCGATTGCGCCGAAGGCAAGATATGATCTCTCCGCAAGGACGATTGGCCGCATTACAACCGTTCCCGGCGTCATAGAAGTGATCGAAACATGACCGATGGATGGCCCCGAGAACGCCGGGGAACCAAGGCCCGGCACGCAGCGTTGGTCGAGGCCATGATTGGATCTCTGGGTCGAGAATTCCTGCGTCCGCAGTCGGTTGGTGACGACACGTCCATTGCGTTCACGCGCATCGACGGCGATCCGAATGCTGCGCTCATCTGCTTTCTGCCGTGGCGCATGCCCTACCCGCTGGCGCGGGTGTCCCGCATCGCGCCGAAGAATTTTCTCGCCTGCTATGAGATGCCGAATGCCATCGTCAGCTCCGAGCCCGAACTCTGCGTGCGCGCCCTCGACGCCGTCGTCGAGGACGCCATGGGCGTTTTTGCAAAGACGCGTCTCGAGCCGGCACAGCTCCTCGTCGTCGGCCTGAGCATTGGGACGGCGGTCGCAACCGTGTTCGCCAACCGCATCGGCGCGCGCCTCTGCTCCATCGCCTCCGCCGATCGCGGCGATCTCACGCTGTGGGAGAGCCCGGCTTCGGCGCAGGTCAAGGAGCTGGCCGAGGCCAAGGGCTACCGCTGCGCCGACTTCACGCGCGCTCTCGCCGGCCTGCACACGATCGAGAACCTCGACAACCTCGCGCCGGGAAGCCGCTTCGTGTTCGGCTCGCGGGACGAGCTCATTCCCGAGCCGAGGCGCCAGGGGTTGATCTCCGCCGTGCATCGGATCCTGCCCGCAGCTGAGGTCAGCTACGTCGATGCCGGCCATTTCGGCACCATGAGCGAAACGGTGCGGCGCGGGCTCGGCGCGCCGGCGGTGCATCTCGCCCGCACCTGAACCCGCGGGCTTCATCGGATCCCGAGGTCACGGGCCTCGCCGGACGATGCGCCAATCCCCCGGACAGCACGAAAAAGGCGCGGCACACTCTTAAATCCGGCCGTGAATCGTGATGCACTGGCGGGCAATCTGCGGCGCGGCCGGCGAGAGGGCCCCATGTTCCCGATCGGAGACGACAACAGCGCGCGGCGCTTGACGCCGGTCGTCACGATCGTGCTGATCGCCCTCAATGTCCTCGTCTTCTTCCTCGAGCTTCAGCGCGGCGACCGCTTCGTCAACGACTGGGCCTTCATCCCCGCGCGCTTCTCGGAAAATCCGTCCGTCGATGTGGTGACGCTGTTCTCCGCCATGTTCATGCACGGCGGCTGGCTGCACCTCGGCGGCAACATGCTCTACCTCTGGATCTTCGGCGACAACGTCGAGGATCGCTTCGGCCATGTCCGCTATCTCATGGTCTATCTCGCGGCCGGCCTCGCCGCGACCTTCGCCCAATACGCCGTCAATCCCGCCTCGGCGATCCCGAACGTCGGTGCGTCGGGTGCTATCGCCGGCGTGCTCGGCGCCTATCTCCTGATGTTTCCGAGGGCACGCGTCGACGTTCTGCTCGGGCGCCAGGTCGTGGCCATGCCGGCGTTCATCGTCCTCGGCTTCTGGGTCGTGCTGCAGCTCGTGAGCAGCGTGGGCACCATCGCCGATACGGCTGCGACGGAACAGGGCGGCGTGGCCTACATGGCCCACGTCGGCGGCTTCGTCGCGGGCGTCGTCCTTGCGGTCGTGCTCGGCGGCCTGCGGCGCCCGCCCGATCACGTCGCCTGAGCCGGGAACGGGCGGCGATGAGGACGCCCGTCATGGACTGCCAACAGAAAACCCCGGTCGCCGAGGCGGGCGACCGGGGTTTTATACGAGAACCCAGCGGAGGTCGAATTCACCAGACCGAGGACTTGCCGCCGCTGGTGCGCTCGCGCTTCCGGTCTCTGAGCTTGTCCCTCTCCTTGGACTTGTTGGAGGAGTATGGCGAGCAGAAGAAGAAGCAGCTGCTGCCGCCGTCATCCTCCACCACTTGGACGGGCTTCGGCCGCGGTGTCGGCTTCGAGATCTTGGCGACGACCTCGGGCATCTGCACGATGAAGTCCGTGCCGGCGTACTTCGTTTCGCTGCGCGACACGTCGTAGCTCGAGACGATCAGCGTGCTGCCCGGTTTCACCACCTCGGCGATGCGGTCGGTGACGGCCTTCGGCAGCTTGATGCGGTCGAGCGTGCGTGCGGCCCTGTCCGTGTCGGTCCCCGAGGGCATCCTCACGGATCCGGCTGCCTTCGTCTTCTTCCGGCTGTAGGAGACGCTCTCGTCCTCGAAGCTGCTGAAGCTGGTTGAATACTCGTTGACCTCGGTCGCCTGCCATCTGAGGTCGGTCTTGCTCTCGTCCTTCCAGTCGACCGCCGAGAAGATGAAGGTATCGAGCGGCACGTCCGGGTTCTCGATCGCAGCCTGCGCCTCGATCACCGGCTCGAAGCCTTGGCGCACCTGGACGAGCCCGGTCGCAGAGCTGACGAACACGGATACGGGAAGGCCGCGGTTCTGCTCCCGGCGATCAAACGCAGCGACAGCTTTCGTGGCGGCCGTCTCGGCAGCCGCGGCCGTCTTGGTCTCGGCTTTGGCCGCCTGGAGATCGTTCGCGGCCTTCGCGATCGCCCCATCCGCGGCTTTGACGGCCGCATCTGCGGCCTTGGCGGCATCCGCCGTGCGCTGCACCTCTTGGGTCAGGCCCGCAAGACGATCGCGCTCTGCGGTCTCGGACGCGCGCAGCGCCTCGAGCTCGTCGGCCCGCATGCGGGAGGCGGTCTTGGCGAGGCGCGCCGTGATTTTCTTGAGGTCGCGCTCCTGCGATCGCAGGGCGGCCTTGGCCGCAGCGGCCGCACGGTCGGCGGCCTTCGCGTCGCTGCGCCGCGCCTTGGCGGCCGCCTTCGCGTCGGTGATGGCGCGTTGCGCCGCAGCCTCGCCCTCGGCGGCGGCAGTCCGCCGCTCGCCCGCGGTCGCGACGGCGTCCACGAGAGCCTGGCGCTCCGCCCGCCGGGCCTCGGCCGCGGTTTCTTGCGTGCGCGCTGCGGGGTCCGTTGCCGCATGCGCCGAGGTGACGCCGAGCAGCGCCTCAGCGGCATCGACCCCGGCCTGGATCGCCGTGCGGTCGGTGCGCTCGGCCCGGTCGCCACCGGTTTCGGTTTGAGCGACGGAGGGCAGCGCCGAGAACAGCCGCGGATGATCGAACAGCGCCGGCGCATTGACGTCCGGCGCGATGACGACCCGCTGGTTGATGTCGGTCATGTTGAAGAAGCGGCGCGCGAAATCGAACGGCAGGCGCACGCAGCCGCCGGAGGCGGGATAGCCCGGAATGACGCCGCCGTGCAGCGCAATGCCGGTCATCGTCAGGCGCTGCATGTGCGGCATCTTCGCGTCGAGGTAGATGTTCGACGTGTGGTCGACCTTCTTCTCCAGGATGCTGTAGATGCCGACCGGCGTCTCGTGGCCGGCACGGCCGGACGAGACGCNNCCGAGCGCCAGCGAGGCGCTGCCGAGACGCAACAGAAGATCTTTCGCCCCACAGCGATTGGACGACGACGTGAGCACCGTGAAACCCCCTAAAACTCATTGGGAAAACCGTAACCAGGGCCCTCTCGAGTGCCCTCTGCAACGGTTAACTTTTGGATCATGACGAGTTCGACTTCAATAGGTTACGCTTGATGAGTTATCGATTTATCTCCGCTTGTTCCGATTTTTGCGGTTGGCTTC
>JRYI01016635.1_pt1 | contig 10214 bp, 12 predicted proteins | sample 235361 | NCBI WGS metagenome assembly JRYI01 (sample SAMN03074212, study PRJNA261471) | activated sludge metagenome | biome: Common Effluent Treatment Plant; feature: Wastewater; material: Activated sludge; isolation source: activated biomass in a lab-scale reactor treating industrial wastewater at...
GGCCGGTTGCGCGGCGCCGCCGTAGGGGCTCGGCAGCGCGTTGTCCTCGGCGACGTCCATGAGGATGAACGGCGTCAGCACGACGGAAAGGCCGCGCGCGCGCAATTCGCCAATGGCGGCCACAACCGTCTGGTCGGATGGCGTGCCGCCGTAGGCAGGTCGGCCGTCCCGCCGGCTGACGAGCCCCGCCTGCGAGCGGGACAAGCCGGCCACGCTCCAGGAGATCGGCGTCGTAACCTTGCTGTGGTTCTCGACACGCGGCTCGATCTTGCATGTGCCCGCACGAAGGTCGTCGCCGAACCAGCTCACGACCAGCGAGACCGAGTTGAGCGCGGGCAGCGCCGCCTGCATCTGGTCGAGGGCGACGGGAAGGTCGGCGGCGCCGAGCCGCGTATGGGCATTCTCGGTCTCGGTCGAGGCGTCGACAAAGGTTTGCGACACCGGCTGCGTGGCATAGACGAACTCGCCCGAGCCGGGGATCAGCACGGTGCCGCGGACCAGGCTCGCGAAATCGTCGACGGCCCGGAATACCTCGAAGGAAAGCTGCGGGATGCGGTTTCCGTAGGGTGCGAGCGGCAGTCGTTCAAAGACGATGTAGGCGACACCGCGAAAGGCCGGTGCATTGCCTGCGCCGTCGCGCGCCTCGATGAGACTGTCGGGGAGCTGCGTCTCGCTGCCCGGGTGCACGCGGTAGACGATGTCGGTGAGATCCATCTCCTTGCCGTCGACCCATATGCGGCCAAGTCCCGAGATCTCGCCTTCCGCGATGGCGACCGCGAAGTTGGCGAAGTAGCGGTAATCGACGGTCGTCGCCGATCCGCCGCCGCCGAGTCCCTTACCCGAGCCGCCGGCAGAGCCGCGCACCACCTGTTCCTCGAAGTCGGTCGCCCAGATGATCTGGCCACCGAGACGCACGCGGCCGTAGACGCGCGGAATGGGCGCCCCCTCGGTCGACGAGGTGACGTGCAGGTCGCTGAGGCGCGGACCCTCGTATGTTCGGCTGCCGCCGGAGGCACCGAACAATGCCTGGTCGACGAAACGGCCGGCGAGCGCACCGATCTGGCTGCCGATGGCGGCGCCCGTCAGCGTGGCGCCGAGAAAGGAGACGCCGGCCGGCAACAGGCTGGAGCCGACGACGGCACCGACGGCGGCGAGAGCGAGCGTGGCCATGGGGAACCCGGGAAGTAGGAAGCAGGCAATAGGGTGCCAGGGGTCGGAGCGGGGAAACGGGGCTGGCTCTACTCCCCGATTGCCACTCCCTGCCCGACGGCGCCGGGAAAGGCGAACACGGCGGCGACGCGTCGGCGCCACCATGGCGAGAGCGGCACCTCGGCGACCGGACAGCCCTCGCTGGCGTGGATCATCGTCGAAGGCGTGGCGAGGATCGCGACATGCTTCGCGGCACAGCCGGCGCGCAGGCGGAAGATCAGCACGTCACCGGGCCGCGCGTTGGCGGGTGCGACGGGAGCGAGATGACGCTGCGCGGCGGCGAGCATGGTCTCGATGCCGGAGGCTTCGGCCCAGTCGCGCGAATAGGGCGGCGGCTTCTCGGCTTCGCGGCCATAGAGGTCGCGCCACACTCCGCGCACGAGGCCGAGGCAATCGCAGCCGACGCCGCAACGGCTCGCCTGGTGGTGATAGGGTGTGCCGATCCATTGGCGGGTGGCGGTGACGACGGCTGAGCGGGTGATGGGCATGGCGGATGGAACGACAGAGGTGACGTCGCGATGGGAACGGCTACTTCGACGAGGCGATCGTCGTCAGCAGGTCGTTGCCGGGCATGGCGGGGAAGCCGCGGAAGTTGACCGCGTTGGCGAACTTGGCCTTGCAGGTGTCGACGTGCTTGTCGCAGCCGGCGGTGATGGTGAAGGTCTGTCCAGGCTCAAGTGGCAGGCGTGCCGGCTGCCAGAGGTCGATCGTCACCGTAGCGGCGGCGAGCGCATGCGTTTTGACCTCGATCGCCTGGCCTGACGCCACGCCTGACGTAAAGGTCAAGAGACCCCGCGTGAACCATCCGGAGGCGAACGTGTCGAGGCCCGACACAGTGAACCGGCGCGGCGAATGCACGAGTACGACGGCTCCGCTGCCGCGATTGACAGGCGACGACAGATTGATCGCGCAACGTGCATCGCCCAGGTCGGCGTCGCAGGTATACTGGAACAACCGCCCCTTGGGTTGGTTGAGGTAGTGCGCGAGGCCCCGGATCTCGGCGGTGAAGGCACTGCCCGCCCGGCGCACCTCGCCTATGGAGCCGGACCGCATCAGAACGCGCTGCAAAGCGTCCTGCCAGTTGACGCGGAAGATCTCGACGCGCGCGTCGTCGTATAGGCCGGCAGCGAGATCGGCTTCGGCGAGGCGCTCGGAGGAAAGCGCGCCTGTCACTTCGAGATTCGAGACCGCGAGGCCGAGGCCGTCTTTGATATCCGAGGCGGTGAAGCCGGTGGCAGCCTCGAAAGTCGTGCCGTCGAAGACGAGATTGCGATCGTGATCGGTGAAGCCCTGGCTGGTACCGTCGCGGCGTGTGAGACGCCAGCACCAGCACAGCGTGGTGGCACCCGTCGCGAGATGCGCGGTCAGGGCAGGAGGAAGATTTTTCACAGCCGGATCTCGACGATGGGAATGCTCGGGATGGCGCCGTGGTGGAAGCCCTGCAGGTTGACTTCCAGCTTGTCGGTGTCGAAGCGAACGGGAACGTCGAACTCGAAGCCGGCTGTGATGACGGCACCTGCAGCCGGGATGTGACCAGCCAGAAAGGTGACGCGGCCCGTGGTGGTATCGACGGTGAAATCGGTGCCGGGCGCTTTCGTCAGGCCGCCGACGGCGACCAGGACCGTGCCGGCGACGGGCTTGGCGATGCTGCGTGTCCACGGCGCGTACGACGAGCCGTAGATCTTGACGAGCTGGAACGCGGCTGTCGCACCGTCTCCCGTGGCGATGATCTGGTCGAGCGGCGACGGCATGGCCGATGGCGCGCACGATTTCCAGTCGTAAGGGTCGCGAAAGCGGAAGCCGTGCAGCCGCCCCCGACGTTCCTCGAAGAACGCGATCACGGCGTTGAGGTCGTCGAGCGACTTGATCCCGTAGCCGGCATTGTAGCTGCGCCGGCTGTCGGCCCAGCGCGCGTTGCGCTCCTCGTGGCCGGAGCCGAGCACGACGACATCGGTGCGCCGCTCCGGACCGCCCTGGCCGTTGCGCGAGATGGCGGGCGGAAAACGGATCTCGTGAAAGGACATCGGCGGCGCCTTCGAGACGACCCCTACCCCCGCCCCCTCCCGCAAGGAGGAGGGGAGTAATGGGAGCGGCGAGACGGCGCGGGCGAGCATGGCGGCGAGCTGCGACTCGGAGCGGCGGAAGCTGTCGGCGTCGGCGGCGGGGACGTTGAAGGTGATGACCGGCCCCTGAGCAGCGCCGCTGACGGCGACACCGAGGCGGCCGTCGGGGCCTCGCGTCAGCGGCATGATGGCCTCCGGTCCCGCCTCGCCCGCGAGACCTTTCCTGCCGCCACCCAGCGCAAAGCCGACCGGCGAGCTGATGACGCCGCCCGCGGCGAACGGGATCGGCAGTGCGGCGGAAGTCGCGCCGCCGCCGAACGAGAACCCGCCGGAGAAGGCCGATTGCAGGAATGAGCCGAACAGGTTGTCGAGCGGCTTCAGCGCGGCCTTGAGAACGAGATCGGAGAGACGAAGTGCCAACGACTTGAGCACGTCGCCGAGGCTCTTGCCCTTGGCGACCAGACCGTCGAAGGCAGAGACGAGCGCGGAAGAGAACCCGCGTCCGAGCGAGGTGGCCGACTTGAGGCTCGCCTCGAGCTGCGAGGTATTGGCCACGACATCTATGGCCCAGGTCTCGTCGGCGGTGGTGTCGATGGGCATGGGGGCTCACGAAACAAGGTGGGACCGGAGGCTCTGCCTGCCGGCGGCAGGGCGGGGGCGGGTCCCCGCTCGCGGAGCGACCGATTGGCTTCAGGCAAGTGCTCTTGGCCGCCCCCCACCCCGACCCTCTCCCCGCGAGCGGGGAGAGGGAGGCGTGGTCGGGGAAGCGTTGCATCAAGCTGGTGAGGTCGGCGCGTGCGAGATCCGCAGGCTGTGCGGTCCGGCCGAGACGGCCGGTGATGGCGGCCTCGAGCTCCTTCGGCGTCAGCGACCAGAAATGGGCAGGCGAAAAGCCGAGGAGACCGAGGCCCAGGGCCATCACGTCGTCCCAGGGAAAGGGCCGCGCGCGCCCTCCCGCGCGGAAGCAGGCGCGGCATCGGGACTGCCGCCGAAGGTGGCGGTCAGCAGACGGGCGACGATGTCGATGAAGCCGGCAGCGCCGTTGTCCGATTGCATGCGTGCGACTTCGGCATCCGCAATGTCGTGACCGCCACCACGCAATCCGGCGGCGATGATGCGCTGCGCGTCGCTGGCCCGGATGCGGCCCTTCTCGAACCGCATTGCGAGAGCCAGCATGTCCTCGTCGCCGAATGCACTCTCCAATTCTGCGAGCGCGCCGAGCGTGAGGCAGAGCCGGTACGACCTGCCGTCGAGGCGCCCCTCGATCTCGCCGCGGTGGGCATTTGCCATTGAGGGTTCTCCCGATCTGTGGGTGGACTCGGCCGCCCATCACCCCGACCCTCTCCCCATCTCTGGTGAAGCGGATGGGGCAAGGGGGATCACATCGCGGCGAAGGTGAGCGCGCCCGCGGATTCGAGCGTCATGTCGAACGCAACCTCGCCGTCGTGACGTCCATTGAATTCGAGCGACGTGATCTGGAACGGCCCCACGACGGTGCCGAAGTCCGGGATCACCACCTGCCACGAACGGATGGTGCCGTTGAACACGTAGTCACGCACCAGGGCGTCGGAGGCGCTATCCTTGAAGATGCCGGCACCCGAGATCCGCGCAAGCTTGGCGCCGGCGGCGGCGAGCAGCTCGCGCCACTGTCCCGTCGATTCCGAGTGAGTGACATCGACGGTCTCGGCGTTGAACGCGAGCGAGCGCGTCCTGAGTCCGGCGACGGTGACGAAGACACCTGCACCGGTGCTGTCGACCTTGAGGAGGAGGTCCTTGCCTTTCTGGGCGGCCATGGGTGAGTCCTATCGGATTGAGCGATGGATGCGGTGAGTGTCGTGGTGTCGCCCTCCCTGCCCCCGGCCCGCGTCCATGCGGAGCATGACTTCGACATGATGGAGGAGGGTAAGGATTCACAGCGGCTCGGTGACGGCGCGGAAGCGGACGAGCCCGTGGATGGTCTCACCGTCGGGATCGCGGCGCGCTTCGCTCAGCTCGTGGCGCAGGTTGACCAGGCGATGACCGGAGAGAGTGAGCGCAGCGTCATGCAGCACCGATTGTATGGCGGCGGAGATCGACTGGGCCTCCTTTCGGCCCGCCGCCTTCGACCAGACGTGCAGGGTGAGCACGTGCTCCGTGCCGGGATCGGTGCCGGTGGACCAGTCTCGCTCGCTGCTCTGGCCGAAGGTGACGTAAGGGTAAGCGGGACGCGGTGGCACATCGTCATAGAGGCGTGGCGGTGTGCCGGCGAGCGCCGTGAAGGCTGCATCGACGGAGAGCGCCGCATGGACGGCGGCCTGCAGGGCAAAGCTGGCGGAGGGCATATCTCAAGCCTCCGTGGTTGAAGCACTTCCCCCCTCGTGGGGGAGGCCGGAAGGTGGGGCTGCCGGAACGGCTGGCGGCGGAGCTCCCTCCACCCCTGCCCCCTCCCCGCCAGGGGGAGGGGAATGCGTCGAGCGAGAGGAGTGGCTGCGGGCCGCCAGCCGTGCGGCCAAGCGCGAGGAGAGACGGGCGACATCGCCGGAGCCGATACCTGAGACGCGGACGGTGATGTTCATCAGCGCTTCTCCTCGGCAACGAGACGCAGGAAGTGCCGGTACCCATCCGGATCGACGATGGCGCGGATATCGAGCAGACGGTCGCCAACGACGAGACGCATGTCGGCGGTGACGCCGTCGCGCCAGCGCAGCCAGACCTCGTGGCGCTGCGTCGGCACGAGGCGATCGGAGGCAACATCTTCGCCCCCGGAAAGCGGTCGCAGCGCGCACCACACTTGTGCGACCTCGCTCCAGACGAGCGAGGCGCCGCCACCCTCGTCGGGCATGCGCGTGGCGGCTTGCAGCGATGCGAGCTGGCGAAAGTCTCCGATCGAGGGGGTGGAGGAAGGCATGGTGAAGATCCGTCAGTTGGTCGATTCCGTTCCCGGACACCCCCACCCCCGACCCCCGCCCCGCAAGGGGGAGGGGGCCGGGCGCAGCCTCACGAAGATCACAGCCGCTTCAGCCGCCAGGGGTCCAGGAGATGCGAGACGGCGGCGGGGACGCGGGTGGAGTCGGAGCCGATCTCGATCGGATCGCGGTGCTCGTACCAGTGCGCGGTGAGCAGCAGCAGGGCCTGGCGGATCGGGGCCGGCACGTCGGCGGCGGCAGGGCCGAATCCAGCGGCGAGATCAATTTCGATGCCGGCAGCGGCCTTGCCCGGCGGCGGCCAGAAAGCGTTGCCGGGGCGGATGAGACGCGCGGGGACGGAGGCTGCGTCGAACTGGTATTGAGTGGGCAGCAGCATGACGGCGCTGTTGTCGGCGGCGCGGACGCGGACGGCTGTGACCGATTGGATGGGGCGCGGACCGAGGATGACGTATGCGTCAATGCTGGGCCAGGCATCGAGCGTCTGTGTCCAGGATTGTGTGATCAGCGCCAGGCCGAGCGCCGCCTCGATGTGCAGGCGCGAGGTGAGGATCAGCGAGCCGATCATCGCGTCCTCGGCAGTGGCTGCGGGGTCGAGGCGCAGATGGGCCTTGGCCTCGGCGATCGAGACGGGCTCGATCGCGGGACCGGACGTGAGGACGAGGGGCATGGGAGGGCCTCGGTTCGCGTGGATTGCTCTGTTTCATTCCGGCGCAGGCCGGAAGCCCCTGCACGTCACGGCTTGTGGTGGGGTGTCTGGATCCCGGCCAATCCCCGAGCACGTCCGGCGGACGAGCTCGGCGCCGGGATAACGACCGGGTGGAAGGGGCGGAGCCGCCGCTGGAGGAGCGGCAGCGGCGGCTCCGCGGGCCTCGCGGGCGGGGAGGAGACCCGCGAGGGTGTTGTTCGGTATTCGGCTTTCGGCATTCCGCAAGGAACGAGATCACAAAGCCCGATTGCCGAATGCCAAGGCCGCTGCTACGGCCCGCCCCGGCGGAGGCGGCCCGCGATGTCGTTTCTGCATCGCGGATAGAGCCGCCACGAGCGCTGCTACGCGAACTTCATCAGCTTGATGGCGTTGAAGTCCTGGACGCCGCCGCCGACGCGCTTGGTGGTGTAGAACAGCACATAGGGCTTGGCGGAGTAGGGATCGCGCAGCACGCGGATGCCGACGCGATCGACGATCAGGTAGCCCTGCTGGAAGTCGCCGAAGGCGATGGAGAGCGAGTTGGCGGCGATGTCCGGCATGTCCTCGCTTTCGGCCACAGGGAAGCCCATCAGCATCGGCGGCTGGCCGGGCGTCGCCGACGGCTGCCAGAGGTAGTTGCCCTGGCCGTCCTTCATCTTCCTGATGACGGATTGCGTGGTCCGGTTCATGACGAAATGGGCGTTGGCGCGATAGCCGGACTTCACCGCGTACATGAGGTCGATCAGCTTGTCGGAAGCGTTGGTGGCCGGAAAATCGCCGACGACACCCGTGCCGATGAAGCCGACGTTGCCCCACGTCCACGAGGTATTGGCGACCGTGGTGTAGGCGAGGAAGCCCTTCGGCTTGTTGACGCCGTCACCGGTGACGAAGGCCGTGCCTTCCTGCTCGGCGAAGGCGACGCGCACTTCTTCCGCCAGCCACTCGTCGATGTTGACGGCGCTGTCGTCGAGCAGGCTCGCGGTCGCCGCCGGCATGGCGTAGAGTTCCATGGTCGGGAACGACAGCTCGGCCAGCGTCGGCGCGTTGGTCTGCGGACGCGCCGCCGTCTCGCCGACCCAGCCGGTCGCGGCGCCGGTGATGGAGAACGGCTGCTTGTAGACCGAGCCCGACACCTGCCGCACGCCGGCGATGGCGCGGATCGGCGAGATGTCCTTCAAGGCCGACATCACCGCGCGCTCGGTCTCGGGCGGCACGAGATAGCCGCCGTCGGCGCCGCTGTTCGTGGTCACCGCGAGCGCCTTGGCTTCCAGCCGCGCGAGGTTCGCGGTCTCGCCCTTTCTCACATACTCGTCGAAGGCGCGGCGGTGATCGCGCACGGCGGCCGTCTCGAGCGCGCCGGCGCCGCCCAGATGCGGGCGCTGCGCCTTGACGGCTAGGCGGTCCGCAACGCGCTTCGTCTCATCCAGCGCGCGGTCGAGGCGGGCGAGCTTGTCGTCGATCAGCGGATCGGCGGCAGAGCGGCGCTCGAGCTCCGACAGGCGCTCATCATTGGTGTCCTTGTACGCCTCGAAGGCGCGCATGAACTCCTCGAAGGCCGCGCCGACGCTGCCGCCGGCCTTGGTTTCGAGGTCGGTGTCGTTCGTCATCTGGAACTTTCCTTTGATGTGAGATCAGTGCCTGAGGAGCGTGCGGGCCGCGTGCCGCATGAGCGCCGCGAGCCGCGTCTCCTCGCTCTGGCCTTCGCCCGCGTCCCGCAGGGCCTTGAGGCCGGAGAGGCCCGAGCGCATCAGCGCGCGGGCCTCGCTTCGCGTCAGCCCAGCATCCCGCGTGAGCCAGCGCTCGAACTCGCGCTCGGTCGGAGGAGCCGACGCGAACGGTTTCGTCTTGGTCGACGTGATCCGCGCCTCGGGGAGCAACGGAAAGGTCACGATCGAGATTTCCCAGAGGTCGATCTTCTCGAGGCGGCGCACGCCGGTCGCCCGGTCGCGCCGCGCCTTCACGGTCTTGAAGCCGATCGAGAGGCCATCGAGGGCGCCGGCCCGCATCAGCGCCATCACCTCGCGGGCCCGGCCCACGTCGCGCATCAGGCGGCCCTGCGCGTAGAGGCCGCGAGCATCCTCTTCCAACACCGTCCAGATGCCGATCGGCTGGTTGGCGTCATGCTGGAACAGGAGCTTGATGCCGCGCGCCCCACGCGCCGCCAGGCTCTCACGGAAGGCCCCCGGCAGCACGACGTCGCGGCCGAGGTCCTCGCGGTTGAAGAGGCTCGCATAGCCCTCGAAGCTGCCGTCGGCATCGGCTTCCTTGAAGTCGAGGGAAATGAACTTCACTTCCGGGACGGGCAGGAATTGCGTCGGCGGCGGCGCAATGCCGGTCCGTTCCCATGCGCGAAAGGCCATGAGGCGTGGTCTCCTGGTTGTGCTCGTATGACAGCGCGCCGGCTCGGCGTGCGGCGGATATGAAAAAAGCCCGAGCGAGGCTCGGGCTTTTTCATATTTTGAGGCCAGTTAATCTCGCTCGCCAGCGGGGGCTGGTTTCAAGAACGTGGCGTGTCACAAACCACAGCCAATCCCATTCAGGGTTGCCGCCACCCGTCTCAAGCCATTCGGCCACGACCGCATCGGCGATCTCTTCTTTCGTCATGCCGTACTGGGTCTGCTCAACCCATTCAAGATCGCCATCTTCAGCGTGACGCACGGGAACTGCACCAACGGCCAGTAGACGTAGCACGCACAGGCGCACAAACTCCGCAAGGTCGTCCCTCTCAAAACCGAAGCNNTTCGCCATCGCTGTCGATCTCGTCTGGGATCGTCGCGATATACTCGGCTGCTGTGTCGCCAACAGCACTCCTACGCCAGACGTCAATCAAGGCAAAGGATCCGAGAACAGGTTCGCAACAATGCGTTCCCGCCGCTGTCTACAATATCAATCGTACAGCCATAAAACTCACTTACTCGTACTCCGATTATGGTGTTGTCAACCCTCAAATACCAAAGCCCCCGATAAGCGCCGGGTGTCTCGGTTTCTCTGGCGCCTGTGGGCAGCTCTATCAAAATCCTATCGAACTCTTTGCGGTTGATAGTGGTTGTATCCCTACCGATCCAAGCTGTAGCTCTTCCGCTTGTGTTCGCCATTGCCCCCTCTCGACATTGACCTCGATCTCTCGCTTCGCGAGCGGGGCTCTCGCCCCGCACCCTAGCCGGAAGAAAGGATCCCCCGGACCTCCTCCTTTATATTTTCGTACAACGGACGAGCGCTCGACTTCCGTCGCAAACGGCAGCGGGTCTTCCAGCGGCGCTTACCCCACCGCCGCGCGCTTCTCGTTCAGCGTCAGGAAGCTCACCTTCTCGTCATCGCGGAGCGATGCCCGCAAGCATCGCTATGGCGATG
>JRYI01002974.1_pt1 | contig 10212 bp, 7 predicted proteins | sample 235361 | NCBI WGS metagenome assembly JRYI01 (sample SAMN03074212, study PRJNA261471) | activated sludge metagenome | biome: Common Effluent Treatment Plant; feature: Wastewater; material: Activated sludge; isolation source: activated biomass in a lab-scale reactor treating industrial wastewater at...
CGGTTGGCCGATGACGGTGATAGCGACGCCTGACGGACGGCCGTTCTTTGGTGGAACTTACTATCCGCCCGTTCCGCGCCACGGCATGCCCGCCTTCAAGCAGGTGTTGCTGGCGGTGGCTGACGCCTGGAGCAAGCGGCGCGAGGAGATCGAGCGCAGCGCCGGGGAGATCGCCGTCCATCTGCAAGAAATCTCATCGGCCGAGGCATTTGGTGGCGGCGGCGTCCTGAACGCCGATCTGATTGACCGGGCGCTCGACGGGCTGCTGCACACGTTCGACGCCAAGTTGGGCGGCTTCGGCCAGGCCCCCAAGTTCCCGCCGTCGATGACGCTGGAGTTTCTGTTGCGCGTGCATGCGCAGCGGGGCGACGCGATGGCCCTGCGTATGGTGGAGTACACGCTGACCATGATGGCTCGCGGCGGCCTCTACGACCAGATCGGCGGCGGCTTTGCGCGCTATTCGACCGACGACCGCTGGCTGGTTCCCCATTTTGAAAAGATGCTCTATGACAATGCCTTGCTGGCGCGGGTTTACCTCCATGCCTGGCAGGTGACGGGCAAGCCGCTCTACCGGCGCATTGTGGAAGAGACGCTGGACTTCGTTGTCCGCGAGATGCGCCACGAGTCGGGCGGATTCTACAGCAGCTACGACGCCGACAGCGAGGGCGAGGAGGGCAAGTTCTACGTTTGGTCGGCGGCCGAGATTCGCGCTGCCCTAGGCCCCGACGCCGACCTGTTCATGGTTGCCTATGACGTCAGTGATCGAGGCAACTGGGAAGGCCGCAACATCCTGAACCGCCCGCGCGACCCGGCCGAGGTCGCCGCCTTGTACGAGCTGGATGAGGCCGAGCTGGAGCGACGTCTGGCGGCGAATCGACAGACTCTCTATGCTGTGCGCGCCAGCCGCATTTGGCCAGGGCTGGATGACAAGGTGCTGACCGCCTGGAACGGTCTGATGCTGGCCGCCTTTGCCGAAGCCGGGCGAGCGCTGAATCGGCCCGACTACACCGAAATCGCCACCCGGAACGCCGAATTTCTGTGGGCGAATCTGCGACAGGACGACGGCCGCCTGCTGCGCTCGTGGAAGGCGGGGGCGGGGGCGCGTTACAACGGCTATCTGGAGGATTACGCTTTCCTGGCCGGCGGCTTGCTGGCCCTCTACCGGACGACGTTTGAGCCGCGCTGGTTTGTCTGGGCGCGGGAACTGGCCGACCGGATGATGATCCACTTCAGTGACGGCGCCGGGGGCGGCTTCTATGACACCTCCGACGACCATGAAACGTTGCTCCACCGACCCAAGGATTTGCAGGACAACGCCACGCCCAGCGGCAACAGCATGGCGGCGCAGGTGTTGCTACTGATGGGCCTCTACACCGGCGAGGGCGGCTATTGGGACACGGCCGAAGCGATGGTCGCGGCCCTCAGCGACCCGATGGCTCGCTATCCCGGCGCGTTCTCGCAATGGCTTGCCGCGGCGACGCTCATCCTGGGGCAACCACAGGAGGTGGCCATTGCCGGGAACCCCGGCGCGGCCGACACTCAGGCGCTGCTGGATGTGGTGAACGGCCGCTATCGGCCCGATCTGGTTGTGGCTGTGGGCGATGACGCGGCCGCCGGGATTATCCCGCTGCTTGCCGACCGGCCGCGCATTGACGGCCGGGCGACAGCCTACGTGTGTCGCCGGTTTGTCTGCCGTTTGCCGGTGAACGAGCCGGGGGCGCTGGCAGAGCAACTCGACGGCGCGGCCGCCGGTTGACTGTTGCGCCAACCCAATCAGCGGCGGCCGAAGAAGCGCTCCCGTAATACTCGAGCCAGAAAAACGGGATTGCCGACCAGGTAACGTTGCCAGAGTCGGCCCGGTTCAATGACGAGCCTGCCTAGCCATTCCAGGCCATTGTTGGTCATCCAGGTTGGTGCACGTCTGAGATTACCCGACAAATACTCAAACACTGCGCCACCGGTCAGGGCAATGTTGGCGTCAATGCGACCCCAGTTATCATGCAACCATCGCTCCTGTACCGGCATACCCATGCCGACAACGAGGATGTTTGGCCGTTTCTCGTTGATTTCGCGTATTACTGCCTCGTTCTCGGGATGCCCGGTCTCTTTCTCAAAGTAGCCATCGCGGGTGCCGATAATCTTCAGTTTAGGGATTCGCTCCTGCATGCGCTCGGCTGCTCGTTGGGCGACGCCCGGCCCGGCACCCAGGAAGTAGAGTGTGTAGCCGTGCTCGGCGGCAAATTCGCCTAATTGCCACATCCAGTCGGCATAGGTGATGCGTTCCGGGATATGATGACCCAACAGGCGTGCGCCCAGGATGACGCCGGCCCCGTCACAAAAGACGATCTCAGCATCGTTCAGCGCATCCTGAAGCCAGGGGTTTTGGGCGGCAAGGTTAAGGCCGTGCACATTAACGTTCAGGACTTGCGCCCGTTTACCTTCTTCGATCAGGTCAGCCAATTGTGCGTGAAGTTCCGCCACGGTAAGGGGATGAACTTGCACGCCGAGGATGTTAATAGGAGTTTTTGCCATTCTTTACCTGGTTGAGCCGATAGATGAGGTATGATCATCTTGTCTATGAAGCCATCGGCGGCGCCAGACTCTCTTTGGCCGTGATAACCATCCCCCAGAAGATCCACACGATAAACATTAGAGACTGATCCCACCACCACGAGTCGGCTAACTCGCGGATATTGAACGCCAGAAATGATGTAGCTACGACGATCCAAAACGAGGCCAAGAAACGATCGTTGTGTTTTTCTCTCATGCCCCGGATCGCCTGTTTCCATAGAGAAAGCCAAAGCATAATGTAAAGGATCATGCCGACGATTCCGTGTTGGAAGAACATCCCCAAGAGGCTGCTGTGTGTCCCGGCCGAGTAGGCGTTTGAGGTACCGGTAATTCGGACAGGCACCCCCCACCCGGCGATTGGATGCACCGGTAAGAGTCGCAAAGTTACAACGTAGATATTGAGGCGCTCGATAAAGCTTGCTGGCCGCAAGTCGATGAAAAAACCTTCGAAAGCGTTATAGATCGGTTTCTGAAGAAGATATACCAGAAGAAGAATTATGCCCGTGATGGCTAAGGCTAGCCCAATGGTTAAGAGAAGATACCTCTTGCGCAGGATGCCGGCGTGGAGCGCCCAATAAAAAAGGATGGCGACTGCGAGAGCTACATAGGCGATTCGTGATTCTGTGAAAATCAGACATAGAAGCAAGCCGATAGTTATCGCTGTCAATAGGGAACGATAGAGGCCACTGGAAACTTTTGCCTGCCAATAAGAGAACGGTATGAGAATAAGGCAGAGCATGCTGAGCGAACTGAAAGTTAATGAGAATCCCCGGATCCGGAATGGCAATAGCCCCTCTTGTTCGATCGAAAGATCGCCGAAGGAACGAATTGCAATCGATTTAAAGAAGACGGATGATTCCACCAACGATGACGGCAGGATCAGGCCGAACGCCGATGTGAAGCTTCCCCGCCAGATCCCTGACAGATATATAGCCCCTGCCATAGCCATGTAGGCAGCCATTATGATCAATGCTATTACCAGATTCTGCCAATCAGCGCGGGTTTTCACGCAGTTGATAACCAGGATGAGAAAGATGGCTTGAGACCAGATCGTGGCTATGTCTTTGAGGAAAATATCCAAATAATTCCGATCAAGCCACAAGAGTGGCGCAAACCACCAGATAGCCAGCGCCAAGGCGAATAAGCCGGTCGTATTAATCCGAACTTGCCAGTTAGATCTGAGAAGAAAGCGTATTAGCTCGAAGATTAGAAAGAACGGCAGAAGGATTTGTTCGATTCCCAACACCCACCAGAGTGGCCATAGTAGAGCGTAATACAATATGTTCCGAACGAAAGATGTGGTTACGAAAGGCACACGTATCCGGATCGGATCTGCCTGGTTGGCGAGTGGCGAAATTGTCGTTCCCATGACCTATCTGTTTTCCAGCGTCGAATGGTTTCTGATTTCCAGACCTAATGGATGAAGGGCCGTGATTCAGGATTTCTCTGCCAGGATTGTTTGAATAAAGCGGTCGATCTTTTGCGCCCGTCGTTCATAGCTATATTCTTCAGCGAGTGCGATTCGTCGATAACGCAATCCGGGATCTTCTTCGGCAGCGACGGCTATGGCCCCCAGAAAGGCTTCCGGCTCCTCGCGAATGTAGAACAACTCCTCATAATCGTAAAGGGTCTTCAACCCGCAGGCAACGATCGGCTTGCCTGTGGCCAGACATTCAAAAAGCTTTGCCGGCATTACACTGTCGTTGTGAGGTGAATGAACATAGGGCAACAAAAGGACGTCGGCATCACGTAGTAAATCCGGTAGCTCTTCCAGTGATACGGGGCCAATGATCTCAGTTTCATCGGAAAATCCATCCAATGTAACGCGAATCGGTCCAATCAACCGCAATGGGTAACGATGGCTGACTTTGCGCAATATATCTATATCAGTACTGATGCCGATCGAGCCGAAATAAACACACAATGGCCGGTCCGGGACAGAACTGTTTTCTATTCTTGCTTTTGCGAAATGACTGAAATTGACCCCGTGCGGTAATCTGATGGTTTTATTAGACAGGCGACGGGTCCGGTCAAAATTTACTGGAGAGTCTGCCCAAACCATATCGACCTTCGCGATCAGATCGGGTTCGATGGCCTGGTCAGGTGCATATGGATCGTTTGTCCAGTCATTGACACAATGATAAATCGCTGCATCAGGCTGAAGCGTGTCCATGAGAGTCAATGACGCCGAAATCGGCAGATAATTGATTATTGTGAGCGGCCGTATTACTTTCCGGGTTAAATTTCTGGCTATGCCGGGAATGAATAGTCGCCGGTTTAAAGCCTGCATCACCGGCCCAACGTCGGGCAGAAGACGAGGTGTTATCAGTTCTATCTCGGATGGCAGGACCTGTTTCACCTCCCCCGATGCGACACTGTTAGCGGTTAGTCTGCCGATTACTCGGTTGAATTCGTGAAGAGAGGGCCAGCGCTTGGGAATAGGTTCAACGTAAAGAACCCGATACCCATGCTGGGCTAACCCAACCGCCATATTATGTTGGCTTTGCCAAGTGAAGTGCCAGTGAACCATGGCGATTATGATTGCTGTTCCTTTCATCTGAATGCGTTCCTGATGCATAGGTTATTCATCCCTCACGGGAGACCTGGATTATTGAAAACTGCAACGCCAAAGCGGTGGTCATGTTACGGTATCGATCAAGTCTCAGCGAGCAGCGGTGAATGTTGCTGCTCGTCGATCTATGGATAATAGATGCACGTGATGTAATGGGTCTTCTGGATGACAAACTCAATGGGATTGAGATTGTACGGTTTTTCATCGTTGTAACCAGTGTAGAAGGTCGGCGATCCGATTGGCCTCGGGTAGACGGAATACCCAAGCAGCAACAACGGTCAAGAACAGGCTGGTGATGCTACCTATAATGACCGTGAACCAGGCGGCCGATGCCAACTGATCGGTTTGCGCCTCAATAATATAGACGATGAGCATTGTGCCAGTTAAGGCAATGAGGGCGGACGCTGCCAATCGCAATATTTCATCAATTGGCCACGAGATAGTGTCCGCGCCATCCATTGCCTTGGTGTAAAACCAATACGCACTGGCGATCAATGCCAGAACATTCGCGATGCCGAAGGCCGGCAGTCCAATGCCTAATAATATAAGGATTATTTCCCCACCAACCAGGATCAAACTTAGAAGGATCGAGTTGAGCAGAAGAACACGGCTCATGGTTTTGGCGTAGGCCAGGGCATTGGGAACGCGGCTGAAAGCGAGAACAGGGATCGCCAAGGCGTAGAAACGCAAGGTAGTGGCGACAAGTTGGGTCGATTCGGCGGTAAAGCGCCCGCGCTCGAATACAATGGTAATTAAGGGGGTGGGTAATACGGCCAAGATAATCGTGATAGGAATTGATATCAGAAGCAACAAACGAATGTCGCGACGCCAATTGGCCGTTGCTCTAGCGGTGTAGGATTGAATTGTAGAGATGACGAAACCGCGGAAGATGAACCGCTCCATCGTGGATATGATGCGGTTGGCGTATGAAACAGCTGTCAATGAGCCAGGCCCAAGGTAGGAGGCAATGGCGCGCTCGGCTGTACCGGCAAAAATCCGGATTAGCTGGCCTATTAACGGTAACCCAACTACTTGACCCATATGAACGAGCTTGTTGGTTGGAGGCCAGGCCCACCTTAACCGTTGCCCAATTGCGGCGAGCCCGACGAAGCCTAATAACGTCTCAATGCCTGCCCCACATACAAGCCCGTAGGCGATGAGTCTGATGTTTTGTTCGCGCCCTGAGACAAGGATAAACATTATGGAGACGATCACCCCTATCACACGAGCGGCCGATGGGAAGGCGTTCTTCCCCAAACGATAGTAGATAGCTCGCTGCGTCTCGGCGAGCGCCAACAAAGCCACAAGCCATGAAAGGATAGCTGCCAAAGGGGTCCCCTCCAGCCATGTTTCAGCGCCCGCGCCCGGAACACTCAGCGGGAACCACCATTGACTTGTCAGAGACATGAGTAATGCCAGCCCGAAAGAGGCTAATCCAATGACCGTGATAGCGTAGGAATAAGATGCCTCATCGTCCTCTGATTCGGCAAATAAGCCCATAAATGAATTTGTCAGACTCTGGAACGCTCCACGGCCGAGGGTCATCGGCAAGGTCCAGGCGGCATACAAACTATCTGAGCGGATACCCACCCCTAGCGCGGCTGCCAGCGCCACATCGAGGAGAAAATTTGAGCCGCCCTCTATTACAAATAATCCGTTGAGCAGTAAAGAGCGCCTGAGAAAGGGTGAAGAAGTTGTCATCTATAAGGGAGGGCCGGATCAGATAGGCCGATTGAAGGTTTACGGGTTATCTCTTAACCATTGGGTCGCGATATGATCGTTTGGATCGATAGACAGCACCTTCTCGAAGTACCTCCGCGCTTCTTCGGGTTGTCCCAAATCAACCAGATCGAGGGCGAACTGACGATAGGCCCATTTGGTATTGGGATCGATATCGATAGCAGCCAGATAATACCGTTTCGCCGTTGCTGCATCCTTGTTAACCTGCCATGCCAATTCGGCACGACGGAACGTACTCCAATAGTGCTGGGGGAGGTTGTCTGCGGCAATAGTGTATTCAGCTAAGGCCTCTCTTTCCCGTCCCAGATTCCGTAGCGCCTCGCCAAGCAGGAAGTGCGCCTGATACCGATTTGGTGCAAACAAAAAATTATCTTCCGCGATAGCCCGCTCAGCGTAGGCGCGAACAAGCTCCCAATCAGAGGATTCGCCCATGTACACGTGGATCTGACCTAATTGATAGATAAGATCACTGCTATTGGCTGTAGCTTTCAGTCCGGTTCCGAAAGCAGTAGCTGCTCCGTTCAGATCCCCTCTTTGCTGATAGATGGTGCCAATCCTCAGCCAGGCTTCAACCATATCCGGTGCGACGGCCACAGTGCGTTGAAACCAGGCAAGCGCCTGAGCATCGTCTCCGGCTTTTTCGGCCTGGACTCCATACTTGAATAACTCGGCCGCTATCCCGGCTGAATTGTGCCATGCTGCCAGCGCCGCATCTTCATCCCCTTGTTCCAGCAGTAGATAGCCCATAGTGCGCCAGATCGAATTGTTGTCGGGATTGAGGGCTGCCGCTCGTTCGAGTGAATCGATGCTTTGTTGCATCAAACCGGGATCGAAAATGCCCGCTTCATGACTGGCCCTGAAATGATTGAGCGCCAGGAAGCCGCGATTCGTGGCCCAGACGCCTCTTAGCTCGGTGATGTTCAGCGCAACCCAGAGGATGAAAACCCCGATGGCGACGATCAGCAGGGAAAACCTACACTTCGCCGGATGAATCGCCATAGGTTGAATTTGGATCACTCAATAGATTAGACCGCTGTGTCGCATGGCTGGAAGATCTCCGCCAGGTGACGAGAATGATCGAGGCGATGCTGATCAACAGCCCGGCTACAGCGGCGACAGCCGCCGTCACAACCAGGCTTGACCGATCGTATTCCTCCGGCACGGCCGCTACACTGGCGATCCGCAAGCTGCTGCCGCTGTCCTGCGACTGAATCCGCACCTCGTCGATTTTGCGAGCCAGGGTCACGGCCGTTTCCGCGGCCACGTCGCGTTGGCGAATCAGTTCATCGTAGCGATTGGCGATGGATTGCTGCTCGCGCTGCAAACTGAAGAAGCTCGATTCAAGCTCCAGTAGTTTGACGTCGATCGTCGCCAGGCGCGCCTCGACCGTCTGGGACAGAGCGCCAAGCAAGGCTAATTGTTCCGACCGCGTGCCGGTGGTCAGGTCGAACTCCGGGTTGGCCTGCAACTGGACAGATGCAGACGAGGATTGGGCGATGCCGACAGTCGGCGAAATGACAGGAGTCTCGTGGATGTAGGCGTTTTGTTGCAGGGTCAGAGCCGTCAACTGATCGGCAAAAGTGATTTTGTCGCCGGAACCGGCCTCTATCTGTGCGCTCAGTGTCTCGATATCCTCCAGCAGCAAGCCGAGTCGCCGCTGGTCGGCCAGGTAGGTAGCTTGCTGTTGGCCCAGCGAGAATAGCTGGTTCTCGATAATGACCATGCGATTGCCGGATTGAAAATCGACCAGGGCTTGCTCGATTCCCTGCAACTCGGCGATCGTATCGACCCTTAGGCCACCATAGAATGTGACCTGCCCGCTCTGGCCGAGATACATCTCATCCACTGTCTTGATGAAAGCGTTGGCCCAGACATTAGCCAATTCAGCGGCCGTCTGAGAATCTTTATATCTGACGGACAGGCGCAACAGCCATAAATCGGTCCCTGTATTTACTTCCAGGAGGTCCCGTAAATCGGGCAATGTTGCGATGTCTCCGCCCGACAACTCATTTGCTCGGGCCAGCACAACGGATAACACGCTGTCACTGGAAGCCAGCTCCGAATAAGCTGCCTTGAAGCCATCCAGATCGAGCGTGGGTGTAATGCGCGAGTCAAACTGCATACGTACAGCCGGGTCGACAGCCGCGACCAGCGCGGTCGCGCGATAATTTAATGAAGAAAAATGAAGGAGCGTCGCGATGAGTATGCCAGCGATGACGGCTCCCAGAATGACTCGCCACCGTCGAACAAGCGCGTCGACATAGGGGCGGAGGTCAATCGTTTCGTCCATAATGCCTCCCAAGGCTGGATTTAATTAACCCAACGATCTTACTTGAGGGTCACTATTCGGGCAACCTTGAGACCCGCGGCCGATGAGCAACGCGCCGCTTTACCGAGGTCGAAGCGAATCGGGGCAACTGGCCGGCAGGCCGTTGTCAACCAGGACATCGGGGTAAAACCGCTGGGCGTGGTGGAAGATGTCGGCCAGCGACAGAGTCTTCCACACCGGCCCCTTGAGGCTCAGCAGGTCGCTGCCGATGGCTTTGGTCAACCGAATCTCCCCCAGCAACAGGCAATGCAACGTATCGGCCGCCAGGTCGACCTCGATAGTGGGCTTCAGGTCGGCTTGACCAAAGAGAAACTTCACCGGCGAGCGACGCGCATCGATCGTGACTGCTGCCTCGGGCGTGGAACAGTTGAAGGTGATCGCCAGCGATGCCTTCAGCAAGGCATCGGCCGCCTTGGGATCATGTGTCTGGATGATCCCGAACAGGGCCTGAAGGCAGGAATAGAGTTGGGCGTCGCTGGTATAAATTGACATAATATCGTTCCTCGACGCTATTCCGGCGATTGGGAGTCTTCGGTCGCGGACAGTCGTTGCTTCCATTGCTCGGCCTGGAACTGGATCGAGTAGGTGATCATGTACCATACCCCCTTCCAGGTGTTGGGGTCCAACAAATCCTCGCGCGTTGCTCCCTGAAACGTGCTCAAGATCTGCTTGGCGAATTCCGGGGTGACGCGGTCCAGTCCCGACTTGCCCAGCCGCCACAGGCGACCCGGCTGGATCGGTTCGGGCACGACCTGATTGATCGTGTCCGACACCTTCTCGCGCATTTGTTCGGCCTGGAACTTGGCCGAATAGGTCATCATGTAGGCCAGACCCTTCCATGTCTCCAGATCGAGCAGATCCTCGGCCGACATTCCCTGCAGGCTGCGCAGCACGTCCATCTGCATTTCGGGAGTCAGCTTTTGGATGTTGTCACGCACCATCGCCAGCAAGCGAGCCGGAGAATAATGAGCATCGTAGGCGCGCGGCTTCTCATCCACCA
>JRYI01002006.1_pt1 | contig 10194 bp, 11 predicted proteins | sample 235361 | NCBI WGS metagenome assembly JRYI01 (sample SAMN03074212, study PRJNA261471) | activated sludge metagenome | biome: Common Effluent Treatment Plant; feature: Wastewater; material: Activated sludge; isolation source: activated biomass in a lab-scale reactor treating industrial wastewater at...
TTCGACATTCGCACGACTCGCATCAGCGTCACTCAAAATCATCCGCCGCAAATCGTGTATATTTTACTCGTCGCGTTAAGTCTCGTCAGTGCGTTCTTGGTCGGATACGGTATTTCCAATAGCAGAAACCATGCCTGGCTGCATATTGCCATCATGGCCTTCATCATGGCGCTTACGTTTTTCACCATTATCGACCTTGAGTATCCACGCCTCGGCTTTATTCGCGCTGATGCCGCCGATCAATTGTTGATAGACCTGCGCGAGAGTATGGGCGACGTCTCGCCGGGCATGGAATAGCAATCGTTCGATTATGGCGCGGGGGAGTGGAGCGAGCGGAATAATTCTCGCTTATGGAGATCGCATAGTTAAACTAAGGTTTATTAGTTACACCTTATACAGAACGTCGATATACCGCTTCAATATGTCGCTGACCACGCCACGCAGAGGCAATGTTGCCGCCATACCGTAGACCGGCGCCATGCCGCCTTCGCCGGCCGTCGCGGGATTGGCGCGCACGTAGTCGACCGACGCCGCCAGATCGGCCAGGAATCGCTCGGCCACGCCCGGCTGCGTATGTCGCAATGTGACGCACACGTGGACGCAAGACGGATGATGCAGCCCATTGAGGCTCCAGTGCCGCGCGGTCATCTGATCCAGCACGCGGTAGATGTCGAACTCGTCGGACGTGAAGGCGTGGACGAACAGCGAATGGCCCAGCAGACGCAAGCCGGGTATGGCCTCAATGCCCTCGCGGATGTGCGCGGCCGTCTCCAGGATGCGCCGCGCGGCGTCGAGGTAGCCGTCGCGCCCCAGGGAGACCATCGCCCCCCAGCAAGCGGCGCTGAGCGCGCCCGGCCGGCTGCCGGCGAAGGTCGGCGAGAAATAAAGCCCGCCCGGCCAGTCGGTGATGGTGAAATATTGATAATGACGCAGATCGGCCCCGCGATAGAGGACGACCGACGTGCCCTTGGCGGCGTAGCCGTATTTGTGGGTGTCGGCCGACATCGAGGTGACGCCCGGCAGCCGGAAGTCGAACGGCGGCACCGGGTAGCCCAGCTCGGCCGCCCAGGGCAACAGGAACCCGCCCAGGCAGCCGTCGGTGTGGAAGCCGATGCCGTGCTCCAGAGCGACGGCCGACAACTCCGCGATAGGGTCGATGACGCCGTGGGGAAACGAAGGAGCCGAACCGACGAGGACGATGGTGTTGGGGGTGATCGCGTCGCGCGCCGCCCGCCAGTCGGCCCGGTACTCGGCGTCGACCGGGATGCGCACCATCTTGATATTGAAGTATTGAGCCGCCTTGTCGAACGCCGCGTGAGCCGTCACCGGCACGACCATCTCCGGCTTGGTGATGCCCTTCGTCTCGCGCGCTCGGTCGCGATAGGTCTTCATCGCCAGCAGGATGCTCTCCGTCCCACCGCTCGTCACCGTGCCGCAGATTTGATCCCCGGCGCGATCGGACTCAACTGAACCCGCGCCCAGCATGTCGGCCGTCATGGCCACGATCTCGGCCTCATACTTGGCGATGCTCGGCCAGATGTCGGCGTGCAGCGGATTGGCCTGCGAGGTGAGAGCGTAGATGCTGTTCAGGAACTCGATGTGGCCTTCGTCGCCATGATAGACTGCACCGGATACGAAGCCGTCGTTCCAGCGCGCCGCCTCCCGCTCGCGCAACGCCTCGATCTCCCGCAGGACGGCCGCGCGTTCGATACCCGCCTCCGGCAATCGCGCGCGGCCCGGCAGCTCGTCGCGATACGGTTTGAGCGATTTCTCCAGTTCGGGCATCAACTCATCGAACTGGGCTTCGATGCGCCGATTGACGGCCGGTATGGCGCGCAGACTCTTCTCGACCGATGGCGCCAGACGCGCCTGCAATCGTTTGATTTGAGACTTGAGGGACATCATCAACCCCGGTTTAGCTTGGCGTGGATACGCTTGTTTTGTTTGTAAATTTCGCCATAGGCGGCGAACAACTCGTCGTAGATGGCGCGGTTGGCCGGATTGGGTGTGAATTCATCGGCCATGGGAACGTCGTTGTTGATCCGGGCAAATGTGGTGTGGCCCGTGGCCACGGCCGCCAGCAACCCCACCCCGCGCAGGTTGGCCTGGATCGGATCGCGCACCTGGACGATCGTCCGGTCCAGCACATCGGCATGAATCTGACACCAGACTCGCGAGTTTGCCCCGCCGCCGATTATGCGAATTCGATCCAGTCGCCGTTTGGTGAACTTTTCGACAAAGTGATGGAGCCAGCGCGAGTTAAAGGCCACCCCCTCGAAGACCGCCCGGATCATGTGGGCGCGCGTGCTGCGCAGCGACAGGTTGTGGAACCCGCCGCGCACGTGCCGGTCATCGACGGGCGTCCGCTCGCCGTGGAGCCAGGGGGTGAAGATGAGCTTGTCGCTGCCGGGCGGCGCGGCCTCCACCATGCGATCGAAGATCGGGTACACGTTTTCTGCTTTCGTCTCCCGCTTCAATTCGTCATCAACGTAGAGAATATTGTCGCGCAGGAAAGCCAGGCACGCCCCGGCCGTCTCCTGCTCGTTGATGAGGAAATAACGCCCGGGAACGGCCGAGGGCAACGAAGCCATGTTGTGGAACAGATCCGTCTTCTTATATGGCACGTGGCAGGTGAGCCATGATGAGGTGCCGATGTAGAGATGGGGTTCGTAGTCATCCACCGCGCCCGAACCGATAGCCGCCGAGTGCATGTCGGGCGTGCCCATGATGACGGGGATGTCCTCCGGCAGGCCGAGTTCGCGGGCCACCTCCGGCCGGAGCGGGCCGAGGATATCGACGGCGCGTTTGAGCGGGGGCAGTTTCTCCTCGTCGATCGTCGACCAGCGGAGCAACTTCTCGTCGTAGCGAATCCCGTCGATGTCGCGATTGTCCGTCACCCAATGGAGGGTGATGGCCTCGTGGGACGAGGCGAACAGACCTGTCAACCGCAGGTTTAGATAATCCTTTGGCTCCAGGAATTGATAGGTATGGTGATAGATGTCGGGCAGCGCGTGTTTGATATAGAGGATGTGGGCGATGGGGTCCTTGCCCGATTGGGTCGGGATGCCGCCGGTGAGGCGTATCCAGGTGAGCAGGCGCGACAGGCCGTAGCCCTCAACCCTTGGGAAGCCACCGGTGATTTGCTGCGCGTAAGCCGCCCCGCGCGAGTCCATCCAGATGATGGCGTTCATCAGATGGCGGCCGTCGCGGTCGACGGCGACCGTGCCCGACCATTGGCTCGTGCAGCCGATCGCCTTGATGTCCCGGACGGCATCGGGGTTGCCGGCCAGCAATCGCGCCGTGGCCGTCTTGATGGCCGCCCACCAGTCGTCGGGGTCTTGTTCCGCGCCGCCACCGGGCAATATAGCGAGTTTCGTTGATTCAATCTCGCACGCGATCACGACGCCCTGCGGCGTGATCAGCCCGACTTTGGGGCCGGATGTCCCGAGGTCTATCGCCAGAATAAGCGCTCCCATGTCAAATCTCCCCGAAAAAAGTTGTGGTATGGTAGCNNCCCCTGCTTTCATTGACAACTTTTTGATTCCGTCTATAATTTAGACGTATCTAAATTATACACAGGGATGGGCTGGAGCCCGCACCTGCACAGGACAACGATCAAACAACGCCAACCCATGAAACCACTTCACAAACTGATCTTGCTGCTGTCGGCGGCGCTGTTATTGGCGATGCCGGCGGCCTGTAGCCGCCTCGCGGCCGACGACCCACCCGATGACGGCCGTCTGCGCGTCGTGACGACCACCGCCCAGGTGGGCGACATCGCCAAAAACGTCGGCGGCGAGCACGTCCACGTGACCAGCCTGATGGGCGCGGGCACCGACCCCCACCTCTACTCCGCCAGCGCCCGCGACGTGGACAAGCTGCGCGGGGCCGACATCGTCTTCTATAGCGGCCTCTTCCTTGAGGCGCAGATGGAAGACATCCTGGAGCAGATGAGCGAGCGCCAGACGGTGGCCGCCGTGTCGGCCGGCATCGACCGCGCCGAACTGCTCCCCTCGGCCAATTATGCCGACGAGTTCGACCCCCACATCTGGTTCGACGTGGGGTTGTGGATGCAGGCCACCGAGCAGGTGCGCGACACCTACATGGCGGCCGACCCGGCCCACGCGGCCGACTACGACGCCAACGCCGCCGCCTATCTGGCCGAACTGGCGGCGCTCGATGCCTACGTGCGCGAGCAGGCCGCCACCGTCCCGTCCGAGCAGCGCGTGCTGGTGACCGCCCACGACGCCTTCAATTACTTCGGCCGCGCCTATGGCTTCGAGGTGCTGGGCCTGCAGGGCATCTCCACCGCGTCGGAGGCGGGCACGGCCGACGTGCAGCGNNCCCGAAGGCACCTACATCGGCATGGTGCGCTACAACATCGATACAATCGTCTCGGCGCTAAAGAGATGATCCGCAGATTGCGCAGTGTTTTCCTCGTAGCAGGCGTTTTGGCACCGAAGGGCGCAACTAAAGTTGCTGACTACAAGGAAAGAGTGATGGCACGCGCCTCTTAAATCTGCGAAATCTGCGGATGATCTTCTTCATCCTTGAGGGAATTATGATTGAATCAAAGTATGCGATTGAAGTGACCGACCTGACGGTCGCATATCAGGAAAAACCCGTCCTGTGGGACATCGATCTCCACGTGCCGCCGGGCATTCTGATGGCCATTGTCGGCCCCAACGGCGCGGGCAAGACGACGCTGATCAAGGCGATCCTGGGGCTGATCAAACCCGTCGCCGGGCAGACGCTCATCTACGGCAAGCCCTACGTCGAGCAGCGTCGGCTGGTGGGTTATGTGCCGCAACGCGGCAGCGTGGATTGGGACTTCCCCACTAGCGTGCTCGACGTGGTCATGATGGGCCGCTACGGCGAGCTGGGCTGGTTCAAACGGCCGCGCCGCGAAGACCGCGAGCGAGCGCTGGAGGCCCTGGCGAAGGTCGGCATGGCTCAATACGCCGAGCGACAGATCAGCCAGCTTTCCGGCGGCCAGCAGCAGCGCACCTTTCTGGCCCGCGCGCTGGTTCAGGACGCGCAGATCTACTTCATGGACGAGCCGTTCCAGGGCGTGGACGCCACCACCGAGCGGGCTATCGTCGCCTTGCTGAAGGAATTGCGCGCGGCGGGCAAATCGGTGCTGGTCGTCCACCACGATCTCCAGACCGTGCCGGAGTATTTCGACTGGGCCTTGCTGCTCAACGTGAGCCGCATCGCTGCCGGGCCAGTGGGCACTGTTTTCACCGAGGAGAACCTGCGGCGAACCTATGGCGGCCGCGTCGGCTTTCTGACCGGCAACGACCATGCCGACCCTGTCGGGATCGGCCCGGCCGCGCCGGAGGCTTCCGGCGAGGAGGAGGCGGAATGGGCGAGCTGATCAACACGCTGCTTTTCGACTACACGGTGCGCACAGTGGCGCTGGGCGCGGCCGTGCTGGGCATCGTCGCCGGAGCGCTGGGCACGTTCGCCCTGCTGCGCCGCCAGAGCTTGCTGGGCGACGCCATGTCCCATGCCGCCCTGCCCGGCGTGCTGCTGGCCTTCATGTTGACCGGCAGTAAGGCGCCGGTGGTGCTGGTGCTGGGCGCGGCCGTGGCCGGCGTGTTGGGCACCTTCCTGTTGCTGTCTATCGTTCGCTTCAGCCGCATCAAGGAAGATGCCGCGCTGGGTATCATCTTGTCCGTGTTCTTCGGCTTCGGTCTCGTCCTGCTCACTTTTCTGCAGCGCAACCCGACGGCCGCGCAGGCTGGTCTCAACAAGTTTCTGTTCGGGCAGGCGGCCACGCTGCTCGTCGGCGACGTCATAACGATGCTCGTCTTCGGCGGCGGGGCGCTGGNNTGCAGGCCGTGGGCGTGGTGCTGATGAGCGCCCTGGTCGTCGCCCCGGCGGCCGCCGCGCGTCAATGGACCAACCGCCTGGGCGTGATGATGGTCATCGCCTCATTCTTCGGCGCGATTGCCGGTGTGGCCGGCGCGTTCATCAGCAGCCTCGGCACGGGGCTTTCCACCGGGCCGGTGGTCGTGCTGGTCATCTCGGGCATCGTTCTGCTGTCGCTGCTGTTCGGGGCGAGTCGCGGGCTGGTGTGGTCCTGGTGGCAGCAGCAGCGCAATCGCCGACGGCTGCGCACCCATGCCGTCCTGGCTCATCTCTACGACCTGGGCATGATGCAACACGCCGACCCGCAATACCCCCACAACGTCGAGGTATTGCGAGCCATGAGTCGCTATCAGGGCGGCGTCCGCAACACGTTGCGGGCGCTGGAGTTGGGCGGTCTGGTGCATCGGACCGCACCGGACGAGTGGGCGCTGACGGAAAAGGGCGTCGACCGTGCGCGCGCCTCACAAGTTGCAGGCGAGGGCAAGCAATCATGAGCGCATCAACCGAAATTCAAATCATCGCCGTCATCGTCGCCGTGGCCTGCGCCCTGCCGGGGGTCTTCCTGGTTCTGCGCCGCATGGCCATGATGAGCGACGCCATCAGCCATACCGTGCTGCTGGGTATCGTCCTGGGCTATTTCCTGCTCGGCAGTCTGGAGTCGCCATTCCTGATTCTGGCCGCGGCNNTGCTGGGCGAACTGGCCTTCGCGCCGTTCGACCGGGTGGACATCCTGGGCTACGACCTGCCGCGCAGCATGGTCGTCATGGGCATCACACTCATTGCCAACGCGGTCCTGATCACCCTGTTCTACAAGGAACTGAAGCTGACGACGTTCGACGCCGGGCTGGCGGTCGCCCTGGGTTTCTCCCCCACCCTCATCCATTACGGGCTGATGCTCATGGTGTCGGTGACGGCCGTCGCCGCCTTCGACGCGGTGGGATCGATCCTGGTTGTGGCTCTGATGATCACCCCACCGGCGGCCGCCTATCTGCTGACCAACCGGCTGAGCCGGATGCTGCTCTATAGTGCCGCGCTGGCCGCGGCGGGGGCCATCGCCGGGTTCTGGATGGCCTGGTTCCTCGACGCCAACATCGCCGGCTCCATCGCCACGATGCTGGGCATGCTGTTCCTGGGCGTGTTCCTGCTCGCGCCGGAGCGCGGGCTGGTGGCGCAGGCGGCGCGGCGCGGCCGGCAGCGCTGGGAGTTCGCCCAGACCGCGCTGGCCATCCATCTGCTCAACCACGAGAACACGCCGCAGATGGAGAGCGAATGTCGGGTCGATCACCTGCATTACCATCTGAAATGGGAGCCGAACTTTGCGTCAACCGTGGTTGACCAGGCCGAGCGCGGCGGGCTGGTGCTTCGCCATAACGGCGATCTGGCGCTGACGCCGGAGGGGCGGGAACGAGCGCGGACGGCGCTGGTTCATGCCTAGAACATAATAGGCCATATACGCACAACCGGATATACTCNNCGGTGCGCATGGACGGCATCGTCATCATCGGCGAGGGGGAGAAGGACGAGGCCCCCATGCTCTACAACGGCGAGATCGTCGGCAACGGCCGCGGCCCGCAGGTCGATGTCGCCGTCGATCCCGTTGAGGGGACGAACCTGCTGGCAAAGGGGCTGCCCAACTCCATCTCCGTCGTCGCCATCGCCGCACGCGGGACGCTTTTCAACCCCGGCCCGGCGTTCTACATGGACAAGCTGGTGGTTGGCCCCGAGGCGGTCGGCATGGTTGATATCGACGCGCCCGTGGCCGACAATCTGGCCGCCGTGGCCAGGGCCAAGGGGCTGGATGTCGAAGGGGTGACGGCCGTCATCCTCGATCGGCCGCGCAACCGGCATTACATCGACGCCGTGCGCGCCGCGGGCGCGCGCGTGCGCCTCATCAGCGACGGCGACGTGGCCCCCGCGCTGATGACTGCCTTGCCCGACACCGGCATCGACATCGTCATCGGCAGCGGCGGCACGCCGGAAGGGGTCATCACCGCCTGTGCCATGCGCGGCTTGGGCGGCGAGATTCAGGGGCGGCTGCTGCCGCAATCCGATTACGAGCGGGAGCGGGTCGAGGCGGCCGGCTACGACATCGGCCGCAAGCTTCTGCTGACTGATCTGGCCTCCGGGGACGATCACTTCTTTGCCGCCACGGGCATCACCCAGGGGGACTTCCTGCGCGGCGTGCGCTATACGGCTACCGGAGCCATCACCCACTCACTGGTGACGCGCTCCCGCTCCGGCACGTGGCGCACCATCGAGGCTCACCACCGTTGGGACAAGCTGATGAGCTACAGCGACGTGGAGTACCACCCGTGAGGCCGGTCCGTCTGGCCCCATCGATCCTGTCGGCCGATTTCAGCCGCCTCGGCGAGCAGGTGGAAGAGGCGCTGAATGCTGGGGTCGAGGTCATTCACGTCGACGTGATGGACGGCCATTTCGTGCCCAACATCACCATTGGACCGCTGATCGTGGCCGCCGTCCGGCCCATCGCCCGGCGCTATGGGGCAACAATTGATGTGCATCTGATGATCGAGCAGCCGGAGCGCTATCTGGCCGATTTTGCCCGCGCCGGGGCAGACATTCTCACCGTCCACGTCGAGACCTGCCCTCACCTGCATCGCACCGTTGAGGCCATCCGCGAGGTTGGCGCGCGGCCCGGCGTCACGCTCAATCCGGCAACGCCGCTGGTCGCCCTCGAAGAGATATTGCCCTAGGTCGATCTGGTGCTGATCATGTCGGTCAATCCGGGCTTCGGCGGCCAATCCTACATTCCCACCAGCACGGACAAGATCCGGCGGCTGCGGGCGATGCTGGACGCCATCGGCTCGGCGGCTGAACTGGAAGTGGATGGAGGCATCAAGCCCGATAACGCCGCGGAAGTGGCCGCCGCGGGCGCGTCGCTGCTCGTGGCCGGGAGCGCGATCTTTGGCGGCCCGCGCTCGGTGGCCGAAAATATCGCCGTGTTTCGGGCGGCGCTGGGGAATTAAAACTCGTAAGTGTAGAGCAGACATTCCTGTNNAGGAATGTCTGCTCTACAGGCGGGGATCCCGTGCGAAATGCGTATCAGCGTATTTATCGCTCGATATTACCCGTAGACACCGGCCGCCCGTCCCGACACAGGACGTACCGTTGCCCGCCGTCGGTGTGGAACTCATAAGCCCGCCCGCCAGCATCCAGCACGATCCGCATCCCATCAACCTGCACTTCGACATATGCCATGCCTTCAGCCGGGCAGCCTAGACCGGCGTTGGGCCACACTACCGCCTCGGCGACGGCGAGGTCGATCTCATCAATCGGCACGTCGGCCAATGCCGCCAGATCGCGGACAAGCGTTGCCAACATTCGGTCGGGCACGGGAAATGGCGTGGCCGGCGATCCGTCGGATGGCGGTCTGGTTGTCATTGAATCTCCTCCCACTGCCGGCGTCAGGTCGCTCGGCGGCACATCGACGGTCATCTCCGGGTAGCCGGTGGGCACCTGGCCGGTGGGCACCTGACCAGTGGGCAAGAGAGCCTCGACCGGCGACACGGGGTAGGGATTGGACGGGGCCGGATAGCCGCCGCCCGATTCCGGGGTGATTAAGGTAATCGCCGTCACGTCACCATCTTCGGCATCACCGGTTGGTCGCTCATCGCCAATTGTTCCGCCCGCGCTGCAAGCCGCCAATAGCATCACGGCCGCCACCCAAATTGTTATCAACTTCCGCATCTCAAAACCTCCACGAAGTTCACACGCGAACTCCTATTGATGGGACGAAGATTCCCCTTCCAGTGTTCCCGGCGGGCCGCTCTTTGCTTCCCCGCTCGCCCGACACGCCCGAATCAGGTCGGCATACCACCGGCCGCTATCCTTGATCGTCCGCTGCTGCGTGTCGTAATCCACGCGGACGACGCCGAACCGCTTGTCATAGCCATAGGCCCATTCGAAATTGTCGATGAGCGACCAGACGAAATAGCCGCGCACATCGACACCCACTCTGGCGGCCGCGCCGGTGACGGCCAAATGTTGCTCCAGATAGGCGCGGCGTTCATCATCGCGAATGCGGCCGTCGGCGTCGACGACATCGACAAAGGCCGCGCCGTTCTCGGTGATATAGACCGAAGGATTGCCGTATTCATTCCTGAGGCGGAACAGAAGCTCGAACAGGCCCGCCGGGTAGACTTCCCAGGCCATATCGGTGTATTGCACCCCCTCCTTTTCTTCGCCGCTGCCGATCATCACCGGGATGTCATGGGTCCAGAGATGGAGATACGGGATCGCCCGACTATACCGCACCGTGGCGCGAGTGTAATAATTCACGCCCAGGAAATCGAGCGGTTG
>JRYI01005689.1_pt1 | contig 10193 bp, 11 predicted proteins | sample 235361 | NCBI WGS metagenome assembly JRYI01 (sample SAMN03074212, study PRJNA261471) | activated sludge metagenome | biome: Common Effluent Treatment Plant; feature: Wastewater; material: Activated sludge; isolation source: activated biomass in a lab-scale reactor treating industrial wastewater at...
GACGATCTGGTAGCAGAAGTCATTGCTGACACCCATGGCCACACCCAGGTCACCCGCCTCACCCAGCAGGTTCTGGATGACCGGGTCTTCACCGCCCAGGAAGCTGTCGACGTTGGTCGAGTTGATGCCCATTTCTTCGGCGGCGATGGTGCAGTAAACCGACCACTTGACGATGTCGAACCAGTTGTCGTCGCCATGACGCACCGCCGGAGCGAGCGGCTCCTTCGACATGGTCGCGTCGAGGATCTTGTGGGCGGCCGGATCGGCCAACAGGATCTGCTGCGACACAAGACCGGACTTGTCGGTCGTGAAGCCGTCGCACTGACCCTGATCGTAGGCCTCGCGGGTAGCGTCGGCGTCATCGAACACGACCGGCGTGAACTCAACGCCCAGCGCGCGATAGACGTCGGCCAGATTCTTCTCGGTCGTCGTGCCGGACTGGACGCAGATCGTGCCGCCCGCCAGCCCTTCCAGCGAATCGATGTCGCTGTCGACGCGAACCATCATGCCCTGACCGTCGTAGAAGGTGACGGGGGCGAAATTGAGGCCCAGCGACGTGTCGCGGCTGATCGTCTGGGTCGTGTTACGGCTGAGGACGTCGACCTCGCCCGTCTGCAGAACGGGGAAGCGCTCGTTGGCCGTGGTCGGCCGAACTTCCAGGGCCGTGGCATCGCCCAACGCGGCGACAGCAAAGACTCGACAGAAGTCGATGTCAAAGCCTTCAAATTCATTGGTATCGGGGTTGATGTAACCGAAACCGGGGACAGACTGGTTGCCCGCGCAGCGGAGCGTGCCGCGAGAGCGGACAGCTTCCAGTGTATTGCCGGTGGGAGCGGCCGGAGCCGTGGTGGCGGCCGCAGCCGGGGCCTCGGTGGCCGCGGGGGCCGCTTCGGTGGCCGCGGGGGCTTCAGTGGGGGTGGCCTGCTGCGCGCCGCCTCCGCACGCCGCCAGGGCCAGAGCGAGTACCGTTAGCAGAACCAAAAATAAACTCAGTCGCTTCATCTTGATTTTCTCCTCCGAATCTTCTTGTAGGGTCCGTTAATCGGACTCTTTCACTGAAATCGTTCCTCGTGTTCGGTTATAAATGTACTGTGTCTTACGTACCCTCCCCTACCGGAAACACACCGCTTTCCGACAGATTCAACAGCGACGCGACGGGAAAGCCCGTCTCTCGTCTTCCACAAGCGGACGACTCCGCACTGTTGCTTCCAAAAAAGGATGGCTGCTCTCCCGCCAGCCATGCCGCCTGCAAAATCGGTTCTCTCTGACTACCGCCAGGCACTCAGTCAGCCTGCGTTGGCAGTAGGGCGACAATCTTAGAGCAAGATTAACAATTAAGCAAAAAAAAAGCCACCCGATTTTCCGGATCGGGTGGCGTAAGAGCGTTTACTGGGAAGAAAAAAGGGGTTACCAGGGCAACATCAAGTCAACACAGATAGCCACCAGCAGCACCAGCAGGTAATAATTTGACGACATGAACAGCTTGCGGGCATTGACCGGCGACGGATCGCGAATCAACTGCACGTTGCGATAAAAGAGATCGACGGTGATGAGCAGCACCGGCACGAAGAAGATCCAGCCCAGCCCCGGCAGCACCACCATCAGCAAACTCAGGACGCCCGTCGGCAGCGTGTGGGACATGACCCACCAGGCGGCCTTGCGCGGCGTCGTCTGCGTCGGCAGCATAGGCACATCGGCCCGCTTGTACTCGTCGCGGTAGAGAATAGCCAGACTCCAGAAATGGAACGGCGTCCACAGGAACAGGATCGCCGCCAGCACCAGCGCCCCCGGCGCGTTCCACATGCCCGCGGCCGCGCTGCCGCTGAGAACGGCGGCGCTACCCGCTGCGCCACCAATGACGATGTTGAGCAGCGTCCGTGGCTTCAGCCAGATGGTGTAGACCCCCACGTAGATGAAAGCGCCCAGCGCCAGAAAGAACGCCAGCGGCCGGTTGAACGGCAACACAGCCAGAACCGGCACGAGGATCAGCGCGGTGCTCACGTAAGGAACCCAGCGCGGGTTGGTGATGTCGCCGTTAACGAGCGGCCGCTTACGCGTGCGGCCCATCAGCCCATCTCTGCCGCGCTCCCAGAATTGGTTCAGCGCCGACGCGCCGGCGGCAGCCATGCCCCCCGCCACCCAGACCAGCGCCATCACTCCCCACCCCGGCCAGCCATCGGCTGCCAGAAATGCGCCCCCGGTGGCCGCCATGAGCAACAGAAAGACGATGCGCAATTTGAACAGCACGGCGGCCGTCCGCATGGCGCCCCGCCAGCCACTTATCGCCACTACACCGCTTTCCAGCGAGCCATCAAGAGAATCCGTCATCTTCGATACCGACATATCATCTCCAATCTGATTAAATGCGCGCGCGTTAAACGCTCGCCCGCGAGGATTCTAGCAAGCCTCACGAGAGGGAACAAGCTACCGGTGTGCCCAGACCTGACAGGTGGGCGAGCAAAACCCCGTTTGCAGGATGAGATTCCGGGTCGCCCATCTGCCGGGTCTCTGAAACACTCAAGAAGAACCGAAGAACCGATCTCAGCTTGACCTGACATCGAGGTGCGACTATAATTCTGGTTCGCGGCTTCCTTGCCGCTTGTTTTTTGTCGTCTGTCGCCAACAGAGGCGAGCGGTGATCATGGGCCATAGACAACCCCGATTGCCCCCGTCCGCGGCGTTATATTCTAAATTTGAGGAAAAAACATCATGGGTGCAGTTCCCAAGCGAAAAATATCTAAAACCCGCCGCGACAAGCGCCGCACGCACGACTCGCTCAGCCTGTTTCATCTCGTGCCCTGCTCCGATTGTGGCGAGATGAAACGCTCGCATCGCGTCTGCCCGAACTGCGGCAAATATAACGGCCGCCAGATCATCCCCGCCGCCAGCGAAGAATAGTTGAATAACTAGTGTGGGGCCGGATGCGACAGACGACCTGTCGCATCCGGCCTTACACAAATCGATGTCCACCGCCATCCTCTTTCCCGGGCAAGGTTCACAATTTGTCGGCATGGGGCGCGACCTCTACGATCGCGAGCCGGTCGCCCGCGCCTTGTTCGACGAAGCGGATGCGCTGTTCGGGGCCGCTCTTTCGCGGCTGTGCTTCGAGGGGCCGGAGGCGGCGCTGACCGATACGGCCGTCCAGCAGCCGGCGCTCTTCACCACCAGCCTGGCCGCCTGGGCCGTCCTGCAGCAGCGCGGCGAGGCGAACCCGACCTGGGTCGCCGGCCACTCGCTGGGCGAATTCTCGGCGTTGGCCGCGGCCGGAGCTATAAGCTTCGCCGACGGTCTGGCCCTGGTACGACGGCGCGGTGAATTGATGAAGCTGGCCGGCGAGCGCAGTCCGGGCGGCATGGCCGCCGTGCTGGGCCTCGACGCCGGCCCTGTGGCCGAGCTTTGCGCCCGCGCCGCGGCCGAGACGGGCCAATACGTGGGCGTCGCCAACGACAACTGCCCCGGCCAGATCGTCATCTCCGGCCACGAGGACGCCCTGCCGCGAGCCATTGACCTGATCACCAACGCCGGCGCGCGCAAGGTCGTGCGCCTGCCCATCTCCATCGCCGCCCACACACCGCTGATGGCCGCCGTAGCCGACGAGTTCGCCGCGGCCATCGACGCCACGCCCTTCTCCCCGACCCGCGCCCTCGTCATCGCCAACGTCACCGCCCGCCCCATCACGACCCCCGACGAGATTCGCGCCGAACTGAAAGCCCAACTGACGTCGCCCGTCCGCTGGACGGAGTCGGTGAACTACCTGAGCGAGCAGGGAGTCGATACCTACCTCGAAGTCGGGCCGGGGGATGTGCTGCTGGGGCTGGTGAAACGGATCGATCGAGGAGCGCAGCGGGTCAAGTTCGAGCTATAATGAAGCGTTCAACGCAAGGGCACAAAGACGCGAAGACGCTATAGGATTCCTGTTTCGCGTCCTTGCGTCCCGGCGGCTTTGCGTTAAAACTACCATAGGGTTATCACCATGTTACTGGAAGGCAAAGTTGCGGTCGTCACGGGAGCTTCGCGCGGCATCGGCCGCGCCATTGCCGAGGAGCTGGCCGCCGAAGGGGCCAAGGTCGTCGTCAACTACCACGCCAATGCCGCCGCGGCCGAGGAAGTGGTCGGCGGCATCGTGGCGCGGGGCGGCACGGCCGTCGCGCTCCAGGCCGACGTCAGCGACTTCGCAGCCGCCGATGCCCTCATCAAAGCCGCCATCGAGACCTACGGCGCGATCGACATCCTTGTCAACAACGCCGGCACCACCCGCGACACCCTGCTGCTCTCCATGAAAGAAGACGAGTGGGACGTGGTGCTGACCACCAACCTGAAGAGCGTCTTCAACACCTGCAAGGCCGTCACGCGGCCGATGGTGCGCCGCAAGCAGGGCGGCCGCATCATCAACATCTCGTCCGTCTCCGGCATCGTCGGCCAGCCCGGCCAGACCAACTACGCCGCCTCGAAGGCGGGCATCATCGGCTTCTCCAAGTCGATGGCCAAGGAACTCGGCTCGCGCAACATCACCGTCAACGTCGTGGCCCCCGGCTTCGTGCCCACCGACCTGACGGCCATCATGCCCGACGACCTGGTGAAGCAGACCTTGGCGTTCATCCCCCTCGGCCGCTGGGGCGAGGCGCGGGAGATTGCCCACGCGGTGGTCTTTCTGGCCTCGGACAAGGCGGCCTATATCACCGGGGCGGTGATTCAAGTGGATGGAGGAATCGGCACATGAACGAAGGACAAGAGAGCATCGGCCGCATCGAAGTTGCGCCGGAGGTACTGGTCACCATTGCCCGCATCGCCGTGCAAAGCATCGAGGGCGTGCAGCAGATGGCCCAAGTTCCGGCCGACTATGCCCGCCTCTTCCAGCGCGGCTTGCGCCAGGACGGCGTTCTGCTGGATTTGTCGGAAAACAAGGTGCGTTTCAACATCTATGTTATAATGGCTCCACACGTCAACCTGCTGGAGGCCAGCCGCGCTATTCAGACGGCGGTCACCGAGTCGATTGACACGATGGTCGGTATTCAGGTGGATGCCGTGAACGTGTTTGTGGAAGATGTCCACTACACCAAGGGCGAAGTGGTATAATAGTGGACAGTGACCAGTGGTCAGTGACCAAATTAAACTGACTACCGGAAGCCGGCCCGCAGGCCGCCAAGGGTTCGACTATGAAAACGAGGCGTCGCGCCCGTCGCGTAACCTTAGAAACCTTATACGAGTACGACATTGTCAGCCACAACCCGGACGAGGTGCTGGAGCAACGGCTGGAGACAAGTCCGATGGAGCGCGCCGGGGTTGAATTCGCCCAGCAACTCATCCACGGCGTCATCGCCTATCAGGAGCAGATGGACATGCTCATCGCCCGCTTCGCCCCCGAATGGCCGCTGGACCAGATGGCCGTCATCGACCGCAACGTGCTGCGCATCGCCATCTACGAATTTCTGGTGACGGACGAGACGCCGGTCAAGGTGGCCATCAACGAGGCGGTGGAACTGGCCAAGGTCTACGGCAGCGACAGCGCCCCGCGCTTCATCAACGGCGTGCTGGGGACGCTGGCCGACCATCAGGAAGAGTTGAGAAGGGAGATATTGCGGGGGGCCGAAGCCGTGACGGCGTAACGACTCCAACGAAGATAGAATAATTTCACAGGCCCCACGGGCCTGTTTTTTATTTGGCATAAGCCGCCCCGTCCACTCAACGACTAACGATTGCTCCCATTGAACGCCATCGCCGTATCCGTGCCGGCCGTCCCGGCATAGTTAAGGCGTCGGCGGCAGGTAGCCCAGGCTGCTATGTGGACGACTATGATTATACTTCTGACGTCATTGTTCGATTACAAGTTGTGCCTCTCGGCCATCGGCGTAGACCCAGCGGTTCAGACATTCGCCACAGCTCTCGGAAGAAACCCGGTTTCCAGAATTGAGCGTGTAATAGTAGATGTCACGTATCGTATAAGGATGATGCAGGCGAACGCGAGGAGGACGAATGAAATCAAACAATCAGGATTTAACAATCAGTGACACGTTCGATTCACATGTAGCCGGTTTTCTGAGCGATCGGATCACTGAGTTCAACATGGAGACGACCGGCTTCCACGACGGCCGCGGGCTGACGATCACTGCTCACGACACCCAGGGGGAGATCATCGGCGGGCTGAGCGGCTTCACCTGGGGTGGCATGGGCAAGGTGCGCCTGCTGTGGGTGCGGGCCGACGCGCGGGGACAGGGGCTGGGCAGCCGGATGCTGGCGGCGGCCGAGGCCGAGATCCGCGCGCGCGGTTGCGGCCAGGTGGTGCTCGAAACCCACAGCTTCCAGGCCCCCGACTTCTACCAGGCGCTGGGCTACCGAATCGTCGGGACGGTGAGCGATTATCCGGTGGGGTTCCAGTACTATATGTTGGTCAAGCGGCTTTAGTCCTCGGCCAACACCCAGTTAGAAACCGGGTTTCCCGGAAGAAACCCGGTTTCCAGGGCCTGGCCTCTCCTCTCTGCCTATGCCTTCCCCAACACCGCCGCCAGCAACGCCATGCGAATATACATGCCGTTCTGCACCTGACGGAAGTAGGCGGCGCGGGGGTCGGCGTCCACCTCGGTGCTGATCTCGCCCACGCGGGGCAGCGGGTGCATGACGACCATCTTCTCCTTGGCCTGTTTCATCAGGTCGGGGGTGATGATGTAGTTGTCCTTCACCTCGTCGTACTGGGCCATGTCGCTAAAGCGCTCCTTCTGGACGCGGGTCACGTAGAGCACGTCGGCGTTCTCGATGACGTCGGCTACGTCGTGGGTCTCGCGCACGTTGAGGCCGCGGTCGCGCACCTCGTTCATGATCTTCAGCGGCATGCGCAGAATCTCCGGCGAGACGAAGCGCAGGCTCACGTCGAAGTGGAGCAGCAGCTTGGTCAGGCTGTGGACGGTGCGGCCGAAGCGCAAGTCGCCGACCATGGCGATCTTCAGCCCGTCGATGCGCCCCATCTCCTCGCGGATGGTGAACAGGTCGAGCAGCGCCTGCGAGGGGTGCTCGCCGGGGCCGTCGCCGGCGTTGATGACCGGGATGCCCGCCGCCTCGGCCGCCTCTCGCGCCGAGCCGATCTCCGGGTGGCGCAGCACGATCACGTCCGAGTACTGCTCCAGTGTGCGGATGGTGTCGGCCAGCGTCTCCCCCTTGCTGACGGACGAGAACTGCACGCCCTGGGTGATGGGGATGACGCTGCCGCCCAGCCGCTCCATAGCGGCGATGAACGAGGCGCTGGTACGGGTGCTCGGCTCATAGAAGAGGCAGGCCAGCACGCGCCCCTTCAGCAGGTCGGTGCCGTGGACGCGGCCGACCATCTCGCGCATCTCCTCGGCGCGGCCGAAGATATAATCCAGTCTCTCGCGGTCGAACTGATCGACGGACAGGATGTCCCAGCCGGTCATACCGTTGGCCAAACGGCCGCTGCCGTTGCGTTTCGCTTCCATCTCGGCAAAATTAAATAGCGGTTTCAAATTGACGGGTTCCATCTTGATTCACTCCTTCATTATCACCGGAGCGCACCGGCATGTGCGCCCTCCGGGAGAGGGGCAGGCGCACAGGTCTGCTCCTACAAAGCAATTTCCCAGATATAGCCGTCCGGATCGGCGAAGCTCGCCGTTCGCACGCCCCACGGGCGATCCATCGGGCCGTTTAGCAAGGTCACGCCGCGCGCAACCAGTTCAACACACATCGCGTCAACATCTTCTACGTCCAGGGTGAAGACGAAGCGCGCGCCACTCTCGCGGTTGCCCACGCGCGCCGGTGCAACAAGCTCGGCCGCCTCTGTTGACTTGAGCAGATTGATGAGCGTGCCGCCAAACTTGAAGACGATCGAATCGTTGTCCTCAACCCATACCGGCAGCCCGAACGCCCGCTGATAAAAGTCGCGGGCGACATCCAGATCGTCAACAAACAGGGTGACCGTATCGATTGTCTTCGGCCAGGCGTTGATGTTTTGGTTCTTTTGCTTCATGATCATTTCCTGCCATTTCCAAATTGACCTACCCTACTGCCCCACTGCTCTACTGCCCCACTGTCCCACCGATCACCACCCCCGACCCCGGCCGGGCCAGCACCTCACCGTTCTCCACGACCGGCTCGCCGCGCAGGACGACCCGCGCCACGCGGCCGCCCGCCGTCATCCCGGCGAAGGGTGTCCAGCCGCATTTCGTCCGCCAGCCGCCCACGGGAATGACCCACGGCTCCATATCGACCTCCACCCATGTATCCGGCTGCTGCGGCAGGCCAAAGATGCGGCGCGGGTTATCGTGCATCAGCGCCGTTAGCCGCTCCAACGACAATCGACCGCCAAAGGGTGGTCCTCCACCCTCGACGGCTGACAACATCAGCGGCAGGCTCGTCTCCAGCCCCGGCACGCCGGGCGGCGGCTCGGCCGAGCGCTTTTCCTGCATCGTGTGCGGGGCGTGGTCGGTAGCGATGCAATCGACCGTGTCGTTGAGATGCGCCCACAGCGCGGCCACATCGTCGGCCGTGCCCAGCACCGGCCGCATGTCACCCAGCGGCCCCAGCCGCTCCGCGTCGGCCTCACTCAGGAACAGGTGGTGGGGGGCGACCTCGCACGTCACCGGCAGGCCGCGCCCCTTGGCGTCGGCGATGAGTTCGATCTCCTCGCGGCGGCTCACGTGGGCGATGTGGATCGGCCGGTCATAAACGGCGGCCAGCCCGATGGCCACGGCCACGCTCTGCCGCTCGGCGTGGAGGGCGATCATCTTGTCGCGCGGCCAATCGCGGTAGCAGGCCACAAGCGTGGGCAGGTCGTCGACGCGCAGCTTGCCGAAGGTGTCGTTGAGNNTTGGGCATGGCCAGCAGCATGGTGATGCCGCCGGCCAGCGCCGCGGCCGTGCCGGTGGCGAAATCTTCCTTGTGCTCGCCGCCGGGCACGCGCAGGTGGGTGTGGACGTCGATGAGGCCGGGGAGGATTAGGTCAGGCATGGGGAAACTCCAGACCTGACAGGTAACCCGTCAGGTCTACGGCCGTCAGGCAAAAAAAAGCCCGATCCTCTCGGATCGGGCTGTAAATGGTAAATAGAATATCGGACCGGGCCGGTTCTATCCGGAATTCATCCCCGACGGCGTGTCGTGCCGTCGCCAGTATGTCATATGAATCGCACACTAAAAAGGCATTATAGCAGAGCGACGGAGGGGAATCAAGGAAATTACGAATTGAATAGGGGTCAGTGACCGGTAGATCAGTGATCAGTAGGTCAGTGATCAGTTGTTCGGGGACTGTCCCACTGACCTACTCTCTTCAATTCCTAATTCGTAATTCCTGATTGATTAGAGCGGCCAGTCGCGCAGAATACGGGCCGTCTCTTCGCGGTGGCCCGTCTCGTCACGCACCATATCCTCCAATTGCACCTTCAGGCCGATGTCGCCGAACGCGTCGGCTTCCTCGGCGCGCTGGATATAGCCCTGCACGGCGCGGCTCTCCGCCTCGAACACGGCCTCCAGCATCTCGCGGTTGGTCCTGGCGGCCTTCACCGGGTTGGCCTTGGTGGTTGGCTCGCCGCCGAGGGCGACGATCTTGTTGGCCAGGAATTGGGCATGGCCTAATTCATCAGGCACTTCGGCCAGGAAGAACTCGGCCAATTGCGGCCGATAGGGGCCGGTGGTCTTGGCGGCATAGGTGGTGTATTGAATGACGGCCGCGAGTTCGTCAGCCAGGTCTTTGTTCAGGTTTTCAATAAGTGTTTTAGCGTCCATTATAGGTAGTCCTTATTAACTGGACCGGCGGGTGGAAAGGTTGGTGGGTGGCGGCCATCGCGCCGGCCAACGACGCGCCGCGGAGAACACTGACAACATCTATTCTAGCACATCCATGAGCGGAGGGGCACTGTCTATCGGGATGCTTACGACACTCTAACGGGCAAACGTTCGGGTAGAGACCTGCCGGTACCACAAAACCCAATCCCGTAATTCCTAACCTGCCCCCGCCACCTGCCCCATCACCCGCCCCATCACCTCCGGCGGCTGCGCCCCGCTGAGGGCGTATTTGTCGTTGAAGACGAAAAATGGCACGCTGCTGATACCCGCTTGCCGGGCGAAGGCCACGTCGGCCAATACCTGCGCTTCGCCCACGTCGCCGGCCAGCGCGGCGCGCACGGCGGCCGCGTCCTGCCCCTGCTCTCCGGCAATGGCGGCCAGCACGTCGGGATCGCCGATGTCGCGGCCGA
>JRYI01002979.1_pt1 | contig 10169 bp, 13 predicted proteins | sample 235361 | NCBI WGS metagenome assembly JRYI01 (sample SAMN03074212, study PRJNA261471) | activated sludge metagenome | biome: Common Effluent Treatment Plant; feature: Wastewater; material: Activated sludge; isolation source: activated biomass in a lab-scale reactor treating industrial wastewater at...
GTCTCCAGCGGGATGGTCGTGGCCGCGGCCGTGCTCATCACCAGATGCGATTCCACGTCCGGCAGCGCTTGCAACACTTCCAGCAGCCGGATGCCGTAGATGACGCCGCTGGCTCCCGATAGACCGACGATGATCTTTTTCATAATGTCCTTGCCTTTTATGAGGCCACGTCCAGGCTCATCCTTGCAGGGTAATTGTAACTAAAAGAATAGAACGCCGATGACGCGGATCAGGCGGATTAACACAGATCAGAACAACGATTGATCCGCGTGAATCCGTTCAATCCGTGTCATCCGCGTTCTATTCCCCCTGTGATCGGATATATCCAATAGTCTTGTCGCGTCTCGCAGGGAAAGCCGTTGGGGGTATAATTGCCCTCCGGTATCCCACAATGCATTGTAGGGGATCGCCGGGAAATTCCAAAATCGAGCGTGAGTGTGACAGAGAAATCAAAATACATCGGTGACTTGAAGGCGGGGATGGAGCTACAGGGCGAGCCGTTTCTGCTCCATGACGTCGTCCGGCGGCAATCGAAAGACGGCCGAACCTTCCTGCTGGCCACCCTGCGCGACCGCACCGGGCAGATCGGCGGCGTCTTTTGGGACGTGCCGCTGACCGTCGACGTGTGGGCGCGGCCGGGGTTGGCCGTGCTGGTCAGCGGCCGCGTCAACCTTTTCAAGGACGCTATTCAGGTCAACATCAACGACCTGGCCCGCGCCAACGGGCTGGACCTGACGGTCTTCCTGCCCGCCGGCCGTCGCCCACGCGAAGCCATGCGGGTCGAGTTGCGCGGCCACATCGCCGCGCTGGCCGAGCCGTGGCAAACGCTGGTGAGCTACCTGCTGCTTGAGGGCGATCTGGCCGAGCGCTTCGTTGTCGCTCCCGCCGCGCGCAGCATGCACCACGCCTACATCGGCGGCCTGCTGGAGCATACGTTGAGCATGGCGGTTATCGCCCGCTACCTTTCGGGTCATTACCCACACGTGGACGCCGATCTGCTCGTCTGCGGGGCGCTGCTCCACGATGTCGGCAAGGCCCACGAGTACGCGCTGGAACAAGGATTCGCTCGCTCCGAAGACGGCCTGCTGGTCGGCCACATCGTGCGCGGCATTGTCCTCATCGAACAGACCGCGGTCGAGCTTGGCTTTCCCGGAGCCGAACTGCGCCGGCTCATTCACCTGATCGCCTCCCACCACGGCACGCAGGAGTGGGGTTCGCCGGTCGTCCCCAAGACATTGGAAGCGGTGCTGCTGCACCAGATCGACCTGCTCGACAGTCGCGTCGGCGGCTTCATGGATCATGTGAGCAACGACGCCGGTGGGGCGGACTGGACGGTCAAACGCAGCGAGATGTTCGGCACGGAGCTGCGCCGCCCGGAAGGGTTCAGTTCCATTGCCGGGCCGGACGAAGACGATAAATAGCGTCGAATACCCGATTTTCTCTGTAAAACCGGGTTTTAATCGGAAATGAACAAAAGATTGAACTGTTGATCTATGATTTAGAAACCGGGTTTCTTCCGAGAAACCCGGTTTCTAACGATCACTCATGGACGAATCCATCCGCTCCCTCATCCAGGCCATCCACGACAGCCCGCCGCGGGCCGTGTTCGCCGCCGCGGGCGCGGGCAGCCGGGCGCTGGCCGATCTGCTGAGCGTGCCCGGCGCGTCGCGCACGCTGTTGGAGGCGCTCATCCCCTACGCCGCCGACTCGTTCGACGAGTTCCTCGGCCGCGTGCCGGAGCAGTACGTCTCGGCCGAGACGGGTCGCATGATGGCCGGGCGGGCATTGGCCCGCGCCAATCACCTGCGCGAGCTGGAGCCGTGGCCTATCGTCGGGCTGGGCTGCACAGCGACCATCGTCACCGACCGGCCCAAGCGCGGCGAGCATCGCGCCCACGTCGCCGCCTGGACGCCCGCCCGCCTGAGCGTTTGGACGCTCTATCTGGAAAAGGGCGCGCGCGACAGGGCGGGCGAGGAATCGCTGGTCAGCCGGCTTATCCTCGACGCGCTGGGCGAGGCCTGCGGAGTCGCCGACCGGCCGCCGCTGCCCACCCGGCCGGATGATTCGCTCTCTGTGGAAATGTTTGATTACACCACCGCGGCCGAGCACCTGCGCAGCCGCGAGATTCCCTGGTTCGGCATCGAGCCGGACGGCGGGCTGATGACCGAAGCTCCGGCGGTCGTCCTCTCCGGCTCGTTCAACCCGCTGCACGGCGGCCACACCGGTCTGGCCGAGACGGCCGCGGCGCTGCTGGGCGTGCCGGTGGCTTTCGAGGTGTCGGCCGTCAACGTCGACAAGCCGCCGCTGGAGACGGCCGTCCTGCTCGACCGGCTGAGTCAGTTTGCCGGGCGCTGGCCGGTCGTGGCCGGCAACGCGCCGACGTTCGTGGAGAAGTCGCGGCTCTATCCGGGTGCGGTGTTTGTGGTGGGCTTCGATACGGCGGCGCGGATCATTCAGCCGCGCTACTACGGCGCCGGCGAGGCGGGCATGCTGGCCGCACTGGCCGAGATGCGCGACCGCGGCACCCGCTTCCTCGTCGCCGGGCGGGAAGGGAGCGATGGGCATTTCAGGGAACTACGCGAATTGGAGATGCCGGCGGGGTTCGCGGGGTTGTTTGAGGCTATCCCGATGCGGCTGTTTCGCAATGATGTGTCTTCGACGGGGATTCGAGCGGCGCTGAAGGCTGAGGCCGATGGTAAATAAGCGTGATCACTTATGGCTTTCGCAGTGCTGCGTCATGGTGACCAACGTTGCGAAGCACATAGCTCTCATCGGATATTTCGAATGTGATACGGATGTCAAGCCCAGCACGCATTTCCCAGATACCCTCTGTGCCTTGAATCCGTTTAACACGCAACCCCGGATAGGCGCGATCTATGATCAATTGCCGCAGCGCCTTCTTCACTAACTCCTGTTCGGTCAGTTCCAGCTTGCGGTAGGCTTGTTTGAATCGTTCGCTGCGAACGAGCTGCACGCTAGTCCTCGCTATCCAGATCTGCGATCAACTCATCGATAGAATCGAAACTACGGGTTTGACCGGTATCGATGTCCTCTTGCGCTTTCCGTTCATCCTGTTGCCATGCCACTGTCCAGAAATACGCCTGGGACTTATCAATCACTTCTTTAGATCGAAGAACGATTCCCTCATCGGTTACGCTTACCTCGACGTAATCGCCGATGTCGATTCCGGCTGCACGTCGCAATGAAGCGGGCAGGGTAATTTGGCCACCACGAGTGACTTTTACAAGATGATCCATAGGGTTATCCTTTTTAAGTAATTTACTAAAATACATAATACCACTAAAGCTGACTTGAGACAATCTCTTCAGAGATTCAACGGCCGCGAAATCGCATAGACCCAATCCGGGTGGGTATATCCCTCGAACATCACTTCCGCCTCATGGCGCATGCCCGCTTTTTCCGCGACGCGAATTGAGGTGGCATTGGCCGGGTCGATCAGGGCGATCAGCCGCGGCAACCTCAGGGTGGTGAAGGCGTAGTCGCGCACGGTCACCACGGCTTCCGTCGCGTAGCCCTGCCTCCAATGGGCACGAGCCAGCCGGTAGCCGATCTCGATCTCCGCGCGGCCGTTGATGTCGGGGAAGTAAAACAAACCGCAGTAGCCAATCACCTCTCCGCAACTTTTTTCAACCACCGCCCACGGGCCATAGCCACGCCGGGCGTAACTCTCCATGCAGCGATGCAACCAATCACGAATCCATTCGATTGATTGCAGGCCATCGCCGAAGCGCATCACCTCGGGGTCGCCGAAGATGTGGGTCATGGCCGCCAAATCGGAGGCGGCGAACTCCCGCATGTGGAGGCGTTGGGTTTCGGCGATCAGCGTGCTTATGACGCACCAGCGGACGGCAGGCCATGACCGCCGACCGGCTCCGTCGGGATGGAGCTATCGAACCCCGCGATCAGCGGCCGAGCGTGGGTGATGGCCTCGCGCACGGCGGGCAGCGAGAGAGAGGCGCTATGACTCTCCTCGCTGTCCCAGACTTCGGTGATCCAGATGGCGTCGGCGTCGGCCGGGTCTTTGGCCACGATATAGCTCAGGCATCCCGGCATCCCGGCGATACCGTCGAGCAGGATGGCGAGCAACGCGTCGCGCTGCCCGGTTGCGGCCCTCATCTTGCCGATTAGTCCGTACATTTCGTTTCTCCAGACCTGACAGGTGGGCGACAAACTCACTTGATTAACCGGAGTGTCAATCGCCCACCTGTCAGGTCTTTGCCTCTCATAAAAGGGAGTGAACCTATAAATAAATCCTTAAACGCTACCGCTCTCGTCTTCTTCTTCGCTTTCCGTGACGCGCGATTCGCGCCGCCGCAGGCGCTTGATGACCCAGATGAGCAGCACGAACGGGATGGCAATGACCACCAGGACGGGCAGGGCGAAGAGCACGAACCAGATGGCGGCGTTGGCCAGCACTTGCAGCATATTGATCAGCGCCTCGATGGCGTCCTTGGCCACGCCGGTTGGCTGCCAGCCGCCGACCTGAATCGGCTGGGCCAGCGCGTCGGGCGATACGTTCACAGAGATGGACGAGAAGGCCGACGACTGCTCCAGATATTGCATGCGCCCCTTCAGCGCCTCGNNCCGCCAGCGCATCCTCGACGTTGCGGGACTCTTCCAGGAACTGGCGCAGCCGCGCGGCCGTCGCTTCCAGATTGCTCAGCCGAGCGCTCAGGTCCACGTACTCCTCAGTCACGTCCTGCCCCGACGTGCTGAGGCTGGTCACTTCCACGGCCAGCCCGGCGATGGCGTCGAGCACGCTCTGGAAGCCCTCGGACGGGACGCGGATCGTGACGTAGCCGCTCTTGTATGTGTCGCTCGACTGGTAGATGTTGCTGCTGACCACCCAGCCGCCGCTACTGTCGGCCATGGCGGCGATCTGGGCCAGTGTTGTCTCGGTGTCGGTAGCGGTGATGGACATATCGGCCGTGCGGATGATCAGTCGCTCCTGACTGCTGGGGAGTTGATTGGTGACGCCCATCTCGGCGTCCATGCTCTCGCTCTGGCCCGCGGCAAATCCAGACATCGGCGCTTCAGAGGGGAAAGCCGCGGCCGATTCCTCGGAGACGCTCTGCGTTCCGCCACTGGCGCAAGCCGTGAGGCTCAGCGCGGCGATGAGTAAAGTGATTGCTAATAAAATTCGGCGTTTCATGATAGACCCTTCCTGTCTTCGCTGGATTCGGCAAATGCCTCTGTCCTCTAGACGCCGCTCCGTCCGTATATGTTCCCTTCCTACATTCCAAATTCCAGCCGCTCGATCAATCTCGACGGCATCTTGTGGGCGCGCATGCGGCGCTGGGTCTCGGCGATGTCGTAATCCACGCGATGGAGCGTCCACGTCTGCGCCTCGTCGTCGAGGATGGCGAAGGACGCCCGCGGGTCGCCGTCGCGCGGTTGCCCCACGCTGCCGGGGTTGAGGATGATCCGCCCTCGGCTCAGGTCAATCGTTTCGGCGTCGCCGACCAGGTAGAAGTTCAACTCGGCCGCCGCCTCATCCAGCAGAAACAGGGCCGGGATATGGGAATGGCCCACCAGGCAGACCGGCGTCTCGAAATGGTCGAAGTTGTCCAGGGCCGATTGCAAATCGAGGATGTATTCCCACACGGGGTGGCGCGGGCTGGCATGGGCCATGGTGAAGGGCGGCGCGACGTGCAGCGGCGGCAGGTCCTTCAGATAAGCTAGGTTCGCCTCGGTCAGTTCCCGACGCGTCCAGTTCACGAGGCGGCGGGCGTCATCGTTGAACTCCTCGGTATCGAGCTTGCCCAGCACCGCCCAGTCATGGTTGCCCGACAGAGCCAGCGGCTCCAGGTCGCGCAACCGCTCAACGCATTCGTTGGGGTTGGGGCCATAGCCGACCAGATCGCCCAGAAACCAGATGCGATCCCAGGTGCCGGCGGCCGTGAGCACCGCGTCCAGTGCGACGAGATTGGCGTGAATATCAGAAAGAACGAGCGTGCGCATAAGGGGATAGCAAGCAGAGGCTGGTAGATGGTGTACGGTCACTCATAAATGGCCGGGAACAGCATTGGCGTTCGGATGCGTATATCATACCATGAAAGTATAATAGACATTCAATCAAGGGCGACGCCGATTTATCATTCCGCGCCGCCGATGATTGCGTAATCCTTGGACCGATTCACATTACGAGCGCATGGCCATTCTCGACGACCGAACACTGGACTTTGTCAGCACAAGCGTGGCCCAGACAGAACGCCTGGGCATCCGCCTGGGCGAACTGCTGGAGCCGAACGACATGGTCTGCCTGTCGGGCGAACTGGGTGCAGGCAAGACGGCGCTGGCGCGCGGCGTTGGCCGCGGTTGGGGTTCGCCGGCGCGCGTCACCAGCCCGACCTTCGTGCTTGTGAATGAATATCCACGCTCCAGCGACGGCTGCATCCTCTACCACATCGACTGCTACCGGCTGGAGCGCACGGCCGACATCGCCTCGGTCGGCCTTGAGGACATCCTCGACAGCAGAGCGGCCGTGCTCATCGAATGGCCGGAACACATCGTCGATTTGCTGCCGCCCGACCGCCTGTGGATCACGCTGTCGTATGACAGCCCCACCCGCCGCCGCCTGCGCCTCAGCGCCATGGGGCCGCGCTCGAGCGTGCTGCTGGTGGATTTCCGCAAGAATGCTTTTGGGGTGTAAGAAAGAGCAGTTATGATTTTAGCAATTGACACGGCAACCGATTGGGTGGGGTTGGCGCTCCATGACGGCAGCAGCGTCCTGGCCGAGTTCGGCTGGCGCAGCCGCCGCACCCAGACGATCGAACTGGCCCCGGCCGTGGCCCAGCTCTGGGCACGGACGGGCGTCTCGGCCGGCGATCTCAACGCCATCGCCGTCGCCATCGGCCCTGGCTCCTATACCGGCTTGCGCGTCGGTCTGGCGCTGGCCAAGGGCATCGCCCTGGGGCAGAAGCTGCCGCTCATCGGCGTGCCGACGCTCGACATCGTCGCCGCGGCCGTGAACCGCCTTGACACCGATCTCGTGATTCTGGCTCAGGCCGGCCGCACGCGCCTGTGGGCCGGGCAGTATAGCTGGACCGACAAACGCGGTTGGGGGCCGGAAGGCGACCCCGTGTTGACCCAATGGGATGACCTGCTCGGCCGGATCCAGGTGCCGGTGGCCTTTGCCGGAGAGATCGACGCCGCGGCGGCCAAGCTTATCCGTCGTGCCAATCGCTCGGCCCACATCGTCAGCCCCGCCGGGTCGGTGCGTCGCGCGGCCGTGCTGGCCGAGATCGGCTTCGCGCGCTGGAAGAAGCAGCAGGTGACCGACGCCGACGCCCTGGCTCCCACCTACCTGCGCGATCCGGGTTAGGTCGCCATGCTCGCCGTCCCCGCGCCCTATTCGTTGCGGCCGATGATCGTGGCCGACATCCCGGCCGTGCTGGAGATCGACCGCCTTTCCTTCCCCACGCCCGCCACCGAGCAGCTTTTTTTGAACGAGCTGACCGATAACCAACTGGCCCATTACCAGGTATTGGCCCGTGGTGGCGAGGCTCTGGCCGGTTATGCCGGATTCTGGCTCATCGCCGGAGAGATTCATATCAGCACCATCGCCGTCCACCCCGACGAGCGCGGCCGCGGCCGCGGCGAGTGGCTGCTGCTGAATCTCCTGCTGGAGGCGTGGGCGCTCGATCCGCTTCTCGTCACTCTGGAGGTGCGGCGCGGCAACGAAACGGCCCAGGCGCTCTATCGCAAGTACCGATTCGAGGAAGTCGGTGTGCGGCGGCGTTACTACCGCGACACGGGTGAGGATGCGGTGCTGATGACCGTCGATTTCGCCCGGCAACCGGATTATGACCGCTGGCTGGCGTTGCGCGCGGAGGCTATGACTCAGACAACAGCGGATTAGGCGGGGAAAGTGTGTAAAATAGGATCAGAATTCAAGTTAGGTGCACGTCACCATTTACCTCGTTCTATTCCCAAACCGGCTTAAATTTTTCAATGCTATGAATGACCAATCTGTTTTCATCACCGGCGGAGCCGGGTTCATCGGCTGCAACAGCGCCGATCACTTTCTGCGACAGGGCAAGCGTGTTGTCATCTACGACAACTTGACGCGCAAGGGCGGCCGCTCTAACCTCGGCTGGCTCCACGCCGAACACGGCAGCGACCAGCTACAGGTCATCGAGGCCGACATCCGCGACTATGACCGGCTGTCCGCGGCCGTGGCCGAGGCCGCGCCTGATGTAGTGCTCCATCTGGCCGGGCAGGTAGCGGTGACGTCGTCGGTCGTCGACCCGCGTGAGGATTTCGAGATCAACGCCCTGGGCACGTTCAACGTTCTGGAGGCCGTGCGCCACAATGCCCCGAAGGCGGCACTCCTCTATGCCTCCACCAACAAGGTCTATGGCGGCATGGAGGAGGTGGGTATCGTCCGGCGCGGGCAACGATACGAATATGCCGACTATCCTCTCGGCATCCCCGAGAGTTTCCCGCTCGATTTCCACTCCCCCTACGGCTGCTCCAAGGGCGCGGGCGACCAGTACACCCGCGACTATGCCCGCATCTATGGGCTGCGCACGTTAGTGCTGCGCCAGTCGTGCATCTATGGCCAACGACAGTTCGGCGTGGAGGATCAGGGCTGGGTGGCCCATTTCGTCATCGCCACGGTGATGGGGCGGTCGATTTCCATCTACGGCGACGGCATGCAAGTGCGCGATGTGCTCCACGTGGATGACCTGGTGGCCGCCTATCAGGCGGGCATCGATCGCATCGACGAACTAAGCGGCGAAGTGTTCAATCTGGGCGGCGGCCCGGAGAATACGCTGGCTATCTGGGCCGAGTTCGGCTCGTTGCTGGAGGAACTGGCCGGGCAGCCGGTGCCGGTGAACTACGGCCCGTGGCGTCCGGGCGACCAGCGCGTGTTCGTGGCCAACATTCGGCGCGCCGAGGAGCTACTCGGCTGGCGGCCGCGCATCTCCCCCCGCGAAGGGATCACCCGATTGTACCGCTGGGTTGCCGGGAATCCGGGATTGTTTTAGTCTTGTCGTCATGACCGATGAGGATGGTTCGCGTATGAGTAAGCCCGCGCCGATAATCAACCCCGAATATGTGAGGCGATTGATGGAGATGGCCTTCGATGCTTCCTATCCCATATTGATCGGGATGACGCTGGATGACATCGCCATCGACAGCGTGTCCATTGGCCTGGAGCTTGATCCCCAGCGGCATCTGCAGCCTTACGGCATCGTCCACGGCGGCGTGCTGGCTACGTTGATCGACACGGCCACGTTCTGGTCCGCTTTCCTGCGCCTGCCGTCTGACGTGGGTCTGGTCAATATCGACCTGAAGCTCAACTATCTGCAGCCGGCCATCACCGGGCGACTGACGACCGTTGGGCGCTGCATTCGCCCCGGCCGCACGCTCAGCTACACCGAAGCCCACATCTACGACGAGAGCGGCCAACTGTTGGCCCACGGCACATCGACCCTGCTATCCCGGCCCGGCCGGGGTTTCGCTCTTGGGGTGGCGAAGTTTCTGGATTCCTGATTTTCCAGGCGTGGCTGTAGTCAGATATTGGGTATCGTAGACGCTCAACTGGTAACACGCAGCCGGCTTAAGCGTTGTTAGCGAATTTTATTGCAATTCACTATTGCAATGGTGTACCATTTTTGATACACTTCTGGGAATGGAAGACGAGAGCAATCGATTGCGAGTGATCTTCTATATGACATCAAGTGGTCATGAACCTGTCCGGGAATGGCTGAAGGCATTATCGATTGAGGAAAGAAAAGCTGTCGGGCATGATTTGAAGACGGCACAATATGGCTGGCCGTTAGGCATGCCCTTGATCCGCAAGCTGGAACCTGGGTTATGGGAGATTCGTTCCAGGTTGCCGGCGCGGATCGCGCGGGTCATTTTCACGGTCGAAGGAGACAAAATGGTGCTTCTTCATAGCTTCATCAAGAAGGCAGAAAAGATACCCGTGCAAGAGTTGCAGCTGGCCAGACAAAGGCTGAATACATTGCGAGATTAATCATGAAAGAAGAACATTTGGGGAGCAACCTGGATGATTTTTTGGAAGAGGAAGGGCTTTTAGCTGACGCGGAGGCAGTGGCAGTTAAGCGCGTTTTGGCGTTCCAACTTGCTCAGTTGATGTCAGAGCAGCAAGTTTCGAAATTGGAGATGGCCCGTCG
>JRYI01000806.1_pt1 | contig 10129 bp, 9 predicted proteins | sample 235361 | NCBI WGS metagenome assembly JRYI01 (sample SAMN03074212, study PRJNA261471) | activated sludge metagenome | biome: Common Effluent Treatment Plant; feature: Wastewater; material: Activated sludge; isolation source: activated biomass in a lab-scale reactor treating industrial wastewater at...
ACCCCGGCAAGGGAGGGGAAGGGGACGCAAGAAGCGGGGCGCGCGTGCCTCTGTCGAAGCGCGCGAGCGAATTTCTCGTTGATGCAACTCGAGATAGCAGGTCTGCCTACGGATAAGGCAATTCCGGCCGCCCACGGAGCTTGCCTTAAATGATACGTGATATCCGTCACTTGCGGCCCTGATTCCCGCACAGATTTTTACAGTTAAACGGCGGATTTCCTTGACATAAGAAGTCTCAACCGCCAAGAGAGCCACGCCAAATGCTTGGGGCCCTCCTGGACCCGTCGGATGCGTGGGGTGGGTGGCCCGAGAGCCTGGAGCAGGCCCGTATTGGAGGCCCGTGATGAGCAAGCGACCGACGTCGAAGCCTGCCAAGGCGAAGCCCGTATCGAAGCCGGCTGCCAAGACCGCGTCCAAATCCCCGTCCAAGACCGCATCCGTGAAATCCAAACCCGCTCGCCCTGCCGCGAAACCGGCCGCCAGTGCCAAGGTCACGACGAAGGTGCCGTCCAAGGCGAACCAGGGCAANNCCGTGAAATCCAGACCCGCTCGCCCGGCCGCCAAGGCCACGACGAAGGCGCCGCCCAAGGCGACCCAGGGCAAGGCGGCAAAGCCGAGGACACGCGCCATCGACAAGGCCAAAGACAGGAAGCTGACGGCCAAGGCCGGCACTTCGACCATCGTCCTTCCGCCCGGTTACCGTCCGTCCGAGGACGAGCCGTTCATGAACGAGCGGCATCGGATGTATTTCCGCCAGAAGCTCACGGCCTGGAAGGAGGAGATCATCCACCAGACCAGGGAGACGCTGGCGGGGTTGCACGAGGATTCGACCCAGCATGCCGATCTCGCCGACCGCGCGACCTCGGAGACGGATCGCGCTCTCGAGCTTCGGGCACGCGATCGCCAGCGCAAGCTGATCGCCAAGATCGATGCCGCCCTGGCGCGCATCGAGGACGGCACCTACGGCTATTGCGAGGAGACGGGCGAGCCGATCGGCCTGAAGCGCCTCGACGCCCGCCCGATCGCGACGCTGTCGCTCGAGGCCCAGGAGCGCCACGAGCGCCGCGAGCGCGTCTACCGCGAGGATTGATCGCGTCCCGCTCCCCGCTCCGCTTCCCTGCGCCCGTGTGGCGCGCGGGTGCTCGGAGAGGGGGAGGGGACCGACCTCAAGCCTTCTTCTCGGGAGGCCGCCCCGCGTCCGCGAAGGAGACGCCCGACCGGCGCGCACGCTCCTCCGCCAGGCGCGCGAGCACCATCCGCACGGCATCGAGATCGCGCAGATGGATGTCATGCTGCGCATAGGGCATCTCGATGCCCGCGGCCCGGAAGGCCTTGAGAATGCGGAAGCGCAGGTCGCTCCGCGCCGCTTCGGCCTTGCTCACGTCGGAAATGACGCCGCTGACCGAGAACTCGAGCCCGTCCGCGCCGAAGTTGTCGAAGTTCACGCTTGCCGGCGGGTGCTGCATGAGCAGCGGCGACTCTGCGGCGACTTTCAGCAGGATGTCGCGCACCTGGTCCGGGTCCGACCGATAGCTGACCCGCACCTTGACCGCCGCCGTGCCGAGGGTGTTGCGGTGCGTCCAGTTGGTGACCGCCGACGTGATGAGGTCGGAGTTCGGAACGATGACGCTCGCCTTGTCGAAGGTCTCGATCTCCGTCGAGCGCACGGAGATCCGCCTCACGAAGCCTTGCTGATCCTTGACGCTGACGCGGTCTCCCACCTTGATCGGCCGCTCGACGAGCAGGATGAGGCCGGAGACGAAGTTGTTGATGATCGACTGCAGGCCGAAGCCGATGCCGACCGAGAGCGCGCCGGCGACGATGGCGAAGTTCGTGATGTCGAGCCCGCCGTAGGAGATCGCCGCCAGGGCCGCGACGATGAAGCCGGTATAGCCGATGGCGGTGTGGATCGAGTTGGCGATCCCGGGGTCGATGCGCCGCGACTTCGAGATGCCGGTGTCGATCCAGCGCTGCACGATGCGCGTCGCGAACGCGAGCAGGAAGAACAGCGCGATGGCGATCAGGATGCGCGCGAGCGAGATATGGAAGTCGCCGATCTGGAAGCCGAACACCAGCGCCCGGAGCCACATCCACGCCTCCTGGGGCGTGTAGCCCCACGTGATGAGGAGGAGGGGCAGCGCGGCGAGCGCCAGGCCGATGTTGAGCAGGACCGAGAGCGCGCCGGTGAGAAGCAGTCCCAGCCTCGGATCGAGCCCGGTCCTCTCGTGGAGGCGCGCCTCGAGCGGCTTGACGCCGGTGCCGTGCACGCCGAGCAGCGCGCGGATCGCGAGGTGCACGACGAGGATCACCGCGATCATGCTGCCGCTGACGAGCACCTGCGTGGTGATGAAGCGCCCGAGGCCGATATAGCCGGCGAGCGAGAGCGCAACGATCGCCGTGCCGGCGACCAGGAGTGGCAGCTTGATCAGGTAGGGCCTGAGCCGCGGCATCGGTGACGGGACGCCCGGGATCGCCGGCTCCGCGGTCCCGTGCGGCACGCCCGCGGTCGCTGATTTGGGCTCGAACGGCGTCCGCACGAGCTGCAGCATCAGGATGCCGATCGCGAGGCTCGCGAACACCATCTCCATGACGCCGATCGAGAGCGGGAGGAAGAGGCGCCGCACCGTCTCCTGCAGCACGAGATCCAGCGAGAACACGGCCGCGATCGACGTGATGATGCGCGTGACGCGCCGCGCGGCGGGCGTCGAAAGGTTGACGAGCCGCCATGCGGGACGACGCGGCTGGAGCATCGCGCGCGTGAGCGCGGCGACGCCGACGAACAGGAAAAGCGCCGGGAACGCCGCTACGGCGATCTGCCGGAACTCGTAGGTCGTCAGGTTGAGGCGATCGAGCCCCGAGCTCAGGAGGTTGAGCGCCGCGAGCGAAGGGGCGGCGATGAGGGGCGCGACCCATCCCACCGTCGCCGCCTGCACGAAGAAGGTGGGCGGCGTCTCCCGCGGCCGGTCGAGCCGGCGGGCGAGGAACCATCGCGCCAAGCCCGTCAGCAGCACGAACAGTAGCACGACGCCCGCGGCGAGCCCCACCAGATCGACCCATTTGCGGGCCGCGAGCGACAGCCAGCCCGAGAGCGCATCGTGCACCTGCCGGAAGGCGCCGGGCGCGTCGTCGATGAGCTTCAGCCATGTCGAGGGCGCAACGGGGGAGGGAGCGCGCCGCAGCAGCTGGGACGCGAAGATGGCCTGCCGCGCGGTCTGCACCGTGTCGCGGAGCTGGCGCATGCGCACGATCAGAAGCTCGGTGTTCTTGAGCGCGCCGTCGACCTCCGCGAGCAGCGTGTTGAGCCGGGCGCGCTCCGCTGCGACATCGGCGGAATCGGGCGTGTCGGCCGCCGGCGCGGGCCCGAGCTGCTCGATCTGCTGGCGGAGCGCCTCCGATTTCGGCCGCAGCGCCTCGCGGGTATCGTGAGCCTTCTGGAACACGTTGATGAGCGCGCCCCTGAGGCGCGTCAGCTCCTCCTCGTTCTCGAGGTTGCGCTCGACGGATTTGACCAGCCGCTCGACCTCGGCCTTGAGGTCGGCAACCAGCTTCTGGACCGTCTCGATCTCTTGCTGGTCGGCGGCCGAGAGCACGGGAGCGGGCGGAGGGGCGGGCTCGGGCGCCTGGGCCGGCGTCTGCTGCCCTTCGCTCCCCGGCGGCGCCGGAGCCGCTGGGCTCTGCGCGGGTGAGGGCTGTTGCGCGGGCGCCTGCGTCTGCTGCGGCGCGGGTTGCCCCGCGGCCGGCGCGGACAACGTCCAGGACATCGCGGCGACGGCGAGCGCCAGGATGACGGAGAGCGCCGGAAAGCGAAGGTGAGACCCTGCGGAAATGATCAGCCTCCCCGGAATCCTGGCGGGTCGCAAAGCGGCGGACCGAGAAAGGGCCGCCGGCGCCCGGTTTGCGCTCGTGTGATGATCGAGAAATTCGCCATATAAAGTGGCCTGCTCCCGAGCGAATTTCTCGNNCCTAAGTCGGAACGACTCTAGTGTCCCTTATGATTCCGAAGTTCGCTATGGGACCTAGCAGCAAACTCAAGCGAACTTCGGAATCGGGACACTAGGCGAGTTTTGGATCGACGCGGTGCGGAGCGGCGGCTTCGCCCTCCGGCGCCGCGTGGACCGGAGGCCCGATCCCTGTCTCGATCACCACGTCGACCGGTCCGCCGGTCATGATCAGGTGCTCCACGTTGTCGCGCCGGACGAGGATGAGGCGGCGGCGGTTGTCGAGATTGAACTGCTCGGTGACGGCAAGGCGCCGCAGCGGCTTGGGCCCGCCGAACACGGCCTGGAACGAGGAGGTGCCGCCGAGATAGGCGCGCGCCGCATAGGCCCCGCCGATCAGGGCGACCGCCAGGAACAGTACGATCGCCAGATAGTAGACCATGTCCCACATGACGTCCTGTGCACGGCGCGCACGCGCGTCCTTGCGCCCGCTCCGTCCCTTCTCAATTGCTGTCCTGAGCCCCTATAGCGCGGAATTCACGTCAATTTAACCCTATTGATCGAACTGTGGACGACAGGGCAGAGGCGCGGTGCATCCCCCGCATCCGATCTCCGCCGCACCATCACACGGGCGTTGTGTAAGCGTATGAGTAGCGGAGTTCCCATGCAGGCATCCGAGGCGGCTCCTGAGGAGAATCAGATAGCTTTCGCCTTCATGAGCGATAGCGAGCCCCGCCCGCCTCGGCCCGGCACGGCAAACGCCCAAACGCTGTCAGGCAGCGTTCACGAGCCCGGTGCCATTCCCGTCATCGCCGCGTCCATGGCCGCCGGCGCCCTTGTGCTTGCGCTCGTGGCTTTGCCGGCGCGCGAGCCGATGCTGCTGACGCTGCTTGCCATTCTCGCCATGCTCGGGGCGTTCGCGATCTTCGGCTACATAGCCGGCCATATCCGCATCGGCGAGCGCGTCCGCGACGAGGATCTGGTTCGCGCCTTCGCCAACTGCCTCGACGACGGCCTGCTGGTCACGCGCCGCGATGGCCGCCCACTCTATGCCAACCGCGCGCTCGCCGACATGGTCGGCATGACGGCGGCGGGCGAGATCAAGGCGCTCGAAAGCCTGTTCGCGAGCGACCCCCGTGCCGCGGCCGCCTACTTCCGCCTCGAGCGGGCGGCCTCGCGCCGCGAGCCCTGGCGCGAGGAGATCGAGATCGCCGGCGAGGGCGGTCCCGCGCAACTGTTCCGCGTCGCCCAGCGTCCGTGCAACGTTCCCGGTCACGACCGCGAGCTCGGGCCGCTCTCGCTCTGGACCGTCACCGACGTGACGGCCGAGCGTGCCCGCCAGGTGAGCGCCGTCGCCACCCTCGAGGCGACCCTCGAGCGTCTGGACGGCATCCCCGCCGGCCTCATGGAGGTCGACAGCCACGGCGTCGTGCGCCGCCTCAATGCGACGCTGCTGCGCTGGCTCGGCCTCGAGCCGCAGAGCCTTTCGCATCGCGCGCTCAAGCTCGCCGACATCGTCACGCCCGAGGGCGCCGAGCAGATCGCGGGCGCTGCCGCCGCGTTCTACACCACCGGCCAGGGCGTCGAGATCGACGTGTCGATCGACAAGGGCGCCGAGGTTCCGCTGCGCTTCTTCGCCCGCCGCGATGCGGAGGGCGGCCTTCTGGTCGCCGCGTTCCGGCGCGAGGCCGACGCCGCCGAGGATGGGCCGGCGGACGCCGAGGTCCGCTTCGCGCGCTTCTTCCAGTCCTCGCCGTTCGGCATCGCGACCGTGGGGGCCGACGGACGCCTCGTCAGCACCAACCCCGCCTTCGCCCGCATGATCCCCGACGGCGCGGCCGCGGTCGGCTCCTCCGCGGCGGACGTGCTCTGCCGGTTCGCCGATGCCGACACCCGGAGCGCCGTCGACACGGCCTTGCGCCAGGCCCTTGCCGGCACCGTCAGCGCGGCGCCGATCGAGATCACGGTCGGCACAGACAACGAATCGCGCCGCCTCTACCTCGCCCCCCTGACGCAGGCCAAAGAGGCCCGCGAGGCCGCGATCCTCTATCTGATCGACGCCACCGAGCAGAAAGCGCTGGAGGCGAAGTTTGCCCAGTCCTCGAAGATGGAGGCGGTGGGCAAGCTCGCGGGCGGCATCGCNNATCGGCTTCTCGGATCTGCTGCTGCAGACGCACCGGCCGACGGATCCCGCCTACAAGGACATCAAGAACATCCAGAGCAGCGCCACGCGCGCTGCCGGCCTCGTCGCCAAGCTGCTCGCCTTCTCGCGCCGCCAGACGTTGCAGGCCGAGCCGCTGCAACTCGATGAGGAACTGGCGGAATGGTCGTCGGTGGTGAAGCGCTCCGTCGGCGAGAAGATCGAGCTCCGGATCCCTCCGGCGCGCGACCTCTGGTACGTTAAGACCGACCGCACGCAGCTCGAGCACGTGATCCTGAACCTCGCCAACAACGCCCGCGACGCCATGCCGGACGGGGGCACGCTCATCATCAGCACGCGCAACGTCACCGAGCGCGAGAGCCAGAAGCTCGGCCTGCACGGCATGCCCGTCGGCGAGTATGTGCTGGTCGAGGTCTCCGACACCGGCACGGGCATGCCCCCCGAGGTGATGGCCAGGATCTTCGATCCGTTCTTCACCACCAAGGGCGTCGGCAAGGGCACGGGCCTCGGCCTCTCGACCGTCTACGGCATCGTCAAGCAGTCGGGCGGCTTCATCTATCCGGAAAGCGTGCCGGGCCAGGGCACCACGTTCCGCATCTACCTGCCGCGCCACATGCCGGGCAGCGAGGGCGAGCCCGTCGGGCAGAAGGCGGCCAGGAAGGGGCGCCCGCAGGACCTGACCGGCAGCGGCCGCGTGCTGCTCGTCGAGGACGAGGACGTCGTCCGCTCCTTCGCCGTGCGCGCGCTGAAGCGCCAGGGATACGAGGTATTCGAGGCATCGACCGGCGTCGAGGCGCTGGAGGTCATGGCCCAACACAACGACAGGATCGACATCGTCGTCTCGGACGTGGTCATGCCCGAGATGGATGGCCCGACGCTGCTCAAGGAGCTGCGCAAGAAGAACCCGGACCTCAAGATCATCTTCGTCTCCGGCTACCCGCACGAGGCGTTCGAGACCAGCCTCGACAAGAACGAGCAGTTCGCCTTCCTGCCGAAGCCGTTCTCGCTTCCCCAGCTCGCCGCCAAGGTCAAGGAGCAGCTCGGCCGTTGAGCTCACGACCTAGACCGGAGAGTCCGGCTGCTCGATGTCGTCTGCCGGCAGCTCGTCCTCGGGGACGCAACGCCCTTCGCCCGAGACCGGCTGGCCTTCGATCCTGAGACCGCTGTCGGGGCGATGCACGAGCTCCTCGCATGCGGCCGCAGATAGTCCCCGCTCCATGATGAAAAACTGCGGGGTGCCGTTGAGCAGAACCATGACGACGAAGGCATACATCCGAGAGGCCAACTCCTGGTTTGCAGTGGCCGTTCCTGCTCCGCGCGCGCGACGGCCATGAAATTACTGCAATGCAATGGAACTCAGGCGACGGGTTTCCATTTCACATGCATCGCGCCAGATCGTCGAAAGCCCGGATCGGAGCCGCACATGGACTTTGTCTACGCCACAATGCTCGTCGCCGCCTGGTGCATCGTCGCGCCGACGATTCTCCTGTGGTCCGTCGCCGGCGATGACGCGGCCGTGCGCTCCGCGGAGAGCGCGGAGCAGGGCGCTCGCGCCATCACCCGAGATCGATCGTTCCATTGACCTCGTGGCGGAGATCCGTGCCCTCGGCCGTGAGGAGCATGCGGACTTTGAGCGGACCTTTTCCGGCAAGCCCGTGGTCCCGCACGATGCGCTCGATCTCCTGCTGCGACGAGACCCCCACCTGCTTGAGGAAACGGCGCAGCGACAGATTGAAAGGCTCGTTGTTGATGTCGTTCATGGAGGGTCTCCATTTCGAGGGAAAAACCCGGCAGGCCGGGCAGCGTCTCCCGTCTGGATAACCATACCACTACGTGTCGTCGGAATGGACTGCGTCGAGAAGCGCATCGAGCATGTCGTCGGCGGTCGCGGTCACGCTTGCCGTCATCTCGTAGGCTAGGGCGACGCTCCTGAGCGAGACCATGGGCTCGATCGCGCCGCCAAGAGGCAGCGCGCCGATGCGGACTTGCGAAGGCCCGTCCGCAGGCACCACCGGGTCGGCTGCAGGCCCCGTTGCGGTCACGGCGGCCGCAATCTCCTCGAGCTTGCGGCCCTGCACCAGAAGCGCATTCGAAGCGATGGCAAAGACTTGCAGCATGGGGTTTGGGGCGGGGATCGAGGTCTCGGACCCGCGAGCATGGGCGCGCACCGCCTAACGCGCCGTTAAAGCGCTCGTCCTCTGGCGACAAACAATGTCAATGGACAAGTGGACAAGGTGTCGACGGAAGGTAGACCGATGAGAACAAAACATGTACATCTACCCATGCGCCGAGTCGCTCATCAACGGTTAACATGCCATAAGGTGCCACATGACCAAGCCGGATCTTCACGTCGTCGAAGGGGGAAAGATGGATAAGGATCATAAGGCGCAGGCGTTGGCGCATGCGCTGGCGTTGATCGACAAGAACTTCGGCAAGGGGTCGATCATGCGCCTCGGCGCCAACGAGCGCTCGATGGACATCGAGGCGATCTCGACCGGCTCGCTCGGGCTCGACATCGCGCTCGGCATCGGCGGCCTGCCCAAGGGGCGCGTGATCGAGATCTATGGGCCCGAGTCCTCGGGCAAGACGACGCTGACGCTGCAGGTGATCGCGGAAGCCCAGAAAGCGGGCGGCACCTGTGCCTTCGTCGATGCCGAGCACGCGCTGGACCCGACCTACGCCAAAAAGCTTGGCGTCAGGATCGAAGACTTGCTGGTCTCCCAGCCCGACGCCGGCGAGCAGGCGCTCGAGATCACGAATACGCTCGTGAACTCGGGAGCGATCGATGTCGTCGTCGTCGACAGCGTCGCCGCCCTGACGCCGAAAGCCGAGCTCGAAGGCGAGATGGGCGACGTCACAATGGGCGCCCAGGCGCGCCTCATGAGCCAGGCGCTGCGCAAGCTCACCGCCTCGATCTCCAAGACCAAGTGCATGGTGATCTTCATCAACCAGATCCGCATGAAGATCGGCGTCATGTTCGGCAATCCCGAGACCACGACCGGCGGCAACGCGCTGAAATTCTATGCGTCCGTCCGCCTCGACATCCGCCGCATCGGCCAGATCAAGGACCGCGACGAGGTGGTCGGCAACCAGACCCGCGTCAAGGTGGTCAAGAACAAGGTGGCGCCGCCGTTCAAGCAGGTCGAGTTCGACATCATGTACGGCGAGGGCATCTCCAAGACGGGCGAGCTGGTCGATCTCGGCGTCAAGGCCGGCATCGTCGAGAAGTCGGGCGCCTGGTTCTCCTACGACGGCCAGCGCATCGGCCAGGGCCGCGAGAACACCAAGCTGTTCCTGAAGGAGAACCCGAAGATCGCGGCCGCGATCGAGAAGGCGATCCGCGCCAGCGCCGGCCTGATCGTCGACAAGATGCTGCTCGAGCCGGATGCCGGGGCGGCGACGGAGGGTGAGGAGCCGGACGAGGACGGCGTGCTGCCGGACGTGCCGGACGACGCCTCCGCCCGGAAGGGAGCCGGCCGCGGCGCCAAACGCTGAAGGTGCGGACGCTAAGGACACGGATAAACTTCCGATCCGGGTCCAGACCAGGGCCCGGATCAGGTTCCAGATCTGGTTCGTGGCGCGGGCTTTGGGGGCAACCCGGGGCCGTGCCGCTCGCGTTCCTGGACAACACCCGGCCGGCCCGTTAAATGCGGCGCATTGGGCTGGAGCGCGCCTTTGCGGGCGTCGGCGCCCGGCCCGGTCCGTACTTCGTCACGGCCGCATCTTGGCGGAGCCAAGCTCCGGTTATGAGGCGGCCATCCACGCAACGTCCCTCACCTTTTTTCGAGGTGTCTCGACGTCTCGTGGCCCGGTCTCGGCCGGGATGGCGTGCAATGAAGCGGCGCGGTTTCCAACGATAGCAGTTCACAACTTCGGAATGTGAGATGACCGGCGTCAACGAGATCAGAAGTGCGTTCCTCGAGTACTTCAAGGCCGAGGGGCACGAGGTCGTGCCGTCCTCGCCGCTCGTGCCGCGCAACGACCCGTCGCTGATGTTCACCAACGCCGGCATGGTGCAGTTCAAGAACGT
>JRYI01008694.1_pt1 | contig 10125 bp, 9 predicted proteins | sample 235361 | NCBI WGS metagenome assembly JRYI01 (sample SAMN03074212, study PRJNA261471) | activated sludge metagenome | biome: Common Effluent Treatment Plant; feature: Wastewater; material: Activated sludge; isolation source: activated biomass in a lab-scale reactor treating industrial wastewater at...
CGAGAGGCGGAAGAAGTAGGTTTCCTCCTCGGTCCACTCGACCGGCGTGCCGTTCTGCGTCTCGTAGCGCTGCCCGTCGCGCACCTCGGTCTCGCTCTCCTTGTAGAAGGTCTCCTGGCGGACCGAGTACCAGCCGCCGTACTTCTTCAGGAAGATGTCGCCGCGCGCCGCCATGCGCCGCCACAGCTCCTGGCATGATTTGTAGTGGCGCGCCTCGGTGGTGCGGATGAAGTCGTCGTTGGAAAGGTCGAGCATGGCGGCCATGTCGCGGAAGCGCGCCGCGTTGCGGTCGGCAAGCTCGCGCACGCCGAGGCCTTCCTTCGCCGCCGTCTGCTTCATCTTGAGGCCGTGCTCGTCCGTGCCGGTGAGGAAGAACACGTCCTTGCCGTCGAGCCGCTCGAAGCGCGCGATCGCATCCGTGGCAATGGCCTCGTAGGCATGGCCCATGTGCGGCGCGCCGTTGGGGTAGGAGATGGCCGTGGTGACGTAGAATTTCTCGTGGGTCTCGGTGGCCATTGGCCCCTCTCGGAATGTCTGCAACAGAGGGGCAGCGAGTCGCACGCCCGACGCCCGAGTGCGATCACCGTGCCACCGCCTCGAGCCGGGCGAACGTCTCGAGGATGAGCGCCCTCTTGTCGAGGTTGAGAATCTGCGCGTCGGCCTTTTCGCGGACGACTGTTTCCCATAGCTCGGCAAGCGAGGCAAGGCGGCCCTGGCCCGTGAGCCGCGCGACCAGTGCGCGCTCGTCGGCTTCCCCCTCGCCCGTCGCGGCGGTACGGATCACGCGCGCCAGCAGCCCCAACAGCAGTTCGAAAAGCAACTCGAACTTCTGCTCGGCGCCGTGTGCCGCGCATTCGTCGGCGAGGCGATGGACATCGATCCAGGGAACGTCGGGAATCGCGGCCACGGCGCCATGCACTCGTTTGTAGAGGTCGAGACCTCCGGTTGCCGCGAGGCCGAGCAGGCGGCGCACGCTGCCGGCCGCGAGATGTGTGAGCTGCTGCCAGTCCGCCTCGGCAGGCGGATCGCGTCCGGCCGCAGCGAGTGCGGCATGCGCCGCGCGCCGCAGAGGCTCGGCTGCGAGCGGAGCCATCTCGAACTTGCGGCAACGCGAGCGGATGGTGGCCAGCAGGCGGCCCGGCTCCGACGATATGAGCAGGAAGACCGTGCGCGGCGGCGGCTCCTCCAGAGATTTCAAGAGTGCGTTGGCGGCATTGAGATTGAGCTCGTCCGCCTGGTCGACGATGACGACCCGCCAGGCCCCCGGATCGACGCTGCGAACGAGGAAAGCGCGCAGCTTGCGCACCTCGTCGATGGTGATGGCGGTGGCGAAGCGCTTGTCCTTGGTGATGTACGGCCGCCGCAGCAGCAAGAGGCCTGGATGCGACAACGCTTTCACCTGGCGGCTGGCCGCCGTCTCCTCGCCGACCGCCAGCGAGGCGCCGAACGGGTCGCGCTCGCTGGGATCAGCCAGCAGGAAGGTGGCGAGGCGATAGGCCAGCGTCGCCTTGCCTATGCCCTCGCGGCCGGTGAGCAGCCAGCCGTGATGGGCACGCCCCGAGCCGAACATCTCGACAAGGCTCGCTTCGGACCGCTCGTGTCCGAGGAGAACGCGGGTGTCGCGCGGATGCGGATAGCCGGCCAGCCTGTCGGCCTCGGGCAGTTCCTCGATCTCCTGCACGGCGGGGGCGCGGGCCATGAGCTACTCCGCCTGCCTCGACAACCGCTCTGCGACGGCGGCGCGCACCTTTCCACCGATCGCGTCGACAGGCTCGGAGGCGTCGATGACCACGCATCGCCCGGCCTCGCGCGCGGCAATGCCGAGGAAGCCCTCCCGAAGCCGGCGATGAAATTCGATGTCGCGGGCGTCGTAGGTGCTGAGAGCGCCACGTTCACGGGCGCGCGCCAGCCCGACCTCGGGATCGAGATCGAGCACCAGGGTGAGGTCCGGTTTCGACGCGCCGACGCCGGCGCCTTCGATGGCCGCGAATCTTGCCGTCGTCAGGCCGCCGGCAAAGCACTGGTAGACCTCGGTGGAATCGGAGAAGCGGTCGCAGATGACGAAGGCGCCCCTAGCGAGCGCGGGCAGGATGACTCGATCGAGATGGTCGGCGCGGGCGGCATAGAACAACAGTGCCTCGGCGAGCGCGGAGTGGGGTGGTGGCGCGGGGTCGAGGATCAGCTCGCGCACGCGCTCGGCGAACGGCGAGCCGCCGGGCTCGCGCGTGGTGACCACATCGCGTCCGAGGCCTCCGAGGTGGGCTGCGAGAAGGCGCGCCTGGGTCGACTTTCCGGTGCCCTCTCCGCCCTCGAAGGTGATGAACAGGCCTTTCGGCGCTCGGCGTTCGGCATGCGGCATGCGATTTCCGACTCGAAGCATGGCTCGGCGACCCGGCGCCGTTCGCCGACCGCCGGATGCCCTGTGCCCGACTACAATGTTATCCAGCGCAGCGCCAGATGCACGAGGCTGTCCAGCCCCTTGCGCATGATGCCGGCGGGCGCCACATCCTGGAAGGCAAAGAGCGGGACCTCGTTCTGGGCGCCCGAAGAGGAGGTGACGCGCAGCATCGCCACCTCGTCGCCCTTCCTGACAGGCGGCTTTAGAGGCGTACGGTAGATGATCTCGGCCTTCAGCTTCTGGTTGGCCGGATACTTGGGCAGCACGATCGTCAGCTCGCCCTTTGCCACCAGGGGGACGTAGAACTGCTCGCCGCCCCACACGCGCGCATGGCCGATCACCTCGTTCTGGTCGAACAGCTTGACCTGCGTCAGGCTCTTGAAACCCCAATCCAGGAGCTTGTTAGCCTCGCTCTTGCGGTCGGCGGCCGTGGCCAGGCCGGCCGCAACCACGATCAGCCGTCGCCCGTCCTGCACCGCCGAGCCCACGATGCCGTATCCCGATTCCGACAGATAGCCGGTTTTCAGCCCGTCGGCCCCGATGTTCAGGAACAGCAGCGGATTGCGGTTGATGAACTTGTGCTTGCGATAGAGGAAATCGCGCTGCGAGAACATCTTGTAGTATTCGGGAAACTCACGGATCAGGTAGCGCGCCAGAAGCGCCAGCTCCTTGGCCGTCATGCGCTGGTTGGGATCAGAAAGCCCGGTCGGATTGGCGAATGTGGATTTGGCGAGCCCGATGCGTCGCGCCTCCTCCACCATCAGCTTGGCGAAAGCGGCCTCGCTGCCGGCGATGCCCTCGGCCACCACGATGCAGGCATCGTTTCCCGACTGCACGATGATCCCCTGCAGCAGCTCCTCCAGCCGCGCCTTGGTGTTCACCGGGATCATCATGGCGGCCGTGCGCGACGGCGCGCCTCCTTTTTTCCAGGCGTTGACGCTGACGGAAAACTCGTCGGAGGGCTTGAGCTGACCCTTCTTCAAGTAGCGGAACACCAGCGCCAGCGTCATGAGCTTGCTCATGCTGGCCGGGGCGAACAGCTCGTCTGCCGACCGCTGGAAGATGATGGCACCCGTGTCGGCATCCATCAGGATCGCGTGACTGGCCTTGGTCGTGATTTCGCCGCTCTCGGCGGCGCACGCGGCGCTGCCGGCCGTCATGCCGGTGAGCGCCACCACGAAAAGCAAGCGCATTAGCACGAGCGGCGCCAACCATCTCGCACGGCGCAGCAGGTCCATCCGATACATTCCGAACAGGGTTGGCCTCGACAGGCCGCGACTATCGCGGCATCGCGTCGTGGGTGTCAACCCAAACGCCGTATAGTGCTGTCGCGCATGAATGCCCCCCCTCGGGCAAACCCGCTGCTGGCATCACGACGTGCCGCCGCTTCACTCGACGGCACCGAGGCTCTGCCGACCTGGACGTATCGAGGCGCGGTAGGAATCGACGTTCCAGGTTCCGTTGGCTGTGTCGTCCGGGATCGGCCGTGATGCCGTCGGGGTGGCGCGAGCGGCTGGGGCGGGCGCTTTCATCGCGTAACCGCCCTGGGCACCGTTCCATGGCTGGGAAGCCAGCCACCGGCGTTCGTGGGCGTCGTTGCCGTCGAGCGGGGCACGGCCGGCGTAGCGCACGCGGACGTTGGTTAGGCCGTGGCCCGCAAAACCGAGAGCTTTGGCCGATGCTTGCGACAGGTCGAGGATACGTTCGCGGGCATAGGGGCCTCGGTCGTTGATGCGGACCAGCACCGTACGGCCATTGGAAAGGTTGGTGACATAGGCGTAGCTCGGCAGCGGCAAGGTCGGATGCGCCGCGGTCAAGGCATGCTGATCGTAGATCTCGCCGTTGGCCGTGCGACGGCCATGGAATTCATCGCCGTACCAGGAGGCGACGCCCGTGCGGTCGTATTGCGGATCCTCGCGCGGCACGTACCAGCGGCCGGCGACGGAGTAGGGCGAGCCGAGCTTGTAATGGCCTCCACCCTTGCTGATGGGGCCGGACTGGACGACGCGCTGGCTCGAGCTGACGCCGAGCTTGGGATCATAACGGTCGGTATCGCCGCCCTGGGAGCAGGCCGCGAGCAACGAGCCGACAAGGCCGATGCCTGCGAGGGTGATGCAACCCTTGGGCGCGCCCATTGTGCACGCCGGTCTGATCGCAAGACAACGAATACTACGCACGCCACACCTCGCCCGCAGCCGGTCTCGCCCTCGGCGACCGCCGACCACTGCCAACCACTGGCTAGCGGACGTCCGTGTCCGCAGCGGGTCGCAAGGATGGCAGAGTTTTGTTAGATCGCGGTCAACGAACCGGTTCAACGGCGGTAACCGGCTGTGCTGAAATCGCTCGCATACGATGCTCGCGACGGCGCCGCCTGGAGGGCCCGAAGGACGGCCATCGGCCGTGCCGAGCCAAAGCAGCTTGTCCCGCCGGACCCGCCGCGATAGTTTCCGACCGCCTCGCGCTGCCGAAGCGGGGATGGGTGGCCGAGTGGTTTAAGGCACCGGTCTTGAAAACCGGCGTGGGTGCAAGCCCACCGTGGGTTCGAATCCCACCCCATCCGCCATTATTCTTGCCTATTGCATTGATTTCGTTATCTAACAGCAGATCATCCTGAATTCGCTCCCACGTTAGTGCCCACACTTAATCAGGGATTGTCGAGCCGAGTCGGAAAGGCAGAGAAAGGAAAAGCCGCGACCGAAGGCAGTAGAACCGATCCTACATAGGTTAAACTCGTCTGCTTCCATGCCAGGAGCGGTCAACATCGGAACAGAGTGAATGGACCGAATCTCCGGTCAGCTGCGGTCCCAATTGATGGCCAGAGTACGGACACGCGACACGACGCCCGAGCGGGTCGTGCAGAGTGTCGCGCACCGGATGGGGTACCGTTTCAGGCTGCATTATGGCGCGACAATCTGGATGGGAACCGCGCGTCAATCAGGATGAGAAGCAGCGGCCGAGCGGGGTGATGATTGTCGCTGGCCGCCGTGTTGGCAAGCGTTGATTGACGCGGACCGTCAATCAGCTTCGTCGTCGGGCTTGTCGGCCTTGGCCTTCATGGTGGCGTGCGCCGCCGGCCGGCCCGGGCCGCGCTTGCGATCGAGAGCGGCCTGGCGCCTGAAGCTGGGCACGTTCATCTCCAGGATGGTGGCGTGGTGCACGAGGCGGTCGACGGCGGCCAGCGTCATCGCCGGATCCGGGAAGATCCTGCCCCACTCCACGAACGGCTGGTTGGCGGTGATGAGCATCGACCGGCGCTCGTAGCGGGCGGCTATCAGCTCGAACAGCACGCTGGTCTCCGCCTGATCCTTGCTGACATAGGCGAGGTCGTCGAGGATCAGGAGGTCGTAGCGGTCGAGCTTGGCGATGGCGCTTTCGAGAGCCAGCTCGCGCCGCGCCACCTGCAGCCGTTGCACGAGGTCGGTCGTGCGCTGGAACAGGACGCGGCGGCCATTCTCGATGAGGGCGAGGCCGAGTGCTGCGCTCAGATGACTCTTGCCGACGCCGGGCGGGCCGAACAGCAGGATGTTGGCGCCCTTCTTCAGCCAGCCGTCACCGGAGGCGAGCGCCATCACCTGCGCCTTGGAGACCATCGGCACGGCGGTGAAGTCGAAGGCGTCGAGCGTCTTGGCCGCCGGCAGCCTGGCCTCGGCCAGATGCCGCTCGATCCGGCGCCGTCCGCGATCGACCATCTCGTGCTCGCAGAGCGCGGCCAGGAATCGGGCGGCCGGCCAGCCCTCCTTGTCGGACTGCGCGGCGATGCGAGGCCAGGCGGCCTTGAGGCCGGGCAGCCGCAGCTCGGCGAGCATCAGCTCGACGCGGGCGGCATCGACAGTGATGAAGGTACTCATGCCGCCACCTCCGTCACGGTCGTGTCGCCGGGCATTGCCGTTTCCAGCTCGTTGTCGGCGTCGATCACGCACACTTCCGCCAGTTCGTCGTAGGCGCCGAGCGGAACCAGATCGACGACAACATCGGGCATGCTGGCGTGGTCAGGGATCAGGCGTGCCCGCAACCCCGCGACGTCCGGCAATCGACCGTCATCGAGGCCGGTCTCGATCATGGCCGCCAACTCGGCCTCGCAGGCGCGCTCGTGAGCCAATGCCAGCAGCTCGACAGTGACTTTGCAGGCCCGCTTGTCGCCCTCCCGCTCGCGTAACGCGTCGAAGGCGCGCTTGTAGGCCGGGCGCGGGAACAGCTGGTCGCGATAGACGAGGTTCAACAGCGCCATCGGCTTGCGCCGCAGCGCGTGGATCACGTGCCGGTAGTCGACGACGTGGCCACCCTTGCTGTCGGACACCGGCTGGCCGCGCCGCAGCGTGACCACGTGCGTCGAGCCGAGGAAGCATTCGAGGCGGTCGTCGTAGACGCGGGCCCGCAGCCGATGGCCGATCAGCCGCGACGGCACGGTGTAGAACACGCGGCGGAAGGTGAAGCCGCCGCTGGTCGTCACGGTGACGATCTTCTCCTCGAAGTCGGCCGTGCGCCGCTTCGGCAGCTTGCCCAACGCCGCACGCTCCAGCTCGATGCGCTTGCGGTTGCGCGCATTGCGCTGGCCGACCACCTCGTCGATGAAGCGGCGATAGGCATCGAGGTCATCGAAGTCGCGAGAGCCGCGCAGCAGCAGCGCATCCTCGACCGCCTTCTTGAGGTGGCCGTGCGCGCTCTCGATCGAGCCGTTCTCGTGCGCGACGCCGGCGTTGTTGCGCGACGGCGCCATCTCGTAATGGCGCATCAGCGCGGCATAACGTGCGGTGAGGTCCTCCTGCGCGTCGGCCGCCAGGTTGCGGAACGCCGCCGACAGGCTGTCGTCGTGCCGGAGGCGCGCTTCGCCGCGACGCGATGCTCCTTCGGCACGCCGCCCAAGGCCCACAGCGCGTTCTGCAGGCCTTCGGCGAGTGCCACGAAGCTCTCGCCGCCGAGCACCACCTCGGCATGCTCGAAGCCCGAAAACGCCAGCCGGAAGTGATAGAGCCGGTGACCGAGCGGGCTGCCGGCGATGTGCACGCCGAGATCGCCCATGTCGGTGAAGTCGGACAGCCCCATGCGGCCGGGCTCGTGCGTCTGCCGGAAGATCACCTCCAGCTCGGGGCCGTGAAGTGCTCGCCACGCATTGATCCGCCGCTCCAGCGTGCGCCGGATATTGGGGTTGAGACCGGGATGCCGACGGCGCAGCTCGTCAAGCACGCCGATGACACGGATGCCGGGCGCCGCCTTGAGCATCGGCACCACCTCGCTGTCCCAGTAGGGAGCCAGCGGATCGGGCCGGCGCCGCTCGCGTGGCACCTTCTTCTGCGATGGCAGGCGCGGATCGTCCTCGATGCGATACGCCGTCGCCGTCGAGAAGCCCGCCTTGGCAGCGGCGGCCTCGGGGGCCAGTGTCTGTCGGTAACTCATGTACAGCCTCATCTGATGGTCGTTGATGTGGAGGCCGGGCAAGTCGACGATCCCCCTCGTTGCCGAGACGAATCAACAGCTTGGCACCGTCCCACTCGATCGCCAGACGGGTCTTGGAAAACGCGCCGCCGGGGGTGGCAGGACTACGGTCGGCTGCGCCTCCCTTCGTCCCGCCACCCCCGGCAAGTTCTCACCCTGATTGTCGCTGAGTTCTCACCTTGATCGTCGCCGCCCACTGCAACGCCGTTCACCGGTCGCGGTGCCACATCCGTCATGAGGCGTTAATGCCATCCCGACCTTCGTGCACGGGTGCTTCTGGCACCGACACACGTGCAAGCGCGGAGCGCTGCCTGCTTCCAATATAGAGTTCTGGCTGTCAATCGGCACGCAACTTTGATGGGGTGGACGGCGCCCGCTCCCGGCATCGAGTGTGCCAAAGGGTGTTCGTTGCGAAGCGAAGCACCATGAGGGGGCCGTCCACATGCAAGCTACCACGATCGGCATCGATCTCGCCAAGAACGTGTTCCAGGTCCACGGCGTCGACGCGACCGGCAGGGCTGTCATCAAGCGCCAGCTACGGCGCAGCCAGATGATAGCGTTCTTCGAGAAGCTGGCGCCGTGCCTGATCGGCATGGAGGCCTGCGCCTCGGCACACCACTGGGCACGCGAGCTGACCAGGCTCGGCCACACCGTGCGGCTGATGCCGGCGAGCTACGTGAAGGCCTATGTGCGGCGGCAGAAGAACGACGCCGCCGATGCCGCCGCCATCTGCGAGGCGGTGACGCGGCCGTCGATGCGCTTCGTGCCGGTGAAATCGGTCGAGCAGCAGGCGGCGCTGATGTTGCACCGTGCGCGCGACCTGCTCGTGCGCCAGAGGACGCAGCTCATCAACGCGCTGCGCGCGCATCTGGCCGAGATCGGTGTCGTTGCGGCGGCGGGCGTCGACGGCGCCAAGGCCGTGATCGCCATCGTCGCCGACGAGGCGAACAGGAGCGGACTGCCCGGGGCGATGCGTCTGGCCTTGCTGCCGCTTGTCGATCAGCTGAAGGCGCTCGGCGAGAATATCGGCAGGCTCGAACGCGCCATCCATGCTCAGCACCGCGCCAGCGACGCCAGCCGGCGGCTGGAGACCGTGCCGGGCATCGGCGTCATCGGGGCAACTGCGATTGCAGCTACCGTCACAGATCCGCACGCCTTCAAGTCGGGACGCGAGCTGGCGGCGTGGATCGGCCTAGTGCCGCGCCAACATTCGACCGGCGGCAAACAACGGCTGGGCGGCATCTCCAAGCAGGGCGATCGCTATCTGCGGCGCCTGCTCATCGTCGGTGCGACGGTCGTCGTCCGCCACGCACGGACGCATCCGGAGAAGCATCCGTGGATCTTGAAGCTGTTGACCAAGATGCCGGCCATGAAGGTGGCGGTCGCGGTGGCCAACAAGATGGCGCGCATCGCCTGGGCGATCCTGGCCAAGGGTGAGACCTATCGGGCGCCGGTGCTCGCTGTGAACGCGTAAAGGCTCGGGGCAATAGGTGTCCGAGGCCACGTCGAAGCAAGGCAAGGAATTGCGAGGGTGATGATGGCGTGATGCGAGACGGTCGAGCCGTCGATCGGGAGAACCCGTGGGGTCAATGGGCGGTCGAGCCCGGAACTTTGATTGGGACCCGGTCAGCGGATCACATCAGGGCCAGCGGTCATGAGCCGCGCCAACAGGCCGGACACATGACTTGCACCCGACCGCATGCCGAACGCCAAAATCCTCTTGCAACGCGGGCGTCGTCCACACATGACCCCGCGGATCGGCGCGCAATGTTGACCCCTTCATGACGTAGACTTCCCGCTGCTCGAGGCCGGAGTTGCAGAGCGTAGCGAAGCAACGGAGGGCTTGAACAGCGGGGTCGCGCCCGGACGCCGACAGGGGGTCAAGGCGTGGCGCCGATCGACAGCTGCACTCGACCAACCCGCTCGAAAGGCTCAACGGCGAAATCAAGCGGCGCACCGATGTCGTCGCCATCTTCCCCAACGAGGCGGCCATCGTGCGCCTCGTCGGCGCGCTGCTGCTGGAGCAGAACGACGAATGGGCCGCGAGCCGCGCCCGCTACATGAGCCTGGAAAAGCTCGCCGCGATCAGCGATGATCCACAGGCCCGGCCGCGCAGCATTCCAGCGGCATGAACGGCTGCCCGAGCCAGCATCAAGCTCAGGCCATGACCGCCACTGTTACACCACCGCTAGGGACGCGATCTTCCTAACTCGTTGGAATAGTTGGAGCGGGCGATGGGAATCGAACCCACGACATACAGCTTGGGAAGCTGTCGTTCTACCACTGAACTACGC
>JRYI01002555.1_pt1 | contig 10122 bp, 13 predicted proteins | sample 235361 | NCBI WGS metagenome assembly JRYI01 (sample SAMN03074212, study PRJNA261471) | activated sludge metagenome | biome: Common Effluent Treatment Plant; feature: Wastewater; material: Activated sludge; isolation source: activated biomass in a lab-scale reactor treating industrial wastewater at...
CGTAGTCCTGCATGCGCGGCGGTTCGCCGGTTTCCGGGTTGAAGCGGTAGATCGACAGCTTCATCTCGCCTCCTCCATGCCTGCGGCCGCGGCGCTCACGGGCCGAGGCTGAAGTGCGCCGCCAGGCTCAGCAGCACGCGCACCATCACCGCGAACAGCACCACCGCGATCGCGCTCAGCACCGCCAGGCGCAGCGCACGCGGCTGGAGGTAGTCGAGCACGATGTCGCGCATCCCCACCCAGGCGTGGGCGCACAGCGCGGCGAACAGCAGCACCACCACCGGCCCGCCATGCACGCCGGTGGCGAAGGCATGCCAGCGCGGGTAATCGAGCGGCGGCCCGAACAGCAGCCAGCCGCCGCCGAGCAGGAGCAGGAAGAGGATCAGGAGGGCGCTGAGGCGCTGCACCACCCAGGCCCGCTGGCCGCTGAACAGTCTCATGCCAGCCACCCCGCCACGAAAACCAGCGCCACCAGCACCGCCGCCACCAGCACCGCGCGCGCCGAGGCGCGCGCCTGGGCGAGGCCGCTCCCCACCCCGACGTCCATCAGCAGGTGGCGGATGCCGGCCAGCAGGTGATGCGCCGCCGCCCACACCAGCACCAGCCCGAGCAGCCCGCGCCAGGGGCCGGCGAACAGCGCGCGCAAGGCCTCGAACCCGGCCTCGCTGCGCAGCGAGGCGTCGAGCCCGAGCGCCAGCGGCGGCAGCGCGAGAAACAGCAGCACACCGGCAACGCGATGCGCGATCGAGGCGATCGCCCCCACCGGGAAGCGGATCCGGAACAGGTTCAAGAACACCGGCAACGGTCGAGCAGGTCTGGCCATGTGCGCCCTCCTTCGGGCCGACCACGGCCCTTAACTGGACCATAGACCATGAGACGCGAAAGTGGGCGCCGGCCAGGCGCGGCGAGCGCGCCGCGGCGGCCTGCAGACGGCGGCGCAGCCCGTCGTCCTCCACCGCGAGCGAGCGGCGCCCCGCCCGGCCGCGAGCTCGTCATGAGGTGCGCCGAAGCCGCCCGGTGCTGGTGGGTCCGTTGCGTTCACGGCCGCCTGAGCAGGCATGGCGCATCGTCTGTTGCGATGCGGGCGCTCGACACGAACCTGTCGAACCGCCGGTGCCTCAGGCGATGCTCTCGACGATCCCGCCCTCGACCCGCAGGGCCGCGCCGGTGGTCGCGCTGGCCTGCGGCGAGGCGGCGTAGACGCACAGGTTGTGCGACCTCCTCGGGGCTGGCGAAGCGCCGGATCAGGCTCGACGGGCGGTTCTCGGCGAGGAACAGGGCTTCCATTTCGGCGGCCGATACGCCGCGTCCCTGTGCCATGCCGGCGATGAATGCGACCGCACCTTCGGCACGCGCCCCTGCTGGCGGCCTGGCTGAGCGGGCCGGATGACAAGGGCGGGCCAGGGGCGGCGGCCACGCCATCCCCGCCGCTTCCCGCCCGGCCGGCCGGCCGCCGTGGCTCAGCCCGTCAGCGCGATGACGACGGCCGACTCCTCCAGCTGCGCGAGGCAGGCGTCGCCGACCTTCAGCGCTCGCGGGTCGGTCGCGAAGCCCACCATCGACAGGCCGCAATCGAGCCGCAGGCTCAGCTCGGCCCAGCCGGCCGCGCCGGCGACCCGCACGACGCGAGCGCGCAGCACGTTGTCGGCGGGGACCGCGACGCCCGCCTGGCTGACCTTGACCGCCATCGCCTTGCACAGGGCGAGGACGGGTTTGCCGCGCTCGAGGTCGAGCAGCTGCGCGCTCTCCTGGGTGATGCGCGCCGCGAGCCGCGTGTCGTCCGACAGCGCCAGCTCGACCCTGACCGCTGCGCCCGAGCGGCGCAGCGCGGCGACGACACACGGCAGCTGGTTGCGCATGCTGGTGCGCAGCCCGAGCGCGGCGAGGCCGGGCGACGGCGTGCTGGCGCCGTCCTCGTGGTCGAGCTGGGCGAGGACCGCCTGACGGGCGGCGGCGAGCAGATCGAAGGCGCGCAGGATCCGGTGTCCGGCCGGCGTCAGCTGCGCACCGCCGCCGCCGCTGCCGCCGACGGCTTTCTCCACGAGCGGCATCCCGGCGAGGTTGCTCAGGGTCTCGATCGCCTGCCAGGCGGCCTTGTAGCTGATGCCGGCGCCGCGCGCCGCCTCCGAGATGGATCCGACCGCGTCGATGCGGCGCAGCACGTCGATGCGCTTGTCGGTGGCCTCGTGCCCGAGGGCGGCGTCGAGCTGCAGCTGGCGTGGTTCGTTCATGCGCGGATTGTCCGCCCGCGGCGAAAGCTTGGCTATACTCGCTATTCCTTTTGTGAATAGCGAGCATTTCCATGAAACCCCTTGCTGCCGTCCTGATTGCCGGTCTGTTCCTGAGCGCTCCCCTACAGGCAGCCGAGCTCAGGGTGGCGGTGGCCGCGAACTTCACCGCACCGATGAAGAAGATCGCCGAAGCCTTCGAGCAGGAGACCGGCCACACGCTTGCGCTATCGTTCGGATCGACGGGCAAGTTCTACGCGCAGATCAAGCATGGGGCGCCGTTCGAGGTCTTGTTCGCCGCCGATGACGAGACCCCCGCGCGTCTCGAACGGGAAGGCGAAGGGGTGGCCGGCAGCCGCTTCACCTACGCCATCGGCAAGCTCGTGCTGTGGAGCACGCAGCCCGGCCTGGTCGACGACCAGGGCGAGGTGCTGCGCAGCGGGGCGTTCGAGCGCATCGCGCTCGCCGACCCCAAGCTCGCCCCCTATGGCGCGGCGGCGCTGCAGACCCTGAACGCGCTCGGCCTCGCCGATGCGCTCGCCCGCAAATTCGTGCAGGGCGAGAACATCGGCCAGACCTATCAGTTCGTCGCCACCCGGAACGCGCCGCTGGGCTTCGTCGCGCTGTCGCAGGTGTTCGCCGATGGGCGCGTGACCGAGGGCTCGGCCTGGATCGTGCCGCAAACGCTCTACGCGCCGATCCGCCAGGACGCGCTCATCCTGGCCAGGGGCAAGGACAACGCGGCTGCTGCCGAGTTGATGCGCTATCTGCAGGGCGACGCGGCGCAGGCCATCATCCGCGCCTACGGTTACGAGCGCTGAGCTTCGCGATGCTGGACAATCACGCCTGGCAGGCCATCTGGCTCACGCTGGAACTGGCGACGCTGACGACGCTGCTGCTGTTGCTGGTCGCGACGCCGCTGGCGTGGTGGCTGTCGCAGACGCGCTCGCGCTGGCGCGCGCCGATCAGCGCGGTGGTGACCTTGCCACTGGTGCTGCCGCCGACCGTGCTCGGCTTCTATCTGCTGGTGCTGATGGGGCCGCAGGGACCGCTCGGCCAACTGAGCCTGGCCCTGGGCTGGGGTACGCTGTCCTTCACCTTCACCGGCCTCCTGATCGGCTCGATCATCTTCTCTCTGCCGTTCGCGGTGCAGCCGATCCAGCACGCCTTCGAGTCGATCGGGCCGCGCCCGCTGGAAGTGGCCGCCACCCTGCGTGCCCGCCCGCTCGACGCCTTCTTCAGCGTCGCCCTGCCGCTGGCGCGCCCCGGCCTGCTCACCGCCGCCATCCTAAGCTTCGCGCATACGGTGGGGGAGTTCGGCGTGGTGCTGATGATCGGCGGCAACATCCCGGGCAAGACGCGGGTCGTCTCCACCCAGATCTACGGCCACGTCGAGGCGATGGAATACGCGCAGGCCCACTGGCTGGCGGGCGGCATGGTGGCGTTCTCCTTCGTCGTCCTGCTGTGCCTGTCGCTGCTCAAGCGCAATGGCGCGAGCGTGATGCGCTGATGTCCGCCACCATCCGGATTCGCTTGCGCTTGCCGCGGGCGCAGTTCGACGTCGATGTCGATCTGCAGCTACCCGGCACGGGCATCACGGTGCTGTTCGGGGCGTCGGGCTCGGGCAAGACGACCATCCTGCGCTGCGTGGCAGGCCTCGAGCGTGGCGCCGCGGGCCTGGTCCGGATCGGCGACGCGACCTGGCAGGACGATGAGCAGGACATCTTCGTGCCCATCTGGCGCCGCCCCCTGGGGTACGTCTTCCAGGAGGCCAGCCTGTTCGAGCATCTGGACGTGCGGCGCAACCTCGAGTACGGGCTGCGTCGCTCGGCCCGGCCGGCGCAGCGCAACACCCTCGAGGAGGCGGTCGATCTGCTGGGCATTCGTGCGCTGCTCGAACGCCGCCCGCAGGCGCTGTCGGGCGGCGAGCGGCAACGGGTGGCGATCGCGCGCGCACTGGCCACCGAGCCGCGCCTGCTGCTGCTCGACGAACCGCTCGCAGCGCTCGACCTGCCGCGCCGCCACGAGATCATGCCGTGGCTCGAGCGCCTGCGCGACCGGCTCGCGATCCCGATGCTCTACGTCACCCATTCGATGGACGAACTGAGCCGGCTGGCCGACGAGGTGGTGGTGCTCGACCAGGGGCGGGCGGTCGCCGCCGGGCCCGTCGGCGAGGTGCTGGCGCAAGGCGACCTGCCGGCGCTGGCCGGCGAAGAGGCGGCCAGCGTGATCCAGGGCGTGGTCGTCGAGGACGACGCACGCTGGCATCTCGCTCGCATCCGGCTCGAGGCGGGCAGCGTCCTGGTGCGTGACAGCGGGCTGGGCTGCGGCCGCCCGGTGCGGCTGCGCGTACTGGCCCGGGACGTCAGCCTCACGCTCGACGAGCCGACCCGCAGCAGCATCCAGAACCACCTCCCCGGCGTGGTCGATGCCCTCATGGCGGACAGCCATCCGGCGCAGGCGCTGGTGCGCGTGCGCTGCGGCACGCAAGCCCTGATCGCGCGGGTGACCTGGAAATCGGTCGAGGAGCTTCGGATCCGGCCCGGGCTGGCGCTGTGGGTCCAGGTGAAGACGGTCGCCGTGATCGCTTGAGCCGGGCGTCGGTCAGACGCCTACCCGCGCCGCCGGCGCGCTGACCGCCAGTTCAGCGGCGAGAAAGTCGAGCAGCACCCGCACCCGGTGCGGCAGATAGCGGTTGCTCGGCAGGATCGCATGGATGCCGAACGGTGCCGGCTCGAAGTCGTCGAGGATGGTCTCGAGCGCCCCCGCGCGCAGGTAGTCCGCGAGGATGAAATCGGGCTGTACGGTGATGCCCAAGCCCTGCGCCGCCGCCTCGGCGAGGGCATCGCCATTGTTCGCCTGCAGTCGATAGGGCACATGGATGTGCTGCTGCACGCCCTCGATCGAGAACACCAGCGGCCGATTGTTCGTTTTCGGCGAGTAGCCGAGGCAGCTGTGCTGCGCGAGCTCGGCCGGGTGAGCCGGCCGGCCGCGCTGGGCCAGATACGCCGGCGAGGCCACCGCCAGCAGACGCGCCTCGCCCAGCCTGCGCGCCACCTTGCCGGGGTCGAGGCTGGCGGTGACGCGGATCGAGAGATCGACGCCTTCATCGATGAGGTCGACGTGGCGGTCGGTGAAGTCGAGCGCGAGGCTGATCTCCGGATACTGCGTCTGGAACCTCGGCAGCAAGGGCGCGATCCGCCGCAAGCCGAAGCTCAAGGGCACGCTCAGCCGCAGATTGCCGCGTGGCGTCAGCCGCGCCTCCATGACGTCGGCCTCGGCACTGTCGACCAGGTCGACAATCGTGCGGCATTTGTCCAAGTAGGCCGCGCCCGCGCTGGTCAGGGTCAGCTTGCGGGTGGTGCGCACCATCAGCTTGACGCCCAGATGTGCCTCCAGCGCGGCGATCTGGCGGGTGACGACCGAGCGCGCCACCCCCAACTGGCTGGCGGCCGCCGCAAAACTGCCGAGATCGGCCACCCGAATGAACAGGGTCATCGCTTCGAGACGGTTCATTGTTGCTGCAATGGCAATTATAAATTCCTGATTGTCCCCTATTTAAGCTCATCTGCGACGCCTAAAGTTCGCCCATCGCAAACACAGGGACGACGGCCGATGCGCCGGTCGTCAATCGAACACCGACCATGAAGACGCCTTACACCGCTACCGCCAAGGCCCTGCACTGGGGCATCGCCGTGCTGATCTTCGGCCTGCTCGGGCTCGGCTTCTACATGACCGGCCTGTCGCTGTCGCCCACCAAGCTGCAGCTGTATTCGTGGCACAAGTGGGTGGGCATCACCGTGTTCGCGCTGGTGGTCGTGCGTCTGGCCTGGCGCCTCACCCATCGGCCGCCGGCGCTGCCGTCGCACATGTCACCGATCGAGCGCCTCGCCGCCCATGCCGGCCATCACCTGCTCTACCTGCTGATGTTCGCGATCCCGCTGTCGGGCTGGCTGATGAGCTCCGCCAAGGGTTTCCAGACGGTGTGGTTCGGGGTGCTGCCCCTCCCCGATCTGCTGGCCAAGGACAAGGCGCTCGGCGACCTGCTGCAGACGGTTCATATGGCCCTGAACTTCCTGCTGATCGCGGTGCTGCTGGGTCACATCGGCGCCGCCTGCAAGCACCACTTTTTCGACCAGGACGACGTGCTGACCCGCATGCTGCGCCGTCGCCCCGTCTGACTCGTTCAACGCCATTCAAAGGAATCGACACCATGAAACGCATCGCCTTCGCCTTGTTCTCCAGCTTCGCCATCGCCACCGCCGCCCATGCGGTCGAATACAGCCAAGTCCAGCCCGACAAGAGCGAGATCGCCTTCGGTTACCGGCAGATGGGCGTGGGGATGGATGGCACCTTCAAGACCTTCTCCAGCCAGCTGCGTTTCGACCCCGCCGCACCGCAAACCGCCGATGCGACGATCGAAGTCGATCTGGCCAGCGTGGACACCGGCAGCGACGAGGGGAACGCCGAGGTGGCCACCAAGAGCTGGTTCAACACCCCAGCCTTTCCCAAGGCGCGCTTCGAATCCACGGCGGTCAAGGCGCTGGGCGGCAACCAATACGAGGTCGCCGGCAAGCTGACGATCAAGGGCACGACGAGGGATGTCGTGGTGCCCGCCACCTTCACGCCGCAGGGCAACACCGGCGTGTTCGACGGCAGCCTGACGATCAAGCGCGGCGACTTTTCGATTGGTGAAGGCGCCTGGAAAGCGTTCGACATCGTCGCCAATGACGTCGTGATCAAGTTCCGTATCGCTGCGGCAGCGAGGTAAGCCGCAGCCTGACTTCAATCAACCCCAACCCCAACCCAGAGAGGACGTCTCCATGAACCGCATCGCCAAGCTTTCCGCCGCCCTGATCATCTCCGCCGCAGCCGCCGCCCCGGTGCTGGCCGCCCCCGAAACCTACACCGTCGATGGCACCCACACCTTCCCGCGCTTCTCTTACAGCCACTTCGGCCTGTCGACCCAGATTTCCAGGTTCGATTCGACCACCGGTACGGTTACCCTCGACAAGGCGGCCAAGACCGGCGCGGTCGACATCNNCACTTCGGCCTGTCGACCCAGATCTCGAAGTTCGACAAGACCACCGGCACCGTCACGCTCGACAAGGCAGCGAAGACCGGCGCGGTCGACATCACCATCGACATGACCTCGGTGAACACCGGCTACGAGACCTTCGACGGCCACATCCAGGGAGAAGACTTCCTCGATACCGCCAAGTACCCGACCGCGACCTTCAAGTCGACCAAGGTGACGTTCGAGGGCGACAAACCCGTGGCCATCGACGGCAACCTGACGATCAAGGGCGTGACCAAGCCGGTGACGTTGCAGGTGACCCACTTCACCACCATGCCGCACCCGATGCTGAAGAAGGACTCCATCGGCGCCGACGCCACCACCGTGATCAAGCGCAGCGAGTTCAATGCCGGCAAGTTCGCGCCGAACGTGGGTGATGACGTGACCATCACCGTCTCGCTCGAAGCGATCAAGGGCTAAGGCCCGGGGCTGCGCCCGCGCGCGCCACCAAAGAGGACATGGACATGATGGAACTTCGCCCCGCCGCAGAACGCGGCCTCGCCAACTTCGGCTGGCTGCATTCGCAGCACAGCTTTTCTTTCGGCAGCTACTACGACCCGCAGCACATGGGGTTCTCGGACCTGCTGGTGATCAACGAAGATCGCGTGCGCCAGGGGCGGGGCTTCGATCCCCATGGCCATCGTGACATGGAGATCTTCTCCTATGTCCTCGACGGCGCGCTCGCACACAAGGACTCGATGGGTACCGGCTCGGTGATCCGCCCGGGCGACGTGCAGATGATGAGCGCCGGCACCGGCGTGCGCCACAGCGAATACAACGCCTCGCGCGACGAATTGGTGCATTTCCTGCAGATCTGGATCATGCCCGACCGCAAGGACGTCGAGCCGCGCTACCAGCAACGCCACTTCTCCGCCGAAGACAAGCGCGGAAAGCTGCGTCTGATCATCTCGCCCGACGGGGCCGACGGCTCGCTGTCCGTGTATCAGGACGCGCGTGTCCATGCCGGCCTGTTCGACGGCGACGAGCGGCAGCGTTTCGACCTGCCCGCGAACCGCTTCGCCTACGTCCATGTGGCGCGCGGCGCGATCGAGCTCAACGGCCAGCGCCTGGGCGCCGGCGATGCGGTCAAGCTGCGCAACGCGCGCGAGCTCGAGTTCGCCAGAGGCGACAAGGCCGAGGTGCTGCTGTTCGATCTGCGCCCCAACGAGACCCCGCATTACTGAACCCTCAAAAGGAATGCGCCTCCTCTTCGAGCGCATGGGCTAGTATTTGGACACCCCCTGCAGCACGGGCCCATCAACCAACTTGCATCATCAGGAGCCAGCATGACCGACGATACCAAGAAGTGCCCCGTGACCAAGCTGACGACCGATTTCGGTGCCCCCGTCGTGACCAATCGCGACAGCCTGACCGCCGGCCCGCGCGGCCCGCTGCTGGCCCAGGACGTATGGTTGCAGGAGAAGCTCGCCGGCTTCGTGCGCGAGGTGATCCCCGAGCGCCGCATGCACGCCAAGGGCTCGGGCGCCTTCGGCACCTTCACCGTGACCAAGGACATCACCCGCTTCACTCGCGCGAAGATCTTCAGCGAAGTCGGCAAGAAGACCGAGATGTTCGCCCGCTTCACCACGGTGGCCGGGGAACGCGGCGCCGCCGACGCCGAGCGCGACATCCGCGGCTTCGCCCTCAAGTTCTACACCGAGGAGGGCAACTGGGACATGGTGGGCAACAACACCCCGGTGTTCTTCATCCGCGACCCGCGCCAGTTCCCCGACCTGAACAAGGCGGTCAAGCGCGACCCGCGCACCAATCTGCGCAGCGCGACCTACAACTGGGACTACTGGACCCTGCTGCCCGAGGCGCTGCACCAGGTCACCGTGGTGATGAGCGACCGCGGCATCCCCGCCAGCTACCGCCACATGCACGGCTTTTCCTCGCACACCTACAGCTTCTGGAACAAGGACGGCGAGCGTTTCTGGGTCAAGCTGCACTTCCGCACCCAGCAGGGCATCAAGAACCTGACCGACGCCGAGGCCGAGGCGCTCGTCGGCAAGGACCGCGAGAGCCACCAGCGTGACCTGTACGAGGCCATCGAGCGCGGCGACTTCCCCAAGTGGACGATGTACATCCAGGTGATGCCCGAGACCGACGCCGAGAAGTACCGCCTGCATCCGTTCGATCTGACCAAGGTCTGGTACAAGAGCGACTACCCGCTGATCGAGGTTGGCGAGTTCGAGCTCAACAGGAACCCCGAGAACTTCTTCGCCGACGTCGAGCAGGTCGCCTTCGCGCCGAGCAATCTGGTGCCCGGCATTGGCGCCAGCCCCGACCGCATGCTCCAGTCTCGACTGTTCAACTACGCCGATGCGCAGCGCTACCGCCTGGGGGCCAATTACCACCAGATTCCGGTGAACCAGGCGCGCTGCCCGGTGCACAGCAACCACCGCGACGGCACGGGCCGGGTGGACGGCAACTACGGCAGCCTGCCGCACTACGAGCCCAACAGCTTCGGCCAGTGGCAAAGCCAGCCCGAGTTCGAGGAGCCGCCGCTGAAGATCAACGGCGACGCCGCCTTCTGGTCCTATCACCAGGACGACGACAACTACTTCGAGCAGCCGCGCAAGCTGTTCCAGCTGATGACGCCGGCGCAGCAGGAGGCGCTGTTCGGCAACACCGCGCGCGCGATGGGCGACGCGCCCGAGTTCATCAAGTTCCGCCACATCCGTAACTGCCATGCGGCCGACCCGGCCTACGGCGCCGGCGTGGCCCGGGCGCTCGGGCTCGACCTGGAGAAGGCCCTGGCCTCGAAGCCGGACGATCCGATGTTCGGCAACCCGCTGGTGCCGCTGCCCGCCTGAG
>JRYI01005801.1_pt1 | contig 10099 bp, 6 predicted proteins | sample 235361 | NCBI WGS metagenome assembly JRYI01 (sample SAMN03074212, study PRJNA261471) | activated sludge metagenome | biome: Common Effluent Treatment Plant; feature: Wastewater; material: Activated sludge; isolation source: activated biomass in a lab-scale reactor treating industrial wastewater at...
GCCATGGTCAACGATGGCGACATCGTCATCATGCGGCCGCAATATGAGGCGCGCAACGGCGAGATGGTCGCCGTCTGGCTCCGCAACGACACGACCACGACCCTCAAGCATTTTTATAACGAAGGCAGCCGCGTCCGGCTCCAGCCGGCCAATCCGACGATGGAACCCATCTATGTCGACCCGGCCGAAGTCCAGATTCAGGGTCGGGTGCTGATGGTTTTGCGGCAGGCGCCTTAGACAAACATGGATTTACCTGGGTGGCCTTGTGAGGCCACCCTTTTTTTGATAAGGAATTAGAACAATCGTTCGTATTAGAAGATACAAGAGCACTGTAATGGAAACGGAACCTTCTTCGGAGGCCAGGTTGCGACATCAACTCGACGTGCAGACCCAACAGATCAACCGGGTCCTCAATCACCATCGCGTCCCGGCGACGATAACCGGCGGAACAGTGCGGCCGCACGTCATCAGTTTCGACCTGCATACCCAAATCGCCGCCGGGCTGGAACGAATCATGGGGTTGAAGAGCGACCTGATGTCCGCGCTGGGCGTCGGGGATGTGGCCATCACCAGGAACGATGGCGAATGGCGATTGCGGGTTCCCCGACCCGACGACCCACCCGTCCCGTTGCTGAAGCTCCTCGCCTCGCTTGCTCCCATCCCGCGAGCAGCGCTCCCTATCGGGCTTGCCGAGGACGGCGCGCCCGTGTGGCTGAGATTGGGCAGCGGCCGTTTGGGTCACATCCTGATCGCCGGTGAGCCGGGCGCGGGCAAAACCTCCCTTCTTCGCACTATTGGCGTTGGGCTTGCCCTCACCAGCCGTCAATCGCACCTGCAACTGCAAATCCTGAACCCGAAACTCCCCAATGGCGAACGGGGCACGACAGCCAACTCTCCATTGACGCCGCTGGGCTACTTGCCCCATATCATGGCGGATCCCTCGTTCGGAATCGATGAAAGTTCGGCGCTCATTCACTTCCTGGCCGAAGAGATGACCTACCGCCGGCGAGAGCGGCTCAAGTTACCCCGTATCGTCGTCCTGCTGGACCACGTCGTCACATTCCTTGAGGAAGCAGCTCCCGATGCCGGAAAAGCGCTCTACAGTCTCTTGCAATACGGCCCGCAAGCCGGAATCCATCTAATCATGGCCACCGATCGGCCGGAATCAACCTTGCTGGATTCAACCTTGAAGGCCAGTCTTTCCATGCGAATAGTCGGTCGTCTGACCAACCCGCTCGTCGCCCGCCGCGTGGCCGGCATGCCCCTTGAGCAGGCTCCCCTGCTCTATGGCGAGGGCGACTTTCTGGCCGTTGCCGGTGAGGAAGTCACTTATTTTCAGGCAGGCTACATTGGAGATTACGATCTCCACTTGAAACTGACAGAGATGACCCGCGCCGCCCGGCCCATTTTGCTGGCCCAACCCTTCAGCCACCGGCCGCGGGCGAAAACAGGCAAGAAGTCAACCGCCCAACGCGCATTCACCTTGCGCGAGGAAGGGATCGGCTTATCCAATCCAGAGCAACCGGGCGATGATGATCCGGATGCACACATACCTTTTTAAGCACAATCAGGCAGTTATCATTGTAGAGAGAGGTAAATCATGAAAACCGGAATGCTTTGGCTCGATGCCGATGCGCGGCGAACCCTGGATGAAAAAGTAGGGCGAGCCGTCGACTATTACCGGCAGAAATACGGCGCAATGCCCGATCTCTGCCTGGTCAACACAACGACCTTCACCGAAGAAGAAATGAATGTTGGATCGGTCAAAGTTCAACGGACCCGCGCGGTGTTGCCCCACCATTTTTGGGTTGGTCTGAGCACCACCTAACCCGATCCCCAATATCGCTCACTCACCCAGTCAAGCCACCTATGTCAGGTGGCTTTTTTGTCGCAAGGAAATGCCCGCTCTTGGAGATGATCCTCCATGCAAAACCTGTTAATATCCCCTTCATGGACTTATGGCATGAGTTTCACGGCCCCAATGCGGGCTATATCCTGGAACTTTACGATCGGTATCGCCGGGATCCCAATAGCGTCGACCCCGCCACTCGTGCCGCCTTTGAAGGATGGCGGCCACCGAGCGACGAAAACGGTCACATTCCCGCCACCCGATCGATTACCACAGAAACCGACAAGGTGATGGGGGCGGTCAATCTGGCCACAACCATTCGTGAGTATGGCCATCTGGCCGCCCGGATCGACCCCTTGGGGCTGTCCAACCCGCCGGGTGAGCCTGGGCTTCATCCCAGCGCCCATGGCATCAACGAGGCGGATCTCCTTGCTCTCCCCGCCTCCGTCATCGGCGGCCCGCCGGCCGTCGGCGCGGCCAATGCTCGCGAAGCAATCCAGCGATTGAACGACATCTATTCATCCTCAATCGGCTACGACTACGACCACATGCGCCTGCCGGATGAGCGCGCCTGGCTGCGCGAGGCGGCCGAGACCCGCCGCTTCCGTCCCCCGAACGATCCACTTGACCCGGTGCGACTGTTGGAGCAATTGACTAAGGTCGAAGCTTTTGAGCATTTTCTGCATCGCATCTTCCCCGGCAAGACCCGTTTCTCGGTCGAGGGGCTGGATATGATGGTGCCGATGCTCGACATCATGCTCAACGAATCGGCCGAGGCCGGCATCTACACTATCTTCATCGGCATGGCCCATCGCGGCCGGCTCAACGTCCTGGCCCATATTCTCAACAAATCGTACGCAGAAATCCTGCAGGAGTTCCGCGACACCGGCACCGACGGACACCCAACCCGCGAATATCTGGGCTGGACCGGTGATGTGAAATACCATGCCGGCGCCAGTCGTTCACTCGCCGGGAGCAATCCCATCGACCTGGTCGTCACGATGGCACCCAATCCCAGCCATCTGGAGCACGTCAACCCGGTCATCGCCGGAATGGCGCGGGCGGCGGGCACCCATGTCGAACGATCGGGGCGGCCGTTCTTCGATACACACGTCATTCTGCCGATCCTGATCCACGGCGACGCGGCTTTCCCCGGTCAGGGCATCGTGGCAGAAACACTCAACCTCCAGCGCCTGCGCGGTTATCGCATCGGCGGCACCATCCACATCATCGCCAACAATCAGGTCGGCTTCACCACCTCCCAATGGGAAGGCCGCAGCACACTCTATGCCAGCGACCTGGCGAAAGGGTTCAAGGTGCCTATCGTCCACGTCAACGCCGACGACCCGGAAGCCTGCGTCGAGGTGGCGCGTCTCGCTTGCGCCTATCGTCAGAAGTTCCAGACCGACTTCGTGATCGACCTGGTCGGTTACCGACGTTACGGACACAACGAGGGCGACGAACCGCGCTTCACTCAACCAGGGATGTACGAAGCCATTGATAGCCATCCGACAACTCGGCAACTCTGGGCATCGACACTGATCGAGCGTGGGACGATCACCCTCGATAAAGGCGAGCAGCTCTTCGAGCAACAACTGAACAAACTCAACGAGATTTATCAGTCCTTGCCGGAAGGGCCGGCGGCCGCGCTGGAGCCGCAACTCCCCCCACCCCCCGGTGGCGCGGCACGCCATGCACGAACAGACATGCCCGCCGAATTTCTCGTCGAGTTAAACAAGAGCCTGCTACGCATGCCGGAAAGCTTCACGATGAACCGGAAGCTGGCGCGCACATTCGAGCGACGACACGATATCTTCAAAGATCCCGATGCACCGACCGTGGACTGGGCAACGGCCGAAACACTGGCTTTTGCATCTATCCTGGCCGAAGGCACAGCCATTCGCCTGACCGGCGAAGACGTCGAGCGCGGTACATTCAGCCACCGCCACGCCGTCCTGCGCGATGAATTGACCGGCGCGATCCACGTTCCCCTGCAACAAATCCCGCAGGCCAAGGCCTCCTTCGAAGTGCGCAACAGCCCGCTCTCCGAGGCCGGCACCATCGGTTTCGAATATGGCTACAGCATCCAGGCCCCGGAACGGCTGGTCGTGTGGGAAGCCCAGTACGGAGATTTCATCAACACGGCGCAAGCGATCATCGATGAATATGTGACCTCCGGCAACGCCAAATGGGAGCTTAAGTCATCGCTCGTTCTGCTGCTGCCCCACGGCTACGAAGGGCAAGGGCCTGACCACTCCACCGGTCGGCTGGAGCGCTTCCTGCAATTGGCGGCCGAAACCAACATTCGTATCGCCAACGCCACGACGGCCGCGCAATACTACCATCTGCTGCGCCGGCAGGCGGCCTTGCTGATGATCGACCCGCTACCGCTGATCGTGATGACGCCCAAGAGCCTCTTGCGCAACCCGAAGGTCTTTTCTTCCCTGCGCGATCTGGCCGAGGAGCAATGGCAGCCGGTTATCGACGACGCCCAGGCTGCGGCCGACCGCGCCGCCGTGCGCCAGATCATCCTCTGCAGCGGCAAAATCTACATTGACATGATCAGCGATTCGCGTCGCGCCGAGCGCACCGACATCGCACTGGTCCGAGTCGAACAACTCTACCCACTCGACACGGACGCGATTTCCCGGATAATCGCATCCTATCCCAACGCGGCCGAGGTCGTCTGGCTCCAGGAAGAACCGGCCAACGGCGGCGCCTGGGATTCAATGAACCAGCGATTGCACCGCATTCTCAACGGCTCCCTGCCGCTTCGACTCATCGCCCGGCCACGCCGCGCCAGTCCGGCAGAAGGCTCAATAAGCATGCATGCCTTGCATCAGGCGACTCTGCTCGACAGAGCCTACGATCTACCCGAAGAGGTGACTAACTCATGAGTACGGAAATTGTCGTGCCCGAACTGGGCGAATCTGTTGTTGAAGCGACCGTAGGCGAATGGCGAGTGAAAGTCGGCGACTCGGTGAAAATCGGCGACATCATCGTTGAACTTGAAACGGATAAAGTCGACGTAGAAGTCGGGGCGACAACCGCCGGCGTGATCACCGATATCCTTCATCCGGCCGGCAGCGACGTCAAGATCGGCGATGTGCTGGGCAACATCGACGCCAACGGCACGGCACAATCCCAACCCGCCCACACCTCAGAAAAGGCCGCTACGAGAGCCGAAGAAGCCGGCCCAAGCTCAGGGAAAAGCACGGAAAACGAAAGAGCGGCGACACCGGTTGCTCGCCGCATGGCCGAGGCCGAGGGCATCGACCTGTCGCAGGTATCGGGCAGCGGCACGGGCGGACGAGTCACCAAGCAGGACATCACCGCGCGGGCGGAGCCAAAGGCAACCCCGGCGGTCGAAGCCACCCCCGGCCCGGCGCAGCCGCAGGTACTAAAACCAGCCCCGGCCGCGCCATCCCAGCCCTCCGGTCGCGAGGAACGCATGCGCATGTCGCGCCGCCGCCGCACCATCGCCCAGAGACTGGTCGAGGCACAACAAACGGCGGCCATGCTGACCACATTCAACGAAGTCGATATGGGTGCGGTCATGGATCTGCGTGCCCGGTGGCAGGAAGCGTTCGTCAAGCGCCACGGCGTCAAGATCGGTTTCACCTCATTCTTCGTTAAGGCGGTTGTTGGCGTATTGAAGGCCTTCCCGCGCCTCAACGCCGAGATTCAGGATGACGAGATCATCCTCAAACACTATTATGACATCGGCATTGCCGTCGGAGCAGAAGAGGGGCTGGTCGTGCCCGTGATCCGTGACGCGGATCGCAAATCGTTCGCGCAAATCGAGAGCGAAGTGCGTGATCTGGCCGAGAAATCACGCAACGGCACGCTATCGCTGGAAGATTTGCGCGGCGGGACGTTCACCATCACGAACGGAGGCATCTTTGGCTCGATGCTCAGCACGCCGATCCTGAACCCGCCCCAGGTGGGCATCCTTGGCCTCCATAACATCCAGGAGCGGCCGGTCGTCCGCGACGGTGAAATCGTCATCCGCTCGATGATGTATCTGGCCCTGAGCTATGACCATCGCATCGTCGACGGCCGCGAGGCTGTCCAGTTCCTGGTGCGGGTCAAGGAACTCATCGAAGAACCGGAAGCGTTGTTGCTGGAAGGATGATCGTCGAGAAGTAATCAATGAACAGCAATCAGTGAACCAGCGAGCAGATTACAATCGGGAAAGCGAAGCCCGCGGCTGATTACTGGACACTCAAAACCGGCAAAAGGGTATCAATCCTGAACCTGAGTCGTTCGTGGGCCTGGCGCAGGGCCAATTCGACGGCCCCCGGCGTCTCTCCACGAGCGAAGATAAAACCCAGATAGCTATCACCCTCCGGCAGGGGGACGAGCGGGTAATTGAGGCGAGCGGTGATCTCCACGCTCTCAATGAGCGGGACGGCTGCCGCCTCATCTACGCCCATAACTTCCCGCAGCAATCCCGCTTCCGGAATGGGGATCATCATCACTCCGGCGGCCCGGTCGCGGCGGGTCGTATCACCCAACGGCATCCCGGCCGCCTGGCGTACGATCAACTCTTCGAGCGAGGCATCTACCCCGAAGCGCAAGACCTGTGAACATAGCCCGCCGATTGAACGCCCGGCGATCTCGATAATCCACACACCGCCGTCATTCACGCGCAACTCGGCGTGGATCGGCCCCGACACGAGGCCCAGCGCCCGGGCCGCGGCGGCCGTCGTCCGCTCAATGGCCGCCTGTGTCGCCGCCGGCAGCCGGGATGGCGTCACGTAAATGGTCTCCTCGAAGAACGGCCCCTCCAACGGATCGGGCTTGTCGAAGAGCGCCAGCACCGTCAGCACGCCCCCATCGAGCATCCCCTCAAGCGCTACTTCGATGCCGGGCAGATACGCCTCCACCAGATAGGGGCGTGGTTCGGGGCTTTCAGCCGTGATGAGGCGCGTCAGACGGCCGATGGCCGCCTGTAGCTCGGTCGGATTGTCGGCGCGCATGACACCCCGGCTACCGTTGAGATTGAGTGGCTTGATAACGCAGGGATACGGCGCTTCCGCGGTGACGACCGCCGGATCATCGGTCGTGCTATATTCCCGGAACCACGGCACAGCAACGCCGCCCGCAGCCAGCATCCGGCGCATGAGCGCCTTGTCGCGAGCAGCCTCGGCCGCTGCCGGGTTATTGTGCGGCAGACCCAGGAGGTTACTGGCCGCTGCGGCGACCAAACTGCCGCTGTCATCAACGGATACAATCGCCGAGAGCGGATTATGATGGGCATACTCAACAATCCTTCGGGCAGCCCCGCTGGTGTCGGCGAAACTCAACGGCAGCGCGTCCGGCCACTGCCCAGTGAGCGATTCAGGCAGATCGAGGCCGGTTGTCACATCGACACCGAGCTTATCGGCCGCGGTGCGGAATGCCTCCAGGCGATAGGTGCGCACAGTCGTAAGAAAGAGAATCCGCCGCTTTGTCGACGTATCGTTACTCATACCTGTCATTATAGCTCAGAGGCAATATAGAGTCCGACACAGGCCGGATCGATTTTTTTACGATGGGTCAGCACCGCGCGACCGGATAATGCGCTATAGTAGGAGCAATCGAATGATGCGAAGAATCCTGACCAGAGGCTGACCAATCACTTGGCCGCCTCGTGCACATCTGATCAATTATTTTCTACGGCACAGAAGCTGAAGGAGAATCCATTTGTCGAGAGAAACCCACAGCAAACCAAGCAACCGCCCATCTCGAATGAAAGTCACAAGCCTCCCCATCTTTCTGGCGGCCTTGCTGATGATTAGCGGATGTGCATCCCTGTCTCTGGCCACGTCGGAATTTCCGACACGGGCACCCATCGCCGACGTAGTGATCGACGTCGGCGCAACGCCTAATGGGGTGTCGCTCGACGCCGCTACCGAATACATTGCCCCTATCATGGGCAGCCCCCATGATCCGACGCCTACTCCCGCGCCATTGCCGACCCTCGGCGCGCCGCTGCCTCCGCCCACGGTAGTCGTGGCCCTGCCACCGATCGATTTCGAAGCCGCGCGCGCCGATGCACAGTCCAAAGGGCTTGATATCGCTTTCCCCAAAGTAGGTTTCCACACCGGCCCGGGCGGCAACGCTACCGGACTGGGTGAATGGATGAGAGACCTCAACACGGCCGGCATCCCCTTCTTCCTGAAGAGCACCGACTCTGCCGGACCCATCTACGAAGCACAGCTATTGATGAAGGCAAACGAGGCCGCCGGCCGATTCGTCGATCATACGTTGGTCTTCCGGCTCACGGAGCCGCGCTACGAGGCACCCTTCTATGACCCGGCGCTTTCGCCGGAGGAAGCCGCGGCTATTAGCTGGCAACTCAACCGCGACAACAAACCACCTGAGTTGGAAAAGGAATATATCTGGCTCGAAACACTCAACGAGCCGGGCCGCTACGGCAGCGACGGCCATTTACAGATCGAGCGGCTGGGGCGGTTCTCGCTGGAGACTGCCAAGCTGGCCGTGGCCGACGGCTATCGCTATGGCGCATTTGCCTTTTCCACAGGCGTGCCGGAGCCCGAAGACTGGGAGCATCCAGCTATGCTCGACTTCCTGAGATATGCGGGCGATCATCCCGACTCCGTGGCGGTCGCCATCCATGAATACAGCCTGACTACGGAATACATTGTGGCAATGTACCCATATCTGGTCGGCCGATTCCAGGCCTTGTTCGAGGTCTGCGACAAGTACGGCATTCCGCGACCGACGATCCTGATCACCGAATGGGGTTGGGAGTATGCGGACGTACCTGAGCCGATTCCCGGCATCGAGGACATGGCCTGGGCCTCATGGCTCTACGCCGCCTATCCGCAAGTGAAGGGGGCGGCCGTGTGGTATCTGGGGCCTCAATTTGGCGGTATCGCGGAGAAGGCACACAAGCTCATCCTGCCCATGCGCGATTACGCCTTGAGCCATTACTTCACCATCGACCCCGGCATCGGCCGAATCGATGCCGAGCTGTTCCGGCCTAATCCACCGACGCTATTGGGCATCGACCCGCTCAGTCTGCCGACACCCTTCCCACGGCCGCAAGTCATGCCCTAGTCCAAACGAACGGGGGCGGGTTGTTCGCCCACCCCCGTTGGGAATCCGATTATCAACCGCTCGACCCACTTACTGGAGAATGTGCCGGGCGATGACCAGCCGCTGAATCTCGCTTGTCCCCTCGCCGATCGTCATCAGTCGGGTGTCACGATACATGCGCTCTACTTCAAACTCGGAGCTATAGCCATAACCGCCGTGAATCTGAATGGCGTTGCGACAGACGCGCTCGCTGACTTCGGTGGCGAAGAGTTTGGCCATTGAGGCCATGGTGGAATAGGGCTGCTTCAGACCCTTCAGCCAGGCCGCCTTATAGACCATGAGGCGCGCGGCCTCGATCTCCGTCGCCGCGTCGGCCAGCATCCATTGGATGGCCTGGAAGTTGGCGATTGGCTGGCCGAAGGCTTCGCGTTCCTTGGAGTATTTCAACGCTTCCTCGTAGGCGGCTTGGGCCAAGCCCAGAGCCAGCGCTCCGATGCCAACGCGGCCGCTATCCAGCGTCGCCAGCGTCTGCGCCAGCCCGCGGCCTTCGGTACCCAACAGGTTCTCGCGCGGCACACGCGCGCCGTCGAAGGTGACGGCGTGGGTCGGCGATCCGTGAAGCCCCATTTTTTTCTCAGGCGGGCCGATGATGACGCCGGGTGTGTCGGACGGCACCAGAATATGGCTCAGAGCGTGGCTTCCTCTGTCTCCGGTGCGGCAAAGGACGACCATCAGATCGGAGATGGAGGCGTTGGTCATCCACATCTTCGCACCGTTGATGACCCAGGAATCGCCATCACCCACGGCGCGTGTCCGCACACCGTCCTTCAGGTCCGATCCTGCGCCCGGCTCCGTCAGACTCAGGCAGGCCAACTTTCCCTCGCCGCTGGTCAATTGGGGCAACCAGTAGCGCTTTTGCTCTTCGGTGCCATAGGCCACGACGGGGCCAAGACCAAGCCCGTTATGGGCGGCGATAGCCAGCGCCGTCGAGCCACATCCCCAACCAAGCTCCTCGATGGCGATGGCGACGCTGATCGCGTCGAGAGCCGCACCGCCGTACTCCTCGGGAACTTCCAGCCCCAACAACCCCAACGGCCCCATCTTGCGCATGGCCGGCCAATTGAATTCGCTCGCTTCATCCGTATGCCGCGCTCGCGGGCGGACCTCGCGGGCCACGAAGTCATGGACGACTTCCTTTAATGC
>JRYI01002994.1_pt1 | contig 10074 bp, 12 predicted proteins | sample 235361 | NCBI WGS metagenome assembly JRYI01 (sample SAMN03074212, study PRJNA261471) | activated sludge metagenome | biome: Common Effluent Treatment Plant; feature: Wastewater; material: Activated sludge; isolation source: activated biomass in a lab-scale reactor treating industrial wastewater at...
CGCCGGATATATAATGAGGGTGGTGGGCCTGCGAGCCGCCACCCTTTTTCTTTTTCAGCAGGTTGAGGGAGTTATTGATGAGTATGCGCTATTTCACGCTGGATGAGGCCAATGCATTGTTGCCGGAGCTGGAGCCGCTGGTCGGACGCCTGCTCGAATTACGTGCCCGCGTAACCCACGAGAGCCGGTCGATGGGTGAGGTGTTGTCTGATTTGCGCAGCAATGTGGGCGGGCCGGGGGCGTCTCGTCTGGTGAAAGAGTTCGAGGAGATCGAGCTGCTGATTAGGCGCATCCAGTCCTATGGCTGCGTGGTCAAGAGCCTCGAAGCCGGCTTGCTTGATTTCCTGTGCGAGCGCGATGGACGGGATGTATTTCTGTGTTGGCGTTATGGTGAACCCTCGATTCAATTTTTCCACGAATTGCATTTGGGGTATTCGGGGCGACAGGCGGTCTAGCGCACAGGTACGAACTTCGATCATAAATGAGCGGCCGGGTGGCCGCTTTTTTGATTGACTCAGCCCTCATTGGCTCATGTGATGCCGGCGGATGAACGCCAGTGCTTCGTCGCGCGTGACCACGTCACCCGACGCCTGCGCCTCTTCCAGCACGCGCAGCAAACGGCCGATCTCGTGTCCTGGTGGTGCCCCTAACTCATCCATAATCGCCTGCCCGTCCAGGAGTCGGACAGGCGCGATAGTCTGTTCATAGCCGTTGAAATAGGTGTCGATGAGCGATTCGAGCACGATACGAAGCGGTTCCCAACTTTCCTGATCGTAACGGCCGGCATATGTGGCGAAATGATCGGCGATGGCCAGGAGTGCCACGTCCAGCCCGGCCGGCCCCAGGGCACGGAAGTAGCGATAGATGGCGCGGCGCGATGGTGTACGCCGGTCGTTGGCCAGTAATAACGGCCGCATGTGTCCCTCAACGATACGACGGCCGCGCTGCCGGGCTTCGTTGCTGAAGCTGAACGATGAGAGAAGTTTGCCGGCCATTGTCGCACCCTTTTCGTCGTGACCCAGGAAGCGGATGCGGCCGTCGGGCGCGGTGGTCTGCGTGACGGCTTTGCCGATGTCGTGCAGCAGGCCGCCCCACATCAGGAGTGATCGCGCGGGGATGCCGCCATCGATCGGGGCGGCCAGATGCTCTTGCAGACGCCCACGATAAGGGGATAGCAACGTCTCGACGGCGAGCGCCCATGCCTCCGCGAGAGAACCCTCTTCGTTCATGATCAGTTTGTCGATCTCCACCAAAAAGCGCAGCACGCTCAGGGTATGTCGAAAAACATCTTCGTGATGTGGGGGAGACTGGGCCAGACTATCCAGGGCGGAGACTTCCGGCAATACGTATCCCAGGATTTCCAGTTCCTGGAGCAGGGCGATGCCGACATGGGGCGCACCGGTGGTCAGAAGCCTGGAAAGCTCGTCGCGCAATCGTTCGGGTGAGGTGCGTGACGGCAGCCGGGGAGCGGCCGCGCGAGCCGCTGCCGCCGTCTCGGCCGTCAGCGCAAAATTGAGCTGGGCGACAAACCGCGCAGCGCGTAATGCCCGTATCGGATCGTCGGCCAGGGAGTCTTCATGGACGCGCTCAAGCCGCTTGGCCGCCAGGTCTCCGCGTCCATTGTGGAGATCGATTATGTCGCCGGTGGTTTGCCCTTCAATGGGCAAGGCCATTGCATTGATCGTGAAGTCACGCCCGCGCAGATCATCCTCAAGCGTTGGGCCGCGAAAACGCGCGATGTCGAGCGTCAGGGCTTCGTCGGGGACGATGATGCGGCCGACATCACGCTCTTTATCGAGGATATAGGCGGGTAGACCCAGAGCGTTGGCCACACGAAAGGTCAAAGAGATTGCGCCGTTCGCCACGACGAGGTCGATATCGTGGATGGGTCGCCCCAGCAGCGCGTCGCGCACTGTACCCCCGACGAGATAGACCGGCTGGGATTCAGCCGAAAGGATCGGCCGCAACCGGTCAATGAGTGGGGTAAGCGGCAATGTGGGCAGGTTGGTCACATGAAATATTGTCGGTGGGTGCTCGTCAGCCCAATAGATGGGCGAATACTTCCGGCTTGAGGACGGCAATGAAGGGCAGGTTCCGGTACAACTCGTCGAAGTCCAGACCATAGCCGACAACGAACTCATCCGGGATGTCGAAGCCGACGTAATCGACATCGACGTTGATCTCGCGTCGGGCGGGCTTGTTCAGCAGGGTGCAAATACGCAGCGAGGCGGGCGAACGAGACAGGAGATTGCGCCGCATATAGTCGAGGGTGCGGCCGCTGTCGATGATATCTTCCACGATGAGGACATGGCGATTCTCGATTGGCGCTTTCAGGTCCATAATGATCTGTACCGCGCCCATGCTGGTTGTTCCCTTGCCATAACTGGAAATACCCATGAAATCGATGCTATGGGCGCGTTTAAGGGCGCGACTGATGTCGGACAGGAACATGAATGCTCCTTTCAGCACGCAGATCAGCAAAAGATCATCCTTATCGGCATAGTCTGATTCGATTTGTGCAGCCATCGCTCCGATCCGACCCTGCAAGGTCGTCTCGTCGATCAGCACGGTTTCAATATCTGCCCAAATGTCGCGCATATTATGGCTCTCCATATCCGCCCTTTCGTGTCGATAAGGGCGCAATTTGATGGCATTTCCGGCAGCGAGCTTCGTAAACCTCGGCTGCGCCCACCAGGACAACCGGATCATCAAACGCCGCCGGTTGGCCTTCAATGAGGCGCTGGGTGCGGCTGGCATCTTCGCCGCAGACCACGCAGATCGCATGGAGTTTGCTGACATCTTCGGCGCGGGCCAAAAGTTCAGGCATCGCGCCGAACGGCAAGCCGCGAAAATCCTGGTCAAGACCGGCGCAAATGACGCGCTTGCCGCGGTCGGCCAAAGTTTCGCAGACCATGATAATGTCGCTGTCGAAGAATTGCACTTCGTCGATGGCGACGACGTCGGTTTCCGTGTCCACGGCGGCCAGGATGTCGCTGGACTGGCTGATGGGTTGGGCCTGGAAATGCAGCCCGTCGTGGGATGTGACCTTCTCCACGTGGTAGCGAGAGTCAATGGCCGGTTTGAAGGCCTGGACCTGCTGGCGGGCGATGACGGCGCGCCGCAAGCGGCGAATCATCTCTTCCGTCTTGCCGCTGAACATGCTGCCACAGATGATTTCAATTCGTCCCCGTGGATGCGTTCCGTGGGATGGCATAATTACGATTGTCTCCTGAAAATAAAAAAGGCAGACACGTCGTTAAACGTATCTGCCTTATTATCCTCTGATTGGTTTTCTATACAAAACCGTATAACGGCTTGTGGCTAGTCAATCAGTTCTTCATCGCGCATGTAGCGTTTGATCTTGATGAGGGCGGTTTGTCCCACACCCTGCAGGGCCAGAATGGCGTCATCGCCTTCCTTCAGCAGTTTCAGAACATCGCCGACTGTCACCAGATCAGCCTGGGCCAGGGCGTTGTTGACGCGCGTGCCAAGCCCCATCTCTTCGACGCTGAGATTTTCGATCTTTCGGCTTTCCTTGACTGTCTCGGCCTGCGTTTGAATCTCTCCACGCTTTTGCAAGCGGCGCATGAAGCGATCGACCTGACCTTCGGTGTCCATCAGACGCTGCGTGCCCGTGTAGAACGGATGCGTGCCCGACCAGACTTCGACGTTGATTTCCGGCTTGGTCGAGCCGACGGTCATGACGACCTCGCCCTCGACGATTACTTTGGCGTCAGGATACCACTTCGGATGAATTGCTTCCTTCATCTTAACTTACTCCCCAACGCTCTCGGCCTGGGCCGGATAAACGCTAATAACCTTGCGGCCGTAGCGATTTTCGAATGTCACCTGACCATCGATCATGGAATAGATCGTGTAGTCGCGGCCTACGCCAACGTTGTTGCCGGGGCGATACTTCGTGCCTTTCTGGCGGACGATAATCATGCCGGGGCCAACGTACTCACCGCCATAGCGCTTGATGCCGAGGCGCTTGGCATTGCTGTCGCGGCCGTTACGAGTAGAGCCGCCACCTTTCTTATGTGCCATCTTATATCTCTCCCTTAAAAATGCCTGACCGGACTACCCGGCAACGATCTCGTCGATGCGCAGACGCGTATAATCCTGTCGATGACCGCGACGACGGCGGTAGCGTTGTTTCGCCCGGTATTTCCAGACGAGAATCTTCTTGCCCCGATATTGCTCTACAACAGTCGCTTTCACGATGGCACCCCCAACGGTCGGCTGACCCACATTCACGGAATCTCCGTTAGCGATCAACAAAACGTTGTCAAGTTCCACCTTGTCTCCGACTTCGTAGGGCAACTTCTCGACAGAGAAGGTATGTCCCTCTTCGGCGCGGTATTGCCGGCCACCACTTTCTACAATTGCGTACACCTTAACCTCCAAAAAGAACCGGCATCCGTACCTGATGCCGGGTTTCGTCGTAATGACTTTTGCTGTTTATCATGCGTGACGCAGGCGTGGTCGGTAGACCTATGTCACGCGAACGTGAATTATAGATCGCTTGCCGCGGGTTGTCAAAATCTCACGGCGGGTGTTGGGGAGGATGGGGGAAACCAATCCGTGTGCCGGGTCGCCGCGGATGGCGGCATTTGCTATACTGCCCGTTATCCTAACCGATATCGCCGGTGAGGACGAGTTTGACTGCTGCGAAAATCATGACACGAAGTGAAATCGGGAGTGATCTCGACGAATCAGCGCTTATTCGACGCGCCAAAGATGATCAGGAAGCCTTTGGCTTGCTCTACGAGCGCTACTCGCAGCGGATTTACCAATATATATATTATCGCACCAGCAGCGAGCCGGATGCGGAAGACCTGGCGGCCAAGACATTCATGCGGGCTTGGCAACATATTGGAAATTATGATGACAGGGGCGTGCCGTTTTCGGCCTGGCTCTATCGAATTGCCCACAACCTTGTGGCGAATTGGCACCGGGATCGCAGCCGCCGAAAGGTAATTTCGCTGGATGATCTCAGCCGCTGGCAGGTGAACGAAGACGGGCCGGAGGCGCATGCGCTTTTTGCGGAGGATCGAGCGACTTTATTGAGAGCTGTGCGTCGCTTGCCGGCTGAGCGACAGGAACTGCTGTTGCTTAAGTTTGTAGAGCATCTCTCGAATGCGGAAATCGGTAATATTATGGGTCGCAGCGAGGGCGCAATCAAGTCACTGTACCATCGGACGCTTATGACCTTGCGCGACGACTTGCAGCCGGATATTCGGCCGGAGGCGAAACCGTCGTCTCTTCGCAAATTGTTTGGCCGTCTGGGCGAGAAAGGGCCGGATCGCGAGTAGAGGTGGCGCGATCCTGTTGCAACATGATAATTGTGATAGTATATTCCGTCGTGGGCTGCAAATGGCCTGACGGAAGCGTTTTTAAGTGGAGATGGACTCTTGAAGAACAAGCAATCATTGATTACCTGGCTCATAATCTTTGCAATTCTTGTTGGTAGCGGCATTCTGACTATTCTGCTGCCCTCATTGCTCGGAGGCGGTTCATCTACGCCCTTACCCTCAGAGACAACGACCGTCACTGTCATATTACCCGTGCCGATCGGCGGTCAAAATGAGATCACACTGCCCAGCTGGCAGTGGATGCTCGGTCTGGCCCTCCTGATTCCGGCTCTGGTCATTGGCGCGGGACTGACGTTAGCCATTATCTACATCCTCCTCTCTCGCCTCGTCGCTAAAACCACGTCCAGTACGAGCTACCAGACGAAGACGACCACTCTGGAACAGAGGCAGAACCAGAAGATCTCCACGATGCGCGAGACTCGCCCGACGAGTTCTGCCCCTGAATCTACGTGGCGGCGCTGGTCGGTCATCACCACGGCCATCTCTATCCTGATGTTCGTCGCCTTTATAACGTTGCTCTTCGCCAGCGTAGCATTTCCCAGCGGACAAATCATCCGCAATGATGCTATTGTCAATATCGCGTCGATTATGGTTCTGATCACTGTTGGGGTTGCCCTTTTGGGGATGGTGTTGTGGTTGCGGGCGGACCGCATCAACGCCATTAACCGCACGGAGACGATGGCTATACCCTGGGACTTCATTGCAGTGGTGCTTTCGGGCCTGTTGGTGGTTGGATTGGGCATCGGCGTCATTGCCATCCTGAACGCGCCACAGTAAAATTCTGCCCGCGTCGATCGGGCATGGCGGGTCTCGACCGTGCCTTTCTGTTGTCAAATCCGGATTATCCGGTTTTTTGCATGTCAACTGTGTTGTCGCCACCCCGTGGCTTTTGCTGTTTCCGTGAGCGTGACAGGTCGCGATCCGGCAGGAAACGTGCGGCTGTGAGAGGCCAATGGCCCTATCAAAAAGTAGGAAATTGAGGAATGGGACGATTTAAACATTTTATCAACATCATCATCCTGGTAGCTCTGTCGACCGTTGGGCTGCGCTTCCTGTTTGAATATATTTTTGCGCTCCCGATCGCAGCCAGCGCCGAAGCTGGGCCGATTGATACGTTATTCGATTTCCACTACTGGATGATTGCCTTGCTCTTTTCGTTGATCATGGTTTTGATGATCTACGCGGTCTTCGCCTTCCGCCGCGCGGATGATGATGAAACCGATGGGCCTCACATTCACGGCAACAAGAAGCTTGAGGTTGCCTGGACGATTGTGCCCACATTTTTTGTTATCGGCCTTGGCATTTGGGGCGCGATAACCTTGAATGAAATTACCCGCCCTAAACAAGGCGAGATGGTTGTCGATGTTATCGGCAAGCAATGGGTTTGGTCATTCAAGTATCCGGAGCAGGATAGCATCACCTCAGGTGAGTTGGTATTGCCGATCAATCGGACCATCGTCCTGAAGATGAATGCCGAGGATGTGATTCATTCCTTCTGGGTGCCGGAGTTCCGGGTAAAGCAGGACCTTGTGCCCGGACGCGAGACCACATTGCGCATCACCCCTACGATGGCGGGCAATTATCGTCTGCGTTGCGCCGAAATCTGTGGATTGAACCATACACTCATGGAAGCCGACGTGCGCGTGGTTAGCGCGGAAGAGTTCCAGGCCTGGGTCGATGAAAAGTCGGCCGCGCCGGCGTTTGCCGATATGACACCCGAAGAGCGTGGCGCATACTGGGCCAGCGCCGAAGGTTTTGGCTGCGTCGCTTGCCATTCTCAGGACGGCACACCCAGTGTTGGCCCAACCTGGAAAGGCTTGTACGCTCACGAAGCGCAACTGGCGGACGGCTCCACGGTGAGTGTCGATGATGAATATATTGCCACGGCCGTCCATGACCCAAATGCACAAATCGTTGCGGGATTTAATCCGAATATCATGCCGCAGAATTATGTGGAACAGTTTACCGCCCGCGAACAAGAAATTGGCGAGGCCGAGGCTATCGAGCTTGATATAACCGCGGATCTTATCGCATTTATCAAGACGTTGCAGTAAGAGCCGAGAGCACGCAGGGAGCAGAAAGATGTTTAGAACCCTAAGAATTCTTCTATCCTCAGCTCTGGTCAAGGGCATTGTCGGGCAATATGTTGCCTGGGCGCTTGGCTATGGGTTTATCGCCATGCTGCGCTCCTTTCGCGGGCAGCCGACACCATGGCTCTATGAGCCGGCGATTGCCTTTGGCGCGTTAATGAGTGTCCTGGGCTTTCTCCTGGCCGCGGGTGTGCTGACTGATTGGCTTAAATGGATCGTCGGCAAGCGCACGCCGCTGGTCCATGGCGCACCGGAAGGCAAACCGGAATGGTCCCGTTATTTTAACGTGGATTACAACCACAAGGTTATCGGCATCCAGTATGGCATTACGTCCTTGCTGGTGTTGCTGGTTGGCGGGTTGTTTGCCATCATCTTCCGGATCGAGCTGGCTCATCCGGGGATGCAATGGCTGACCAATGACCAGTTCAACACACTGTTTAGCGCCCACGGCATTGTGATGATTGCCAGTATCCTGCTGGGTGTCGGCGCAATGGTTAATTACCTCGTACCCCTGATGATTGGCGCGTCTGATATGGCGTTCCCTCGTTTGAACGCCTTCAGCTTCTGGGTCGCCATTCCCTCCGTGTTCCTGATTCTGACCGGCATGGCCGTCGGTGGTTGGGATACGGGATGGGTTGGCTACTCCACATTGAGCCTTCGCGCCCCGTTGGGCATTGTGCTCTTTCTCCTGGGCTTTTGGGTCAATGGATTCTCTTCCATCGCCAGTTCGATCAATATGCTGGTGACGGCTACGACCATGCGGGCCAAGGGTATGACTCTGTTCCGGATGCCCATCGTGGTATGGGGCGCGGCCGCGGCGTCGATCATTCAACTAACCGCCACTCAGACCGTCGGTGTCGCCCTGACCATGACGGTTGCCGAGCGTATCCTGGGCCTGAACTTCTTTGACCCAAGCGGCGGTGGAAACCCGATCCTTTATCAGCATCTCTTCTGGTTCTATTCCCACCCTGTGGTATACGTCTTCGTTTTACCCGGCCTGGCTGTCATCAGCGAGTTGCTGCCGGTATTCGTTCGCAAGCCGTTGTTTGGCTATCGCTGGGTGGCTCTTTCCAGCCTGGGTATTGCGTTGGTGGGCTTCCTGGTTTGGGCGCATCATATGTTTACCTCGGGTATGGCCGATGCGCTGCGCGTACCGTTCATGTTCTCCACGATGATGGTGGCCATTCCGACGGGTGTTAAGTTCTTCAGTTGGGTCGCCACCATGTGGGAAGGGAAGATACCCAGGAACCCCCCCACGCCGTTCTTGTTCGTCCTTGGCGCTATCTCGATCTTCCTGATCGGCGGCGTGACCGGACCGATTTTGGGCACCATCCCAACCAACCTGCATCTGCATGACAGCTATTGGATCGTCGGTCATTTCCATGCGACCATGTTCGGCGGGTACATCTTCCCGTTCTTCGCCGCTCTGTACTACTGGTATCCAAAAATCAGTGGCCGCATGTACAAGGAATCGCTGGGCAAGCTTCATTTCTGGTTGATGCTCCCCGCTTTCTGGGTGATGAGTATCGGTCAGATGAGCGTTGGCTTGCTGGGTATGCGCCGCCGTGTCGCTGACTACGATGCGGCGCTGGGTATCACCACGACGCAATTGTTGGTCACCCTGGCTGCCCTGGTCATCGGCTGGTCGGTGTTGATCATGCTCTACAACTTTATCTCCAGTGCGCGCACCCAACCCGCGGCGGACATCAATCCGTGGCGCTCGCGCTCACCCGAGTGGCAGATCCCGTCACCGGTGCCGGAGTTTAACTACAATGTTCCGTTCGAAGTTGTGGGCGAGCCTTATGACTATGGTCTGGCTGATTCCGCCTACACGCGTGACTTGGTACCCGCGCCGTCGGGCGATTGATAGGGGAGATGTTAGAAGAATGAACGATAAAAAAGCAGCTGCCTACCGCCTGGGCTTCATTACGCTGGCGATTCTGGCGGTTCTGACGATTGTCGAGTTTTTTGTTGCCGTGTATATGGAGACATTGGTCCTGCTGTTCATCATTGCCCTGTTGAAGGCAGCCGTGATTGTCCAGAATTTCATGCATATCGCCCGGTTATGGCGGGAGGAAAGTCACTAAATGAGCGCAGTATCTACAACGCACGAGTCTCATGACGACCTGCACGCCGGCGGGCACGAAGTCCCCTATTCAACTCAGCTCCGCTCAAACCGTCTGGGGCTATGGCTGTTCATGTTTTCTGAATTGTTCCTCTTTGGAGCATTACTCACCACACGGTTCGTGTTGTGGGGAAACACGCGGCCGGATTTGAGTCAGGAGATAGGGTTGCTGGCCACGGGGATTTTGCTGGCCAGCAGCTTTTTCATGTACCGCAGCGAAGTTGCGATTGCCAACGGCGACCAAAAGGCATTCTTGCGCAGCGCCCTTGTTGCGGCGACGATGGGGATCATCTTCTTCATCATGGTCGTCGTCATGGAGTGGAACATCTTTGGGCTGAGCGGGGACCTGTTCGGGATTGAACTTTTCGGCCATCTCAAGCCGTCCGATGGCGTCTACGGTGGCGTGTTCTTCGCCATGACAGGCATGCACGCCCTGCACGTGCTGAGCGGGGTGGCATTTATACTGATCATCTGGTGGAACGGC
>JRYI01002257.1_pt1 | contig 10062 bp, 10 predicted proteins | sample 235361 | NCBI WGS metagenome assembly JRYI01 (sample SAMN03074212, study PRJNA261471) | activated sludge metagenome | biome: Common Effluent Treatment Plant; feature: Wastewater; material: Activated sludge; isolation source: activated biomass in a lab-scale reactor treating industrial wastewater at...
AGAAACAACGGTATGAGATAAGCCCGTTCCCAGGCTTCACGATGCACTAAATCGGCTATCTCTATTGACATGGAAAGCCGGGTTGCCCCAATTGGCTTCATGAAGGCCATATCAAATTTGGCAAGCACCCGGCTTATTTATTTATCGGTACGCTACGGCAAGGAGTTCAAAAGATGAAAAAACTGATCAATGCGGTTCCGGANNGGCGGCGGCAGCGGCCACGAGCCAATGCACGGCGGCTTCGTCGGCATGGGCATGCTCGACGCGGCCTGCCCCGGCGAAGTCTTCACCTCGCCCACGCCCGACCAGATGTACGAAGCGGCCAAGGCTGTCAACAGCGGCGCGGGCGTTTTGTTCCTGGTCAAGAACTACACCGGCGATGTGCTCAACTTCGAGACGGCGGCCGAGTTGGCCCACGGCGACGGCATCCCGGTGCAGAATATCCTGATCGACGACGACGTGGCCGTGAAGGATAGCCTCTATACGGCCGGTCGCCGCGGCGTCGGCACCACCGTTCTGGTCGAGAAGATCGTCGGCGCGGCCGCCGAAGCCGGCTACAGCCTCGATGAGTGCGCCGACCTGGCCCGCAAGGCCAACCAGTATGGCCGCAGCATCGGCATAGCCCTGACCTCCTGCACCGTGCCCGCCGCCGGCAAACCGACCTTCGAACTGGGCGAGAACGAGATGGAGTTCGGCATCGGCATCCACGGCGAGCCGGGCCAGAAGCGCATGCCCATGACGTCGGCCGACGAAGTCACCGAGATGATGGCGCGGGAGATCATCGACGACCCCGCCTACAGTCGCGTCGTTCGCGAATGGGATCGCGACGCCGGCGACTGGGTGGACAAGTCTCTCACCGATGAGCCGCTCAAGGAGGGCGACCAGGTCATCGCCTTCGTCAACAGCATGGGCGGCACGCCCGTTTCCGAGTTGTACGCCGTCTATCGCAAGCTGGATGAGGTCTGCAAGGCCGGCGGCATCGAGATCGTGCGCAACCTGATCGGCCCCTACATCACCTCGCTGGAGATGGCCGGCGTGTCGATCACCCTGATGAAGACCGACGACGAAATCCTGAAGTTCTGGGACGCGCCGGTGAAGACGCCGGGACTGCGGTGGGGCGTCTAGGAAAAGGAGTAGTATTCAGTGGATTAGTATTCAGTGGATCAGTGTTCAGTTGATCGGTTTCTCACTGACCCACTGATTCACTGACCTATTGGTCCCATTGACCTACCGACCTGCTGACAAGGAAAATCATGGTAACCAAAGAGCAGATTGTTCGCTGGCTGGAGTTAACGGCCGAAGTCCTTCACGAAAACAAGGATTACCTGACCCAACTCGACTCGGCTATCGGCGACGCCGACCACGGCACCAACATGGATCGCGGCTTCACAAAGGTCGCCGAGAAGCTGCCGACCGTGGCCGACAAGGACATCGGCAACATTCTCAAGACCGTGGGCATGACCCTCATCTCCAGCGTAGGCGGAGCCAGCGGGCCGCTCTACGGCACGTTTTTCCAGCGCGGCGGCATGGCTGCCGACGCCAAGGAAGAACTGACCGACGAAGATCTATTGACCACGCTCCAGGCCGCCGTCGATGGCGTCCTGGCACGTGGACGGGCGCAACCGGGAGACAAGACGATGATCGATGCCCTGTTGCCGGCGATGACCGCGCTAAGGGCGGCCGTCGCCGAGGGCAAGGGCAGTGTCGGCGCGATGGAAGATGCCGTCGCCGCGGCCGAACAGGGCATGAAAGACACTACCCCGTTACAGGCGCGCAAGGGACGCGCCAGCTATCTGGGCGAGCGAAGCATCGGCCACCAGGACCCGGGCGCCACCTCATCGTATCTGATTCTGAACGCCTTGCTTGAGGCGATTAGTGAGTGACGGTATTTCAGTAGGTCAGTGATTAGTCTTCATGTTGCTAATCACCGAATACTGATCACTGACCTACTGATCTACAGACTAACCATAATAAAGGAGATTTTACAATGGCGGATTATGTAGCAGCAATCGATCAGGGTACTACCAGTACCCGTTGCATGATTTTCAATCACAAGGGTTTGCCGGTTGGCATTCACCAGATGGAACACAAGCAGATCTATCCCCAGGCCGGTTGGGTCGAGCATGACCCAATGGAAATCTGGGCCCGCACCCAGGATGTCGTCAAGGGCGCTCTGAAGAACGCCGGCCTGACGGCCAGAGACATCGCCGCCGTCGGCGTGACCAACCAGCGCGAGACCACCGTCGTGTGGGACAAGAACACCGGCAAGCCGTATTACAACGCCATCGTCTGGCAAGACACCCGCACCGACAAGCTCATCAAGGACTTCGAGGGCAACGTGGGCCAGAACCGCTTCCGCGACAAGGTTGGCCTGCCGCTGGCCACCTACTTCTCCGGCCCCAAGGTACGCTGGGTTCTCGATAACGTGCCCGCAGCCAAGGCCGCGGCCGCGCGCGGCGATGCCATTTTCGGCAACATGGACACCTGGGTGATCTGGAACCTGACCGGCGGCGTCGACGGCGGCGTCCATGTCACCGATGTGACCAACGCCAGCCGCACGATGTTGATGAACCTCAAGACCCTCGACTGGGACAAGGAAGTCGCCGAGATCATGGGTGTGCCGTTGAGCATGCTGCCCAAGATCATGCCGTCGTCGGCCGTCTATGGTCACACGACCGAGAGCGGCGCGTTTGGCGGCCGCATCCCCGTGGCCGGCGACCTGGGCGACCAGCAGGCGGCCACCGTCGGCCAGGCGGCCCTCAGCCCCGGCGAGGCCAAGAACACCTACGGCACCGGCTGCTTCATGATCATGAACACCGGCACCGAGATCGTTCCATCGAAGCATGGTTTGCTGACGACCCTGTGCTACAAGTTCGGCGACAAACCGGCCGTCTATGCTCTCGAAGGCTCAATCGCCATCACCGGCGCGCTCGTTCAGTGGCTGCGCGACAACCTGGACTTCTTTGATTACAGCCCCCACATCGAGGACTACGCCAAGTCCGTCGAGGACAATGGCGGCGTCTACTTCGTACCCGCTTTCTCCGGCCTGTTCGCCCCCTACTGGAGGTCGGACGCCCGCGGCGCCATCGTCGGCCTGACCCGCTACGTCAACAAGGGCCACATCGCCCGCGCTGCCCTCGAGGCGACCGCCTACCAGACCCGCGAGGTGCTCGACGCCATGAACGCCGACTCCGGCGTGCCGTTGACGGCCCTCAAGGTCGATGGCGGTATGGTCTATAACGACACCCTCATGCAGTTCCAGGCGGACGTGCTCGGTGTGCCGGTCATCCGGCCGCAGGTGGCGGAGACGACGGCCCTCGGCGCGGCCTATGCCGCCGGTCTGGCCGTCGGCTTCTGGAAGAGCGAGGACGACATCCGCGAGAACTGGGCCATGGACAAGACCTGGGAACCGGACAAGAACAGCAAGGCCGCAACCGAGAACTATCGGATGTGGAAGAAGGCCGTCACCCGCACTTTCGACTGGGTGGAGTAAGTTATATCGGAGCGGCCGGGAATCATGAGCATACGGCAGCGCAGCGCTGCTAACCGGCCGACTTGGCACGTCAGGGATCGGGCAGTGGGCGGCCACGGCCCGATCCCTACATGCTTATTGTGGCATGTAGCGCCGGTTTCTTGACCGGCGAGAAAGACACCGAACTCTTGACCGGCGAGAAAGACGCCGGTTAGATAACCGGTGCTACAAGAGAGGACAGGATGGCGTCATATCATGCAGTCATCATCGGCGGCGGGGGAACGGGGGCAGCCGTCGCCCACGATCTTATATTGCGCGGCTACAGGGTCACGCTGGTCGAGCGCGGCGAAGTGACGTCGGGCACAACCGGCCGCCATCACGGCCTGCTCCATAGCGGCGCGCGCTACGCCGTGAAGGACAAGGAGTCGGCCGTCGAATGCATCGAGGAAAACATGATCCTGCGACGGATCGCCCCCGGCTCATTTGAACTCAATGACGGATTATTCGTCGCCCTGACCGAAGAAGAGGCGCATTACAGCCACGAATTCATCGAAGCCTGCCATGAGTGCGGCATCCCCGCCCGTCGGCTGACCAGAGAAGAAGTGCTGGCGCGGGAACCCAACGTCAACCCCGACGTCATCATGGGCGTCCAGGTCCCCGACGCAACGATGGACGCCATGCGCCTGCCGTTGCGCTTCTTCGCCACGGCCAAGCACAACGGCGCGATCATCAAAACCTACACGGAAGTCGTCGACTTCATCAAGCGGGGCAACGCCGTCAGCGCCATCCGCGTGCGCGACCATACGTCCAACAAGGTATACGAGATCGGCGGCGATATTTTCATCAACGCCGCCGGCGCGTGGAGCGGCCAGATCGGCGACATGGCCGGCGTCGATGTCCCCATCCGGCCCTCGCCGGGCGTCATTCTGGCCGTGCGCGGGCGGTTGTGCAACATGGTCATCAATCGGCTCCATGCGTCCGGCGACGGCGACATCATCGTCCCGCAGCGGGCGCTGTCGGTCATCGGCACCAGCTCGTGGGTGGTGGAAGACCCCGACAATCTGGGTCTGCCGCAAGACCACATCGACATGATGATCAAGTACGGCTCGGAACTCGTGCCCGCCGTGCGCACCGCGCCCTTCCGGGCGGCCTGGTCGGCGGCGCGGCCGCTCATCGGCCCGCGCGGAGCCGACACCGGCCGCGAGTTGAGCCGCACGTTCAAATGCTTCGACCACATCGACGAGGGTGTCGAGGGGTTTGTCACGATCACCGGCGGCAAGGCGACGACCCTGCGCGGCATGGCCGAAGCCACGGCCGGCGTCGTGTGCGCGAAGATGGGCGTCGACGTGGTCTGCTCCACTCGCGAGACCGTCATGTTGCCGCATACGGCCTATTATGTATAAGGATGACCGCCGACCACCGACGGCCGACCGCAGCGCACCTGTCTGGCAGCGGTCGGCGGTCGGTCGTCTGCGGTCGTATTGAGAGAGGTTCCATTCATGGCCGAACAAATGATTGAATTCAAGGTCTCGCGCTACAAGCAAGGCCAGCCTGGGCCGACTTACCAGACCTTCAAAATGCTCTGCGACGAGAACACCACCGTCCTGGTGGCTCTACAGGATATTCGGCGCGATCTGGATGACTCGCTCACCCTGCGTCATTCCTGCCACCATGCCAGTTGCGGCACGTGCGGCATGCGCATCAACGGCAAGGAGGAGTTGAGTTGCGTCGTCAAGGTGCTCGAATTGGGCACGCCGGTCGTCACCGTTGAGCCGATGCGCAACCTTCCGATCATCAGCGATCTGGTGGTCAACATGGAGCCGTTCTATGACCGGTTCAATTCGGTCGGGCTGCCGTTCGTTCGCGGAAGCGAATTTCTGGAAGACGCCGAGATAGCTGAGGGGCTGGAGGCCTACGGCCGCTACGAAAACTGCATCGAGTGCAACTTGTGCATGTCGGCCTGCCCCATCATGGGCAGCGACGAAACGTACCTGGGGCCGGCGACGCTGGCCGCGGCCTGGCGCGTGGTCGAGGAACCGCGCGGGCTGCCGGTGAAGCCGCTCCTCGACTGGGTAGACAGCGAAAACGGCTGCTGGCGCTGTCATGTAGCCTACGAATGCAATGTCGCCTGTCCGTCGGAAGTCTATCCGGGCGACAAGATCATGGCCTTGCGCCGCCAATTGACCAAGCGCAAGTTCCGTGGCCTCTTTGGAAAGTGAATTCATCACTCGACATTATTCTGGGAGAAGCAATTATGCCCGATATTCAACCGACCACCGATCCGGCGCGGCCTAAATCATCCCTCAGAGCGTGGTTCGACGTTCGCGGCCGCAGCATCAGCACGCTGGCCTTCGCCCTCAATCGCCTGACGGCCATCGGCCTGACGGTTTATCTGTTTCTGCATCTGGCCGTGCTTAGCCTGCTGTTGCGCGGGCCGGAGGGCTGGAATGACTTCGTGCGTATCGCCAAGTCGCCGCTGTTCCTGACACTGGACGTTGTCCTGCTGTTCGGTGTGGTCTATCACATGTTCAACGGCATCCGCGTGGCCCTGGTCGGCATGGGCGTTGCCCATCGGCAGCAGAAAGGGTTGTTCTATGGGCTGGTCGGCATTGGCCTGTTCCTGTTCGTCGTCGGCGCGATTTTAATCTACACCAAGTGACAGGGGTTACGACCAAGGAGTCACTCACATGGATAATATGATTTCCCATCGCTCGCTGGAGCAAATGGCCGCCCGGCGGGATCGCTCCGGCTCGTTCTGGCTCGTCCAGGCCCTTTCCGGTCTGGTTCTGGTGATCCTTCTGGGCACGCACATGATCGCCCATCACTATATCGTCGAGGGCGGATTGCGCGACTATGAGCAGGTATTGGATTACGTCAGCAATCCCGTCATATTCACCCTCGAAGTGCTGTTCGTCATTCTTGGCGTAGCCCACGCGCTGCTGGGCGTTCGCGCAATCGTCACCGACATGCGGCCGAGCGCAAGCACGCTGCGCGTCGTCAACTGGGTATTGGCTGCCTTCGGCGTCGTCGCCATCGCCTATGGCATCTACCTGGCGGTGGCTTTGCAACAGTTGGCAGGTTAAGTGTCATTATGAGCAGAAAAAAGATCAAGGACGCCCGCATCGAGGAAGAGGTCCGGAAAGGCCAGCGTTATCTCCGGGACACCCCGCGCCAGTACTGGATTCGGTCGGCGCTCATAACGCTGGGCCTGTTCGCCCTCGTGTTGTGGCTCAATTATCCGACCCGCGGCGCGTCGGCCTTCCTGTGGGCCTTCGGCATTGCCGGACTTATTCTGGGATATTTTGTGGTCAGCTATCTCATGTTCAGGCGGTGACGGTGCGAAGATGACGGCGCTGGATGATTCACATTGGGAACGCATGTGGGCGCCCTATGATGAGGAGACATACGCGCGGGTGCTGGCGAGCATCCCGCGCGGCGCGGCCGTCCTCGACATCGGCGCGGGCGACTTGCGACTGGCGCGGCGCATGGCCGAACGGGCGCGCATCGTCTACGCCATCGAACAGTGCCCGGAGCTGCTCAATGGGGAGCCGCTCCCGCCCAACCTGGTCGTCATTTGCGGCGACGCGCGCGCCCTGCCCTTTCCGGCGGGAATCGACACGGCCGTGCTTCTCATGCGCCACTGCCGCCATTTCGCCCTCTATCGCGCGAAACTGGAGGCCGCCGGCTGCGAGCGGTTGATCACCAACGCGCGCTGGGGCATGGGTATCGAGTGCATCGACCTGACGACCCCGGCCCTGTCCTATGACCGGATGGAAATGGGCTGGTATGCCTGTCGTTGCGGGGCGGCCGGGTTTCTACCCGGCCCGCCGGAGCAACTCTCGGAGTTCTCGGTCGACTACGTTCACGAAGTAGATGATTGCCCTGAGTGCATGGATTATGGTCGGATTAGTCATCGTCTCGCATAGCGCCCAACTGGCCGAAGGGGTTCGGGAACTAACCCAGCAGATGACCCAGGGGCGCGTGCCTCTGGCCGTTGCCGGGGGAATCGACGACCCTGAAAACCCCATCGGCACGGACGCGATGAAGGTCATGGAGGCCATCAACGCCGTCTATAGCGACGACGGCGTCGTGATCCTCATGGACCTGGGCAGCGCCCTGCTGAGCGCCGAAACGGCCCTCGATTTTCTGCCCGATGAACAGCGCGCGCATGTGTTCCTGAGCCGGGCGCCGTTGGTCGAGGGCGCGATGGCCGCCGCCGTCCAGGCGATGATCGGCGCGCCGGTGGCCCAGGTGCTGGCCGAAGCCGAGAACGCGCTGGGCGTGAAGCGAGAGCAACTGGGTGGCGAGCCGGAATTGCCGCTGCCCGCGACAGTGGCGAAGCCGCCCGGCGGCCCAACCGAAAGCGTAACATTGCTCGTGCGCAATCGCCTGGGGCTGCACGCCCGCCCGGCGGCCCGCTTCGTGATGACGGCCGGGCGCTATGAGGCCGATATTCGCGTGTTCAAGGGCGACAGATCGGCCAACGGCAAGAGCATCAACCAGGTGGCGATTCTGGGAGTGCGCCGGGGCGACGAGATCGTCGTGGCCGCCACCGGCCCCGACGCCGCCGCGGCCCTTGTCGCGCTGCAAGACCTGGCCGACGACAACTTCGGGGACAGGGACGAAGAGCCGAAGATCGAAAGCGAACTCCACCCGCCCGCTTCCCTGACCACTGATCTACTGATCACTGACCCATTGACCACTAATTATCTAAAAGGCATCCCCGCCTCGCCCGGCGTGGCTGTCGGTCCCGCGGCGCTCTACCGGCCGCGTCTGCCCGATGTGATTGCCCACCATGTGAATGCGCCGGCCGCCGAATGGCAACGGCTGCAAGAGGCCGTCGCCACCGCGCGGGTCGAGATTGAAGCGCTCCACCGGAGAGCCATGAACCAGGTCGGCCCCGGCGAGGCCGCCATCTTCGAGGCCCATCTGCTCATTCTGGAAGACCCGACGACGCTGGAGGCCACGCGCGACCGGATCTTCGACGAGTCGATCAACGCCGAGGGGGCCTGGCAGCGGGAAACGGCCGCGCTGGCCACCGCCTACGCGGATATGGACGACGAATACATGCAGGCTCGCGCCGCCGACGTCGAGGATGTGGGCCGGCGCGTCTTGCAGCGGCTGATGGGCGTGGAGCCGCCGTCGCTCGACTTCGCCGAGCCGTCGATCCTCATCGCCGCCGATCTGACCCCGTCCGACACCGCGCGGCTCGACCCGCGGCGGGTGCTGGCCATCTGCACCGAACTGGGCGGCGCCACGGCCCACAGCGCCATTCTGGCCCGCGCGTTGGGTATTCCGGCCGTCGTCGGGCTGGGCCACGACGTGTGGCAGACGGGTGAAGGGCAGCGCATCGCCGTTGACGGCGACGCCGGGCTGCTCTGGCCGGAGCCGGACGCGGCGCAACTGGCGGCCTTCGCCGCTCGAAGAGACGCCTGGCGCGAGGCCCAGCGCCGGGCCAAGGCCACCGGGCAAGCCGCGGCCGTGACGCGAGACGGCGTCACCGTGGAGATCGCCGCCAACATCGGCGGCCCCCACGACATCGGCGCGGCGCTGGAATACGGCGCGGAGGGCGTCGGCCTGTTCCGCACCGAGTTTCTCTTCATGGGTCGGGAGCAAGCGCCCACTGAAGAGGAGCAATACGAGGCCTATCGGCAAGCGGCCCGGCAAATGGGCGATCGCCCGCTCATCATTCGCACGCTCGACGTCGGCGGCGACAAACCCCTATCCTATCTCGACCTGGGCGAGGAGGCCAACCCGTTTCTCGGCTGGCGGGCCATTCGCTTCTGCCTGCAACGGCCCGACATCTTCATGCCGCAGCTGCGCGCTATCCTGCGCGCCGGTTGCGACGGCGGCGCGCCGCTGAAGGTGAAGATCATGTTCCCGATGATCGGCACGCCGTCGGAACTGCGCGAGACAAAGGGGATGCTGGACGAGGCCCGGCGGCAATTGCGCCAGGAAGGGCTTGACTTCAACGCCGAGATGGAAGTCGGCATCATGATCGAGGTGCCGTCGGCCGTGGCCGTCGCCGACCAACTGGCCCGCGAAGTCGACTTCTTCAGCATCGGCACCAACGACCTGACCCAATACGTGATGGCCGCCGACCGGGGCAACGCCCGCGTGGCCGCGCTGGCCTCGGCCTTCCAACCGGCGGTTCTGCGCAACGTGCGCGACGCGGCCGAGGCGGCGCACGCGGCGGGCATCCGGATCGGCATGTGCGGCGAGTTGGCCGGCAACCCGTTGGCCACGCCCGTGCTGCTGGGCATCGGCCTCGACGAACTGAGCATGAGCGCGCCCGCAATCCCGGCCGTCAAGGAAGCCGTGCGCAGCCTGACGATGGCCGACGCCCGCCGCATCGCCGGCGAGGCGCTGGCCTGTGAATCATCCGAGGCCGTCCTCGACCTGCTCAAAAGCCGTTAAATGGATCTACAACCCCTCGATTTTGTTCTCATCGCCCTCGCCGCCGTCGCTGCCGGGGCGATTAACGCATTGGCCGGCGGCGGCACGCTCATCACCTTTCCGGCACTCACCTCGATCGGCATCCCCGCCGTGGCCGCCAACGTCACCAACACCGTCGCCCTCAGTCCCGGTTA
>JRYI01004469.1_pt1 | contig 10056 bp, 6 predicted proteins | sample 235361 | NCBI WGS metagenome assembly JRYI01 (sample SAMN03074212, study PRJNA261471) | activated sludge metagenome | biome: Common Effluent Treatment Plant; feature: Wastewater; material: Activated sludge; isolation source: activated biomass in a lab-scale reactor treating industrial wastewater at...
CCCATCAGCCAGCGATAGCGCTCCGGGATGAGCGTGCTGCCGAAGGCCACCGGCGTGACGTAGAGCCAGATCTGTACCATAAACGGCACGAGGTAGTTGATGTCGCGATATTTCACATTCAGCGCCGCCAGCCAAAGCCCAAAGCCCAACGCCGTAGCCATCGCCAATAGCAGGAAGGCGGGCAGCAGGAGCACGGCCGGCGTCAGTGGATAACGATAGACGAACATCAAAACCAACAGTAATCCCAGCCCGATGACGAAATCGACCAGGCCGCCCAGAACGCCGGAGACAGGGATGATCAGCCGCGGGAAGTAGACCTTGGTGATGAGATTGGCGCTGCCTACCAGACTGCTCGACGCCCGCGTCAGCGACCCGGCAAAGTATTGCCAGGCGATGAGACCGGTCAGAGCAAAAATGGGGTAAGGTATGTCGCCCGACGGAACCTTGAGCAGCAAGCCAAAGAGAACAGTGAACACCAGCGTCGTCAGCAACGGTTGCAACAAGACCCAGGCCACGCCCAGCGCCGTCTGCTTGTAACGCACTTTCACGTCGCGCCAGACAAGGAAATAGAGCAACTCGCGATAATGCCAGAGCCGATCCAGTTGCAGCGACATCCAGCCGCGAGACGGCTCGATAACCAGTACGGATGTCGGCATGGATGCCGGCGGTGATTGAGTTTCGATTCCGGTTTCCATATGGTCAAACAACGCCATATCAAATGACGACGATCATTTTCTCCCCATCCTCACTGCCCGCAGCGCAATCGCCACAACCACCAGCACCACCAATGCCGCCGGAATGGCCGCCAGTGCCAGTTGCCCAACCCGGCTGTTTGCCCCCGGCACGGCCGCCAGCGGATTCTCATCCGGGGCGGTCGGCACGATGACGGTGGGTGTGGGTTCGGGGGTGCCGGTTGGCGCGGCCGTCGGCTCCGGCGTGGCCGTCGGCGGAGGTGGCGGCGGGGTGGGCAAAGCCTCGGCAGGTATATCCAGCGGACGAACCATCCCAAAGAGAGCGCCCGTTTCCTGTCCATCGGCCGTGCCCGGCATAGCGGGGCCATAGACAGTGACCAGCCGACCGGCAGTATCGACAACCGCGTCAAGCTGCCCGCCATCAGGGAGATTGACGGCAAACGGTTCGGCCGCCTGCCAATTGGCTCCATCGAACGTCCAGCTCAGAAGCCGGCCATCGTCAAGGCCAAGGAGGTGGAGTTGCCCGGACGGGTCGAATGTCGACGCCGGGAAATCGCCCAGACCAAGGCTGCCGACTTGCGACTTCCCGGCCCATGTCGCCCCGTTGTCGGCCGATCGAGAGTGCCATAACACAACCCGCTGATTAGTCACTTCGGCCCAAAGAAGATTCACCACCCGTTCGCCGAGCCCTTGCAAGGAAGCCCATGTAATCGGGGAGTTGATGACTGAATTCGGCGACGACCAGGTCATCCCACCGTCGTCAGAAAAGCTGTAGACCGCCCCTAATTGCGTATTCTCCGGGGGAAGAGCGCGCTGTGACCATAGAGCGTGGAGCCGTCCAGTCGTTGTCTCGGTCAACCGGGGTTGCCCAACCGCCGCCCATCCCGCGGCCGCGCCGCCGAAAATCCAGGCCGGTGCAGACCAGGATTCTCCCAAATTGGTCGAACGCAACAGATACACACCGCGCGGCTCGTTGAGAACAACAGCGTAGGTGACGAGCAATTCCCCACCGCGGGTCAACAATACAGACGGGTATCGGGCATCGGGTTGATCGCTCGTCAGCATAAGCGGAGTAGACCACTCAGTGGGGCGATCGACATCGGCCTGTGCGAATTGCAATCCTTTACTATCACTATAAACCATAAACAGGCGGCCGCCCCTGTCGGCTACAGCGATCTCTTCGATCTTCTCATCCGCCGTGGTGATTACCGGTGTCGCCGAAGACCAGGTCGTGCCATCCCATCGGGAGTAAAATATCTGTGGCAGTCCAGGCTCAAACCAGAAGGCATGGCTGCCTCCGGAGTCGTCAGTGAGCATCTGCACAGCAACTACCGGCTCCTGGGCCGTCGCTATCGTATCCGGCCCTTGCCATAGGGACGGCGGAGGAAACCACTCAGACGAATCACCGAGCGAACGGGTTGTCCACCAGATATCGCCTCCCACACCAAGGTCACAACCCACCACGTTCACCTGATTGAAGCGACCTTCGACATCCAGACAGGACAAGGCGATGGTCTGGTTTGTCTCCGGATTCCGGAGTCCGGCAAGATCGCCTTGCAACTGGGGATCGCTCCAGCGCATGCCGTCCCATGCTATCAGATAAGTTGAAGTGGGGGTATTGGGCTGTGCGCCCGGTTGCAGTATCGTGCCGAACAAGTAAAGAGAGGTATCGTCATTAAAGAATTGGGCGGAAGACAGACAACCATTCAAACCTGGCACAATTTGAGGCAACGACCATGAAGTCCCATCATCAGCCAGGGCGCGATAGTATTGCGTGCAGGACAGACCGGATTGGTGTCCGGCGGACCATGTCAGAACTGCCTGAGCACCAAGCCCACCCACGGTGACACCGCTCGGTCCGACAGCATCGGAGGCATCATCGATCGAGCGCCGGTCAACCTCGAGAGGGGCCCCCCAGGAGCCTCCATTGTCGTCCGATTGGCTGACGAAGATCATCTCCCGGCCAACATCCTCCCAGGCGGCGAAAAGCCGGCCATCCGTTAAGGCAGCCATGCTGATATTCACCAAATCGGTCGAAAGCCCGCGCAAATAACGGGACTGATAGAGCATGTGACCGCCAGCCCAATTCCCGCCTGACAAGGATAACCGCTGATAATAGATACCGGCCGGTCGTTCAGGTGTATCCAGTCGCCGCGCGTATACCAGGTGAAGATCTGAAGCGCTAACGGCGGCTGTCGGGCCGGCAGCGCCATCCTCCAGTGCTTGGGGTACAGACCATGCATCATATTGAGAAAACGAGTTCGCCGATACGACACTGTGATAGAGAGTTCCGTTCGGGCTGCTCACATTATCGATCCATAAGGCATGGATAGACCCGTGTTGGTCAGCCACAAGCCGGGGAGTAAAACGGGGTGTGGGCGCTCTTTCCGGCAATTCCGTGTAGTTGCGCCGGGTAAAAAAAGGCAACTCGACAACCCGAGGCCCCGACCAACCATTAGGCCCTCCGGTTGAGTAAACAAAACCGTCGATCTCATCTTCCCACAAGACATGGAAAAGGCCATTACTATCCAGAACCATTTGGGGCGCGGTGGATGCCCCTGATCGAGACAGATTCATTGGCGAAGCCCAGTCTATGCTGTCCTGGGCCAAAACGCCTGACCACATTGAGAAGAACAGCATGGTTAAGAAAGCAACAAGGATCTTCTTATAGCTCATATATCATGGTTGAGAGATCAACGCCTGTAGTTGACTGCGAGCATCCTCGGCCAACTGACTCAAGTGGGGAAAGCCCTGTTGTTCCCACCACCACTCATAGACACCAAGTTCCGCCGTCGCTTCGGGAAATTCCTTTAACAGGGGCAATGCCCGGGGTATGTCACCGGACCAGACGTAGGAATACATCAGCGCTTTCCGTATCCCCTGGTGGCCATGATCCAGCAAGTAGGCGGGGTAGAGATATTCTTTAGCTGACTCATAGTCACGCTCGAGCATCGCCATCAAACCCAGGCGATGCAAGGCAGTTCGATTGTCGGCATTATACTGCAATGCCCGTTCGAAGCGCGCCCGGGCTGATCCAAGCTCGACTACTTCGCGGCCGTCGCTCCACTGGCCCGTCGGGTAGCCCCTCAATTCAATCCGGGCCATCTCCAACGCGCCCAGATCGCTCTGCCAGGAAGACATGATCGGTCCCTTGAAGATAATCAACAGCGCGGCAACCAACGCAAAACCGACGCCGATAGCGATTCGTGCCGGCGGATCGATCGCATGTAGGGTTTCAATCCAGTTCTTCCGCAGGGGGAACAGGCAGGCTGCCAATCCCAGAGGCAACCAAAGGAGCAACACCCCCCGGCTGCCATAAAGAGGATCATCGACCAGACCATGCAAACAGATGGCAACCAATGCGGCCAGGGTCGCGCCGTTGACCAGAGAAAATCCATGAATGGAGCGGCGATAGCCGGATCGATGAGGATCGATGAGCCACCAAAATGCCAATAACAGCATGGCGATCAACACCGCCAGACCGATGAAACCCTGTTCGACGGCGACATTGAGGAACAGATTATGGCTATGGATGAGAGAATGATACGGGATGACCCGAATATACTGCGAATAGAGGCCGTCAAATGAGTCAAGCCCTCCGCCGGTCATCCAGAAGTCCCCGACCAGGCCCAGAGTATCGTGGCTGATCTCCAGGCGACTGCCCGCGCTGTCCGGCCCGGGAAGGTTCTCGAGCATCCCGGATAAGCTGCCGGACGTCATCAATACTACCGCCAGGCACAGCCCCAAAAACAGGAGTATCGCCAAACCAAAAACCTTCCGCCGCGACAAATAGAGCGTCTCGGCGAGTTGATCCGCCCCCACCCACATCGCCCAGGCCACTATCCCACCGGCCAATGCCAGCCAGGCGCCTCTGGAAGTAGTAAATACCAGACCGACGCTCATCAGGATCCCGGCCAGGACGGCCGCCGTCAGCATCCCCCCGCGACCTTTGCGGAAGCCGCGCATGGCCGAGGCCAGGGCATACGGAAAGAGCGTGGCCATCAGGCCACCGGCAACATTCGGATGCAGACCGTGAAGCCCTCCCAGCGCCGCGGGTCGCAGTTGCATCCACTGAAGTCCGACCCGGTTTATGGCTTCGATCTTGGCGGGTATAGCAGACCAATCGTGAGTCGCCAAAAAATAAATCGCGACCGCGCCGCCGGCAATGGCCAGCCCCGTGATGATTGGCCAGATATTGGGGGCGCGCTGCCCGGCAAATGCGTAATACAGGATGATGGCCCCGGCGATCAGCCAGAACTTCCCCCAGGCATCAGGATGGTTATACGATATCGATGCGCTGACGGCCGCGCTAATCAGGAACAGCCACAGAAGGGGGTCAAATCGGGTCTGCTTGAACGGAGAACGACCGGCCGCCAGGCGGATACCCCAGGGTAGCAAACCCACCAGCAACGGCCACGCCCCCAGACGACCGCCGCTGGTGTACCAGAGCACAGCTGCCACCAGGGCACAGGCCAGATTCAACCAGGCGAACCGACGGCTCTCGACGAATGTATATAAGGTATGGCCAGCCTGTTTGGTATCTGCCGTCACGGTTACGCTATCGCCCATTATCCGGTTAAGAAGCCAGTCCGTTCGGGGAACCCGTATCGGTGGAAACCCAATTCAGGTGCTGGAATCCGACACTCAGCGCATTGCGCAGCGTGGATGGGTCTGAGAGAAGCATCTTCATATAGGTCATGATCGGTCCCGGCCTCAAGGCCCACTCGCGGAAGGCCCGCTTCTGCCAATAGAGCAGTCGCTCGGCCGACAGACCGGGATAATCGAGGACTGTGCCCTTGTCCATATCAACCTGCTCCCAGCGCGTACCCGGCCGAAACCAGCCGTTCTCGACCACCTCAAAGAAGAACGGCGTGCCCGGATAAGGCGCGGCGACGTGGAACAGGGCGATATCGAGCGGCAGCTTCTTGGCAAAGTCGATCGTCTGGCGAATGGTCTCTTCCGTCTCCCCCGGAAGCCCGATGATGAAATAGCCCCAATTGAGGATACCGGCCTTTCTGGCCCAGGCCAGCGACTGAGCCGCTCTTTCGGTATAGGCCCCTTTGCGAGCGTGGCGCAGTATATCATCATTGCCGCTCTCGATGCCCCAGGAAATAACCCAGTTACCGGCCTTGGCCATCATCTGCAACAGCTCCTCATCAACATAGTCGACACGGCTGTTACAAGTCCAGCGGATGTTGATCTTCTCCTCGATCATCAATTCGCACAGACGCATTACCTGGGCGCGACTGACCGTGAAGAGATCGGCATACATATGGATATTGTTCATGCCGAGCTTTTTCAGGACCCACAACTCCTCCATGATGCTTTCGGGCGAGCGCAGGCGGGTCGTGAACTGATAGGTGACATGCTTGATGCAGTAGGTGCAGCCGGCCGGACAGCCACGGCTGGAGACAATGAAGGTGAACGGGCCGTGGATCATCGGCATGCGATACTTGTCCATCGGCAACAAATGGTGCATCGGCAGGGGCATGGCGTCTAGATCGCGCACAAACGGCCGCGTCAGGTTTTGTACGATTTCGCCGCCGTCACGCCAGGCAACCCCCTTGATCCCGCGCATATCGACCTGACCGTCATCGTCCTGCGCCGGACGATAGAGCGGATCGTGGTCGGCGAACAGCTTTTCGATGTTTGGCGGCCGCTGATCGATCTTGCCTTCCAGATGGTCCAGCAGGTCGCGAATCGTCAGGTCCGGTTCGCCGACCAAAATATAATCCAGCGCGGGGTATGATCGCAGGGTCTCAACCGGGATGGGCGTTACATGGGTGCCGAAAGCGATCGTCCTGGCCCCGCGAGCCTTGGCCAGGAAACAGCCATACATGTCGTTTTCCAGCGTGGGGGCCGTCACTTGCGTCAGGTAATATTTGGGCCTAAGTTCCTCCAGCTTGCGGGCGAAATCAGGCCAATTCATATGTTCGGCGTTGGCGTCGATGATGGCCACCGAGTGCTGGGGATACACCATGGCCGCCAACTGAGCCAGGGAAACCTGTGGCCAGACCATATTCTCCCGCGTGCGGCGGCCGACCCGATGCTGGCTGCGAATCCACAAACCGCCATCAGGCGTCGGCGGGTTAACGAATAATATATCAACTCCCTGAGTGCCTTGAGACGCGGCCGCCAGTGAATCCTGAACGATGGCATCAGCGCTGGGAAAGTCAGCCATCTTCAAACGAGGCGTGTATCTTGAACCCAGGTTTTCCCGTGCGGGATCTTTTGCATTATCCTTCATGTTAATTCTTCCAAAATTATGCGAACTGGCCGGTACGGTTATCTCCTTGCACAGTCGCGGCAGTATCTTCCATTATGAGCATATCCTGGCTCGTAACCGGGGCCTCGCGTGCCGTTTGCACATTCACCTCGTCCAGGACGCGCAGGATAAGCCAGAAAATAATCAACTCCACCCCCAGCAGGATCAACATGGCGCTGCCCAGACCGTAAAGCCATAGCCGCCCCATATCCCAACCGTTGATCCCCAGCACCAACATGGCAATGCCGATTGACAGACCAACGACAAGGGCGACAAGTCCCATCCAGCTAAAATGCCGGTCGACAGGCGTCTTGAATATCGGCTTGCCGAACAACCCCTGTTGCACCGGCCTTCCCCTGAAGAGCGCCACCAGATAGTTAAACACGATACCCAACAGGAACAAATTCACGCCAATCATACCGCTGACCGCCCCACCAAAAAGAGCGATCACATTCCAGGGGGTCAGAACCGTGACGCCTGATAAACGGGTGATCGCCAGCCCCACCACACATAGCAAGCCGATCGCCATACCCGCCAAACCCAGCAAGCCCAGAATCCGCACGGGATTATATTCAAGCACGGTCCAAAGCATGGACCTGAGGAAGAGAGAGCCATCGTGCACAACGCTCAACTTGGAACGGCCGACTCGCTCGCTGTAAGGTATCGGCACTTCGGCCATTTGCAAGCCTTCGTGGACGGCACGGGTGCTCATCACCGGGGTGAGATTCAACCCGTCCGGCAGCGGGTAAAGTTTCTCCAGGATCGAACGCCTGAAGACACGCATGCCGCTGGCGCTGTCGGTGACGGTTTGGCGACCGACCAGCGACAACAATCGGGCGAAAAACACATTGCCAACGCGACGGGTGAGGGGCATTCGGCTATCCGCCCCGGCCATGCGCGTGCCGATGACAAGGTCCGCGCCTTGCATGACGGCCGTACAAAGTTGGGGGAAATACTCCGGTGGGTAGGTCCCGTCGGCATCCAGAAAGCCGACCAACTCGGTTTCTGCCCGATCGAAGCCGGTCTTGAGTGCCGCGCCATACCCTCTGTTGTGTGGGTGCCGGATTAGCTCCACACCGGGAATAGCGGCGGCAATCTGGGCCGTGCGGTCGCGCGATCCGTCGTCCACGATCAGCAGATGCATCTCATGAACGCCTGTCTCAGCCAGCTTGTCACGGGCGTTGAGGACGCGACCGGCGATCTCGGAGATACCGGATTCTTCATTATAGGCCGGGATGACGATAGTCAGAGTGGTCATGAACGTTTCCCTCCCGAACATCCATAAATTGGAGATTATCACCCGTATGTCGGGTTGATGTCTCCGGTTGACGCCGTCGAATGATAGATCGTCGCCATTGTTGTACCGTTGTCCCCGGCGGTGATGTGTTTGATCACTCTTGCGGGAACGCCTCCGACGACTGTGTAAGCCGGGACATCGCCGGTGACGACCGCGCCCGCGGCTATGACAGCCCCTTTCCCAACGCGCACACCATCGGTGATAATAGCGCCCGACCCGATCCAGACATCATCCTCGATGAGGATGCCCTCGGCCGTGATCCCTTGCTCCACAAACGAGCGCCCGGGGTCGGAAAATACATGGTTGACGGCGATGATCTGGCAGAAGGGTGATGTATAAACGCGGTCGCCAATGTCCACGCCCCCCTGCCCTCGAATCACGTTGTATTCGCCGATCAGGCTGTCCCGGCCGATACGGATATGTGAATGAGGCATATCACGAAAATTATAGACATGCAAGACCGCGCCGTGCATGACGATACTATTGGCACCGATTTCGATGCCTTGAGGACAGGCATGGAGATAAACCCCCTCATCCAGATAAACGCCATGTCCCAGCCGGATGTGATCGGCGAAGCGCAGCCGGACGTTGCGCTCGATGGCCGCCCAGCCGTCCATGTGCAGAATGAGGCGATAGGCGACACCTCGAATGCCGATCCCCAGCACGGTTGGAATCCAGCCAACCAGAAAATAGAGTATCTGCTCCAGAATGTACCGGCCAATACTGGAAGCTTGCCGCGAGAGATAAAGCCTAATCATCCTTGAAACGATCCCGCCGGTGGGCGTGCTCCGCCCTTTCGACATCGTTCAATGTCTCCGGAGCAAACGCGCCTATAAATCCTGACTACATCGTCCATGGGTATAGACAGTATTAGGAGTATTGGATGAGTCAAAAAGAACATCCCCGACATCAGCAAGTGTCGCACCCACAAAACCAAGCCTGAAAACGAACCCGACAATAGAACAATTACCACGAAAGCCGTCGTGAACAGCATTCTCAGGGATTTGATTTATTCTCTGCGGCGACTGATGAGGCTGCTTAACTGGAAGCAGCCATAATGCCCCTATATGCCCAATACCCGACTGATGGACTGGTCAGCGCAGACTATACATCGAAGTATCAACAATACCCCTAAACATACCATAAATGGCTCGTGAAAAGGGGATGAATTATGGGTTATGGTTGGGGGCTGGGTATCTGGCAGACATTGAGCGGCAACCCGCGATCAAAATTTGTTGGCACCCACATTGGATGACCAATCAGAACGACGCAGGTTCTCATTTTCAAAATGAGAACTCTTGGGTTATTATTAAGGTTAGGGGGTAAATCAAACAATGGCAATCCCATTTTCGCAGCGCATCCATATGCCAGAGGATGTGTTCATGCGTGAGTTGGATGATGAGTCGGTGATCCTGCACCTGGGTCGGGAGATCTATTTCGGTCTCGATGACATCGGCACCCGGATATGGACGGCCCTTGTCTCGGCCGATTCGATTCAGGCCGCCTACGAGGTTCTCCTGAGCGAGTTTGACGTAGAGCCGGATGTTCTGCGGCGAGACCTGGAAGAGTTCTTGACCCTATTGGTCGATCAGGAGTTGTTACGGGTTGATGGCCAAGAAACAGCTTAACCCGGAATCGTTATCCTGGGCTGATTGGTGCTTTGTCGGCCGCGTCGTCCTCCTGCTGCCCCTGATTGAGCTGATGCTGAGGCGTCGGGGGCTGAAGCGAAGCTACGCGACATTGAGTCGCTGGGGCGGGGAGCCGAGCCAAGCCGCGATCCATCCTGACGATCCCGCCGAGCG
>JRYI01002877.1_pt1 | contig 10030 bp, 10 predicted proteins | sample 235361 | NCBI WGS metagenome assembly JRYI01 (sample SAMN03074212, study PRJNA261471) | activated sludge metagenome | biome: Common Effluent Treatment Plant; feature: Wastewater; material: Activated sludge; isolation source: activated biomass in a lab-scale reactor treating industrial wastewater at...
AGGGATTCGAACCCCCGGACCGGTGACAGACAACGGTTTTCAAGACCGGCGCCTTAAACCACTCGGCCATCCCTCCCGAGAGCCGACGCACGGGCCCGACTGCGGGGGCCGGCACGAAGGCGCTGGACCCTACACAGTCCGCGCCGGAGCCTCAAGAACCGGTTACCGCAACGTAAAAAAACGTCCACAGTTCCAGCACTTAACCGGATCGCAATCGCCGTCTGCCATGCTGCCCCGGCTCATTGGGAAAGACCGCGCCACAAGCGGCACCCGGAGCAGCTAGGCAGAATGAGGCTTCCCCAAGGGAGCCCATGGGATGGCGTTCATGTCGCGTACCGGCAGCGAAGGCGCACGCGCGCCTCGGCTTTCGATCCTCTGTGTCCGTTTCACGGGCGCCAAAGCCCCCTTGGCAGCCCTGGCCGCCGGCCTCGCCGTGGCGAGCCTCGGCGGATGCGCGAGCTCGGGGAGCGGCGTCTCCAACGGCGTCGCGTCGCCCATGTTCCCGGAATCGAAATGGGGCGTCTCCGCGAGCCGCCGCGTCGCCGGCCCGAACGAGCGCATCCCCAAAGGCGGCGGCATGTACAAGGTCGGCGCACCGTATCAAGTCGGCGGGCGCTGGTACGAGCCGCGCGATGAGCCCGGCTACGACCGCATCGGCACCGCCTCCTGGTACGGCAGCGACTTCCACGGCCGCCACACCGCCAACGGCGAGGTCTTCGACATGCACGCGCTGACGGCAGCCCATCCGACGCTGCCGCTGCCGAGCTATGCCTACGTCACCAACCTCTCCAACAACCGCACCATCCTGGTGCGCATCAACGACCGCGGTCCTTACGTCGGCAACCGCATGATCGATCTCTCGAAGGCGTCCGCCGACGCGCTGGGGCTGCGCGGACGCGGGACGGGGCAAGTGCGCGTGCGCTACGCGGGCCGCGCGCCGCTCGACGGCAACGATGCGCGCGAGCGCCAGTTCGCTGCCGGCCAGCCGTGGAACGGCGGCACCGCTGTCGCCATGCGCGAGCCGCCGGTGCGCGAACAGATGCCCTATCGCAACGGCGCGCCTGAGGTTCAGGGCTTCCCGCCCGTGCAGCCGCGCATGGCCCTGGCGGACCGGTCGCAGCTCCCAGGTTATGGCCGGAGCTATGCCGACACCGGAGGGCCGTCGGCGGACCGCGGCGAGCCGTGGTCTCCCGAGCGGTACCGTGCCGCGATCTCGTCGGCGCGCTGAGCATACGAGCGCGAAAGGCGGTTGAGCGCGCCGCGATAGGCATTCGTGACGCCTTCCGCCGGCCTTGTCCCTATCCTATATCCTCCCCGCGAGGAATTGGGATGTTCGGACAGGAACCGGAGAATGTCGCGCAAGCTCAAGGAACTAGCCGCTCTCGCCGGGGCGGGCCTGCTCGGCGTGCTGGCCATGTCCGGCTTCGGCGGTCGTGAGGCCGGTGCGCAGTTCCTCGACAACCTCTTTCCGCAGGAGGCCCCGCCGCCAGTGCGCCGCGAGGTGCCGCCCTCGCGCGAGATCGCGCAATATTCCTACGCCCCGATCGTCCGCAAGGCAGCACCCGCTGTCGTCAACGTCTACGTGCAGCGCCGCGTGCAGACGTTCTCCTCGCCCTTCGCCAACGATCCGTTCTTCCGCCAGTTCTTCGGCGACGCCTTCGGCCAGCCCTCCGAGCGCGTTCAAAGCTCGCTTGGCTCGGGCGTCATCGTGAGCCCGGACGGCATCGTCGTGACCAACACGCACGTCATTCGCGGACGCGGCGAGACGGAGATCCGCGTCGCGCTCTCTGACAAGCGCGAGTTCGACGCCAAGGTGCTGAGCCAGGACGACAAGACCGATATCGCGCTGCTCAAGATCGAGAACGGCGATCAGCGCTTCCCGACGCTCGATCTCGAGGATTCCGACACGCTCGAGGTCGGCGACATGGTGCTCGCCATCGGCAACCCGTTCGGCGTCGGCCAGACGGTGACGAGCGGCATCGTCTCCGCGCTTGCCAGAAGCGAGATCGGCAGCTCGGATTCCCAGGTCTTCATCCAGACCGACGCCGCCATCAACCCCGGCAACTCGGGCGGCGCCCTGGTCGACATGTCGGGCAAGCTCGTCGGCATCAATACGATGATCTTCTCCCAGTCCGGCGGCTCGCAGGGCATCGGCTTCGCCATTCCCTCGAACCTCGTGCGGCTCTATGTGCAGGGCGCCGCCGATGGCCGCAAGGTGGAGCGGCCGTGGCTCGGCGCGCGCCTCGAATCCGTGACCCGCGACACGGCGGACGCCCTGGGCCTCGATCGCATTGCCGGCGCCGTCGTCGCCCGCGTCTCCGATGCGGGGCCGGCGGCGCGCGCGGGATTGCGCGCCGGCGACGTCGTCGTCAACGTCGATGGGTTCGAGGTCGGCGATGCGCGCGCCGTTCAGTATCGCCTCACCACGCGCGGCATCGGCAGCACGGTGAAGGTCGGCGTCATCCGCAAGGGCGAGCCGCAGACGGTGGAGCTGACGCTGGTGGCGGCCCCCGAGCCGGGTCGCGACGACGTCCGCAATCTGGCGGGACAGCATCCGCTCGACGGGGCGCGTGTCTCGAACATCCTCCCCGGAATTGCCGACGAGTTCGGCCTCGACGAGGCCGATGGCGTCGTCGTGGTGTCGGTGCGCCGGGCCTCCGCTGCGGCGCGCCTGGGCTTCCAGCCGGGAGACGTCATCGTCGAGATCAACCGGAAGAAGGTCGGCAGCGTGAACGATCTCGACGTGCTGCTCGGCGCGCGTCAGCGCGCCTGGCTCGTGACCGTGCGCCGCGGCGACAAAGTCTTCAACCTTCAGGTGCCCGGTTAGGTCATGATCTCGACCGTTCCCTAGGCTGTCCCTCTCTCCCAGGGTAACATCCGCTCCATGAGCAACCTTTTTGAAGCCGCCGGTCTGGAGAAAGGCGCTCCGCGCCCGCTGGCCGACCGCTTGCGCCCAACGAAGCTGTCGGAGGTCGCAGGCCAGCCGCATCTCGTCGGGCCCGAGGGCACGCTGACGCGCTTCCTCGAAAGCGGCCGCCTGCCGAGCCTGATCCTGTGGGGGCCGCCAGGGTGCGGCAAGACCACGATCGCCCGTCTGCTCGCCCGCGAGACGAAGCTCGAGTTCGAGCAGCTCTCGGCCATCTTCTCCGGCGTCGCCGAGTTGCGCAAGGCGTTCGACCGCGCCAAGGCGCGCCGCGAGCAGGGGCGCGGCACGCTGCTGTTCATCGACGAGATCCACCGCTTCAACCGCTCCCAGCAGGACAGCTTCCTGCCCTACATGGAGGACGGCACGATCACGCTCGTCGGCGCCACGACCGAGAACCCATCGTTCGAGATCAACGCCGCCGTGCTGTCGCGGGCCTCCGTCCTGACGCTGAACCGCCTCGACGACGCGGCGCTCGAGGATCTCGCAGAGCGCGCCGAGGCGGAGCAGGGGCGGCCACTGCCGCTCGATGCCGATGCGCGCGAGGCGCTGAAGGGGATGGCCGACGGGGACGGCCGCTCGATCCTGAACCTCGCCGAGGAAGTCTTCGCGGCGGTGAAGCCCGGCGCCGCGCCGCTCGACCGCGCCGCGCTCGTGAAGCTCGTCCAGCGCCGCGCGCCGCTCTACGACAAGAGCCGCGAAGGGCACTACAACCTGATCTCGGCCCTGCACAAGGCGGTCCGCGGCTCGGACCCTGACGCCGCCCTCTACTATTTCTGCCGCATGCTCGACGGCGGTGAGGACCGGCTGTTCCTGGCGCGCCGGATCGTTCGCATGGCCGTGGAGGACATCGGGCTGGCAGACCCGCAGGCGCTCGTCGTCGCCAACGCGGCCAAGGATGCGTTCGACTTCCTCGGCAGCCCCGAGGGCGAGCTGGCGCTGGCCGAGGCCGTGATCTACGTCGCCACGGCGCCGAAATCGAACGCCAACTACGTCGCCTACAAGGCCGCCATGCGCGCCGCCAAGGAGCACGGCTCGCTGTCGCCGCCCAAGGTCATCCTGAACGCGCCGACGAAGCTCATGGAGGAGGAGGGCTACGGCGAGGGCTATCTCTACGACCATGACCAGCCGGACGCCTTCTCGGGCCAGAACTATTTCCCCGACGAGATGAAACGGCGCCCGAAGTTCTACGACCCGCCCGAGCGCGGCTTCGAGCGCGAGCTGGCCAAGCGCCTCGCCTACTGGGACGGCCTGCGCAAAAAGCGCGCGAGCGAATAAGATGTCACCGTAACGGGACCAAGCAAAGCTGGCTTCGCCATGACGCCGGGTGATGTTGCCTGTGTTGGCGTCGATTGCCCACCCCACCGTCATCCCGGCGCAGGCCGGGATCCAGATACGCGACCGCATCGCCAATCGGCAACGGCCGGCCTCCATCTGGCCAACCTCGATGCCGCCCCCTATAGTCCGTGGCGCGCTGACCGGCAGGGGACCGGAGCATCGGCCGCGCAAACGGGCAGATCGATGTAGGGAAGCGTTTCATGATTGAATTCAAAGATCTGTGGCGCGGGCATCCGATCAACGAGAGCGTCACGACGCCCTGCATCGCGCCCCATAATCTGACCAACCTGGAAGGCAAAGAGGTCCTCCTCGGCTTCCCCGTCTTTTCCAACCAGTGCGCCATCCGCATGGGCGTGGCGCTGCGCCGGGCCGGCGTTCAGCCGTCGCAGCTTTCGGGCATCTCGCATTGCGCGGTGCATCCGCGCGACGAGATGCATTTCATCAACGCCAGCCAGCTCGCCAACGGCATCGCGCGTGCGCATATCGCCGGCATCGGCCCGACCGAGAAATTCATCGGCCCCGACGCCGCCGAGTTCTATCCGAAGATCTTCGGGCGAACCGGCATCATCTACATCCAGGACTATTGGCGCCGCACGTCGGACGCGGGCCGCCCGACGGGGGACCACATCGACGTGTGGAACGGATACCGCTCCTCGGCGAAGTGGCTGATGGAGTGGTTCTCGTGGCTCGGCTACTACTCGAACTACGCCGGGGCCGGCGAGATCTGGTTTTGGGAAGTCAGGTGAGACGCCGCCCTCGCGCCCGCGCCGGTCGCGGGGTTAAGGGCCGGAGAGCTGCCGGAGGACTGGATGCGCTATCTCGTTGCCATCATTTTCGCCATCGTCGGCGCTGCGCTGGCGATGCATTTCCTGAGCGGTCCGGTGGCCAACTGGGCGGCGCTGCAATTCAAGTTCGAGAGCTCCGACCAAGCGGAGAACGTCAACCAGCTGGCGTTCATGCTGGTCAATCTGGCCGGCCTGATCGTGGGCTGGACCATCGGATGGGCGGTCGGCCGTCCCCTGCGGGGTCAGGGCTCCAGCTAGTCGCTCCAGGAAGGACCGCTCCAACGGACCCGTCCCGACCGCGCCGCCGGCCAGGGATCGGGGACGCCGGGTACCGCGTCGCTCTTGACCCCGCCGGCGCTGGGCCTCAAGTACAGCCGTCGAATGGCTCCAAGGGCAGACGAATGAGTGATCGCGTGAGCGAGCGCGTCGAGACGATCGAGGTGGCCGAGCGCGAGGCCGGCATGCGCCTCGACCGCTGGTTCCGCGTGCACTTCCCCGAGATCGCGCACGGCTACCTGCAGAAGCTTCTGCGCTCGGGCCAGGTGCGCGTGAACGCGAAGCGCGTCGAGGCCAATGCGCGCCTCGAGCCCGGCGCCCAGATCCGCGTGCCGAAAGCGGCCCGCACGCCACGTGAGGGAAGCCCTGCCGCCAAGGCTGCCGCCACGCCGTCCGCCGCGAAGGCCGACCGCGAGCTGATTGAAAGCATGATCCTCTATGAGGACGACGACGTGCTCGTGCTCAACAAGCCGTTCGGCATCGCCGTGCAGGGCGGAACCGGAACGCGCCGCCACATTGACGGCATGCTGGCCGGCATGGCCGACCGCTTCGGCGACCGGCCCCGCCTCGTGCATCGCCTCGACCGGGACACCACCGGCGTTCTGCTCGTCGCCAAGCATCGGGCCGCGGCGGCGAAGCTTGGGCGCATCTTCCAGACGCGCTCGGCCGCGAAGACCTATTGGGCGCTCGTCAAGGGCGTGCCGAAGCCGCCGCAGGGGAAGGTCGAGGTGCCGCTCGTCAAAGGCAGCGGGCCGGACGGCGACCGCGTCCGCAAGGCGCGCCCCGGCGAGCAGAAGGAGGCCATGCATGCGACCACCCACTACGCGGTCGTGGATCGCGTGGCGCACAAGGCCGCCTGGGTCTCGCTGAAGCCGGTCACCGGCCGCCAGCATCAGCTCCGCGCCCATATGGAAATCATCGGCCACCCGATCGTCGGCGACAACAAATACGAAGGCGGCATGAACCTGCCGGCCGAGAACATCGAGCCGAAACTGCATCTGCATGCGCGCCGCCTCGTCATTCCCCATCCCGCGGGCGACAGGAAGATCGATGTCTCCGCGCCGCTCCCCCCGCACATGCGGACGACGTGGGATCTGCTCGGCCTCGATCCGCGCCGTTTCGAGAAGGACGACGGATGAGGCCCGCGCCGGTGAAGCTCGTCATCTTCGATTGCGACGGCACGCTGGTCGACAGCCAGCACGGCATCGTCGCCGCCATGGCTGACGCCTTCGGTGCCGAAGGGCTGGCGCCGCCGACACGCGATCGGGTCGTTGGCGTGGTCGGACTGTCGCTGGAGATCGCGGTCCAGCGCCTCGTGCCGGACGGCGGCGATCTCGCGCGCGTCGCCCGGATGACGGAAGCGTACAAGGCCGCGTTCGCGGCGCGCCGGCGCCGTGCGGATCATTCGGAGCCTCTCTACGACGGCGTGCGCGCGACGCTCGAGCGGCTGGCCGCCCGGGATGACGTGCGGCTCGGCATCGCGACCGGCAATTCCCGCCGCGGCGTCGCGGCCGTGCTCGAGCGCGAAGGGCTGGCCCGCTTCTTCGCCACCGTCCAGACCGCCGACACGCATCCCTCGAAGCCGCACCCCTCGATGGTCGTCGCGGCCATGGACGAGACGGGCGCCTTGCCCGCCGACACCGTGATGATCGGCGACACGACCTACGATATCGAGATGGCGTGCGGCGCCGGCGCTGGCGCCATCGGCGTGAGCTGGGGCTATCACCCGGCCGATGCCCTGCGGGCGGCCGGTGCCCGCCACGTTTCGGCCGATTGCGCCGAGCTCGAGCGCGCGCTCGAGGCGATGATGTTTGGAGAGCTCGCGTCATGACCGGCCGCGGCGACAACCGGGACGATCCCGCGGCGAGGGATGCGGCTCCGAAAGTGCCGGGGAGGGACACCCTGCGCGTCCTCCCGAAGCGGTTCTACGCCTCGGCGGCCGTCGCGGCGCGGGACGGCGGCTTTACGGTCGTGCTCGATGGCCGCCCCATCCGCACGCCGGGCAAGCAGGAGCTGATCGTCCCGGCCGCCGGCCTCGCCGCCGCCATCGCCGCGGAGTGGGAGGCGCAGGGCGAGCGCATCGATCCCGCTACCATGCCGCTGACGCGCCTCGCCAATGCGTCGATCGACGCCGTCGAAGCGCGCCGCCCCGAGGTGGCCGACGACATCGTCGCCTTTGCGGGGAGCGATCTCCTCTGCTACCGCGCCGAGGGCCCCGACGCGCTCGTCCGCCGCCAGGCGGAAGCGTGGAATCCGGTCCTCGCCTGGGCCAAGCGCGCGCTGGGCGCTGAGTTCGTGCTGCGCGCGGGGCTGATGCCGATCGCACAGCCGCCGGAAGCGATCGAAGCCGTGCGGCGCGCGCTCGCCGGGCTCGACGCCTTGAGCCTCTCCGCGCTGCATGTCCTGACGACCGTCAGCGGCTCGGCACTGCTCGCGCTTTCCCACTGGCACGGCGCGCTGTCGGCGGACGAGGCGTGGCAGGCCGCCACCGTCGACGAGACATGGCAGCGCGAGCAATGGGGCCGCGATGCGGAAGCGGAGGCCGAGGCGGCCCTGAAGCGCGCCGAGTTCGAGGCCGCGAGCCGCTGCCTGGGTTTTCTCCGCTCCGCGCGATGAGCGCTGGCGCCCGTTAGCGGTTCGTTTACCCAATCGGCTCCAAATGGTGCGATCGTAAGATTGGAGTGGCGATCGTGCCGACCGAAGCCGTTTCCGTGCGCCGATTTGATCTTCGCCCCCACGTCCTGCTCGTCACGGGCGCGATGCTTCTGCTCGCGGCGCTGATCGTTCCGGGGCGCGCGAAGGCCGCCGATCTCGTCGTCGTCTACGATCAGTCGCAGCTCCTGCGGCTCCCGCGCGCCGTCTCGAGCGTGATCATCGGCAACCCGTCGATCGCCGACGTGGAGATCCAGGGCGGCAACCTTCTCGTCGTGACGGGCAAGACGTTTGGCGTCACCAACATCATTGCGCTCGACGATCAGCGCAACATCATCCAGGACCAGCGCGTGGTCGTGACGCGCGACGAGGTCCGCACCGTGAACCTATCGAAGGGCTCCGAGCGCGAGTCCTATAGCTGCACGCCCAACTGCTCGCCGACGCTGACCATCGGTGACGACAAGGATTATTTCGCGCGTATCTCCGGGCACGCGCAGACCAAGACGCGGTTCTCGTCAGGCGCCGCCACCGGCAACGATCAGCAGTGACCGCGGCAGGCCCGCGCGCCTGGCGCGCGTCCGTTTCCATTTGAAGCGAAGCCGCACGCCAGGTCTCTCGTGAGACCGATGAATGCTTCGGACGGATCGGATGCGAGACGATCCCGGCCCAGGCCGGCTACGCGTCCGTCTCGTTCTTCGGCGTGCACATGGAGCGCTTGCCGCCGGCCTTGATGAAGGCCACGATCTCCATCACCGTCGGGTGATCCTTGAACTCCTCGGCGGCGTCGGCGACGCGCTCGAGCAGCGTGCCCTCCTGCGCGAACAAGAGCCGGTAGGCGCGCCGAAGGTCGTGGATCTCGGTGCGCGAGAAATTCCGCCGCTGCAGGCCGATGATGTTGAGCCCCGAAAGGTGGGCGCGGTTGCCGAGCGCCATACCGTAGGGAATGAGATCCTGCTCGAGTCCGCTCATGCCGCCGAGGAACGAATGCGCGCCGACGCGGGCGTACTGGATCACCGCCGCCCCGCCGCCGAGGATGGCGAAGTCGCCGACCTCGCAGTGGCCCGCGAGCATGACGTTGTTCGAGAAGATGACGTTGTTGCCGACGCGGCAGTCGTGCCCGACGTGCGAGTTGGCGAGGAACGCGCACGCGTTGCCGACCGTCGTCGTCATGCCGCCGCCCTCGGTGCCGGGGTTGATCGTCACCCCTTCGCGGATGAGGCAGTCGGTGCCGATCGCGAGCGTCGAAGGTTCGCCCTTGTACTTGAGGTCCTGCGGCTGATGGCCGATGGAGGCGAACGGGAAGATGCGCGTGCGCGCGCCGACCGTCGTCCGGCCCGTCACGACCACGTGGCTCGCGAGCTCGACGCCGTCGCCCAGCGACACGTCGGCGCCCACGATCGAGAACGGCCCCACGATGACGCCGCTTCCAAGCTGCGCCCCGTCCGCGACGATGGCGGTGGGATGGATCTTGTTCTCAGCCATTCTTGGTCGCCGCAAATGCCCGAGCCTCTGCGGTGTTGGCGAGCATGGCGCTGATCTCGGCCTCGGCCACCGTCTGCCCGTCCACCTTGGCTTCCCCGTAGAAGCGCCAGACGCGGCCGCGGTTGCGGATCTTGCGCACGTGGTAGTGGAGCTGATCGCCGGGCAGCACCGGCTTTCTGAACTTGGCCTTGTCGATGCCCATGAAATAGACGAGCTCGGTCTTGTAGTCCTCGCCGAGGCTGTGCACGCAGAGCGCGCCCGCCGTCTGCGCGAGGCCCTCGATGATCAGCACGCCGGGCATGACGGGGTACTGCGGGAAATGGCCCTGGAAGAACGGCTCGTTGATCGTCACGTTCTTGATGCCAACGCAGGTCTCGTCGCCGTTGATGTCGTAGATGCGGTCGAGCCAGGCGCGGGTGTCGCGGATGCGCGGCAGGCACAGGCGGCCGAGCCGCTTCCAGAGGGGGCTGCGCACCTTGAGCGGGATCGTGTCGATCTCCAGCTCCTGCTGCGTCGCCAGCGCGTCGACCACGCCGCGGCTCTGGCTCAGGTGGCCGGGCGCGCCGTCGCTCAG
>JRYI01005473.1_pt1 | contig 10014 bp, 7 predicted proteins | sample 235361 | NCBI WGS metagenome assembly JRYI01 (sample SAMN03074212, study PRJNA261471) | activated sludge metagenome | biome: Common Effluent Treatment Plant; feature: Wastewater; material: Activated sludge; isolation source: activated biomass in a lab-scale reactor treating industrial wastewater at...
GACTGGCTGGTGTAACCGCCCGGACCGCTCATCGGCCGGCCGTCGAGCAGGGCGAAGAAATCGTCGAGGCGGCGGCAGAAGTCGGCTTCGTCGTAATCGTCGCAAGCGACCAGGGATTCGGCGGTCAGGCGCAGCAGGATCCCGGCCTGCGAGGACTGCCCGGCCTGCATGCCGGCGTGGTAGCGGCCGGGGCGGGGCGCGGTGTAGTCGGTGATCCAGTCGCCGAACTCGGCGTGAAGCTCGTCGAGGTCGTAGTACCAGTGCGGGCCGAGGGCGAGGGCGTCGCCGATGAAGGCGCCCATCAGGGCGCCGGCGGCACGGTCGTGGAAGGCGGCTTGCGGCATGGCGGTTCTCCGGCATCAAGGCAAGGGGCGGCGGTCAAGGTCTTGGCGCCGTTGGCGGAACCGCCGCGATCGCGCACGGGGGTGCGCTCCTACAGCGCCTGCGATCGACGCCTCGCCTGTAGGAGCCCTGCCCCCAGGGCGATAACGGCCGCCATCTCGGGTACCACCGCCGTTATCGCGCACAGGGGTGCGCTCCTACAGTGCCTGCGATCGACGCCTCGCCTGTAGGCGCCCTGCCCCCAGGGCGATAGCGGCCGCGCCGCGGGCAAAGCCGCTGTCATCGCGCAGCGGGCTGCGCGCCTGCGGTGCCGTTGTCGTCGGCGGCCACGCCCGCCGGGGCCTCCGGGTCCGGCGACAGGGCGCTTGCTCGCGCTGCGGCCTTGGCGCAAGGTTCACCGTAGACCATCACGCCACACTCCACCACGACGATGAAACCGCTCTTCCCCCGCACCCCGCTGTTGGCCGGCATCGATGTCGAGGCCATGCGCGCCGACCTGCTGCGCTACTTCCGCGCCACCTTCGACCGCTACGAATCGCTGTTCGAGCTCCTCGTGGGCGACGAGGCCTACTACCGCAAGCCGATCGCCCTGCGTCATCCGCTGATCTTCTACTTCGGCCACACCGCGACCTTCTTCATCAACAAGTTCATCCTCGCCGGGCTGGTCGAGCAGCGCATCGACCCGCGGCTGGAGTCGATGTTCGCGGTCGGGGTCGACGAGATGAGCTGGGACGACCTCGATGAGGCGCGCTACGACTGGCCGACGGTGGCCGAGGTCGCCGCCTATCGCGACAAGGTGCGCGCGGTGGTCGAGCGGGTGATCCGCGACACCCCCTTCAGTCCGCCGCTCGGCTGGCAGGACCCGATGTGGGCGGTGCTGATGGGCATCGAGCACGAGCGCATCCACCTCGAGACCTCCTCGGTGCTGATCCGCCAGCATGCGCTGGACTACGTGAGGCCGCATCCGGCGTGGGCGCCGTGCCGCGAGCGCGGCGAGGCGCCCGCCAACGCGCTGGTCGACATCCCCGCCGGGCGGGTGAGGCTGGGCCGCAGGTTCGACGAGCCGATCTACGGCTGGGACAACGAGTACGGCCGCCACCAGGCCGGGCTGCCCGCCTTCCGCGCCGCCCGCTACCTGGTCAGCAACCGCGAGTTCCTCGCCTTCGTCGAGGCCGGCGGCTATGCCGACGACGATGTGTGGGACGAGGAGGGCCTGGGCTGGCGCCGCTTCGCCCGCGCCGAGCATCCGAGCTTCTGGGTGCCGGCCGGCGGCGGCTGGCGGCTGCGCCTGCTCGCCGAGGAGGTGCCGATGCCCTGGGACTGGCCGGTGGAGGTGAATTGCCTCGAGGCGCAGGCCTTCTGCCGCTGGAAGACGCGCGAGAGCGGCCTGCCGGTGCGGCTGCCGACCGAGGACGAGTGGCACCGGCTGTACGACCACGCCGGGCTCGCCGACGTGCCGCCCGACGCGCCGGCCAGCGCCAACCTGCACCTCGACCACTGGGCCTCGAGCTGCCCGGTCAACCGCTTCGCCCACGGCGAGCTGTTCGACGTGGTCGGCAACGTCTGGCAGTGGTGCGAGACGCCGACCTATCCCTTCGACGGCTTCGAGGTGCATCCGATCTACGACGACTTCACCACGCCGACCTTCGACGGCCGCCACAACATCATCAAGGGCGGCAGCTGGATCTCGACCGGCAACGAGTCGCGCGCCGCCTCGCGCTACGCCTTCCGCCGCCACTTCTTCCAGCATGCGGGCTTTCGCTACATCGTCAGCGAGGCGCCGGCGATCAACCCGGCCTCGTCCTACGAGACCGATGCGCTGCTGTCGCAGTACGCCGAGTTCCACTACGGCGACGAGGTCTTCGGCGTGCCGAACTTCCCGAAGGCGGTGGCGGAGATCGCGATCGACGCCCACCGCCGGCTGGGCAACGGCCGCTTCGCGCGCGCGCTCGACCTGGGCTGCGCCACCGGGCGGGCGAGCTTCGAGCTGGCGCGCGCCTTCGACGAGGTGATCGGCATCGACTTCTCGGCGCGCTTCATCCAGGCCGGCGCCAGGCTCGCCGAGACCGGTGCGCTGCGTTACACCTTGCCCGACGAGGGCGAGCTGGTGAGCTACCACGAGCGCCGGCTCGACGCCCTCGGCCTCGCCGAGGCCGCTCGCCGCGTCGCCTTCTGGCAGGGCGACGCCTGCAACCTGAAGGCGGTGTTCGCCGGCTTCGACCTCATCCTCGCCGCCAACCTGATCGACCGCCTCTACAGCCCGCGCCGCTTCCTCGCCGACGTGGCCCATCGCCTCGCGCCCGGTGGCCTGCTGGTGCTGGCCTCGCCCTACACCTGGCTGGAGGAGCACACCAAGCGCGAGGAGTGGATCGGCGGCTTCAAGAAGGACGGCGAGTCCTACACCACCCTCGACGGCCTCAAGGACCTGCTCGCCGGCGACTTCGCGCTGGTGCAGGGGCCGCAGGCGGTGCCCTTCGTGATCCGCGAGACGCGCCGCAAGCACCAGCACACCCTGTCCGAGCTGACCGTGTGGAAGCGGCGCGGCTGAGTCACTCGACCCGGTAGCGCTCCAGCCAGTGCGCGTAGGGCGCGGGCAGCACCCAGGTCGGGCGCTCGACGCCGAGCGCGCGCGCGGCCTGCATCGGCCAGTGCGGATTGGCGAGGTGGGCGCGGCCGATCATCACCAGGTCGAGCTGGCCGTCGGCCACGCTGGCCTCGGCGACCGACGGCTTGTCGATGCCCCAGGCCGAGGCGACCGGCAGCCCGGCCTCGCGGCGGACCTGGCCGGCGATCGGCACGAGGAAGGCGGGCGCCCACGGGATCTTCGCGTCCGGGGTCGAGAAGCCGACGCTGACGCTGAGCAGGTCGAGGCCCGCGCCCTTGAACTTGCGCGTGAGCTCGATCGACTCCGCCAGCGTCTGCTCGTCGCGGCCGTCGAACTCGATGACGCCGAAGCGGGCGGTCAGCGGCAGCTTCTCCGGCCACACCTCGCGCACCGCGGCCAGGGTCTCGAGCAGGAAGCGGCCGCGGTTGTCGAGGCTGCCGCCGTAGGCGTCCTCGCGCCGGTTGGCATGCACCGAGAAGAAGCTCTGGCCGAGATAGCCGTGGGCGAAGTGCAGCTCCAGCCACTCGAAGCCGGCTTCGCGCGCGCGCCTTGCCGCGGCGACGAAATCCGCGCGCACGCGGGCGATGTCCTCGAGCGTCATCGCGCGCGGCACCCGCGGCAGGTTGGCGCCGAAGGCGATCGCCGACGGCGACAGCGTCTCCCAGCTGCGCGGGTCGTGGGCGGCGAGGTGGTCGTCGCCCTCCCACGGCCGGTTGGCGCTGGCCTTGCGGCCGGCGTGGCCGATCTGGATGCCGGGTACCGCGCCGGCGGCCTTGATCGAGGCGGCGATCGGCGCCAGCGCGTCCATCTGGGCGTCGTTCCACAGGCCGAGGCAGGCCGGGGTGATGCGGCCCTCGGGCGAGACCGCGGTGGCCTCGACCACCACCAGGCCCGCGCCGCCGCGGGCGAGGGCGGGATAGTGCACCCGGTGCCAGTCATTGACCACGCCGTCGGTGGCCATGTACTGGCACATCGGCGGGATGGCGATGCGGTTGCGCAGGGTGAGGTCCTTGAGCTTGAAGGGCTGGAAAAGCGCCGACATGGGCAGCTCCTTTGTTCGTGGTGAGTTCGATGGGTTCGTTGGGTTCGCGGGCGCGAGGCGCGCGCGGGCTCAGAGGCTGGCTTCGAGGATGCGCCGGGCGAGGGCGGGATCGATCGCGCGGTCCTCGCCGAGGGCGGTCATGCCGTGCGCCTCGAGGCGGGCGACGATGAGGTCGATCGCCTCGGCGCCGATGCCGTAGTCGCGCAGCCGGGTCTTCACGCCGAGCGACTCGAAGAAGTCGCGCGTCTGCGCGATCGCCCGCTCGATGCGCTCGTCGGCGCCGCCGGAGTGGATGTTCCACACGCGGGCGGCGTACTGCAGCAGCTTGTCGCGCTTGACGTCGCGGCGCAGCGCGAGCAGCGAAGGCAGCACCACCGCCAGGGTCTGCGCGTGGTCGAGGCCGTGCAGCGCGGTGATCTCGTGGCCGATCATGTGGGTCGCCCAGTCCTGCGGCACGCCGGCGCCGATCAGGCCGTTGAGCGCCTGGGTCGCCGCCCACATCAGGTTCGCGCGCACCGCGTAGTTTTCGGGTTCGGCGAGGGCCTGCGGGCCGACCTCGATCAGGGTCTGCAACAGGCCTTCGGCGTAGCGGTCCTGCACCGGCGCGGCGGCCGGGCGGGTCAGGTACTGCTCCATCACGTGCACGAAGGCGTCGACCGCGCCGTTGGCGATCTGGCGCGGCGGCAGGCTGTAGGTCTTGACCGGGTCGAGCACCGAGAAGCGGGGGAACACCAGCGGGCTGGCGAAGCCGAGCTTGGCCTGCAGCGACCTGCGGGTGATCACCGAGAAGCAGTTCATCTCCGAGCCGGTGGCGGGCAGGGTCAGCACGCAGCCCATCGGCACCGCCTGGGCGATGTGCTCGCCGTAGGTTTCGAGGATGTTCCACGGCTCGCCCTCGTAGCCGACCGCGGCGGCGACGAACTTGGTGCCGTCGATGACCGAGCCGCCGCCCACCGCGAGCAGGAAGTCGAGCTGCTCGCGGCGCACCAGGGCCACCGCCTCCATCAGGGTCTCGTAGGCCGGGTTCGGCTCGATGCCGCCGAAGCGCTGCACGCTGCGGCCGGCGAGCGCCGCCTCGACTTCGGCGAGGGTGCCGTTGCGCTCGGCGCTGCCGCCGCCGTAGAGCACCAGCACGCGGGCGTCGGCGGGCACGAGTTCGCCCAGGCGGGCGATGCTGCCCTCGCCGAAGACGATGCGGGTGGGATTGTAATAGTCGAAATTGAGCATCTTGCGTCCTTTGCGGGAGGTGTTCGGTGACGGCGGTCGGGTCGGCTGGCGGGCCGGCCGAAGGGCGCGCCGTCGTCAGTTCGAGAGCATCTGCAGGCTGGCTTCCCACGCCTGATCGAGCGGGGCGGCGTCGCGCTGCAGCTTGGCGAGCAGGCTCGCGCCCAGCCACAGCTGGTAGAGGGTGGCCGCCATCTGCGTCGGAGCGGTGCGGGCCGGCAGCGAGCCGTCCTCCGTGCCGGCGGCGACGCAGGCGGCGAGGCGGGCGATGACCTGCGCCGTGCCTTCGCGCAGGGTCAGGCGCATCGCCTCCGAGAGGTCGGAGACCTCGGCCGCGAGCTTGACCACCAGGCACTTCTGCTCGGGGCAGTCGTCCGCCTGGGTCTCGCGCCATTGCCGGAAGTACGCCAGCAGGCGCGCCCGCGCCGGCAGGCCGGGGGTGGCCAGCCGGGTGTCGAGCTGGCGCAGGTAGTGCTCGAAATAGTCCTCGAGCAGGGCCTGGCCGAACAGCTCCTTCGACTTGAAGTAGTGGTAGAAGGAGCCCTTCGGCACCCCGGAGGCCTGCAGCAGCTCGCTCAGCCCGACGCCCGAGAAGCCCTTCGCCGCGATGAGGCGGTGGCCGGTGTCGAGGATGTGCTGGCGGGTGTCGGCGTGGCGGATGTTCATGCGGGCGAGTCTACTTGCGAATAGACCGGTCGTCTAGTATTCGGCGGCGGTGCGCCTGCCTGCCGCCGCGCGACCCTGCTGCGCGCCCGCCCTACATGAAGTGCACGCCGACCTGGAACAGGCGTTCGGTCTTCTTCACCAGGCGCTTGGCGGTGCAGAACACGATCACATGGTCGCCGGGCTCGATCACCGTGTCGTGGTGGGCGATGACCACCTCGCCGAAGCGCGTCACCGAGGTCCAGTCGTCGGAGGGCCCGACGACGACCGGCTCGCCGATGCGGCGGACGATCGCCGCCACCGTCACCCCGCGCGGCCAGCCGATCTGGTCGAGGCGGCGGCCGACCACGCGCGAGGTGCGCATGTCGCCGTGGGCCACGATCTCGAGCGCCTCGGCCGCCCCGCGGCGCAGCGAGTGGACCTCGGCGACGTCGCCGTGGCGCACATGGGCGAGCAGCGAGCCGATCGACACCTGGGCCGGCGACAGGCCGATGTCGATCGGTCCGCCCTCGATCATCTCGGCGTAGGCGCGGCGGTTGATCAGCGCCACCACCCGCTTGCAGCCGAGCCGCTTGGCGAGGCTGCCGGCCATGATGTTGTCTTCCTCGTCATTGGTCAGCGCGACGAACAGGTCCATCTGCGCGATGTTCTCCTGCTCGAGCAGGTCCTCGTCGGTGCCGGTGCCGTGCAGCACCAGGGTGCGGCCGAGCTCGGCGGCGAGCTGCTCGGCGCGCTCGGCGCGCCCCTCGATCAGCTTGACCTCGTAGCCCCGCTCGAGCTTGCGTGCCAGCCGGGCGCCGATGTTGCCGCCGCCGGCGATCATGACCCGCCGCACCGGCTCGGTCATGCGGCCGAGGCGGTTGAGCACCGGGCGGATGTGCTCGGCGGCGGCGAGCAGGAAGAGCTCGTCGCCGGGTTCGATCGGGGTGTCGCCTTCCGGGATCACCGGCCGGTCGCCGCGGAAGATCGCGGCGATGCGCGCGTCCAGCTCGGGCGGCAGCACCTCGCGCAGGTGCTTCACCGGCTTGCCCGCCATGACCCCGCCGCCGTGGGCGCGCACCGCCACCATGCTCACCCGCTCGCCGGCGAAGCCCAGCACCTGCAGCGCCTCGGGGAACTCGATCAGGCGCTGGATGTAGTCGGTGACGAGCTGTTCGGGGCACAGCGCGAAATCGACCGCGAAGTTCTCCTTCGACAGGAGCTCGGGGTCCTCGAGGAAGTCGCGCGAGCGCAGGCGGGCGATTCGCGTCGGCACGTTGAAGCGGTGCTGGGCGAGCTTGCAGGCGACCAGGTTGGCCTGGTCGCTCTGGGTCACCGCGATGAGGAGGTCGGCGTTGTCCGCCCCCGCCTCGCGCAGCACCGAGGGGGTGGCGGCGTTGCCGGTGACGGTGCGCACGTCGAGCCGCGCCTGCAGCTGGGCGAGGCGGACGCCGTCCTGGTCGACCAGGGTGATGTCGTTGCGCTCCGACGCCAGGGCTTCGGCGACGCTGGCGCCGACCTGGCCGGCACCGAGGATCAGGATGTTCATGCGTCGTCTCCCGCGTTCAGGGTCGCCAGAAGGCCGGGGTCAGCACCACCAGCAGGGTGAAGATCTCGAGCCGGCCGAGCAGCATCGCGAAGATGCACACCCAGGTCTGGACGTCGTCGAGCACCGCGTAGGTGCCCGCCGGGCCGACCGCGCCCAGCCCCGGGCCGGTGTTGTTGATGCAGGCGACGATCGCGCTGAAGGCGGTGATCGCGTCGAGGCCGGAGAGGGCGAGCAGCAGGGTGAGCAGGACGATGCACACCATGTACACGAAGGCGAAGGCGAGCACCGCGAACAGGATGTTCTGCGGCGCCACCCGGCCGCCGATGCGCACGCTGTGCACCGCGTTCGGATGCATCGCGCGCACGATCTCACGATAGACCTGCTTGTACAGCAGCAGCGCGCGCGCCATCTTGATGCCGCCGCCGGTCGAGCCGGCGCTGGTCGCGAAGCTGCACAGGAACAGCATCCACAGCGGCGCGAAGATCGGCCACTGGGCGTAGTCCACGCTGGCGTAGCCGGTGGTGGTGGCGATCGAGACGACGTTGAAGGCCGCGTGGCGCAGCGCGCTCGCCCAGTCGGGATAGACGCCGTTGGCGCGGACGAAGAAGGCGATCGCGAGGATCGAGAGCAGGCTGACCGCGATGAACCAGCGCGCCTCCGGGTCGTTCAGATAGGGTCGCAGCGAGCGCCCGTGCACCGCGAGGAAGAGGGTGCCGAAGTTCATGCCGGCGACCAGCATGAAGCCGACCGCCACCGCCTCGATCACCGGCGAGTCGAAGTGACCGAAGCTCGCGTCGTGGGTCGAGAAGCCGCCCAGGCCCATCGTCGAGAAGGTATGGCAGACCGCATCGAACCAGCCCATGCCGGCGAGCCGGTAGGCCAGCAGGCACAGCAGGCTGGTGCCCAGATAGACGACGTAGAGGCCCTTCGCGGTCTCCGAGATGCGCGGGGTGAGCTTGGAATCCTTCATCGGCCCCGGCGTCTCGGCCTGGAACATCTGCCGTCCGCCGATGCCGAGCAGTGGCAGGATCGCGATCGCGAGCACGATCAGGCCCATGCCGCCCAGCCACACCAGCTGGTGCCGCCACAGGTTGATCGACAGCGGCAGGTGGTCGAGACCGGACAGCACGGTGGCGCCGGTCGTGGTCAGGCCCGACATCGTCTCGAAGTAGGCGTCGGTGAAGCCGAGCCCGAGCTCGAGCATCAGCGGCAGGGTGGCGAAGGCGGGAAGCACGGTCCACACCAGCACCACCATGAGGAAACCGTCGCGCACGTTGAGCTCGCGGCTGGCCCTGCGGTAGCGCGCCCACAGCAGCAGCCCGCACAGCATGGTCAGGCCGAAGGCCTCGTCGTAGGCGGTGTGCGCCCCGTCGCCGGAGGCATAGGAGAGCAGCAGCGGCGGCAGGAAGCTGAGGCCGAACAGCATCACGATCATGCCGAGGGCGCGCAGGACGGGGGCGAAGCGGTTCATCGTGGCGCCTCAATTCACGAGCCGGGAGCCGACCCCGGTTGCGGTCAGGATGTGCCGCGGCTGGGTCGGGTCATCCTCCAGTTTCTGCCGCAGCGGGCTCACGTCGAGGCGCAGGGAGTGGCTGTCGTCGGCGCACGCGGCGAGCGGGGCGAGCGGGGCGAGCGGGGCGAGCGGGGCGAGCGCCCCCAGCAGCATGCGCTGGGGGCGGCTGAAGCGTTCGGCAGCAGGTTTGGCATTCGGCATGGCGCGGTCCTCCCGGAGCGCTCGGTGCGCGCTCCGGACCTGTGCACGATTCTGACAAAGCCGGTGAGAAAACGGCGCATGGATTGGCCGGCGGACGGACGCCGCAGCGGGGTTGACCAAGATCATGTCGGGCGCGCGCGCCCCGTTTATAGTTTGCAGCGCACAACACGATTCGTGCATTCCCGCCGCCCGCCGGGCACCCCGGCGCATGCGGCCAGTCGCCGAGGACCCGACGTGACCCGCATCATCGACATCACCGAGCTCGCGCTGCGCGACGCGCACCAGAGCCTGCTCGCCACCCGGGTGGCGCTCGAGGACATGACCCCCGCCTGCGCCGACATCGACCGCGCCGGCTACTGGTCGGTCGAATGCTGGGGCGGCGCCACCTTCGACGCCTGCATCCGCTTCCTCAACGAAGACCCCTGGGCGCGCCTGCGCGCCTTCCGCCGCCTGCTGCCCAATTCCCGCCTGCAGATGCTGCTGCGCGGCCAGAACCTGCTCGGCTACCGGCATTACGAGGACACGGTGGTCGACCGCTTCGTGGACAAGGCGGCCGAGAACGGCATGGACGTCTTTCGCGTGTTCGACGCGCTCAACGACGTGCGCAACCTCGAGCGCGCGATCGCCGCGGTGCGCCGCGCCGGCAAGCACGCCCAGGGCACGATCTGCTACACGGTGAGCCCGCTGCACACGGTGCAGGGCTTCGTCGACATGGCGCAGCGCCTGGTCGACCTGGGCTGCGACTCGATCTGCCTGAAGGACATGGCGGCGCTGCTCAAGCCGCAGCCCGCCTACGACATCGTGCGCGGCATCAAGCAGGCCTGCGGCGAGCAGGTGCGGGTGCACGTGCACACCCACGCCACCACCGGGGTCACCCTGGTGAGCCTGATGAAGGC
>JRYI01001956.1_pt1 | contig 10006 bp, 6 predicted proteins | sample 235361 | NCBI WGS metagenome assembly JRYI01 (sample SAMN03074212, study PRJNA261471) | activated sludge metagenome | biome: Common Effluent Treatment Plant; feature: Wastewater; material: Activated sludge; isolation source: activated biomass in a lab-scale reactor treating industrial wastewater at...
GCGTGGCCGTCTGCGTCTGAGTAGGCTCAGGGGATGCCTCGGCCGCCGTCGGGCTTTCGGGCACTATCGTCGCAGTGACAACCGCGGTGGGAGTTGGGGTCGCCAGGATGGAATCCTCCGGTGAGATCAGGGGAATGCCCTCTACTGGAACGTCCACGCTCGTCTCCTCAACAAGGAACACAGGCGCGCCACCAATATCGCACGCCGGGTTGCACAAAGCACCGCGCAAGCGGATGCGATAGAACCCCTTATAAGCGCGGAGCGTCGTCTCCGTGTCACCGAGAGTAGAGATCAGGCGCGCCTCTCCGGTGATCGCCGGCACCTTCAAGATTTGGTCGTTTGAATTTCGCGCCCACAGCACGCGCGTAAATCCTTCAGGCCGCTTGAAGGTGAATGAATAAAAATCCTTCTCCTGCTGACGGCCAACCGGAAAAGTGAAGCCGCGGAGATAACGGATAGTCGTCTTGTAGGCGTCGAAAGCCGGCCGGCGGGAACCATCAGGCCGCAAGATGCCGAAGGACTCGCCACCATCAGGCAGCAAAATATCCAGCAACTTGTATACGCCGATTGAGCTGGCATTGGCCCCAAAGCCGAGCGCGTGAGCCTGAACGATATACCACGCCTGTTGTTCCAGATTAACCTGGAAGTTCGGCCGCTCGACCGGCCAGAGCGGGTCAAGGTTCGGCGAGGCGTTGGTTTCGTTGATCCAGATCGGTTTCTTCAGGCCATAGCGTCGTTGAATCTCCCACGTCTCCTGGACAAGCTCCTCAACCGTTTCGACACGGAAGTAGATATGGAGCGTGATGGCATCGAAAAAGTAGTCGTTAGCAGGTCCCTCAGGATCGGAGATGGCAACATTCAGAAATTGCGCCAACCAGGTGGGATCATGCCAGTATGACCAACCGGCCAAATGGATAACAGCCTCAGGATCGTTAGCCTTGGCGACCTGCGAGGCTACTTTCAACAGCTGATAATAATCACGCGTGGAGCCGCTGAACTCATGGCCATAGACGCCGGCTTCGATCTCCGGCTCATTCCAAATAATCCAGCGGTGAACACCCAGCGGCGCGTAATACTGAACGACCTTGCGCACGTAACCGGCCCACAAATTGCCCGGATCATCTACCGGCAAGTAAAGCCCCCGCGGCACGCCGGAGAAAGGCTCGGCGTCGGTGGCCCAGGGAGGCGTGTTCTTAAGAAGGCCCATCACCTCCCGATTCTCCGCCCGGGCATCGTCCAGCCATTCTTCCAGAACATGGAGGGTGTTCCAGTCATCAGGGCCGGACGGCTGGATCTCATTCCAGTAGAAGAGGATTCGGTCCCAATCCACTCCCAGCTCGGCCGATTCTTCCGGCTTCCAAAATGCCTCGACAATGCCGAAGCGCGGGACGTCCCCATCGTCGGGGGCGGATGTATCCAATGGGGAATCGCCTTCCTGAGCATAACTTCCGCCGGTTGGAAGGGCGAGCACACCTATCAGAAGCAGAAAAAACAATGAATTTCGTAAGACAAACTTCAACGTCATAAGCAATACTAAAACTTCTGGAAATGTCGGTCTGCGAAGTTTCGATTATAATGTCTGAGGTGCTCTTCTCCAATGAACGACCACAACGATTCCCAACCGTTAAGGCTACGACCTGCCCAGGAAGAGATCTTGGCTTATACGAGCGGACGTATGGCCATCAGCGCGGTGCCGGGCAGCGGCAAAACGTTCACGCTCTCCTTGCTGGCAACCAAGCTAATCGCCGAGAACCGTTTCGATCCGGCATCCGGCAGGCAAGTCCTTATCGTCACGTTCCTCAACACGAGTGTTGACACGTTTCGCGCCCGAATTCGCAAGCGCTTGCAGGAGATAGGCCTGGATGATACGGGCTACGACGTTCGTACACTCCACAGCCTTTCGCTTGAGACCGTCAGAGCAGCGGGCGAAACCCCGGCCGATGAATTGACCGTCCTGGACGATTTGCAAAGCCGGCAAATCCTGGAGGCAGCGGTTGACGGATGGATCAACGACAATGTGCGCCTGTGGGAAACGTTCCTGCCCGAATCGGGACGAGAGTACAGCCCGCAAATGATCGCTCGCTGGCGGGACATCACGGCCACGACGGCCGCTTCATTCATCCGCGCCGCCAAGAACGAGCGCTATGCACCCGCCACCATCCTGACCACGATTCGCCATCGGCAAAACGCAGACGATAGTTCAGACAACAGCCCTAACGTCGCCCATTCGCCGCTTATGTACATGATGACCGGAATATACAGCCGCTATCAGTCATCACTCGACCGCCAGGGTAGTCTGGATTACGATGATCTGATCTGGCGCGCGGCCGACATGCTTGAACATCGGCCCGATCTGGTCGAAAGCCTGCGCGATCGCTGGCCGTTCGTCCTCGAAGACGAAGCCCAGGACAGCGTGCCGCTCCAGGAGATTCTACTCGACACCCTGACCGGACCGAACGGCAACTGGGTGCGCGTCGGCGACCCGAACCAGGCCATCACCAGCACCTTCACGGCCGCGCACCCGCGTTTCTTCTCAAAGTTCATCGACCGCCCCGACGTGGTCGCCAAAACCTTGCCCAATAGCGGGCGCTCGGCGCCTCTAATCATCGGCGCAGCCAACGCGATGCTCAACTGGACAATCGACCAGCATCCAGTGCCGGAAGTCAGGCGCGACGCCTTTCGACGACAGGACATCCTGCCCACACCACCGGGAGATGCGCAACCAAACCCACCAGACAGCGAAGCGGTATTGCGTATTCGCGTGTATCGCAATCGCGAGGAAGAAGAGCTACCGGCCNNGCCGATTACGACAATTTGCTGCGCGGCAGCGGCCGCGAGCGTGAAGTCGCCGCTGCCATCCATGCCGTACTAGCCGTTTTGGCTAATCCACTCGATACCAAGGCCTTGAATTCAGCCCATAGCAGTCTTTCCGAGCTAAAAGAAACAGGGCCAATCTATGAGGCGATCCCCGAAGAGTCGGCTGATTCGGCCCGGTTCCAGGCGCTGCTACGCAGCGTCTATCGTCCCGAATCGATCCTCTTCCCTCGCGAAGATGAGCCTATCGAAAGCCTCTTGCCCGCCGGAGTAGCCACGGAGGAGGATGTCGCTCGCCTGGAAAGGTTGGCCGGATTTTTGCGAAACAACTTTGACCTTCGCACGCTGCCCATCGACGACTTAACACTGGCCCTGGCCGATGCCTTGTTTGCCCCGCGCTCCAGCAGCGATGCCACTGATGACGCCACCCACGAACTCGATCTGGCCATCGCCTACCAAATTGCCAGCCAGTTACGTCAATGGCGCGAGGCGCAACCTGAGTGGCGTTTGCCCGAACTGGTGGCCCAACTCCAGTCCGTGGCCACCGGCCGAAGGGCGCTGAACGTCGTGCGCGACGACTCGGGATACGATCCCAAACCCGGCCGCATCACGCTGACCACGCAACACAGCGGCAAAGGGCTGGAATGGGACGCTGTTTTCCTCGTGGGAATCGATGGCATGTGGATACCCGGCAGCCTGGAAGCACCATTCCTGGGCGTCCATGACTTCCTGGGGGGTGATCCGAACGCTGAAGCCACCGCGCAATTGTCCTACCTAATGAGCGACGAGGCGGGAATCTACCCTAACCGGACAGCGACCGAATCAGCTCACATCGAAGTCATCTGCGAGCGGTTGCGCCTGCTCTATGTCGGCGTCACGCGGGCGCGCCGGTTCCTGCATATCAGTCGCAGCCGCGCCACACGCCGTCAGAACCGCGAGCACGAAGCCGAGCCGGCAACGGTGCTCGGCGTACTTTATCGCTACCTGCAGGAACGCACCGGCGATTCTCCGATTGAGTAAGTCACCGCGGATTTAATCCTTGTCGTCGTGGCCGCAGCTATGAACCCAATGATAGCCGTTGTGAGCAATCAACTCGTCCGCCACTGACGGCCCCCAGGTGCCCGATTCGTAGAATTCCAACGGTGGCGCACCTTTCGATGCCCACTCCTCCAGGATCGGATCGATCAGCTGCCATGAAAGTTCAATAGCGTCACTGCGAGTAAAGAGCGATGCGTCACCCTTGATGACATCCAGCAATAGACGTTCGTACGCTTCGGGGATCGCCAGCACGCCGAATGTTTCCTTATACTGAAACGACATCTCGACATCGCGCATTTCGGCCGCCGTATCAGGCACTTTGGCCTGGAAAGAGAAATGAATACCCTCATCAGGCTGGATGCAGAGTGACAGCCGGTTAGGCTCAAGCTTGGCGCCCTCCGGCATGGGGAACATCACGTGAGGCGGCCGTTTGAAGAAGATGGTGATCTCAGTCACTTTCGCCGCCAACGCCTTGCCCGAACGCATATAAAACGGCACGCCTTGCCAGCGCCAATTGTCGATGAAAAATCGTACGGCGGCATAAGTTGGCGTTGTCGATCCCGGCGCAATGCCTTTGGCATCCCGATAGGTGCGATACTGCCCACGCACCGTCGAGGCAGCAACATCCTGCGATTTGATCGGCCGAATAGCACTGAAAACCTTGGCCTTCTCGTTACGGATTGCTTCAGCATCAAACGAAGCCGGCGGTTCGGCGGCGACGAGGGAGAGAAGTTGCATCACGTGGTTTTGCATCATATCCCGCATGACGCCTACGCCATCGTAAAAGCTTGCCCGATGGCCCACATCCACCGTTTCAGCGACCGTGATCTGCACGTGGTCAATGTAGTTACGATTCCACACCGGCTCATACAGCGAATTGGCGAATCGAAAAACCAGCAAATTCTGAACCGTTTCTTTACCCAAATAATGATCGATCCGGTAAATCTGGGATTCCGAAAGCACCTGGTGAATGGATTTGTTCAGTTCGCGAGCAGATGCCAGATCATGGCCGAATGGTTTCTCGATGACCACCCGTCGCCAGCCGCGAACCTCCTCCACCATATCGGCCGCGCCCAAATTCTCAATCACAACCTCATATAACTTGGGACCCACCGAGAGATAATAAATCCGGTTGCCCACCCGGTTACCTTCCCATTCACTGATGGTTTTACCGAGTGCCTTAATTTCGCCCGGCTTGGAAATATCCCCCTGAAAATAAACAACATTCTTGGCAAACTGCTGCCATTTCGTCGCGTCATAGGTGTTTGGGGAGAACTCCTTTACCCCAGCCTCCACATACTCGCGGAATTCATCATCGGTGTATTCGCTGCGCGACATGCCGATGATTCGCCATTCTTTGGGCAGGCGTCCCTTGCGATACAGATCATAGAGAGAAGGGATCAATTTGCGGTGGGTTAGATCGCCTGAGGCACCGAATATGACAATTGAGACTGTTTCTTGCATTGGTTTTCTCTCACGAAGATAACGGCCTGACAGTCAATAAGGCCGTCACCCGACAGGGGCGAAGATCATAGGTAACGATGTAAGCTATGACACCTATGATAGCAAAAAGGCGGCCCAGCCAATAGCCAAACCGCCTTTTCATCTCTCAGACATGGTCATCCCGCGCTATATCTTCGTGAAGATGTCGAGTACATCCGCCACGAGATCGAATCGGCCAAACGCCGGCATGATATAGAAACCACGGACATGCGGCCGTAGTGTCTCCGCGATCTCCTGAGCGATCTGGACGCCCTGNNGCTTGCAGGAAACGGATGGCTGCTTCGGGATCGAACACCGGCTGTGTGAGAGCGTAGTCCGCTCCATGTTCGACCTTCTTGCGAAGCAATTTCAACTCTGCTTCCACATCCTTGGGCGTCAGGGACACAGCGCAGCCGACCACAAACGACGTGGGCTGGTCGATCGATTGGCCCGCTTTGTCAAGCCCGTGGTTGAACTGTTTCTTGATCAACTCAATCAGTCCGGTTGGCACAATATCATAGGTATCCGTCGCCTCGGGAAAGTCTCCGATGCGAGCCGGGTCGCCCATCGTCACAAAGAGGTTGCGAATGCCCATGGCGTGGGCGGCCAGCAAGTCACCCTGAATGCGCAGAATGTTCCGGCCACGCGTCGGAAAATGCAGCACCGTTTCCAGACCGACATCCTTTTGGACGAGATATGCGGCCGCCCAGGCGCTCATTCGCATGCGGGCCAGCGGGCTATCGGCAATATTGAGAAATGTCGCCCCGGCCTCGCGCAACATCCGCGCCCCGGCCAGCAGACGCTCCGGTGCGACGCCCTTGGGCGGATCCATCTCCACAGTGAGAATAAGTTGATCCCCCGCAAGATGCTGGGCAAAACGGGTGGGTTCATCGCCTCTTACAACCGTCGTCTCCGGCCGGCTGACGATGCGAATCTCCGGCAGCGACATCGAAAACTCGCCCGGATTATCGATCGCCTGCCGCATCGCTTTGATATGGTGCGCGGTCGTGCCGCAACAGCCGCCGATCAGATTAATACCGGCTTTCAGAAAAGCACGGGCATAGTCGGCGAAATAATCGGGGGTGGCCGGATACATAACCCGCCCGCCCTGCATTTGCTCCGGCCAGCCGGCATTGGGCGAGGCCGACACAGGGAAATCGGGAGCCAGCTTGCGGACGATACCTGCCAGACGCAAGACTTGGGAAGGGCCACTGCTGCAATTAATCCCGACGGCATCCACATCAAGAGAGGTCAGATTGGTGGCGATAGCCTCCGGCGGGTAGCCCAGGAGCGTTTTGTCATCTCGCGTGAAGGTCATTTGAACGACTATGGGGATATCCTTGCTGATCGACCGCGCGGCCGCCACGGCCGCCTCGATCTCCTTGATATCCGACATCGTCTCGATGATGATCAAGTCTACCCCTTGCGGCTCGGCGTTGATCAGCGCGTCAATTTGCTCGGCGAAAGCCTCTTGTGCTTCGGCCGAGGATACCCTGCCTAGCGGAGCCAGGCGCACGCCCAGCGGCCCGACAGAGCCGGCCAATAAAGTTTCCTTAAACGATCCGGCGATAACACGACGAGCCACTGCCACGGCCGCGTGGTTGATCTCAGCCACGTTGTCTTGCTTTCCGTATTCGGAAAGCTTGAAGCGATTCGCCCCAAATGTGTTTGTTTCAATGAGATCAGATCCTGCGTCGATGTAAGACCGATGAATCTCGGCCACCAACGCCGGGTTGCTGAGGTTTATTACGTCAAATGACTGGTCAATAGGAATGCCGCGGCCATGCAGCACAGTCCCAAAAGCCCCATCCATCAGGACAGGGCCGTTGTTAACACGTTCTTTAAATTCACGCCGATTCATATTTTCCGTCTCACCGCCAATCAAACTTCTCCCCTTAACTATAGCTACATTTCTTAAGAGGTCACTGTCGCTATGTGCAAGTTCGCGTTTGAGAAAAGCCATCTGACCGACAGAGCCGCGCAATTAGTCTCTGAAAAGCTCCTGAATCATCGGCATCGCCACGTCACTGTTCAGCAGCAGAACTGAAGCGCCACCAGGTGTCCGAAAGCTGGTGACGTAATCCTGGTCCAGCACACGATTTTGCGTATTATCAGACGGAATATCACTGACCGTTTTGGCCAGACGAACAAGTTGCTCCAGACTTAGGTCGGTGCGTATTCCACTCTCAACCTCGCGATATAAGGACGGTGCCCGGAGAATCATCTCCCCGATGCCCATATTGAGGGCCTTGCTACGCGCCGCAAAGAGCACCTGTTGCTGGCGATAGGCGCGGTTGAAATCGCTGTCGGCATGACGCGTGCGCGCATATTTCAAGGCAGTTTGCCCGTCAAAATGCTGCAAACCCGCCGGGATAAACAGTGGATCATAGCCATAATCCATATCGGGATAGAGCGAGTCATTGATGTCATACGGCACTTGAACATCAACGCCTTCCAGCAGATCGATAATCCGGACAAATGCGCCAAAATCCACCATGATGAAATGCTGCACAGGAATACCCAGGTTCGAGGAGACGGTCTGCATGGCCAGCGCGGCCCCGTCCAGATAGTCGCCCTCTCGCGATCCATAGACCACGGCCGTGTTGATCCGATCCTGACCATAACCGGGAATCTGAACGTAGAGGTCTCGCGGGATGGACAGGATCGACATCGACTCGCTCTTCGGATCGACCGAGATCACCATCATCGAGTCAGTCCGGGATACAAAGGCTTCACCCGGGCGGCGGTCAATGCCCACCAACAATATATTGACCCGGTCATTGCCTTCCCATGCCCCCACAGTGGGTTGGATAGTAGGCGTGGCTGTCGCGCCCTCAACAATGGTCACAGGAGCCAATCCGCCGTCAACAGACGTTAGCCCCCCGTCGATTCCTTCAGCCGTCGTTTCATCACTATCAGGCCCGGTCATCAAATGCTGAACTGTGAGATAAGCAAATGCCAATACGGCGATGGCAGAAAAAACAAACGCGACAGATAACAGCGCGCTTAACCAGCTTGGTAATAATGGCTGTCGATTCAACTTTACACTCTAACCTGCTTATAATTGGGCGCCTCAATGAAAGGGCACGTTTAACATTATACATACATAACGCTCGCGTAGTCTTGCTGGTTCCCGTCGCATAACCTCTGATTCTTCTACTTCTCATAACCCATTTATTATGATATTATTGATAATAATACCCATCCGAGATTGACGATAGCGTCAACGCTCGATACAGTTGGTCTCTGCGGAGTCACTCTTCGGCTTCGCCCAATCGGCATCGAATTAGAAATCACCATCATGGCGCTAGACCGTTACGGACGAAACATCAACTACCTCAGAATATCATTGACCGATCGGTGCAATTTGCGCTGCGTCTACTGCATGCCGGAAGACATGACCTTCCGGCCTCGCAGTGAATTGATGCAGGATGACGAAGTGATTCGCCTTGTGCGGCTCTTCGCCGAACTCGGCTTCCACAAGTTCCGCCTTACCGGCGGGGAACCGACCGTCCGTGCGAATATCGTCGAGATCGTCCGCCAGATTGCCGCAACGCCCGGCGTGGAAAAGGTTGCCATGACGACCAACGGCCTATTGCTCGACCGCCTGGCGCAGCCGTTAGCCGATGCCGGACTCAAACGGGTGAATATCAGCATTGATACACTCGATCCGGCCAAGTTCAAAAAGCTCACCCGTTGGGGGAATGTCGAGGACGTGTGGCGGGGGATCCGCGCGGCCGAAGCCACCGACCTGGAGATCAAGCTCAACTCGGTGGTGGTGCGGAATTACAATGATCACGAGGACGTGGTCGACCTGGCCCGCTTGACCCTCTATCAACCGTGGCAGGTTCGATTCATTGAGATGATGCCTTTCGGGGAGATCAGCGATTTTCAATTGGCCGGCGTCGTTCCACAAGACGAGATCATCGAGACAATAGAATCCGATCTTGGGCCACTGACGCCAGTCAGTCCGGGCGAGTTGGACGGCGAAGCCAGCCTGTATTATCTTGAGAACGCAAAGGGGCGTGTCGGTTTCATCAGCTCCGTGAGCCATCCGTTTTGCGCCAGCTGCAACCGCACGCGATTGACGGCCGACGGCCGCCTGCGCCTCTGCCTGCTGCGCGAGAAGGAAGTCGATCTGCTCACCCCCATGCGTGACGGCGCTACCGATGCAGAGATGCTGGCCATCGTCAAGAAAGGCATCTGGTGGAAGCCCTGGGGTCACCAACTGGCGGAGGACGTGATCCCGCTCAACCGAGTGATGTCGGAGATCGGCGGCTAGATTCTACTTTCATCGGCCGTTCGTCACGCTGTTTGGCCCCATCGGCGGGGCGAAGCGCCCCAACGGGGCTTGCGTCAGGCCCCAACTCTCCTGTATCAAATAGAGTGGGCGACCCTTGACCTCGTCGTAGATTCGGCCGAGGTACTCGCCGATAATGCCCAGACTGATCAGTTGGACGCTCCCCAGAAACAAGACGACAACCAGTGTAGTTGCCTGCCCCAATAGCGGCTCATGGGGGCCAAACAAACGCACGGAGATCACGCCGAGGATGCCCAGCACGCTAATACCCGCAATGATGAATCCCAGAATAGTCGCCAATTGCAAGGGAAAGTAGGAGAAGCTGGTGATCGCATCGAGAGCGAACGGCAGCATTTTCTTCACGCTGGTGAA
>JRYI01005099.1_pt1 | contig 9968 bp, 10 predicted proteins | sample 235361 | NCBI WGS metagenome assembly JRYI01 (sample SAMN03074212, study PRJNA261471) | activated sludge metagenome | biome: Common Effluent Treatment Plant; feature: Wastewater; material: Activated sludge; isolation source: activated biomass in a lab-scale reactor treating industrial wastewater at...
GGCCAGGCGATGAAAAACGGCGGCTATCTTACGGCAGGCTTTGTCACCAACTACTATCTCGACAGCAAGTTCGGTTTCGCGCAGGGGTTTGATCATTATCAGCGCCTGACCGAAACCGAGTTGGCCGAGGATCTGAACGGGCTGATCTTTGACTGGCTGGATACCAATCCGCCGGCATCCGACAGCCGGCCGCTATTCCTGTTCACCTATTACTATGATCCACACTCCTGGTATGACCCGCCACCGCCCTATGACACATTATACAAACCGGGCTGCCCCAGCGCGCTGACACCGGAGAGCTATGGCCACGGCGAGCGAGTCGTCGCCGGAGAGGACGTCCTCACCGCCTGTGATGTCGAGCATCTGCTGGCGCTCTATGACGGCGAAACCACCTACTGGGATTATCATCTCGGCCTGTTCCTGGATCGACTGGAGGCCGAGGGTTTGCTCGATAACGCCCTGATCGTCCTCACCTCCGACCACGGGCAGATGTTCGGCGAGCATGGCAAATGGGTCCATCGCAACTCACTCTATGAGGAAGTGCTACGGGTTCCCCTGTTCATTTACTATCCGGGCACGGCTCCGGCCGGGATGGTGGTCGACACGCCCGTTTTCACGGCCGACATCATGCCGACGATACTCGATCTGGCCGGGCTACCGATCCCGCCAAAAATGGACGGCAAGAGCCTGCGGCCATTCCTGCAAGGTCAACCTGGCACCCTGCTCACCCGGCCGATCTTCGCCGAGATGGAGGCCGAGCCGTCGCCCTCTTCTCCCGGCCACTGGATCGCCCCGCCCTACAGCGTGCGTTCCATCAAAGTGGACGGCTGGAAATATGTCAAGGAGATCAACAACCCCGCCGGCGACGCGCTCTACCAGGTCCAGGCCGACTCCATCTATGAGGGGGTCAATATGAGGGGCGATTATCCCCAGAAAGCACAGGAACTGCACGGCACTTTGTTCGACTGGTTCCGGCTGCCGACGGATTTCCTGTTCTTCCCGTCGGTGCGCTATCGCTGATCAGCCGGTTCGGCGAACCATTCCAGCGAGCGAAAATCGACCTCGGTCCGGCCGCCGAATCCCGCCGACCACAGACCAACCCGCTCCGGCGACCAGGCCTTTTCACCACGCCACAGCGTCTCGCGGTTGACAGAGGCTGTGATCACAGTCCGACCGCCATCCCCATCGACATCCAGCCATATCTCATTTGCAGCCTCGCCCATGCGCACGTGGGGCCAGGTTGACCAGGGGATGAGATCGACGGTTTGACCGCCGGCCTTCTCCTCCCGCACGGCCACATAGCCGAGCGGTGAGACAGCCACAACCAGCCGCCCACCCTTTCCGGCAAGCGCCAACCCATAGCCGCTATCCAGATCGCCCGCCACTTGAGTGGCAGCGAGACGCACGGAGAATCGCTCCGGCGGCGAATCTGCCGGCCAGGGAGGTTCCAGTTCCACGATTTGCTCTCCCACCCTGTCCTGCTCCAATGTGCCGGGGTAATCGGTATGCAGGAACGCCCCCTTGGGTTTGGGATCAAACGCCCCCGAAGCAATGAGGACGATGAGGGCGACGGCCGTCACGAGCAGCGCGATAGCTGCCGGACGCAGCAAGCGCCGGATACGCTCCGGTCGGTTGGATGGGGGGCTTTCGGACATATCGGGCGGCCGCCGGGTACATGCTCCGGCTGTCTTACCAGCCAGTGGTGTTCGTTCAGGATGCACCGGTCACATTTATAATCTCGATAACCTCTATCGGCAATCGAGACGGCCAAACCGGCGCGTGGCAGAATTCCGGGACCTGCCAGGGGAGGTGAGCGATCTTGCCTCAAAGCCCATTTATAGGTAGGATATGAGAGGCAAGTTGACCGGGTGATCGCGGTTTCGGTTCGCCGAAGCTGAGGAAAGTCCGCACTCCACAGAGCAAGGTGCCGGCTAACGGCCGGGCGGGGTAACTCGACGGCAAGTGCAACAGAGAGGTAAATTGCCGGGAGGGGCAACCCTTCCGGCGAGGGTGAAACGGTGGTGCAAGAGACCACCGGCGGTGGCAGCGATGTCGCCGGCCAGGCAAACCCCACCAGGAGCAAGGCCAAGCAGGGCGAAAGGCGGCCGTTCGGCTGCCTACGGAGTTGCTCGCTCCGTCTGACGTCCGGGTAGGCTGCACGAGGCTTTCAGCAATGAAAGTCCCAGATAGATGATCGCCAGCGCCACGCGGTCCCGTGTGGTGTCCACAGAATGCGGCTTACAGGTCGACTTGCCCATCACGAGAACATGTGCAGTTCATGCCCTGTTCTCACTAATTATCGCGTGGAGAATCGATGATGGTTCGTGTGTTGTTTATATGCCTTGGGAATATTTGCCGGTCGCCCATGGCCGAGGCCGTCTTTCAAAAGCTGGTCGATGATGCCGGGCTGACAGGAAAAATCTCGGTCGATTCAGCCGGTACCAGCGCCTACCACATCGGTGAACCGGCCCATCCGGGGACGCGCCGGGTGCTGACCCATCATGATATCCCCTACGACGGCCGCGCCCGACAAGTCAACATTGAAGACACACAGAATGGCAAATCCTACCTGATCGCTATGGATAGCGACAACGTGGCTGAGCTAAACCGGCGATTCGGAGAGCTACCTTCCCTTCATCGATTGCTCGATTTTGCCGACCATACATCCGTTCACGACGTACCCGATCCCTACTACAGCGATAACTTCGATTACGTTTATCGCCTCGTAGAGGATGGTTGCCAGGGCTTGCTCCAGACCATACGAACCAACGAGGCTATCTAGGCTCCACTCTTTCTTGCCACTTTGGGCGACAACAACATAAGAAAGCATTCAATTTCACGAATAGCATCGACCCGAAGGGTGGATGATCCATGAGGAGTATCGACAACTATGCAGACCGCTAGCGAACATGATGTCATTGTGGTGGGAGCAGGGCCGGGAGGGGCCACCACGGCAACGGCACTCGCCCAACGGGGACATGATGTATTGTTGCTCGACCGGCAGGAGTTCCCGCGCGATAAAATTTGCGGCGACGCGATCTCTCAGGGCTGCATCCGGATCATGAATGATCTGGGGATGGCCGACAAGGTGCGCGATGCCGTGGCCCGCGGCGAGTTCCATCAGCTGGATGGTTTGCGACTGATCGGCCCCAGTGGCCAACTGGTCGAGTCTGACTTCAAGAGTGGCCCGAACGGAGAGGAATCCTATGTCGCGCCACGGATCTATTATGACGCGGTGATCCAACAGCATGCCATAGACAGTGGCGCGCAATTTCTGCAGGCCGAAATGAAGGAGCCTGTCATCGAGAACGGCGCCGTCGTCGGCGTGACGGCGCGGGTTGATGGCGAAGTCAAAGCCTTTCGATCCCGCGTGGTCGTGGGCGCCGACGGCGTGACTTCGACGATTATGCGCACCCTCCGCCCCGAAGCCAAACAGCACGAGGACAAGCACCGCGCGGTTGCCCTCCGCGCCTACATCAAGGGATTGGATCTCTACCCAAACAAGGTCGAGTTCTTTCTCTATAATGACATTCTGCCGGGCTATGCCTGGATATTCCCGATTAGTGACAACGAGGCCAACATCGGATTGGGCATGCGCCTCGACCGGTTTCGCAACCTGAAGAAAAACCTGAAGAAGATGCTCCAGCAATTTCTGGAGATGCCGGCCATCCGGGAGCGGNNGACACCTCCCGCGAAGGATTGAAAATTTACGAGCAGCGTTGCCACAAGGAGATGTGGTCGGAAATGCGCAAGGCTTATTTCTACCAGCTTATCCTGCTCAATTACCCCGGCGTGGTTGACAACCTGATTAAATATCTGGGGCGGCACGGCGGCGTGGCCCAGACTTTTATCAGCAAGTTATAGGTTAGGCAGAATTATCGGGCGATCTAATTCGCTTCCGGCGGTGAGAGATGAGCCGACAGGAGCGTGGCTAAATCAAAGATAGAGACACTTTTGCTGTAGAACAGATCGGCCCCGGCATCGAGACAGGCCTGGCGGGTTTCCGGCCGTGAGTTGGCCGTGTAGATCACGATCAGCGGCGGGGGTGACGGGCATAAGTCGCGGATCCGGCGACAGACCTCCACCCCGTCCATGCCGGGCATCATCACATCCAGCAGAACCACGTCGGGCCGATCGGCCGCGATGCTGTCAATAGCCTCCTGCCCCTCTCTCGCCGTGCGCGTTTGCCAACCGCTTCGCTCGAAGACGATCTGATACAGATTGGCCAGAGATTGATTATCATCAACGATCAACAAGGACGCGTTCATCATGCCGGTATCGGGCTAATCGCAACCCGTAATCGATTGTACGCCACTCACCAGATAATAAAAAGCCCGCCGAATGGCGGGCCTAACAATACAACTCCTTGACCGGAATGGATTCCACTACTTGGCCAGCCGAACGAAAGCTATAGATGGCGAGCAACGACGTTTTGCGCCTGCGGACCTTTGCCCTGGTCGATTAACTCATATTCGACCTGGTCACCCTCAAATAAATTCCGATACCCATCACCCCGGATCGCAGAATAATGCACAAAGACTTCCTTCTCGCCCTGATCCGGATTGATGAAGCCATAACCCTTCACCCGGCTAAACCACTTGACAATACCCGTCTCCCGAAACATTTCCATTACCTCCGAAGCGCGCTTACAGTAATTCAGTTGGGGTCGATAGACTCTAGAGGTGGCGCTCCAGATAAAGCACCATTCCGGAGGGACGGAAATGGTGCTTTATCTACAGCAACTTCCAATACGTGGTGTAACGAAGATCCAATACAAGTGAAGTTAGGGCCAGATTATCATATCTGACCGAGAAGGGTCAACGGGCGTGAACCAGAATTCACGCCTTCTTCACGCCCTATACACGGGATTTTCGAGTGGCCTGAATGAGCAGATCGCGCGCGCCCGTATCGACAAAGCCGAGGCTTTCCGCCAGATGGATCGACGGGCCATTTTCTTCAGCCACGACATAAAGCGGGGTTCGGCCGCTCTCGACGACATGGTTGCACAGGGCCGAGACGACGCTGCGTCCCCAGCCCTTTCGTCGATATTGCGACAGTGTGTTGACTGCTATTTCAGCGAAATAAGGCGATTGCCAGTTTAGCGAGGCGCCGGCCACGACCTCGTCCTCTCCCCTTTGCGATGAGCGGATGGTGTATCGCGGCAACCTCGACGGATCTTCGGAGCGCGTCACCAGGACATTGATGACAGGCTCGAATTGCTCCAAATCAAGCACGTATAGCCGAAGCTTTTCTTCCGAATGGATCTCGAACAATGCGTCAACGATCGGGCGGTAGCGAATCGGAACATCCAGGATAACCGGCCAATCGGGGGTGATGGCCAATTGCAGCAAGTCGGCCGCGGCCTGGGTGGTGTCGCTGTCGTTACCGGACGGTGCGTGATCGATCGGCAGCCGCATGGTGACCAGCGGTCGAAAAAGATCGATGCCCGTTCGCGACAGGGCGACGTAGCCGTCCGCGCGGCCGCCGACATGATTTTCCACCCCTTCCGGCCAGAGGATCAGCGTCGTCTTGGCATCAGAATGATGGAACGCATAATAGGCTTCCATGGCATCTACCGGATCGCGCTCACGCAACAAATTCCGGATGGCCTGCCGCCTTGCCCTCAAGGTGCTCACTCGATCCCTTGCAGCGTCTCCAAAGCGCACAACGCGGCGATATCGACCGCTTGATGGACGACCTCTCTCCCGGGCGCATAGGTGTCCATGCTCTCGCTCGTTTCCAGCACATTGCCGTCAACCACCAGCACGGCCGCCGTTGCCACACGGCGCATACTGCCGACCAGAAACAGAGCAGCACATTCCATCTCCACCGCCTGCACATTCGCCCGGCTCATCTCCCGATAATCGGGAACGGCCGGCGCGGCCACGCCGCCATAAAAGGCGTCTCGCGTGAGAACAAAACCCCGTCTGCGGCCGAGGCCCCTTTCCGAGGCTATCTCTTCCACAACACCCCACAAGCGGCGGGTCAAATCAAGGTCGGCCACGGCCGGGTAGCCATAGGGCACGACCTCGCGGCCGTAGCCGGTGTTTTGCACCGCGGCCGTGGCGACGATCAGTTGGCCGGGCTGGATATTCGGTTGCAAGCCGCCGCAAGTGCCGACACGAATAATGCGCTCGGCTCCAGCGGCGATCAGCTCCTCGAAGGCTATAGCCGCCCCCGGTGCGCCAATACCGTGGGAGCAGACTGTGACGAGCTTTCCACCGTAGCGGCCGCGATAGACCCAATATTCGCGCTTGCGGCTGAGGATCGCGCTATCTTCCAGGCGTTCGGCGATTCGTTCGGCCCGCGCGGGATCGCCACAGACGATGACGGACGGGCTTACTTCACCGGCGGGCAGGCCGGTAATAGGCAGGGTGTCTGAGGTCACAGGTTCCAATCACAACGGGTGACGGCCATGCGTCGCCCGATAACATACACATCAACAAATCTCGACAATTACTTTACCCGGGTTCGCCCTCGTCGCCCAACACCTTATCAATGGCGGACATCACGTCATCGGTAAGTTGCGGCAAGAGGTCAAGCGCCTTGAGATTATCGTGAAGCTGCTCGACCCGCGACGCGCCAAGGATGACAGTGCTGACCTGCGGGTTCTTGAGGCACCAGGCCAACGCCAGGCGGGTAATGCTGGTGCCCAAATCCGTGGCGATTCCGGTCAGCCGACGAACCTTGGCGATACGCTGCTGTCCTTCCTCGCCTTCGACGAACTCGCGGAGCCAGCTGTAATCAGGCAGGGTGGCGCGGGAATCGGCCGGGATGCCTTCGTTGTACTTGCCGGTCAGAAGGCCGGAAGCCAGCGGCGACCAGATGGTCGTCCCCAACCCGTAATTATCGATGAGATGGGCCAGTTCCTTCTCCACGCGAGCGCGACGGAACATGTTATATTCCGGCTGCTCCATCGTGGGGGGTATGAGGCCATACTGCCGCGCCACGCCATAAGCCTCCGTCAGCCGATCGGCCGTCCACTCCGACGTTCCCCAATAGAGTATCTTGCCCTGCTGAATCAGATCAGTCATCGTGCGAACGAGTTCCTCCATCGGCACGTTGGGATCATGGCGATGGCAGAAATAGAGGTCAAGATAATCAACCTGCAACCGGCGCAAGGCATCGTGGCAGGCCTCGAACACGTGTTTGCGGTGCAAGCCGCGCTGGGTCGGCTTGGGGTCCGACATTGATCCCCAAAACACCTTACTGGAAAGGATGTACGAGTCGCGTCGCCAGCCGGCTCGCTTCAAGGCCTCGCCCATAATCTCCTCCGACTTGCCCAAGGCATAAACCTCGGCATTATCGAAGAAGTTGATCCCGGCGTCGTAGGCGGCCGTCATGGTCTCCAGAGCCGCGTCGACGGCCATTTGATTGCTGAAGGTGACCCACGAACCATAGGAAAGGGCGCTGACCGGCAGGCCCGATTGACCCAATCGGCGGTATTCCATACTCATTGATTGCCATTCTCCTGGTGAAGTCGTTGCTCGGGCTGGTAGGGGAATATGTGGGAGCGCACACCTTCCCGAATCAGCTCCTGTTCGTTCCGCCAATACTCGACCGTATAGAGGTCAGCGTGGCGGTGTTCAAATTCGTCGCGCAAATGTCCCGAAACCCCCAAAAAGTTGGGGAACTCTTCAGGAAATATATCATTGGCGTTGATATGAAACCAAGGCTCGGAAGCCAGTTCATCCTCATAGCGGCTTGAGGGCGGCACCCGACGGAAGTTGCATTCTTCCAACAGACTAATCTCATCGTAGTCGTAGAAGACAACACGGCCGTGGCGGGTGACTCCGAAATTCTTCAACAGCATGTCGCCGGGGAATATATTGCTCGACGCCATATCCTTGATCGCCTGCCCGTAATCACATATAGCCGCGCAAGCCGCCGGCTCATGGGCATCGCGAACAAAGATATCGAGCGGAACCACGCGCCGCTGGACATAGGAATGGGAAATAATGACCGACGTCTCGGTGATCGTCACCGTCTGGGTGCAATCGGTCGCCAGAGCCTCCAGCACCTCCTCCGAAAACAGCTCGCGGCCGAACTCCAGATATTCAAAAGCCTGGGCATCGACCAGGCGACCGGCGCGATCCCGGCGATAAACCAGGTCATACTTGCCCATCACTTCCTTGCGCGTCGAATCCTTGGGGTAGTTGAAGAAGTCCTTGATGAGCTTGAAGACCATATCATAGCCCGGCATGGTGAACACCAGCATCACCATACCGCGCTGCCCGCGAGCGATCTCAAATTTCTCGGTGGTGTGGGCCAGATGATCCAGCAGGTCGCGATAAAGATCCGTCTTGCCGTGCTTGTGATAGCCCAGCGAGATATAGAGTTCACCCGTGCGCTTGCGCGGCAACATGCTTTTCAGGAAGTGAACCAGATCGTACGGCCGCTCAACCTCAACATGGAAATAGGAGTGGGCAAAGCTGAAGAGGATACTGATGCTGTTCTGGTCCAGCAAGACCGAATCAACGACGATGCCCCCCGGCGCGTGAATGAGGGCCATGGCGAACGGGATACGATGGGACCCGCTATAGATCCGACCGATCAGGTAAGCGCCCATCCCCCGGAAAAACGGCGAGCGAATCATCTCGATCCGATCGACTGTTTGCAACGCGCCAATGTTCTCCAGTTCGCCCCTGATGCGTTCAGCCGCCAGCTTCACATCCAGATCCGCATCCCGATAAGGGGTATCGAAACTGAAGTCGTTGAGGATAGCCTTGAGCATGCCGTCAATCGAACCGGCGCGATCATAGAGACGGTAGACGGGAGACCGTGGCCGGGTGGGAGGCGTCTCGTAATCGGTGGCGACGAACTCGATCTGATGATCGACACCGACGGTAGTAAAGATTCGTCGGGTCGTCGAATTGAAGAACGTCTCCGCCAGCTCCCAATCGTCTCGCTCAGCGATCAGGCTGGAGTAGACGGCCTTCATGCTGGCCCAGATCAGCTTGTTCTCCACCCTGTCGGCGAGCAGATCGCGGATAGCGCTTTCCACCAGATCGACGATGCGCCGATAGAGGCCCAGACGTTCGGCCGTGTCGGCCTGCAAACCGGCCCAATCCTGCGTGTCAAACCGCTCTTTGGCTCGTCCGGTGATCGCCTGGAACTGGGTATGAAAGGTGACGTAAGCCGTCTGGATGGTCTTCGCGCCAATATTCGCCAGACGGCTATCCGTCAGGCGTTGGCTCATTCGGTTGGCGGAAGCTCCCGGCCGCCGGTGGGTCTCTTGCGGCCGAGACCGATGATAAGCAGCAAAGCCAGGAGGATCGCTCCGGCGACAATCAGGATGCGATAATCGGGATCATTGCTGACAGCGGCTGGACCGGCGCCCGCCGTGCGCAACGTGTCCGGGGCCGGCTCACTCGCCGGAGGTGGCGGCACCGGCAGATCGTCCACCGGCGTATCCTGCCATCTGGCGCCTTCCTCCACGAGCATCACCGGGATACCATCCCGAACCGGGTACTTATAACCGGTATCGCTGGACACCAGCCAGTAGCCGCCATGCGCCAATTGCAGGTGACCGGGATCCGTACCGTGAACCGCGCCTTCCTGGATAGCTTGCGGGTCGCGCAGGATTTCGAGCAGATCGGGGCTGACGGGCGACGGGTTTACATGTTTATCCTTGGCCATTAGAATCACTCCCTATGCGTCCAACCGGGCCAGGAGATCGCCCGGAATATTTGTTAGTCGTTATACCAATGATACGCCTTTCAGGTTCAGCCTGTCAATCAGGCCTCTTTCATCAGCGCGTGGGGTCTTTCCGGTCGAAGTGACCGGTTCGCCCCTATTCATCAAGGAAATAAGCGCCGGCCGGGTTGTCCTCGGTGCCATAGGCCGCCAGCGCGCTTCGCAGGTTCTCGTAGACAATGATCGGGCTGCTGCCGCCTATCCAGATGGAAACGTAATTCCGATCGGGATATTCCGCGCCCAAGGCCAGCACGTTGGATTCGTCCTCCGCA
>JRYI01001709.1_pt1 | contig 9965 bp, 7 predicted proteins | sample 235361 | NCBI WGS metagenome assembly JRYI01 (sample SAMN03074212, study PRJNA261471) | activated sludge metagenome | biome: Common Effluent Treatment Plant; feature: Wastewater; material: Activated sludge; isolation source: activated biomass in a lab-scale reactor treating industrial wastewater at...
CTGGGTCACCGACATCGAGGGCGTGGTCTACGAGGGCCGCACCGTGCTGATGGACCCGATCAAGGCGCGCTACGCGAAGAAGACCGAGGCGCGCAAGCTCGCCGAGATCATCGAGGGCGCCGACGTCTTCCTGGGGCTGTCGGCCGGCGGCGTGCTCAAGGGCGAGATGGTGGCGAAGATGGCGGCGAGGCCGCTGATCCTCGCGCTCGCGAACCCGGTGCCCGAGATCCTGCCCGACGAGGTCAACAAGGTGCGCGACGACGCGATCATCGCTACCGGCCGCTCGGACTATCCGAACCAGGTCAACAACGTGCTGTGCTTCCCGTTCATCTTCCGCGGCGCGCTCNNGTCGAGCAGAGCGACATCGTCGCCGCCGCCTACGGCGAGAAGGTCGGCGGCTTCGGCCCCGAGTACATCATCCCGCGCCCCTTCGACCCGCGCCTGATCGTCAAGATCGCGCCGGCGGTGGCGGAGGCGGCGATCGCCTCCGGCGTGGCGACGCGGACGATCAGCGACTGGGACGCCTATCGCGGCCACCTGAACAACTTCGTCTGGCACTCCGGCCTGGTGATGAAGCCGGTGTTCGCCGCCGCGCGCGGCAATCCGAAGCGGATCATCTTCTCCGAGGGCGAATCCGAGAAGGTGCTGCGCGCGGTGCAGACCGTGGTGGACGAGGGCCTGGCGCGGCCAATCCTGATCGGCCGCCCCGAGGTGGTGAAGAACAACATCGAGCGCTTCGGCCTGCGCATCGCCGCCGACCGCGATTACGAGCTGGTCAACCCCGACTCCGACCCGCGCTTCAACCAGCTGTGGCAGTACTACCACGGCCTGATGGAGCGTCGCGGGGTGTCGGTGGAGTACGCCAAGAAGGAGGTGCGCCGCCGTACCACCCTGATCGGCGCGCTGCTGCTCAAGCTGGGCTATGGCGACGGCCTGATCTGCGGCACCTACGGCATGCACCGGCTGCACCTCGAGTTCATCGAGACCGTGCTCGGCCGCCGCGAGGGGGTCAACAGCTTCTACACGGTGAACCTGGTCAACCTGCCCGAGCGCACCCTGTTCCTCGCCGACACCTACGTCAATTACGACCCCACCGCCGAGCAGGTGGTGGAGATGACGGTGCTGGCGGCCGACGAGATGAAGCGCTTCGGCATCGAGCCGCGCATCGCCCTGCTGTCGCATTCGTCCTTCGGCTCGGCCGACTCGCCCACCGCGCAGAAGATGCGCGCCGCGCTGCGCATGCTGCACGAGCGTCATCCCGAGCTGCAGGTGGAGGGCGAGATGCACGGCGACTCCGCGCTCGACGCCAGCCACCGGCTGCAGATCTTCCCCAATGCGAAGATGCGCGAGGACGCCAACCTGCTGATCTTCCCGACCCTCGACGCCGCCAACATCGCCTTCAACCTGCTCAAGAACGCGGCCGGCGAAGGCATGACGGTGGGGCCGATGCTGCTCGGCGCCGCGCGCCCGGTGCACGTGCTGACGCCCTCGGCGACGGTGCGCCGCATCATCAACATGACCGCGCTCACCGTGGTCGAGGCGGGGCAGGGCGAATAGCGGCCGCGACGCGCCGCGTCGCCTCGCGATTTCCACCTCCGGCCGTGCGGCGCGTCACGGCCGGAGGTGGAAATCACTTCAAAAGAACTTGCTATCTGTCTATTTTGGCTAAAAATTAGGTGCACGGCAGTTACGTCTGCTAACGTTCTGTCCGCACCCTCCGGTGCAGTCGCCCATCCCGTTTCGCACACTTCGCCGCGCCGTCATGAAGCCACGTCTCCTCCTCGTCGCCCTGCTCGGGCTGTCCCTGATCCAGCCGGCCCTGCTGCCCGAGGCCTCGGCGGCCAGCAAGAACACGAAGACGAAGGCGACGAAGAGCGCCCAGGCCAAGCCGGCGGCGAAGAAGGCCGCGCCCGCCGCCAAGAAGGCCTCGACACGGGCAACGGCGAAGAAGGCCGCGGCCAAACCGGTGGCGAAGGCGAACACCGCCTCGGCCCGCAAGGCACGGCAGGCGGTGGCGAGCAAGGGCCGCGCGGTGGATCGCGCCGCGGCGGCGAAGGCCAGCCGCGCGAAGCGGGTGGCCGCCGCGCAAGCGGCGCCGGTGCGGGTCAGCCTGCGCAAGTCGGCGGCGGTCGCGTCGGTCGCCGCGCTCTCGGCCGCGCCGGTCGGCGCCGCCGAGGCCGACGAAATCCAGATGCTGCTCGACGCCCAGGGTCGGCCCCAGCTCGGCTCGAGCGCCTTCCTGGTCGTCAACCAACGCAGCGGCGAGATCCTGCTCGAGCGCAACTCCACCTCGGTGCTGCCGATCGCCTCGATCACCAAGCTGATGACCGCGATGGTGGTGCTCGACGCGAAGCAGCGCCTGTCCGAGGAACTGGTCGTCTCCGCCGAGGACGTCGACACCCTGAAGGGCACCGGCTCGCGGCTGGCGATCGGCACCCGCCTGACGCGCGAGGAGATGCTGCGGCTGGCGCTGATGTCCTCGGAGAACCGCGCCGCCTCCGCGCTCGGCCGCTACTACCCGGGCGGGCGGGCGGCCTTCATCAACGCGATGAACGCCAAGGCCAGGCTGCTCGGCATGTGGAACACCCGCTTCCAGGACAGCACCGGCCTCAACCCGGCGAACGTGTCGAGTCCGCGCGATCTCGCCAAGCTGGTGTCGGCCTCCGCCGGCTATCCGCTGATCCGCCAGTTCTCCACCACCCACGAGCACTACGTGCCGGTGGCCGGGCACATGCAGCGCTTCGGCAACACCAACGGCCTGGTCAAGAGCCCGGAGTGGCAGATCGGGGTGTCGAAGACCGGCTACATCCGCGAGGCCGGCCGCTGCCTGGTGATGCAGGCCTGGATGCACGGCCAGCCGGTGCTGATCGTGCTGATGGATTCCGCCGGCCGCTACACTCGCACCGCCGACGCCCAGCGCGTGCGCCAGTGGATCGAGGCCGCGCCGGGCCAGCGCCTGGCGAAGGCGCCGGCGGGCTGGGAAGGCTGAGCCCGCATCCGCGTCAGCGCGGGCTGTGGCCGAGCGCGCGCGAGATCTCGTCGGCGGTGTCGCGCACCAGGGTCGCGCGGTCGGCGTCGAAGCGCTCGGCCGGCGCCGACAGCGACAGGCCGGCGACCAGGGCGCCGGTGTGGTCGCGAATGCCCGCGGCGATGCAGCGCACCCCGCTTTCCACCTCCTCCATGTCGAAGGCCACGCCGTGCCGGCGCACGCGCTCGAGTTCCTTCTCGAGCGCGGGGAGGGTGGTGATCGAGGCCGGCGTCGAGCGCGGCAGGCCGGTGCGCCGGGCGTAGTCGCGCACGCGGTCGCCGCCGTCCTCGGCGAGGAACAGCTTGCCGGTGGCGGTGGTGTGCAGCGGCGCGCGGGCGCCGACGATGTGCACCACCCGCACCGAGGAGCGGCCGCTCGAGGTGCGCTCCACATAGACGATCTCGTCGCCGTCGCGGATGCCGAGGTTGACGCTCTCGTCGGTGGCTGCATGCAGCTTGAGCATCGCCGCCATCGCGGTCTCGCGCAGCGACAGGCGCGACTTCACCAGGCTGCCGAGCTCGAGCAGGCGGATGCCGAGGCGATAGGCGCCGGCGTCGGTGCGCTCGACGACGCCGGTGTGGGTCATCGCGCCGAGGATGCGATGCGCGGTCGAGGGGTGCAGGCCGGTTTCCTGTGCGAGCTGCTTGAGCGGCTGCGGGTCGGCGTGACGGGCGAGCACGTCGAGCAGCTTCATCATGCGCTCGATCACCTGGATCGGCGTCTTGCCATCGGCGCTGGGGGATTCGGTCTTGCGGGGGGCGGGCACGGCGGATCTCGGAACGGGGCGCGCCCGGCTGGGCGAGGGCGCGCGGAATCAGGGATGATGCGGGGCAGGGGGCTCGGCGCGGGCGGGCCGGCGCGCGATCCGCTGCGATGGTAAACGGAGCGTTCGATTTCGCCTAGTGAAACAAGGCCGGTGGTCGTCCAAATGTTTCAAATATATACTTTCGCTGAAATGCACGCCGCCGCGCAGGCGGGGCGTCACACCGCGGCTGCGGCCTTCGCGCGCGCCACCCGAACCCTCGAGTCAAGCCGGATGCCGTCATGAGCCTCGTCCTGATCGTGCTGCTGCCCTTCATCGGCGCGCTGTTTCCCGCGCTGATGGTGCGCGCCGGTCGCAACGCCTGTGCGGTCGCCACCTTCACCTTCAGCCTGCTCGCCTTCCTGCTGCTGCTGTCGCATGCGCCCGCGGTGTTCCGCGGCGAAGTGATCACCGCGCGCTGGGACTGGCTGCCCGCGCTCGGCCTGCAGGCGAGCTTCTTCCTCGACGGCCTCGGGTTGTTCTTCGCCGGGCTGATCCTCGGCATCGGCCTGCTGATCATCGTCTATGCGCGCTTCTACCTGTCGAAGGACGACCCGATGGGTGCCTTCTACAGCTACCTGCTGCTCTTCCAGGGCGCGATGGTGGGCGTGGTGCTGTCGGACAACGTCCTGCTGCTGCTGGTGTTCTGGGAGCTCACCAGCCTGTCGTCCTTCCTGCTCATCGGCTACTGGAAGCACCTGCCCGCAGGCCGCCAGGGCGCGCGCATGGCGCTCACCGTCACCGGCGCCGGCGGGCTGGCGATGATCGCCGGCATGCTGATCCTCGGCGACCTCGCCGGGTCGTACGAGCTCACCGAGATCCTGCGCAACAGGGAGGCGATCCAGGCCTCGCCGCTCTACCTGCCGGCGCTGGTGCTGATCCTCGCCGGCTGCTTCACCAAGAGCGCGCAGTTCCCCTTCCACTTCTGGCTGCCGCACGCGATGGCCGCGCCGACGCCGGTGTCGGCCTACCTGCACTCGGCCACCATGGTGAAGGCCGGCCTGTTCCTGATGGCGCGCATGTGGCCGGTGCTCGCCGGCACGCCGGAATGGTTCTACATCGTCGCCACCACCGGCCTGGTGACGATGCTCGCCGCCGCCGTGATCGCGCTGTTCAAGGACGACCTGAAGGGCCTGCTCGCCTACTCGACGGTGAGCCACCTCGGCCTGGTGACGATGCTGTTCGGCTTCGGCACGCCGCTGGCGGCGATGGCGGGCGTGTTCCACATCCTCAACCACGCCAGCTTCAAGGCGGCGCTGTTCATGAACGCCGGCATCGTCGACCACGAGGCCGGCACCCGCGACATCCGCCGCCTCGGCGGGCTGCTGCAGCTGATGCCGATCACCGCGACGATCGCGATGGTGGCGGGCGCGGCGATGGCCGGCGTGCCGCCGCTCAACGGCTTCATCTCCAAGGAGATGATGCTGCAGGAGGCGGTCGGCACCGCCTGGCTCGGCGCCGAGGGCCTGGTGGCGGCGCTCGCCACCCTCGCCGCCTGCTTCTCGGTCGCCTATTCCTTCCGCTACATCGTGCATGTCTTCTTCGGCCCGCGCCGCGACGACTACCCGCACACGCCCCACGACCCGCCCGCCGGCATGTGGCTGCCGCCGGCGCTGCTGGTGGTGCTGGCGGTCGCGATCGGCCTCTTCCCCGACGCCGTCGCCGGGCCGCTGGTGGCGCTCGTCACGGGCGCGGTGACCGGCGGCGCCGCGCCGGATGTCCATCTCGCGCTGTGGCACGGCTTCACCCCGGCGCTGGCGCTGTCGGCGGTCGCGCTGCTCGCCGGCCTCCTCGCCCTCGCCGCCTACCCGCGCGTGCGCGCGCTGTGGCACGCCGGGCCGCACCCCGAGGCGAAGGCGATGTTCGACGCCGGCATCGCGGGCGCGGTGGCGCTGGCCGCGCGGCTCACCCACGGCCTGCACAACGGCTCGCTGCAGCGCTACCTCGCCTTCGCGATCGCGAGCTTCACCGCCGCCGGCGTCGCCGGCTTCCTGGGCGCCCCGCATGCGCCCGGCACGCGCGAACTGCTGCCCCTGGCGCCGGTGGCGGCGGTGGCCTGGCTGCTGCTCGTCGGCGGCTGCGTGCTCGCGGTCGCGCTCTACCGCCAGCGCCTGCTGTCGCTGCTGGTGGTCGGCATGGTGGGCCTGATCGTGTGCGTGGCCTTCATCTATCTGTCCGCGCCCGACCTCGCGCTGACCCAGATCTCGGTCGAGGTCGCCACCGTGATCCTGATCCTGCTCGCGCTCTATTTCCTGCCCAAGCAGGGGCCGGCGAGCGGCGGCGCGCGCGCCCAGCCGCTGCGCCATGCGCGCGACGCGGCGCTGGCGGTGCTCGCCGGCTTGGGCATGGCGGGGGCGAGCTGGGCGATGATGACCCGCGACGGCAGCTCGCTGTCGACCTATTACCTGGAGAACTCGGTGTCGGGCGGCGGCGGCACCAACGTGGTCAACGTCATCCTGGTCGACTTCCGCGGCTTCGATACCTTCGGCGAGATCAGCGTGCTCGGCATCGCCGCGCTCGCCATCTACGCGCTGCTCGACGGCGCGCTGCACGGGCGCGTCGGTCGTCGCCTGGGCGCGTGGCTGCCCGACCTGCCGAAGTCGGCCGATCGCCATCCGATGATGATGGTGGTCGTCACCCGGGTGCTGCTGCCGCTCGCCCTGCTGGTGGGCGCCTACATCTTCCTGCGCGGCCACAACCAGCCTGGCGGCGGGTTCATCGCCGCCCTCGTCGTGTCGATCGCGCTGATCATCCAGTACATGGCGAGCGGCTTCGCCTGGGCGGCGCAGCGGGTGGGCGTGAAGTACCACGCGATGATCGGCGCCGGCGTGCTGGTGGCCGCAGGGACCGGCATCGTCGCGATGGTGCTGGGCCAGCCCTTCCTCACCTCCACCTTTGGCCACTTCGAGCTGCCGCTGGTCGGCGAGCTCGAGCTGGCCAGCGCGATGGCCTTCGACACCGGCGTGTTCCTGACCGTGGTCGGCGCGGTGATGCTGGCGCTCGCCAACCTGTCGCGCCTGGGCCGGTGGACCGCCCACCGCGGCGTGAACAAGAACGCGATGGACGTGGACCCCAGCGCGATCGAGGCCAGGGAGGCCAACTGATGGAATTTCTCGTCGCCAGCGCGATCGGCACGATGACCGCCGCCGGGGTCTACCTGGTGCTGCGCGCGCGCACCTTCCCGGTGGTGCTCGGCCTGTCGCTGCTCACCTACGCCACCAACCTGTTCCTGTTCGCCACCGGCCGCCTGGCGATCAACCAGCCGCCGGTGATCGGCGCCGACGCGAGCGGCTACGTCGATCCGCTGCCGCAGGCGCTGGTGCTGACCGCGATCGTGATCTCCTTCGGCATGACCGCCCTGGTGGTGGTGATGGCGGTGCGCGCCTATCTGGAGACCGGCAACGATCATGTCGACCTCGGCGGCGAGTCCGCGCCCGAGGCGCGGGAGGACGACTGGAAGCAGCTCGGCCGCAGGCAGGCCGCGCTCGAGGCGGCGCAGCCCGCCTGCCCGCCGCCGGGGGCGCCCGGCGCGCCCGGCGGGGTGAGGGCGGCGGACGGAGAGCGGGCATGAACCACGGCCTGATCCTGCCCATCCTGTTGCCTGCGGTGGTGGGCGCGCTGCTCGTGCTCGCCGCCCGCCATGACCGCGTGCTCGCGCGCGTGTTCGGCGTGGCCTCGTGCGTGCTGCTGCTGCTGATCGCGCTGGCCCTGCTGGCGACGGCGAGCGACGGCGCCATCCGCAGCTACGCGCTCGGCGCCTGGCCCGCGCCCTTCGGCATCGTCCTCGTCCTCGACCGCCTGTCGGCGATGATGCTGGTGCTCACCGCGGTGCTCGGCCTCGGCGTGCTGCTCCATGCGATCAACGGCTGGGACGAGCGCGGCAAGCACTTCCATCCGCTGTTCCAGTTCCAGCTGATGGGCATCAACGGCGCCTTCCTGACCGGCGACTTCTTCAACCTGTTCGTGTTCTTCGAGATCCTGCTGATCGCCTCCTACGGCCTGATGGTGCATGGCGGCGGCGGCCTGCGGGTGAAGGCGGGCGTGCAGTACGTGGTCACCAACCTGGTCGGCTCGTCGGTGTTCCTGATCGCGGTCGGCCTGATCTACAGCGTCACCGGCACCCTCAACATGGCCGACCTCGCGCTCAAGGTGCCGCAGGTGCCGGCCGCCGACCAGGCCCTGCTGCAGGCCGGGGCGCTGATGCTGCTGCTGGTGTTCGCGGTCAAGGCGGCGCTGGTGCCGCTGCACTTCTGGCTGCCCGCCACCTACGCCAACGCGCCGGGCCCGGTGGCGGCGCTGTTCGCGATCATGACCAAGGTCGGCGCCTACTCGATCATCCGCCTCTACGTGCTCGCCTTCGGCGCCGACGCGGGCGAGGCCGCCTGGCTGGCCGCGCCCTGGCTGTTGCCGGCCGGGCTGGCGAGCCTGGTGCTCGGCATGACCGGCGTGCTCGCGGCGCGCAGCCTGGCGCAGATGGCGAGCTTCGCGGTGATCGGCTCGATGGGCATGCTGCTCGCCACGGTGTCGGTGTTCACCCCGCAGGCGCTGAGCGCCGCGCTCTACTACACGCTTCACTCCACGCTCGCCGCCGGCGCGCTGTTCCTGATCGTCGACCTGGTGGCCGAGCGCCGCGGCATGCTGCGCGACCGCCTCGCGCCGGCGCCGCGCTTCGCCCAGGGCACGCTGATCGCCGGGTTCTTCTTCATCGCCGCGATCGGGATGGCCGGCATGCCGCCGCTGTCGGGCTTCGTCGGCAAGCTGCTGATCCTCGACGGCGTGCGCGATTCCGCCCACGTCACCTGGTTCTGGGCGCTGATCCTGTCGACCTCGCTGATGGCGATCGTCGGCTTCTCGCGCGGCGGCAGCATGGTGTTCTGGAAGAGCCACGCCTTCGAGAGCGCGCCGCAGCCCTCGCACCGGCCGGCGGCGCTGCCCTTCGTCGCGGTCGGCGGCCTGCTCGCCGGCCTGGTGGCGATCACCGTGTTNNAACAGCTTCAGCCTCGGCGGGCTGCTGATGGGGCTGCTGCTCGGCATCGTCATCCCGATCCTCACCAGCCAGTTCTGGCCCGAGCGTCCGCCGGTGAAGGCCTGGGGCAAGGCGCTCGCCTACATGGCGCTGGTCGCCTGGGACGTGGTGATGGCCAACCTCCACGTCGCCCGCCTGATCCTGTTCAGCCCGGTCGCGCGCCTCGACACGCGCTGGGTCACCGTGCCGCTCGAGCTGCGCTCGCCGGAGGCGATCACCGTGCTCGCCGCCACCATCACGATGACCCCCGGCACGGTGTCCTGCGACCTGTCCGCCGACGGCTGCAGCCTGCTCGTCCATTGCCTCGACGCGCCCGATGCCGAAGCCGCGGTGCGCGACATGAAGGCGCGCTACGAGGCGCGCCTGAAGGAGATCTTCCCGTGATCGAATACGCCCTGCTGTTCGGCTTCGCCGCGCTTTCGCTGGCCGTCCTGCTCAACCTCTGGCGCCTGCTGCGCGGCCCGACGGTGATGGACCGCGTGCTCGCGGTCGACACCATGGTGATCAACACCATCGCGCTGATCATCCTGTTCGGCATCCAGCAGCGCACCACGGTGTTCTTCGAGACCGCGCTGCTGTTCGCGATGTTCGGCTTCATTTCCACCGTCGCCTACTGCCGCTTCGTCCTGCGCGGCGACGTCATCGAGTGAGGAGGACAAGCGATGGATTTCGTCCTTGAAGCGCTCGTCGCCGTGCTCATCGTGGTCGGCGGCTTCTTCGCGCTGGTGGGCTCGATCGGGATGGTCAAGCTGCCCGATCTGCTCACCCGCCTGCACGCGCCGACCAAGGCGACCACCCTCGGGGTGGGCGGCGCGCTGGCGGCCTCGATGGTGTACTTCTTCGGCATCGAGGGCGAGCTGTCGATCCACGAGGTGCTGATCACCGGCTTCCTGTTCCTCACCGCGCCGGTCAGCGCGCACTTCATCGCCAAGGCCCACCTGCACNNCCGCCGCCGCCGCGCGCGCGGACGGCGACCGCGATTGAGGGGATAATGCGGGGCTCACCTGTTGGGGAACGCCCGTGAACACCGTACGCCGAAATCCGCCCAAGCCCGCGCCCACGCTGGTCGAGGGCACCCTGAAGCTTCGTCCGCGGGCGAAGGAAGAGCA
>JRYI01017781.1_pt1 | contig 9960 bp, 13 predicted proteins | sample 235361 | NCBI WGS metagenome assembly JRYI01 (sample SAMN03074212, study PRJNA261471) | activated sludge metagenome | biome: Common Effluent Treatment Plant; feature: Wastewater; material: Activated sludge; isolation source: activated biomass in a lab-scale reactor treating industrial wastewater at...
CACACGATGCGGGATCGCCAAGATTCGTTGGGTCATGACAACCGCATGTTCGTTGAAGCTATGCTTTGGATCGTACCCACCGGCTCGCCCTGGCGCGACCTGCCGGAGGAGTTCGGCGAGTGGAACAGCGTCTTCCGCCGCTTCAGCCATAAGGGCATCTGGTGGCGCAGCGCTACGGAAAATGTCAGCGCTAACTTCTCTTCTGATTTCTAGCTCGCCTGCGCCATGTGGGGCACCAGCTTTTGACTCATCCTCCGGCCTGCAGCTCTTGCTGTGCCGTCCACCGCTCAGCAAGTGGTATCGTGCGCACTTGGTAATCGCGACGTTAAGTGAGCCTACGAAGAAACGTCTCTGAACTTACCCAAATCTTCAAGGGGCTCGGCTACACTAACTCGCATGATCAAGGAATGCGATTACGATCAAGCCTTTGCTGATGCTCTTGTCGCGTCGGCAGAGTTTCGCAGATGGCTCCTATTAGCCTCGCGTTTCGCCCAGTATGCTGACACCGCCCCGCCTGCTCGTCGATGAGCAGAAGAAGGCGCGCAATGCGAAGCAATGGTGGAAGCACTGGTGGGGCTACATGCCCGACGGAAGCTCATCCGAAACTGACATATTCGTGGTCTTCGAAGTTGATGCCGGTCGCCGTTTCGCGTTGCACGTTGAAGACAAGCCCGCACACGGCAAGCTGGAGATGCGACAGGCTATAGACTATCGGCGTCGCGCCATCCATTGGGCGCATAATGACAAGTACCTTGCCTACGATGACTTCGAGACCATCCTCATGGCGCCGGCCTCCTTCATCGGTTGCAACACCGCTTGTGCTGCGCAGTTCGATCGCTGCCTCTTCTACGAAGACCTGGCTTCCTGGATTCCTCTGTTCGCTGAGCCGGCGACCGCAAGGGCGTCTTCAAACCCTTGCGGATAGCCCTTGTCCACTTCAGCGAGAACTCGCAGCGGGCCTCATTGATCCTGAGCGTTGCTCATCGGTTTCACCGGCTCGGTTGCATCGGCCGGGGCGGCCGGCGCGGGATTGGCCGTCACGCGCAGCCTCGTCGGCAAGAGCGCACGAATACGCTCGGAGAAATCGGGGCCCTCACCGGCTTGCCGGGCGGCCGGATTGATGAGCGATCTGCTGCGCAACTCCTCGAACGACAGCGTCGTGTCGATGCGCCCCGAGTGATAGAGATAGCTGTCGAAGAAGCCGTTCAGGAGATGGCGGATGTCGAAGCGGCCGGTGCGTCCGGCGGCGTTCGCATAGCGAATGATGTTGATCGTGCAGCTATTGCTCAGCAGGTGATAGAACTCCGGCTTGTCCGCAAGCTCGTTGATCCGCTGCACGTAGATCTCGAAGAGCCGCCGCGCGTCGGCGGGGGACGTGTTGAGCCGATAGAGGTAGGTCGTTTCCCCGCGATGGTTGGTTCGCACGCCGACCACGTCGCGCTCCTCGCCGACGACATAGATCAACTCGAACTGCTTGAACAGCGATGACACCGGGGCGAAGCTCTCGCCGACCTCGGGCCGCGTCTCGATGGACATGGCCAAGGGCGGCGCGTTGTCGAAGACGAAGCTCACAAACGTGTGCCCCACCGGACCTTCGGACCAGTAGGACACGTAGAAGTCGACGCCGATCAGATGCGACAGGTCGACCTCCCGCTCCACGTAGCGCACCGTGAAATCGTGGCGGCTGCGGTAGTCGAAGTCGCGCACGCCCGTGAAGCGCACGCGGTCTCCGTCGATGTAGGCCCGCGGCATCACCGCGACCTCCGGGCGCCAGTTGCGGTCGTGNNTTCGAAAAGTAGATGGCAAGCGTGCCCCATGTGACGACGAGCACCAGGATGAGCGCGCGCAGGCCCCTTCCGAGCCAACGGAGAAGCGTGCCAAAAATTCGACGTTTCGGAGGGGGCTGCATGTTCACCATTGGCGTTGCGCCTGCGTGCGATGCGTTGCGCCTCAGCGCGGTCGTTTCAATTAGGCGGCAGGGGCACGCCCGTCGGGCACGCTCCAACGCTCCGGCCGATGAGCCACACGTCGGACCCTGAGGTCCGACGCGATCACGGCTCAGGTTTCTCTGGCCGATTTTTTATGGCTTTTTTCGGGGCTAGAACCTCGCGGGGGCGCGCGCCAGCGTGGATACTCTTTCGCCGGACGGGACGCAACATCGGCGCACCTGCCCACAGGCCGGCCCGCCACCCCGGCCTGCGGGTGAGAGGCGTGCACCGCCGGCCTAGCGACGTGAATGCTTTCGACCTCCGGCCGGCACAGACGGCAGCAGCGCCGCGTTCAGCGGTTGCGCCAGCTCCCGGTCGATGTCGAGGCTCGCGCACCCCATGCCGGGCAGCATCGCGTTCAGGGCATCGGCCTGTGCGCGCGCACGGGCGAGGAGCGTTTCCGGACGCTCCGGCCCCTTGCGCATCCTGGACGGCTCGTCGAAGGCGAGCGACGGCGCCTTCGCCTTCAGGACTTTCATCGCCTCGATCTGGCCGCGGAGATCCCGGGTCGCCAGTGCGCATGTATCGCGCTCCTGCGAGGGCGGCCCGGCGCCGAGGGCAACGGAGGAGAGACCGCAAACGACCGCACCCAGCGCTCCCCTCCGCACGAGGCTCAGGCGCACCGGCCTCTCCAGCCGAAGCGTTATTTCTTCACGCACGTCTTGGTCGTCGAATCCCACTTCATGTCCGAAAGCTTCTTACACGCGGCCTTGGTGGTGGGCGCAGCTTGGTCGGCGGCCATGGCCGGCGCCATACCCGCGATCAGAACGCCAGCGATGACGGCAAGGCTCACCGATTTGGTCATTGGGTTTCCTCCATTTCTCGTGAGGAGGTGAGGCTAGCAGCCGATGTTTACGGCGGCTTGTGCGCGGCCTTACGCTTTTGTAAGCGCGATTAGGAGGCGATCGCGAGAGGCGGGGCCCTGTTTCGCTGTGGACGCGCGAAACCAGCGCAAGAATTCGTCCGCAATTCGCGCTACGCTGCAGAACGACGCAGCTCTTGCACGCGGAGGCCCTCCCATGCTCGAAACGCGCCTTTCCGATACCCTCCTGCTTCGCTGCGAGGCCCTGCGCGATCGCGTTGCGGCGACGGCGATCGGCCCGAACGCGCATGCGTTGCGCGTCGCGCTTGCGGAATGCGATGCCATGGAGCGGGCCGTCGTGGCGCCCGTCGCCGTCTGCCGGCTTCGCGATGCGCGCCACTGGCTCCGGCTTGCCTATGGGCAGAGCCTGCACGGCTATCCGCCGGACGCGCTACGCCGTAACCTGCTGCGGTCGCTCGCGGATTTTTCGGCAACGTCGGAAGGGCAAGGGGAATAAAAACGTTCAACGCGCACTGTTATTCCGCGGGTGCGGCGATATTTTTTCTCTTCAGGCTTCGTTAGGTAAACCGCAGTCACCCTCGTGGCCGCCGGGACAATCTGCCCTCAAACCGTTGTCTCGGCCATTGAGGAGGAGGTCTCGGTTCGTCCCCGCGTCTGGGACCTCCTCCGGCTCCCCGGCTTGACCGTTCCGTGACATTCGGTCTCAATCAAAGCTCCTTGCCGGTTGTGAGAACTCATTTATTTCAGGCGGCGTTCGTGGTAGTCGGTTTTCAGCTGCGATTCGCTCGCTTTTCAGAGGGGCATTTGCTTGACAGCTCAGGCCAAAATAGAGCCCGCCTCTCTCGAAGCGGATCAAACTGATTCCATCTTACGTACCGTCTGGTACTCGGCCCAGGACAACCGCAGGGAGGCTTTCGCGCTCCGCTACCGCGGTTACGTGCATGCGGGCCTCATCGAGCCGTCGCCTTTCGGCATCTATACCGACGCCTACGACGACCTGCCGACGACGCTCATCGCAGGCCTTTTCCGGCACGGCGCGTGCATCGCGACGCTGCGGCTCTCTTTTTACGCGCCGGGGGCCGAGGCGCCCGTCCTGCCCTGCGAGAAGGTCTACCCCGAGGTGCCGGCGCTGAAGGCGAATGCGCAGGGGCTCATGGTCGAGCTTTCGCGCCTCGCCATCGATCCCGAGATTACCAGCACGCGCTATCGCGCCCGGCTCTACGCCGCCACCATCCGGGCCGGCATTTCGGCCTGCCTCGCGCTCGATGCAAAGCATCTGCTCGTCGCCACGCAGACCAAGTGGCGGACCTTCTACCAGCATGTGCTCGACTTCAAGGTCGCCGGACCGGCGCAATTCTATCCGCCCGGGGACGTTCCGGTCGTGTTGCTCTCGCGCGAGCTCGACGAGAGCCTCAAGCGCCGCGTCGCGAAAAACATGTTCTTCAAGCTCGATCCCGCGGAGCTCGAGGACCTCAAGACCCGCCTCCCGACCCTCGTCCGGGCGGAATAGGCGCACCGCGGCCCTACACGGGTTGCATCACCCTTCTTTATTGCGGCCTGCAAACTCCATTTCCGGCTTTTTTTCCTGGCGTTCCCACCGGAACAGCCGCCGGGCGGGATCCGGCGCACATTGCCTCCATCAGCCCACGGCGCCCGAGCCCAGGACGCCTCCGCCCCAGATGGAGAGAGCCATGACCAAGATCCGCACCATCCTCGCCGCTGCCGCAGCCCTCAGCGCCGCCACCCTCTCCACCCAGGCCGGCGCCGTCAGCCTCGCCGTCAAGATGGCCTGCGCCTCCGACTACTACGCTCACTGCAGCCAGCACGATCCCGACAGCCCCGGCGTCCGCAAGTGCATGCGCGCCGTCGGCGCCAACCTCTCCTCGCGCTGCATCAACGCCCTCGTCGCCGCCGGCGAGGTGCCGAAGTCCAAGGTTCAGCGCCAGATCGCCTCCAAATAGGGCGGAAACACGCGGGCGCGTAGGGCGAAGGTTTCGGAAAGACACGTGCGAAAAGGATCAGGGCCGCTGCTGCCGGGCGGCCCTATTTCTTTGATGATGAGCCGGGTGGGTCACACTTCAGGCTGATAGGGGCTGAAGCGATGATGCTCCCGGTCATATGACCTAACCGACCGTGCCGCCGTCGTCGGCGTGGAGAGTCTGGCGGCGGGAGCGGCGCGGGCGGCAACCGGGCGCCGCGACGGCCAGGTCCTGGTCATTATCGTCAGCCTCGACCACGGAGACCTCTTCTCCAGGGTAAACGCCCTTGAGCTGATCGACGTCGTCGATCGCGACGGCCCAGACGTTGCATTTGCTGGTGAAGCGGATCTCGCCGCGCTTCGAGATCGCGGTGGCGCCAAACCCGATGCTGATGGCGTCACCGTCGGGCCAGAAGGCGATCTCGCCCTTGCTCACCACGGCGCGCGCGTCCGGCTCGAGATCGTGAGAGATCGGGGTGCGGAAATAGACTTCCTTGCCCCAGGTCTGGACCGACCCGCGGATCGGCAGCGCGTCCCAGATGCGGTCCGCCGTCGGGGTGGCCAACAGCCGGGCCCGAATGACCACATTTCCAGCTCTGATGAGTATGCGCCGCACCACAGTCTCTCCAGACCATTTATGGACGGCACGACACCTGCCACGATGCCGTTGCCTCGAGAGGCCCGGGATCGCGGCGGATTGATGATCGTCTGGCAGCCGTCGGCAGGTACCTTCTCACCTCATGCTCCATCCTTCAAGAGGGTATGTCACCGGCGCATTTGCCGTTAATCCGCAATGCGTTGCGAGCACCGGACGCCCTGCGGCGAGCGGCGCCAGACGTGCGGTCTACGCAGATTTCCTGCCGTTTGAAGCCCTACGCGGCGTCCGGGATCACCGCGTTCAACTGCGGCGTGATCCAGTCGATGAAGCGCCGCACCCGGGCCGATACGAGGCGAGCATGCGGATAAATTACCTGGATCGGAAGCGCAGGCTCCTCGAACGCCGTCAGAACGCGGACCAAGCGATCCGCGGCGAGATCGTCGGCCACCTGATAGTGGAGCAGCCGCGTCAGGCCGAGCCCCTGCAGGCACGCCAACCGCGCGGCCTGCACCTGGTTGGTCGACATGCGCGGCATGATCTCGATGCTGAGCGTCCGCTCGCCGTCGATGAACTTCCAGACGCGTCCCTGCGGGGTGAACGCGATGCACGGCTTTCCGGTCAACGCCGACGGATGGGCAAGGGGTCCGATGCTCCGGAGCAGCTCGGGATTTGCGCAGATGACGTATCGCGTCCTGCCGATCGGCTTTGCGACTAGGGACGAGTCCGGAAGCCGCCCGATCCGGAATGCGAGGTCGAGGCCTTCCTCCAGCAGATCGACCATGCGGTCCAGAAGGGTCAGTTCCGCCCGCATGGCGGGATGCTCCTCCAGATAGCGATTGACCAGCGGCGCGATGTGCAGGCGCCCGAACTCCACCGGCGCGGTGATCCGCAAGGCCCCGGCCGGTGCGCCTTGCCGCGCATCCAGGGCGTGCTCGGTCGCCTCGACATCGGCGAGGATGCGGCGGCTCAGTGCCAGATACTCCTCGCCTTCGTCCGTCAGCGCCAGGCGCCGCGTGCTGCGGTTCAGAAGCCGCACACCGAGCTCCCGCTCCAGGGCCGACAACGCGCGCACGACAGAGGCCGGCGATTGGCCGACTGCCTCGGCAGCGGCGGAGAGGCTTCCCGAGTCGACGATTCTCATGAAGGTCGCCATGGCCTTGAGCTTGTCCATCCGTCGCTCTCCCATTTGTGCGTCCGACGCACAGGTGTTGTCAGGCCGCATGCCTTGGCCGGGGGCGCGGCTCTGCGGATAGTCGTGCACCGAACCACACGGAGCGAGCAATGACACCAAAGCCGAATGCGCCCGCCTTCCCGCCCGTGGCCGCCCCGGCCAATCCGGCCCGGATCATGTCCTACGACCACGTCGGCATACGCGTGAGCAACCGCGACCTTGCGCTGCGGTTCTACGAGCGCCTGGGCTTCGCCGAGAGCGTGGTTTTTCCCGACTACGAAGCCAACGAGATGGTGAGCGCCGGCGGGGTGCGCATCAATCTCATCTTCAACGCCACCACACGGCCCGATGCCCGCAATGTTCTGCTCGACGAGCCGATCAAGCTGCCTGGCGTCACACACCCGGCGTTCATCGTGGATGACCTTGCCGCACTCGAAGACTGGCTCGTTCAGGAGGGCATCCGCATCACGGAAGGGCCGCACCGGATCGGTCCGCGCCGGATCGCGCTCTTCATCCGGGACCCCGACGGCAATGTCCTCGAATTCAATCAACTCGTTCAAGACACCAGGGAGGCAGACGCATGAAACTCTATGACCTCGAGCTGTCGGGCAACTGCTACAAAGTCCGGTTGCTCGCCGCGCTCGCGCAGATTCCGCTCGACATCGTACCTGTCGATTTCCTCGGAGGCGCGCACAAGCGTCCGCCGCTGACGGATCTCAATCCCTGGGGCGAACTCCCCATTCTCGTCGACGGCGACCGCGTGCTTCGCGATTCCCAGGCGATCCTCGTCTATCTGGCCGGCCGCTATGGCGGGGCGTCGTGGTGGCCGACGGAGCCGGCATTGCAGGCCGAAATCGTGCAGTGGCTCTCGACGGCCGCCAACGAGATCCAGCACGGGCCCGGCGCGGCGCGCCTCGTGGACAAGTTCGGCTATACGATCGACAAGCCGGATGCGGTGCGCCGGGCGGGCCGCATCCTCGGGCTTCTGGACGCGCATCTCGCGACCCATGACTGGCTCGCGGTGTCGCGTCCCACAATTGCGGACTGTGCGGTCTACCCCTACGTCGCGCTCGCGAGCGAAGGCGGCANNGGTCTCTTCGAAAAAGCGTGTCAGGCCGGCGGTGGGCCGAACACGACCACGGCGTTGAGGCCGCCGAAGGCGAACGAGTTCGACATCGCGTAGCTCACCTTCATGGAGCGCCCGACGTTCGGCACATAGTCCAGGTCGCACTCGGGATCGACCTCGTCGAGGCCGATGGTCGGCGGCACCCAGCTTTCCTGCATGGCCTTGATGGTGACGACCGCCTCGATGCCGCCGCCGGCTCCGAGCGGATGGCCGGTCATGGACTTGGTCGACGAGACGGCGAGCTTCGAGGCGGCGTTCTTGAACACCTCCTTGATGGCCTTGGTCTCGTTGATGTCGTTGTCCTTGGTCGCCGTGCCGTGGGCGTTGATGTAGTCGATCTCGGAGGCTTCGATGCCGGCGTCGTCGAGCGCCATCTGCATGGCGTAGCTCGGGCCCTCGACGGTCGGCTTCACCATGTCCTGGCTGTCGGAGGCCATACCGTAGCCCGAGAGCTCGGCCAGGATCTTGGCGCCGCGGCGCTTGGCGTGCTCGTACTCCTCGAGCACGAGGACGCCCGCCCCCTCGCTGAGAACGGTGCCGTTGCGCTTCTTGGCGAACGGGAAGCAACCCTGCGGCGACAGCACGTGGAGCGCCTGCCAGGCTTTCATCGTGCCGTAGTTGATGACGGCCTCGGATGCCCCCGCAATGGCGACGTCGACGAGACCGTTCTGGATGTAGTCGCGGGCGATGCCGAAGGCGTGCGTCGCCGTGGAGCAGGCCGAGCAGGTGGCGAAGGTCGGCCCCTTGATACCGTACTCGATGCCGACGTGGGCGGAGGCCGACGAGCCGATGATGCGCAAGAGCGTCAGCGGGTTCGTGGCGCGCTTGTTGTGAATGAAGAGATCGCGGTAGGCGTTCTCGAAGGTGGTGAGGCCGCCCGCACCCGAGCCGATGATGCAGGCCGAGCGGTAGGGATCCGCGAGCGGAAACTCGAGCCCGGACTGGACGACGGCCTGCTCGGCGGCCGCAGCGGCGAACCAGGAGTAGCGGTCCGCATGCACGATGATCCGGTCGCGCTTGTAGTTCTTGAGCTGGACCCTGGGATCGAAATCCTTGATCTGCGCGGCAATGAGGATCTTGAGATCCTCGAGCGGGAAGCCTGCAATGTCGGAAACGCCCGACCTGCCCGCCTGGATGCTCGCCCAGAAGTCGGCTACGTTGAGGCCGATCGGCGTGACCACGCCAAGACCCGTGACGACCACACGACGCTTGCCGTTGCCGTTTGTCATTGTTCAAACTATCCCAAGTGCAAGGGCCAGGCAGCGAAGACATCGCCCAGCCGAGAAAGAACAGCGCGGCCGCTCCCGTCGCCTCGTATCGCGGCGAGATGCAGCCAGCTACGGGTCGTGAGGGCCCTCAGATCACGAGCCCGTCCTCGTTGACGGGCTATGCCTTCGCGGCAGCAGGCCCTGCGGCCATCAAGCTCTTCACCTTGTCGACGACGGAGCCGACCGTCTTGAAGTCACCGACATCCTCGTTGGCGTTGTAGGGGATCTCGATGCCGAAGGTGTCCTCGATGTCGAACACAATCATCGCAAGATCAAGCGACTCGATCTTGAGGTCCGTCAGAGCGGTCGACAGAGAGATGTCGTCCCTCGGCTCTTTCATATGCTTCTTGAGAATGTCGATGATTTTGGTTGCGACTTCGTCCATCTCGCTCTCCAAACCCTGCCCACGCGACTTGCAGGGACCCCGCTACCGTCAAACTTAAGTAATGAGCAACCTAAGTAGTGCAGGGCCGCAATGATCACAAGCTTGGGCGTCACATATCCTTAAACCAGCCTGAAGTCCAGCCGACGGGATTTCCGGTCCCTGCGGCTCTGCGGCACAAGGCCCTTTCTGTCAGATCCCACGGCGCCGCGAAGTTCCATGGGGCACCGCCTTTCAATGCGCCGCCTCCAGGGCGCAGACTAGGCGAAAGGCTCAAAAACGTGTTGAATGACAGGGTTCAGCGGTAGGCGCGGCGTTGAGTGTCACGCTCGAGCGACGGATGATGCTCGTCCCGAGAATCGCGAGGCCGGCGGTGGACTTGCGCGGCACTCGGACGCGTGGCGCGCGCTCCGGGTCCGGCCGTCCGGGAAAACGCGCGGGGGAGGTCCTTTGATGGCGAAAACCGGAGGGGCGCAGGGCTCCGACCGTACGGGCACGGACTACGCCTGGATCAAGAGCTATCCCGCGGGCGTCGACTGGCACATGCCGTTCGAGGCCGCGCCGCTTTTCGACCTCATCGACGACGCGGACGCGCGCAGCGGCGCCCGCCCCTGCACGACCTTCCT
>JRYI01006908.1_pt1 | contig 9953 bp, 4 predicted proteins | sample 235361 | NCBI WGS metagenome assembly JRYI01 (sample SAMN03074212, study PRJNA261471) | activated sludge metagenome | biome: Common Effluent Treatment Plant; feature: Wastewater; material: Activated sludge; isolation source: activated biomass in a lab-scale reactor treating industrial wastewater at...
ACCAGCGGCACGCCGGCAGCGAACATGGTCGAGAGGGTACGGGCGTAACGCGCGATACAAGCCTTGACCATGATGGGACCGATGACCGGCATCTTGAGCATCATGCGATCGAGCCCGCGGCGCAGGTCGGCGGCGTCGCGATTGGCGACATCGCGCAGCACCGGCACGAACAGGCCCTCCGGGAGATCCACCGCGATGCCGACGTCGACCCGGGCCAGCAGCCGGCGCGCCATCGTGTGGCTCTCGTACCAGGCGTTGAGCGCCGGCTCGGCCCGACAACCGGCCACCAGCGCGCGCACCAGGCGGATGGTGACGTCGGCGTCGGCCGCCCAGGCGTCGATGTCGGCGTCGTCCATCACCGTGGCGGCCGCCACCTCGCCCTGCGCCAGCGCCATGTTCTGCGCCATCGCCCGCCGCACGCCGCGCAGCCGCTCGGGCGGGCCGAGCTCGGCGAGGATCTTCGCCACCCGCTGGACGTCGGCCGCGGTGATCACCCCCTCCGCCCCCGACGGCGTCACCATCGTGAGGTCGACCTCGAGCCGGCGTGCCAGCGCGCGCACCGCCGGCGTGGCCTTGATCGCCGCCGCCCGGCCGCCGACCGCCGCCGGCGCCTCCTGCTGCAGCGCGTCGCCGACCTTGACCTCGCCCACCACGGTGCCGGTGTCGGCCTCGCCCGCGCCGCCCTCGAAGCCGACCAGCGGCGCGCCCACATGCACGATCTGCCCCGCCTGGCAGAACAGCCGGGCGATCCGCCCGGCCTCGGGCGAGGGGATGTCGACGATCGCCTTCGCCGTCTCCACCGACACCAGCGGCGCGTCGGCCGCGATCTCGTCGCCCGGCTGGACATGCCACTCGACGATCTCCGCCTCCTGCAGGCCCTCGCCCAGGTCGGGCAGCTTGAAGATCTTCATCACGATCCCTCCAGGGTGCGCCGGGCGGCGGCGACGATGCGCGCCACGCTCGGCAGGTGCTGGTACTCGAGCCGCGCCAGCGGCACCACGATGTCGTAGCCGGTGACGCGCTGCACCGGCGCGAGCAGGGAATACAGCCCCTCCTCCGCCAGCCCGGCGGCGATCTCGGCGCCCAGCCCGCCGCTGCGGCAGGCCTCGTGCACGATCACGCAGCGGCCGGTGCGCGCCACCGACTCGAGGATGGTCGGCATGTCGAGCGGCTTCAGGGTGGCGACGTCGATGACCTCGGCCATCACCCCCTCGGCGGCGAGCAGGTCGGCCGCGGCCTGGGTCTCCTGCAGCATCGCGCCCCAGCTCACCAGGGTGAGGTCGCTGCCCGGCCGCAGGGTGAAGCAGACGTCGAGCGGCAAGGCCTCGCCGTCGTCGGCCACCTCCTGCTTGAACAGGCGGTAGAGCCGGGTCGGCTCGAGGAACACCACCGGGTCGGGATCGCGGATCGCCGCCAGCAGCAGGCCGTAGGCACGCGCCGGCGACGAGGGCACCACCACCCGCAGCCCGGGCACGTGGGCGAGCATCGCCTCCGGGCTCTCGGAGTGGTGCTCGGGGGCGTGGATGCCGCCGCCCGAGGGCGAGCGCAGCACCAGCGGGCAGCTCAGCCGGCCCCGCGTGCGATGGCGCAGCCGCGAGGCGTGATTGACGAGATGGTCGAAGGCCGGATAGATGAAGCCCGAGAACTGGATCTCCGCCACCGGCTTCAGGCCCATCGCCGCCATGCCGATCGCGGTGCCCACGATCGCGGTCTCGGCCAGCGGGGTGTCGATCACCCGCTCGGCGCCGAAGCGCTGCTGCAGGCCCACGGTGGCGCGGAACACCCCGCCGTTGACGCCGACGTCCTGGCCCAGCAGCAGGACCGAGCCGTCGCCCTCCATCTCGCGGGCGAGCGCGGCATTGACCGCTTCCACCAGGTTCAGCTCAGCCATGGTCGCCTCCTTGCGCGGGTGCGAAACGCAGCGCCTCGGCGCGCTGCGCCTGCAGCGCGGACGGCAGCGCGGCGTAGAGGTGGTCGAACATCGCCGCGGTGTCCGGCGGCGGGGTGGCGAGGTAGGTCTCCACCGCGGCAGCGACCGCCTCGCTGCATTCGCGCGCGAGCGCCTCTTCCTTGTCCTTGTCCCACGCGCCGAGCCGTGCGAGGTAGTTGCGCAGGCGCAGCACCGGCTCCTCGTGCCAGTACGCCTGCACCGTCTCGGGGTCGCGGTAGCGGCTGGCGTCGTCGGCGGTGGTGTGGTCGCCGAGGCGGTAGGTGAGCGCCTCGATCAGGCTCGGGCCGCCGCCGGCGCGCGCCTTCTCGAGCGCCTCGCGCGCCGCCTGGTGCACCGCGACGATGTCGTTGCCATCGACCTGGACGCCGGGGATGCCGGCGGCGATCGCCTTCTGCGCCAGCGTCGCGCAGGCGCTCTGGCGCGCGCGCGGCACCGAGATCGCCCACTGGTTGTTGCTCACCACCAGCACCAGCGGCGCCTGCCACACGCCGGCGAAGTTCATCGCCTCGTAGAAGTCGCCCTTCGAGGTGGCGCCGTCGCCGAGGAAGCACACCGCGGCGCGCGCCTCGCCGCGCAGGCGGAAGGCGTAGGCGACGCCGGCGGCGTGGCAGGCCTGGGTGGCGATCGGCACCGCGATCGGGAAATCGGCGCGCGGCCCGGCAAAGTCGCTGCCGCGCTCGTCGCCCCCCCAGTAGAGCAGGGTCTCGGCCATCTCGACGCCGCGCAGCAGCTGGGCGCCGTGGTCGCGATAGGACGGCACCAGCACGTCCTCGGCCTGCATCGCGGCGGCGACGCCGACGCCGATCGCCTCCTGGCCGAGCGCCGAGGCGAAGGTGCCCAGCTTGCCGGTGCGCTGCAGCGCGATCGCCTTGGCGTCGAAGGCCCGCGTCAGGCACATCGCGCGGTACAGCGGAATCAGCCGCGCCGGGTCGAGGGCGAACGCGGGCAGCGGCCCGGCGGGCTCCCCTTGGGGGTCGAGATAACGGGTGTATTCCACCTCGAAGCGTGCGACGGTCGCCATGGCACCTCCTTGTCGTGGATGGGAGAGTGGCCTCCCCTGCTAGATCAGCGCCCGCAGTTCGCGCAGCGCCACCGACACCATCGCCAGGTCGAGCCCGGCGGCCGGCCGCATCTCGGCGATCAGCTGGTGGCAGCGCGACAACCCGAAGGCGCGCTTCGCCTCCCAGGCGGCGAGCAGCGCCTCGGTATCGTCGAGCCCGGGCCGCTCCGCCAGCACCGACTTCGCCAGGCCGCGGGCGACGCTGGTGAGCTCGTTGCGCAGCGCCACTCGCGCCAGGCCCTGCCAGCGCTCGACCGAGGGCAGGGCGACGATCTGCTGCGACAGCCAGCCCAGCTCGAGCCGCCCGCCGAGGCCGAAGTAGACGCTCGCCACGGTGTCCACGCTGCGGCCGGTGTCGGCGCCGATCTCGACGATGTCGAGCCCGGAGAACTGCGCATCGAGGCGCGCGACCCGCTGCGCCAGCGCCGGCGGCACGCCCTCCGCCGCGAGGCACTCGGCCTCGGCGTCGAGCGGCGCGAGCTCGTGCGGCGCAAGCCAGCGCCCGAGGCCCTCGCCGACCTCGGCGACCCCGGGGGCGAAGCGCCGGATCGTCGCCTCCAGGTCGGCGAGCGCCTCGCGGTGCTGCAGCAACCACACCGTGCCGCGCATCACCAGGCGGCCGACGATCGACACCACCGCGTTCTGCGCCTCGACCCTCACCCGGTTGTCGAGCGCCTCGTTCTCCCGCCACAGCGCGACCAGGTCGAAGATCTCGCGGGTGCACAGGTAGGCGCGCACGATGTCGGGCGCGGCCGCGCCGCTCTCCTCCTGCAGCCGGTGCACGAAGCTCGGCCCGACGCGGTTCACCATGCTGTTGACCACGTGGGTGACGATGATCTCGCGCCGCAGCGGGTGCTGGCGGATCTGCTGCGGGAAGCGTTCGCGCAGCGGCTGGGGGAAGTAGCGCTCGAGGGTGGTGGCGATATAGGGGTCCTCGGGCACGTCGGAGGCGAGCGCCGCGTCGTACAGCTCCATCTTGCCGTAGGCGAGCAGCACCGCCAGCTCGGGCGTGGTGAGCGCGCCGCCGGCCTGGCGCCGATCGGCGATCTCCTCGTCCGAGGGCAGGAACTCGAGCTCGCGGTTGAGGCGGCCGGCCGCCACCAGATGGCGCAGGTAGCGCGCATGCTCCTCCAGCCGGCTCGTGCCGCGCGCGCGCTCCATCGCCAGCACCCGGTTCTGCGCGCGGTTGTCGCGCAGCACCAGCTCCGCCACCTCGTCGGTCATCTCGGCGAGCAGGCGGTCGCGCTGCTTGCCGGTGAGCTCGCCGTCGGCCACCACCTGGTTGAGCAGGATCTTGATGTTGACCTCGTGGTCGGAGCAGTCCACCCCGCCTGAGTTGTCGATCGCGTCGGTGTTGATCAGCCCGCCGGCGAGCGCGTACTCGATGCGCGCACGCTGGGTGAAGCCGAGGTTGCCGCCCTCGCCTACCACCCGGCAGCGCAGCTGGGCGCCATCGACCCGGATCGCGTCGTTGGCGCGGTCGCCGACCTCGGCGTTGGTCTCGCCGCTGGCCTTGACGTAGGTGCCGATGCCGCCGTTGTAGAGCAGGTCGACCGGCGCCAGCAGCACCGCGCGGATCAGCTCGTTCGGCGTCAGCCGCTCGGCCTCGATGCCGAGCGCGGCGCGCGCCTGGGGCGACAGCGCGATCGACTTCGCGCTGCGCGGATACACCCCGCCGCCGGCGGAGATCAGGCTGGCGTCGTAGTCGGCCCAGGACGAGCGCGGCAGGCGGAACAGGCGCTCGCGCTCGGCATGGCTGCTGGCGGCGTCCGGCTCGGGGTCGATGAACACATGGCGGTGGTCGAAGGCGGCCACCAGGCGGATGTGGCGCGACAGCAGCATGCCGTTGCCGAACACGTCGCCCGACATGTCGCCGATGCCGACCACGGTGAACGCCTGGCGCTGGGTGTCGTGGCCGAGGCTGCGGAAGTGGTGCTTGACCGACTCCCAGGCGCCGCGCGCGGTGATCCCCATGCGCTTGTGGTCGTAGCCGGCCGAGCCGCCCGAGGCGAAGGCGTCGCCGAGCCAGAAGCCGTATTCGGCGGCGGTACGGTTGGCGATGTCGGAGAAGCTCGCGGTGCCCTTGTCGGCCGCGACCACCAGGTAGGGGTCGTCGCCGTCGTGGCGCACGAGCCGGGGCGGCGGCACCACCTCGCCGCCGACGAGATTGTCGGTGAGGTCGAGCAGGCCGCGCAGATAAGTCTGGTAGCAGGCCACCCCCTCCGCCAGCAGGGCCTCGCGGTCGCCGCCCGGCGGCGGCCGCCGCACGACGAAGCCGCCCTTCGAGCCGACCGGCACGATCACCGCGTTCTTCACCTGCTGCGCCTTCACCAGGCCGAGGATCTCGGTGCGGAAGTCCTCCAGGCGATCGGACCAGCGCAGGCCGCCGCGGGCGACCTTGCCGCCGCGCAGGTGCACCCCCTCGACCCGCGGCGAGCAGACGAAGATCTCGAACATCGGCCGCGGCTCGGGCAGCAGCGGCACCCGCGCGGGGTCGAACTTGAACGCCAGCCAGGGCTTGGGCTCGCCGTCGGCGTCGCGCTGGAAGAAGTTGGTGCGCAGGGTAGCCTGGATCAGCGCCAGGTAGTGGCGCAGGATGCGGTCCTCGTCGAGGTTGGAGACCTGCTCCAGCGCGGCGCCGATCTGCGCGGCGAGCGCGGCCTGCCGGGTCTCGCGCTCCTCCACCGCGAGCGCGGGGTCGAAGCGGGCATGGAACAGCGCCACCAGCGCGGCGGCGATCGCCGGGTGGGTGGCGAGCGCCTGCTCGATGTAGCCCTGGCTGAAGCTGAACACCGCCTGCCGCATGTAGCGGGCATAGGCGCGGAGGACGCCGACGCTGCGCCAGTCGAGGCCGGCGACCAGCACCAGGCGGTTGAAGTCGTCGTTGTCGTTGTCGCCGCGCCAGGTGCGCAGGAAGGTCTCCTGGAAGCGCGGCCGCAGATCCTCGATGTCGATCTCGCCGCCGCCGGCGACGCTCATGCCGAAGTCGTCGATCCACATCTGCTGGCCGTCGGCGCGGCGTACCTCGTAGGGGCGCTCCTCGAGCACGCTCACGCCCATGTGTTCGAGCATCGGCAGGCTGTGCGACAGCGGCACCAGGGCGCCGGCGCGGAACAGCTTGAAGCGCAGGCCGCCGGGCGGCGCCTCGAGCGGCACGTACAGGCTCATGCCGATCGCGTCGGCGCCGTCGAGGGCGTCGAGCTGGGCGATGTCGTGCACCGCCATGCGCGCCGAATGGTGCTCGCGGTAGCCGGCGGCGAAGCCCTGGGCGTAGCGGGCGAACAGGGCGTTGGCGCGCTCCTCGCCGAAGGCCTCGAGCAGGGCCTGGGCGAGGTCGTCGTCCCAGCGCCGGGCGATGCGCACCAGGCGCTGCTCGAGGGCGTGCAGGTCGATCTCGGGCGCGGTGCCCGGCGGCGTGCGCACCACGATCAGGATGCGCGCCAGCGGCGAGTCGCCCAACTGCACGGTGAACTCCGACGACACCCCGCCGAAGGCCTCGGTGAGCGCCGCCTGCATGCGGGTGCGGACGTCGGTGTTGTAGTTCTCGCGCGGCACGAACAGCAGGCAGGCGTAGAAGCGGCCGAAGGGGTCGCGGCGCACGAAGAGCCGGGTGCGCTGACGCTCGCCCAGGCGCAGCACGCCCATCGCGGTGGCGTGGAGCTCGTCGACCGGGATCTGGATCAGCTCGTCGCGCGGGTACTGCTCGAGGATGGTGGCGAGCGCCTTCGCCGCATGGCTGCCCGGCAGGAAGCCGGCGCGCTCGAGCACCGCGGCGACCTTCCGGCGCAGCAGCGGGATCGCCTCCAGGCGCGTGCTGTAGGCGGACGAGGTGTACAGGCCGAGCAGGCGCCGCTCCCCCACCACCTCGCCGCGGTCGTCGAAGCGCTTGACGCCGACATAGTCGAGGTAGCCGGGCCGGTGCACCGTGGAGCGGGTGTTGGCCTTGGTCAGCGTGAGCAGGTTGGGCTGGCGCGCGTAGGCCCGCAGCTCGGGCGGCATCTGGGCGAAGGCCAGCGAGGGCGCGGCCTCGCCGCGCTCGCGCAGGATGCCGAGGCCGCTGCCGGGCACGGCGCGCAGCACATCGCCGCCGCTGCCCTCGTCGTCGCGCACGAGCTCGTAGTCGCGGGCGCCGAGCAGCACCAGGTTGCCCTCGGCGAGCCATCGCAGGAAGGCGCGCTGCTCGTCGAGCTCGGCGGCGGGACCGGGCGGCGGGTTGCGCTCGGTCTCGGCGAGGATGTCGCCGATGCGCGCGCGCATGCCGTCCCAGTCCTCCACCGCCGCGCGCACGTCGGCGAGCACCCGCAGCAGGCCGTCGCGCAGCGCGTCGAGCTGCTCGCGCTCGGTGCGGCGGTCGATCTCGACGTGGATCAGGGACTCGAAGCGGCCGGCGTCACCGCCGCGGTCGGCCATGACCTCGGTGAGCACGCCGGCCTTGCGGCGCAGCTTCATCACCGGATGGATGACCAGGTGCACCGTGAGCCCCTGGCGGTTGATCTCCATCGTGATCGAATCGACGAGGAAGGGCATGTCCTCGCTGACGAGCTCGATCACGGTGTGGGTGGAGGTCCAGCCGTGCTCCTCGAGGCGCGGATTGTAGACCCGCAGCTTAGGCTCGCCACCGGCGTAGGTGCGGGCGAAGTGCCAGTGCGAGAGGACCGCGCCGTAGAGGTCGGCGAGCGGGCGCTCGGCGAGGTCGTCGGGCGCGGTCAGCGCATAGTACTGGCGGGCGAATTCCGACGCCTCCGCCGCCTGGTCGGGCGGCAGCTTCGCCGCGATCTCCTCGAGCAGGCGACCGACCGGGTCGCCCTCCTCCACGCCGCGCCGCGACTGCGTACTCGCCTTGCTCATCCTCGCCCCCTTCGGTGTTGCGCCCTTCGCGGGCGTTCTGTCGATGCGTTCGGGTGCTGCGCCGGTGTCTCCTCCCGCCGGGGGCGAGCCTCGCCCCCGGCGCGTCCGTCGGCGGCGGACGCCTGCGATGCCTGAATGACTTCGAAATCAATAAATGGTTGCAATCGCCCGGCCGGCGAGCTCGGGCTTGTACTGCGCCGCCAGCGCGGAGGTCGCCGCCGCCAGCAGCAGGGTGTCGACCCCCACCGCGATGAAGCGGGCGCCGGCGTCGCGGTACTCGAGCGCGAGCGCGCGCTCGCCGCACAGCACCCCGCCGGCCTTGCCGACGGCCGAGACCCGGCGCAGGCCGTCCTTGATCATGGCGACGATCTCGGGGTGGGTCGACTGGCCGAGGTGGCCGCAGGAGGCGGCGAGATCGGCGGCGCCGAAGAACACGCCGTCGACGCCGGCGACCTGCATGATGGCGTCGAGGTTCTCCATCCCGGCGCGGGTCTCCACCTGCACCAGCAGGCACATCTCGTCGTTCGCCCGCAGCGCGTAGTCGCCGATGCGGCCCCAGCGCGAGGCGCGCGCGAGCGCGCTGCCGACGCCGCGGATGCCCTCGGGCGGATAGCGCATCGCCTGCACCAGGCCCGCCGCCTGGGCGGCGCTCTCGACCATCGGGATGAGCAGGGTCTGCACGCCGGTCTCCAGCAGCTGCTTGATCAGCACATGGTCGCCCTGCGGCGGGCGCACCACCGGCTGCGAGCAGTAGGGCGCGGTCGCCTGCAGCTGGGAGAGGATGGTGCGCAGGTCGTTGGGGCCGTGCTCGGCGTCGATCAGCAGCCAGTCGAAGCCGGCGCCGGCGCAGATCTCGGCGCTGAAGCTCTCCGACAGACCGAGCCACAGGCCGTACTGCGGCTTGCCGGCGAGCAGGGATTGCTTGAACGTGTTGCGTTGCATGTCCATGAGGGGGTCGTCCTGAGCGTCGATCGAAATCCGCGCGCGTCCCGCTACACCGCGCCCGCCGCGCGCAGGGCGGCGATCCGCGCTTCATCGTAGCCGAGCGCGCGCAGCACGCCATCCGTATGTTCGCCGAGCGCCGGTCCGATCGATTCGGCGCCGCCGGGCGTCGCCGACAGCTTGGGCACCACGCCCGGCATGCGGCAGTCGCGGCCGTCGGGCAGCCTCACCGTCTGCAGCATCTCGCGGGCGAGGAATTGCGGGTCGGCGAACATGTCGGCCACCGAGTAGATGCGCGAGGCCGGCACCTCGGCGGCGGCGAGCGCGGCGAGCACCTGCGCCTCGTCCTGCGCGCCGACCCAGGCGTCGATCAGCGCATAGAGCTCGTCGCGGCGGGCGTCGCGACCGGCGTTGTCGGCGAGCGCGGGGTCGGCGGCGAGATCGGCGCGCCCCATCGCCAGCGCCAGCCGGCGAAAGATGGCGTCGCCGTTAGCGCCGATCGCGATGTGGCGGCCGTCGCGGGTGGTGTGGGTGTTCGACGGGGTGATGCCGGGCATGATGTTGCCGGTGCGCTCGCGCACGAAGCCGAACACGTCGAACTCCGGCACCAGCGACTCCATCATCGCGAACACCGCCTCGTACAGCGCCACGTCCACCACCTGGCCCGTTCCGCCGTTGACCTCACGATGGCGCAGCGCCATCAGCGCGCCGAGCGCGCCCCACAGCGCGGCGATCGAGTCGCCGATCGAGATCCCGGTCTTGACCGGCGGGCGGTCGGGGAAGCCGGTGACGTAGCGCAGCCCGCCCATCGACTCGCCGATCGCGCCGAAGCCGGGCTGCTGCGCCATCGGCCCGCTCTGGCCGAAGCCCGACAGGCGCACCATGACCAGCGCCGGGTTGATCTTCGACAGCGCCGCCCAGCCCAGGCCGAGCTTGTCGAGCACGCCGGGGCGGAAGTTCTCGACCACGATGTCGGCCTCCGCCACCAGCCGGCGCACCACCTCGACACCGTCGGGGTGCTTGAGATTCACCGTCACCGATCGCTTGTTGCGCGCCTGCAGGTACCACCACAGCGAGGTGCCCTGGTAGAGCTTGCGCCACTTGCGCAGCGGGTCGCCGCCGTCGGGCGATTCGATCTTGATCACCTCGGCG
>JRYI01006303.1_pt1 | contig 9941 bp, 8 predicted proteins | sample 235361 | NCBI WGS metagenome assembly JRYI01 (sample SAMN03074212, study PRJNA261471) | activated sludge metagenome | biome: Common Effluent Treatment Plant; feature: Wastewater; material: Activated sludge; isolation source: activated biomass in a lab-scale reactor treating industrial wastewater at...
CGACCTCTGCATTGCGAACGCAGCGCTCTCCCAGCTGAGCTATCGGCCCTGAAAGAGCGCGCATTATAGACAGAGCGCTGCGCGAAGTGAACACCCTCCGCGCAGTTTTCTGCGTGCGTCTCAGGTCTCGTCCTGCTCCGCTCCCGAGCCTACCGCCGCACGGCCCAGGCGGTCGGCGATCGCGGACCACTCGGCGGTGGCCGGCAGGGCCTCGACGAGGATGAAGTCGGCGCCAAGGGCGTCGAGTTCGCGCAGGCTGGCATACAGGGCGTGGGCGAAGCCCGCGGGCTCGGCGCTGGCCGTGCGCCAGATCAGGCGGGCGTCGTGCGGATCCGCGATGGTGCGGGCGAGCACCGCGACGCGGCTGCCCTCGCCGGCGAGGGTCGCGGCCGCCTCCAGAAGCTGCGCCGCCGGCACCATGCGCAGCGGCGTACGTGGCGCGTAGTGGGCGGCGAGCGCGCCGGAGACGCGCGGGGCCTCGCTCGCGGCGGCGCCACTCGCCGCATTTCCGCCGACGGCCCTGCCCTCACCTGCGGCTTCTCCGCGCACGCGAGGCCGGCGACCGATGACGCGGGCGATGTCGTCGGCGCCGATCGCGCCCGGGCGCAGGATCTCGGGGATATCGCGCGAGAAGTCGACGATGGTCGATTCGATGCCGACCTGGCAGGGGCCGCCGTCGAGCACCATCGCGAGCTTGTCGCCGAGTTCCTCCTGCACGTGCGCGGCGGTGGTCGGGCTGATGCGGCCGAAGCGGTTGGCGCTCGGCGCGGCGATGCCGGAGTCGAAGACCTGCAGCAGGGCGAGGGCGATCGAGTGCGAGGGCACCCGCACGCCGACGGTGTCCTGGCCGCCGGTGACTTCGAGCGGTACCTCGGCGCTGCGCTTGAGGATGAGCGTGAGCGGCCCGGGCCAGAAGGCGCGCGCGAGCGCGAGCGCGTCCTTGGGGATGCTGTCGGCCCAGCGCGGCAGATGCTCGGCCGAGGGCAGATGCACGATCAGCGGGTGGTCGGCAGGACGGCCCTTGGCGGCGAAGATCTTGCGGACGGCGTCCGGGTTCAGGGCATCGGCGGCGAGGCCGTATACGGTTTCGGTCGGCATGCCGACGAGCTCGCCTGCGCGCAGCAGGTCGGCCGCCTCGCGGATGGCGACCAGCGTGGGCGGCGCGATGCGGCCGCGCGGTTCGACGGGGGCGGCGCTCATCGCGGCGGCCTCACTCGTCGCGGATGCCAATCGCGGCGCGCGCGGCCAGCGCGCGTTCGAGCACCTCGCCGGCGTCCTCGCCGACGACGACGAAGTGGCCCATCTTGCGGCCCGGGCGGGCGTGGTGCTTGCCGTACAGATGCAGCCGCAGGCCGGGCACCGCGTGCAGTATCGACCAGTCGGGCTCGCGATAGGCGCCGTGGCCCTTGCCGTCATCGCCTTTGCCACTCTCGTACCACAGCTCGCCGAGCAGGTTGACCATGACCGCCGCCGAATGCTGGCGCGGCGTGGCCAGCGGCAGGCCGCACAGGGCGCGCACCTGCTGCTCGTACTGGCTGGCGTCGCAGGCGTCGATGGTGTGGTGGCCGCTGTTGTGCGGACGCGGCGCCATCTCATTGACGAACAGCTCGCCGCGACAGACGAAGAACTCCACCCCGAGCGTGCCGACGTAGCCGAGCTTGTCGGCGATGCGCTCGGCGATCTCCTGCGCGCTCATCCGCCCGCCCTCGCTCGGGCCGGCCGAGGCCGGCGCGATGGTGAGGTCGAGGATGCCGTTGCGGTGGCGGTTCTCGCCGGTGGGGAAGCAGCGCACGTTGCCGGCCTCGTCGCGCGCGAGCACCACCGAGACCTCGCACTCCAGCGTCAGCATCTTCTCCAGCACGCAGGGCTCGCCCTTGAACTGCTGGAAGGCGGCCACCGCCTCGTCGCGGTCGGCGACGCGCGCCTGGCCCTTGCCGTCGTAGCCGAAGCGGGCCACCTTGAGCACCGCCGGGAACAGCCCGGCGTCGGCGTTGCGCACGTCGTCCTCGCTGCGGATGGCGGCGAAGGGGCCGTGCGGCAGGCCGTTGTCGGCGAGGAAGCGTTTCTCGGCGATGCGGTTCTGGCACACCGCCACCGCGCTCGCCGCCGGATGCACCGGGATGAACTTGGCGAGGTAGTCGAGCGTGTCGGCGGGGACGTTCTCGAACTCGGTGGTCACCGCGGCGCACGCGTTGCCCAGGGCGTCGAGCGCGACGTAGTCATCGTAGGCGGCGACCAGGTGGCGGTCGGCGATGAGGCCGGCGGGGCTGTGCGGGTCGGGGTCGAGCACCCACACCTTGTAGCCCATCTCGTGCGCGGCGGAAACGAAAAAGCGGCCGAGCTGGCCGCCGCCGAGCATGCCGAGGGTGGCAGGCGGGAGGATCATGATGCGCGTCTCAATCCAGGGTCATGTCGAGCACCGCCCGCGTCTGGCGGGCGCGGAAGTCGGCGAGCTTTTGCGCCAGCGCGGCGTCCTCGACCGCGAGCAGCGCCACCGCGAACAGGCCGGCGTTCGCCGCCCCCGCCTCGCCGATGGCGAAGGTGGCGACCGGGATGCCCTTGGGCATCTGCACGATGGAGAGCAGCGAATCCTGCCCCGACAGCGCCTTCGACTGCACCGGCACGCCCAGCACCGGCAGCGTGGTCTTGGCCGCGACCATGCCCGGCAGGTGGGCGGCGCCGCCCGCGCCGGCGATGATCGCCTTCAGCCCGCGGCCGCGCGCGGCCTCGGCGTACTCGAACATCAGGTCGGGCGTGCGGTGGGCGGAGACGACCTTGGCCTCGAAGGGCACGCCGAAGTCTTCCAGCATCTTCGCGGCCGCCTTCATCGTCGGCCAGTCGGAGTTGGAGCCCATGATGATGCCGACGACGGGTTGGGTTTCGCTCATGTCGATGTCCTTACTTGCCGGCCGCACGCGCGGCACGCTCGGCGGAAATCACGGTGTTCTCGAGCAGCATGGTGATCGTCATCGGGCCGACGCCGCCGGGCACCGGGGTGACCAGGCCTGCCACTTCCTTCGCCGAGTCGAAATCGACGTCGCCGCACAGCTTGCCGTCCTGCAGGCGGTTGATGCCGACGTCGATCACCGTTGCGCCCGGCTTGATCATGTCGCCGGTGACGAAGCGCGGCTTGCCCACCGCCGCGACCAGGATGTCGGCGCGGCGGGTGTGGAAGGCGAGGTCCTTCGTCTTCGAATGGCAGACGGTGACGGTGGCACCGGCGTTGGTCAGCAGCATCGCCATCGGCTTGCCGACGATGTTGGAGCGGCCGATCACCACGGCCTCGGCGCCGGCGAGGGGGACGGCTTCGGCCTCGAGCATCTTCATGACGCCATGCGGGGTGCAGGGCAGGAAGGCGTCCTGGTTCTGCGACAGGCGGCCGACGTTCTCGGCGTGAAAGCCGTCGACGTCCTTGGCCACGCTGATCGCCTCCAGCACCGCGGCCTCGTCGAACTGGGGCGGCAGCGGCAGCTGCACCAGGATGCCGTGCACCGCCGGGTCGGCGTTGAGCTCGGCGAGCCGGGCCATCACGACCTCCTGGGCGACATCCTCCGGGTAGTCGAGCCGCAGCGAGCGGATGCCGGCCTTCTCGCAGGCGACGACCTTGTTGCGCACATAGACCGCCGAGGCCGGATTGGCGCCGACGAGGATGACCGCCAGACAGGGTTGCACGCCGCGCGCGCTCAAGGCGGCGGCGCGGTCGGCGATCTGGCCGCGAACGCGAGCGGCGAGCGCGTTACCATCGATAATGCGAGCGGTCATCGAAAAGCCCTCGGAAAAACGGGTAATTTTATCAGCTTCCGGCCAGCCCGCGCGGTGCCGAGGCGCCAATCGACGTACCTACAGCCGCGGCATCGCCGCGGTCGGACACTTGAGGCCGACCCCGGTGATGTGCCCGCCGTCCATCTCCCGTACGCTCAGCACGAAGGCGCCGATCCGCACCCGGTCGCCGACCACCGCCGGACGGCCGAGGCGCCGGCGGATGAGCTCGTGGAGCAGCAGCTCGCCCTCGCCCGCCTCGAGGGCGAACCCATAGGCGGCCGCGAGCTCGTCGGACGGACAGGCGGGATCGACCACGAATTCGCCGAAGAAGTCGGCGTGCGGGCTGAGGCCGTCGGCACTGCCGCCGAAGACGCGCGCCAGTGTCTCGGCGAGCTTCTCGGGCGCGGCGAACCAGACCGAGTCGCCCTCGCGCAGCCGGGTGTCCAGCGCCAGGGTCTGCACCTCGCCGTTGCGCACCAGGGCCACGCAGCGCACGCCGATGCCGCCGACCTCGTTGGCGATGTCGTCGGGATGGCGGCCTTCGGCCCGCGAGTCGCGCGCCACGCGATATTCGAGCAGGTCGAGCGCCGCTTCCTCGCCCACCCAGACCTCGCGCCGGTCGACCGGCTCGTCGCGCGGCGGCACCACCACGTTGAACAATCGCGCCGCCGCCGGCACGGTGGAGCCCTGCACGAGCAGGGACAGCAGCACGACCGCGAAGGCGACGTTGAACAGCAGCAGCGAATCGGGCACGCCCATCATCACCGGGAAGATCGCCAGCGTGACCGGCACCGCGCCGCGCAGGCCGACCCAGCTGATGTAGGCCAGCTCGTTGCGCCGATAGTTGAAGGGCAGCAGGCCGATCCACACCGCGACCGGACGCGCCACCAGGGTCAGAAAGACCGCCATCGCAAGTGCTTCCCAGCCATAGCGGACGAGCTCGGACGGGGTGACGAGCAGGCCGAGCAGGACGAACATGCAGGCCTGGGCGAGCCAGGCCAGGCCGTCCATCACCCGCAGCACGTGCTCGGTGGCGTGACTGCGGCGGTTGCCCACCACCACGCCGGCGAGATAGGCGGCGAGAAAGCCGCTGCCGTTCATCAGGTTGGTGGCGGCGAAGATGAGCAGGCCGCCCGACAGGATGAGCAGCGCGTACATGCCCTCGGCCAGCTTGAGCCGCGCCATCAGGCGCGACAGGATCCAGCCGCCAGCGACGCCGGTGAGCGCGCCCAGGCCGAGCTGGCTCACCAGCATCAGCGCGAACCCGCCGGCGCTCGCCTGCTCCATGTGGAGCAGCATCTCGACCATGCCGGTGACCAGCAGGATGGCCATCGGGTCGTTGGCGCCGGACTCGATCTCGAGGGTGGATTGCACCCGCTCGTTGAGGCGCACGCCGCTGTTGCGCAGCAGCGCGAACACGGCCGCGGCGTCGGTGGAGCCGACGATCGAGGCGAGCAGCAGGCCCAGCCGCCAGTCGACGTCGAGCAGCCAGGTGGCGAACACGCCGAGCAGCGCCGCGGTGCCGATCACCCCCCAGGTGGCGAGAATCGCGGCCGGCCGCAAGGCCACGCGGAAGCTGGCCGCCTTGGTGCGCAAGCCGCCGTCGAGCAGGATCACCGCAAGCGCGAGCTGGCCGATGAGGCTGGCGATGAAAAAGTCGTTGAAGGCGATCCCGCCTGGCCCGTCGACGCCCGCCAGCATGCCGATGACCAGGAACAGCAGCAGCAGGGGCAGGCCGAGACGGGCGGAGACGGTGCTCGCCAGCACGCTGACGAAGAGCAGCACGGCGGCGAGGAGAAAGAGGGCGTTGATCGCGGTCATTGCGGGGGTATGGTGGGGGCGGTCGGCGCCCCGGCCTGTCGGCCGGTGGATCCGGAGGGGCACCCCGGCGGACGGACGCGCCGCTCGCGCCGCGCGCCCGGCTGGGGCAGTCAGCGCGTGGGGTTGCCGGGCTCCAGGGTTACGACGCTCTGCACCAGCACGGCGAGCGAGTTCGCCCCCATCTTCTCCATGACCCGCGCGCGGTGCACCTCCACCGTCTTGATGCTGATGCCGAGCACGTCGGCGATCTGCTTGTTGAGCTTGCCGGCGATGATCAGGTCGAGCACTTCGCGCTCGCGCTGGGTGAGATGCTCGAGCCGCCGCACGGTGTCGGCCTCGAGCAGGCGACGCGCGCGTCCCTCCCGCTCGCGCTCGAGGCAGTGCTCGATCAGGCGCAGCATGTCGGCTTCGGCGAAGGGCTTCTCGATGAAGTCGACCGCGCCCTTCTTCAGCGCCGAGACCGCCATCGGCACGTCGCCATGGCCGGTGATGAAGACGACCGGCAGACCGCAGCGGCGGCGGTCCAGCTCCTCGAACAGCTCCAGCCCGCTCATCCCCGGCATGCGGACGTCGAGCACGATGCAGCCGGTCATCTCCGGACTGCACACCGCGAGGAAGGCCTCCGCCGAGTCGTGCGCGGACACGGCGTAGCCGTGGGACTCGAGCATCCACACGAGGGAATCGCGCAAGGCCTCGTCGTCATCGACGACATGGACGATCTGTTCAGGCGCTGCGGGCAACTCGCTCAATTGCGGCCTCCGTGGGTAGGGTGAAGGAGAATATGGTACCGCCTTCGGGATTGGCATCGACCACCAGGCGGCCGTCATGGAACTCGATGATCGAGCGGCAGATGTTCAAGCCCATGCCCATACCCTCGGCCTTGGTGGTGAAGAAGGGCGTGAACAGCAGCTCGCGGCTCTCCTCGTCGAGGCCGTGGCCGCGATCGATCACCGCGATCTCCACCGCATGCGGCCCGCAGGGCCGGGCACGCACCACCAGCACGCGGTCGTCCGGCAGCGCCTCGGCCATCGCGTCGAGTCCGTTGCGGATCAGGTTCAGCAGCACCTGCTCGATCATGATGCGGTCGGCGAACACCGGCGCCAGGCCGTCGGCGATCTCGGCGACGATGCGGATGCCGACCCGGCGCGCGTCGATGTCGGCGAAGCCCAGGGTGTCGTCGAGGATGTCCGTCACCTGCACCGCATGGCGGCGCGGCTCGCTCTTCTTCACGAACTCGCGGATGCGGCGGATGATCTTGCCGGCACGCTCGGCCTGCGCGCTCGCCTTGCGCATCACCGTCAGCAGCTCTTCCTGCGAGCTCCTGCCGCTCTCGATGCGGGTGACGCAGCCGGCGCAGTAGTTGGCGATCGCCGCCAGCGGCTGGTTCAGCTCGTGGGCCAGGGTCGAGGCCATCTCGCCCATCGTGATGAGCCGCGAGGTGCGCTGCAGGCGCTCCTCCTGCTGGCGGGAGATCTCCGCCATCTGCTTGCGGTCGGTGACGTCGGTGGCGATGCCCATGCGGACCGTGCGGCCGTCCACCCAGCGCGTGGCGTGCTCGCGCACGTGGTACCAGCGCCCCGACAGCGGATGCTGGAGCTCGCCGTCGAACAGCTCGCGCGGCAGGTCGGCGGCGCTGAGGCCGCGCGGATCGACACGATAGTCGCCGCGCTCGGGCTGCGGCACCGCCATGCCGCGCAGGGTGCGGCCGACGACGTCGAAGCCGTGGATGGTCTTGAAGGCGCGGTTGGCGAAGAGGATCTCGTCGGTGCGCGCGTCGGCGACGAACACCGCCGCTTCGAGGCCGTCGATCACCGCCTCGAAGCGCGAATGCGCCGCCTCGAGCGCGGCGCGCACCCGCTTCGGCTCGGTGATGTCGGTCACCGAGGCCATCCAGCCCGCCTGGCGGCCGCTGCGGTCGATCAGGGGGGAGATGTAGAAGCGCGCGTCGATGCGCTCGCCGCTCTTGCGCTGGATCGGCAGCTCGAAGCCGCTCGCCGGCGCCTGCCCGGCCAGGGTCAGTTCGAGCTTGTCGCGGCACACCGCGAACTCTTCCCGCGGCCAGTACGGGAAAGGCGGCGCGGCGCCGACCAGTTCGGCCTCGTCGAAGCCGACGATGCGGCAAAAGGCGGAGTTGACGTAGATGATGCGGCCCTCGAGGTCGATCGCCCGCAGGCCGGTGAGCATCGAATCTTCCATCGCCTTGCGGAAGGCGGACTCGGCACGCAGCGCCTCTTCGGTCTCCTTGCGCCCGGAGATGTCGTGCGCCACCGCGTAGAGCAGCTTCTCCTCGGGCACGGGGTTGATGTTCCACACCAGCCAGCGGTAGCCGCCCTCGCGCTCGCGGCAGCGGTTCTCGAAGGTGACGGGGGTGCCGCCGGCCAGCGTACGCAGCTGCTGCAAGGTGGCCCCGACGTCGTCGGGATGGACGATGTCGAGCAGCCGGGTGCCGACCAGCGAGGACGCGCTGAGGCCGAGGATGCGCTCGAACGCGGGGTTGGCGCGGCGGAAGGTGCCGTCGAGATCGACCACGCAGAGCATGTCGAGCGAGAGGTTGAACAGGCGATCGCGCTCCTTCTCCACCTGCACCCGGCGCACGACGTGGGCGCGCAGCGTCCACAGGCTCCACAACACGATCATCGACAGGCCCACGATCAGCGCAGCCGGCAGCACCTTCGCCCACTGACCGCCGGTGCGAAAGGCGGTGGCCTCGAGCACGATGCCGTTGCCCGGGGGGTCGAGCGGCACGCGAAAGGCGACGCTCTCGTCGAGGCTGCGCAAGCGGGAGTTCAGCGCGAGCACCCCACCTTGCGCATCGAGCAGGGCGAGCCGGTACTTCTCGTCGAACCAGCGGGGGATCAGGTAGCGGACGAAGCGCTCGACCGAGTAGGCCGCCGCGACCGCGCCCCGGAACTCCCGCCCGCGCATCACCGGCATGTAGACCTCGATCACCGACTCGCCCCGCGCGCCACGATAGGGCTCGCCGTACGCGATGCGCCGACGCTGCTCGGCGCGCCGGAAGGGCTCGAGCTGAGCGGCGCCGAGCACGTCGCCCGCCAGCCAGTCGGTCGTGTCGAACGGCGCCGACCAGCGGGTGACGCCGTCAGCGCCGATCCAGACGATGTTGACCAGTTCGCCGTTGGCGGCGATCTGCTGGTTCGCGCGCAGCTGAAAGCCATCGGCGTCGAGCGCGTCGGCCGCGAGGTCGCGGGCGAGCTGGCCGAGGAACTCCTCGGTGCCCTGCATGTGGATGCGCATCGTCTGCTCCGCCCACTGTACGTCGCGGGCGATGCTCGCGTGCGCGCTGGCGGCTTCCCTCGCCTGCAGGACCCACACCAGGGCCAGCATCGACAGCGCGAACACGACGACCGCGACATAGGGCGCGGTCCAGTACCAATTCTGGGGCGCGCGCGGCGGAGGCGGAGGTTTGTCGGGCATTGGAATCGGCAGAGGCTGCCGTCGGGCGGCGGGAGGTGCGGATCGGGAGTGTACCGCGCCCGCACTCGCGCGGCACGGCTCCGCCCGGATTGCCGTCCACGTGATCGGGGTTTCCGCCAATTTTTCCACATTTCCACGACTCCTAGAGTGCGTCCATGAACCGCTCCCGGCTGTTCGGCGTCCTGTGCGCCCTCCTCTTCGCACTGCGGTGCGACGTGGCCGAATGGCCCCGCGCGGCGCACGCGGCCGAGACCATCCCGATCGGTGTTTCCGGGCCCTTCACCGGGGCCAACAGTCCGATCGGCATCTCGATGCGGGAAGGAATCCGGATCGCCGCAGCACGGATCAACGCCGACGGCGGCCTGCTCGGACGGCCGATCGCGCTCGTCGAACGCGACGACCAGTCGCGCAACGAGGTCGGCGCGCGCGTCGCCGAGCAACTGATCGAGCGTCATCGCGTGGTCGCCGCCGTGGGCACGGTCGACACCGGCGTGGCGCTGGCCAGCCATCGCCACTACCAGCTCGCCCGCATCCCGGTGATCACCGCGGTGGCCACCGGCACGCTGATCACCCAGCAGTTTCGAGCACCCGAGTTCGCCGACAACTTCGTCTTCCGGGTGGCGGCCAGCGATCGCGTGCAGGCAGCGAAGATCGTCGAGGAGGCGGTGGTCAATCGCGGTCTGCGCCGGGTGGCGATCTTTCACGACGCGACCAACTATGGACAGCGCGGCCGCGCCGACCTCGAGCAGGCGCTCGCATGCCGCAGACCTTCATCGCCGACGCCGCTGTGCCGCGCCGCAAGGCCTTCCTCGAGGCCTGGCAGGCGGCGACCGGCACCACGCGCATCCCGGTTCCGCCCGCGGCGGCCCAGGGTTATGATTCGTTGATGCTGCTGGCGGCGGCGATTCGTCAGGCCCGCAGCG
>JRYI01006042.1_pt3 | contig 9920 bp, 7 predicted proteins | sample 235361 | NCBI WGS metagenome assembly JRYI01 (sample SAMN03074212, study PRJNA261471) | activated sludge metagenome | biome: Common Effluent Treatment Plant; feature: Wastewater; material: Activated sludge; isolation source: activated biomass in a lab-scale reactor treating industrial wastewater at...
GAAGGGGAGAAAGGGAGAAAGGGAGAAACCGAACGGCAGCCGTTACTCTACTCCTCGCCGCCTTCATGGTCGCCGTCGCTCTGGTTGGCCTGTGGCCCTACTATCCGGGGCGCGTGCGGGTGGATGATTTCCCCTCGCTGGTGAGCACCATCGACGCCCACCGGCAGCCGGGCGACGCGGTCGTGCTCTATACCGACACCGATTGGCCTGTCTTCGCCTACCACCACCCGGAGGCGTGGATCGGTGTCCCCCATCTGTGGGCGATCACCCCCGACACGGCGGCCGACTTCCTCGCGCCGATCTGGGAGGGCCACGACGCCGTCTGGCTGGTCACGACTCCCTATAGCGCGGGGGGCGATCCGCAACGCCACGTCCCGGCCTGGTTGGGCGAGCGCGCGGCGGCCGTCCGCGAGTTCACCTACGAGGACATGGCCCTGACGCTCTTCGCCCGCACCGATGAGCGGGCCGCAAGCGCCGACCACCTCACCCAAAGCGAGCCGCCCAACGCGCTCGACGTTCCACTGGCCGGTGGCGGCACGTTGACTGGCTTCGCCCAGGCCGCCCGCGACTTCAAGAGCGGCGACACCATCCACCTGTTCCTCTATCGGACGGCCGGTGACGAGATCACCACGCAGGTCGGTCTCATCGACGGCCGCGATGTCGTCTTTGCGCCGAAGACGATCACGCTGCCGGCGACGACGAGCGCCGCCCGCCAACAGGTCGATCTCATCGTGCCGCCGGAAGCATCATCGGGCCGCTATCGCTTCTTCATCATCGACGCCGACGGCCGCGTCGCCCCCTTCGGCCGGGCCAACATCACCCAAAAGGACGCCACGCTACTGACCGTTGACGACGTGACCATCGCCAACCGCGTCGATGCGCCCTTCGCCGGGGGCATCCGGCTGCTGGGCTACGACCTGGCGACCACGACCGCCCGCCCCGGCGAGAGCATCAATCTGCGCCTCTACTGGACGTCCGACGGCAACATAAGCCAACCCTACAAGGTGTTCACCCACCTGTTGGGCGACGTGTTCAACGCCAACGGCGGCAACTTCCTCTGGGGGCAGGCCGACAACGAGCCGGCGGCTAACACGCGGCCGACGACCACCTGGCGCGCGGGCGAGGTCATCGTTGATGAGTACGCTATCCCCATCGCGCCGGACGCGCCGTCGGGGACATACCGGATCGAGATCGGCCTGTATGATCCCCTCAATGGACAACGGCTGCCCGCGCTCAACGCAGAAGGCGCACCGACAGCCGATCATCTCATTCTCACCACCGTTGATATTGAGTGACGCCGTCGCTTGCGAGTGCGCCCACCAAGGCTGAGTTTGACGATTGCTGAGAGGCCATGCGGCGCGCAGGAGGATCAGCTATCCTTGAGGGAACATGCTGAGACGACTCATTCCCTTCCTGTTGGCCGCCGTGCTGGTTGCTTGTGACCGCACACCTGCCGCCACACCTGCCGTCACCCTGCCCGTCGCGCCGACGGAGAGCGCAATCGGTCAGGCGGTTCCGGCAAAGACAGCCGGCCCGACAGCCGAGCCGGGTCTACCCCCGACGGCCGCCGTCTTTGTGCCGTTGCTGCCCAGCGGCGGCTCACAATCCACCGCGACACCGCCACCGACAGTCATGCCCACCGAAGCACCTGCCGATGAAGCGCCCGCGACCCCCGTCGCCACGGTCGCCCCGACCGCCACGCCCTACGTCAGCAATATCCCCGACTACACGCCGCGCCCCGAACTGGGGCCGAGCAAGATGGGCATCCACGTGGCTCGGCCCAACAGCGAGGCAATCATGGAGTTCGTTCGCGCCGCCCACCCGGCCGTGGTCAAGGGAGTAGACGATCTCGGCTTTCTGACCGAGGTGAAAGCCGTCTCGCCCCAGACGGTGACGGTCGGCCGCTTTTCGGTGGATCCACAGGACTACAACGGCGAGCCGGAAGCGGCCGCGGCGGCTCTCGTGGCCAGACAACTGCCACAGATGTTGCTCAACCCGGCTGTCGATTACTGGGAAGGCTGGAACGAGCCGGATCCCAATCTCGACCGGATGGACTGGTACGCCCGGTTCGAAGCCGAGCGCGTGCGCCAACTGGCCCAACACGGGCTGCGCGCGGCGGTGGGCGGGTTCTCCACCGGCGTGCCGGAGCTAAATGAGTTCGAGTTGTTTGTGCCGGCCATCGCGGAAGCGCAGCGCCACGGCGGCATCCTGACCCTGCACGAGTACGCCGCGCCCGACATCACCTTCCTTTTTGGCGACCCGTTGCCCGGCTATCCGACCTGGCCCGACCGCGGGCCGCTCATGTTTCGCTATCGCTGGTTCTACCGCGACGTGCTGGAGCCGCGCGGGCTGGTTGTGCCGCTGGTTATCTCCGAGGCGGGCATCGACGGCATCCTGGGCAACCGGCCGGGGCCGGACGGATTGGGCTGGCAGGACTTTCAGGAGTTCTGGGTGGAGCAGGGCTGGGGGGCGGACGGGCAAACGGCCTTCCTCAACCAGTTGCAATGGGTAGACAACGAAGCCCGACAAGACCCCTACGTGATCGGCTATGCCCTGTTCACCGCCGGCGGCGCTCGCGCCTGGACGACCTATGAACTGGCCCCATTCCTGCCGCGCCTGGCTGAATATATCGTCAGTCAGAGACAATAGCCCGTAGTGCAGACATTCCTGTCTGCGAAAGGACGCAATCAGGAATGATTGCGCTACAATCAGGCTCAATGTCGAGAGCGAATTACAAGCATTGAGGCGAAGCGGCGACCGTCGGGCCACTGCTCCGCCAAAACTCCATCAATTATCTGTGTCCACTTCCGTCGCCAACCCATCCACCCGCCGATTCATGTTGATCGCCGCTGCCATCATGCTGTTGGCTCTGGCGCTGCGCCTGCGTGGGCTGGACACAACCGCCCTGTGGGGTGATCAGGCGTTCACGCTCAACGCCGCCATGCGCTGGGTCAACGGCGGCGACATGCCGCTGGCGGCCAACAAATCGTCGGTCGGCTTCGTCAACCCGCCGATGATCGAATATCTCTATGCGGCGGCCCTGTGGCTGTGGCGCGACATCCTGAGCGTCTCGCTGCTGACGCTGCTGGGCGGGCTGGTCGCCGTCGCCGTCACCGGTTTCGTCACCGCGCGCCTCTTCGGCCGGCGCGCCGCGTTGTGGACCATGTTGGCCTTCGCCGTTGCGCCGTGGGCGGTCTACTGGAGCCAGCTCATCTGGAACCAGACGATGGTGCCGCCCTTCGCGGCGCTGGCCCTCGGTGGGTTACTGCTCTATCTGGCCGATCGGCCGCGATGGCATTATCTGATCATCAGTTTCGTCGCGGCCGCCATCATGACCCAGGTGCATCCCGGCTCGGCCATCCAGCTGCTGACCATCGCCCTGGCGCTTCTCCTCTTCCGGCGGCGCGTGCAATGGCGACACGTGCTGGTCGGGGCGCTGGCGTTCGCCGTCCTCTATCTGCCCTATCTGGTCTACCAGATCGGCACCGGCTGGGCCGACCTCGGCGCTATGAGCGAAATGGCCGGGCAGGAGTCGACCTTCAGCGGGGCGGCGGTGCTGCTAAGCCTCGACCTGATCCGCGCCCAAGGTTTGCTTCGCGCCGTGCCGGGGGTCGTCATCCTTGACAATCTGGTTGCCGGCCTGTTCCTGGTAACACTGGGGCTGGTAGTGTGGCGCTTGTGGCGCAATGTCGGCAGGCGCATCCCGAATTCAACCCATTCCACCCCGGACCCACTCCCACAGCCATCAGAGCGGATCGCCCTCGCGGTCCTGCTGCTGTGGTTCTTCATGCCGCTGCTGTTCTACCTGCGCTCATCGGTCTACCTCCAGAACTACTACCTTCTCAGCCAATGGCCGGCCCATTTCATGATCCTGGGCATCGGCCTGGACACCGCCCGGCGCGCGGCCGTGGGAATGGCGGCGCGGGCCACGAGGCCCGCCAAACGACAGGTCTGGGCAGTGGTCGGACTGGTGTTGCCGGCGCTCTTTCTGCTCTCGGCCGCGTATCAGGTGTTCTTCTCGCTGCGCTATCAGAACGCGCGCGCCGCGGAGCATGACTCGCTGATGCAGGTGCGCCACGCGCGAGCGATGATCGCCATGTCGCGTGAGTTGCTGGCCGGGAATGAGGGGTGGCGACTGGCAGGGCTGGGCTACGGTCATCAGGCGGACAACTCCGATCTGGCGCTTCTGCAAGAGTTCGTCGATCCCCAGCGCGTCCTTCTGGCCGACAGCGAACTGGCGTTGCCCCTGCCGCGGCCCTATGCCTTCCTGTTGAACACCCGGCCCGGCAGCCTGGCCGCATACACCTTGAACGACCTGGCCTATCCTGTGCCGGACGCAAATATCCAGGTTGGGGACGCCACATGGCAATTCTATGAGTGGACAGAGCCGGAGCAAGGCACAAGCAGCCCACCGGCGGCGAGTTGGGCGCTGGGGCTTGACCTGGCCGGCTATTTCCCCGGAGAATTCGTTCCGGGGCAGGAAACGATCGTTGTCCTCACTTGGGACATCACCGGCTCGCCACCCGAGAATCTGTATCATTTTGGCGTCTACCTGCTGAACGAGCGGGATGAAGTCGTGGCCCAGCACGACGGCCCCGGCTTCGACAGCGTCCAGTGGCGCGCGGGCGACCGGTTCATCACCTACCATCGCCTGGCTGTGCCGCCCGACCTGCCCCCGGGAACCTATCGCGTCGCCGCAGCGTTATATACTTGGCCCGATCTCGTTCGCGCCGAACTGCGCGACGGCAGCAACACCGCCTTTTTACAGACGATCCCTATAGGCGTGCCGTAGACCCATCGCTTGAGGACCGGATCAGCGGCTGCTCGATGAGTGGCTGTGGTAAGTCGCCGTTTGATGGGTTATAGTCGGCATGTCAGGAAAAAGCCGTGGGTGAAGCGACTTCCCTTAAATCGAGACGGCAAAGCAATCAAAGTCATGAACGCAGAAGATGATCTTCTCTTAACCCCAACCGACTCCGACCGCACCTGGCGTTTCGACCTGGTGCCGGCCGTGCTTCTCCGCCCGCGCGCCACGCTGGCCCGCATCGCCGCCAATCCCCGCCCAACGTGGCGCACACCGTTGCTCTTGCTCATGCTGGCCGCCGCGGGCAACGCGGTCGTCGCCGGAACGATCAAGGCCGCCGCGGCCGCCGCCGGCGAGATCACCTTTCCGCCCGGCTTCGAGTACTACACGCCGGAACAACAGGCCCAGTTCCAGCAAGCGGCCACGGCCACCAACAACACGACCTTCAATTATCTGCTGCCCGCCCTGGGCGCGGTGTTCGGCGTCATCGTCGTCTGGTTCCTCATCGGCTGGCTGATGCACCTCATCCAGACGCTTCTCGGCGGTCGCGGAACCAGCCGGGCCTCGCTCAACATCGCCGCCTGGTCTGCCCTGCCGCTGATCGCGCGCTACATCGTGCAAATCGTCGTGATGCTCACGTCCGATCAGTTGATCGCCGGAGCGGGCCTGTCGGGCTTTGCCCCGGCGGGCGAGGGCATCGGCAACGCCCTGCTGGCCGGGATGCTGTCCTACATCGACATCTATCTCATCTGGCAGATCGTGCTGCTCTACATCGGCCTGCGTCTGAGCAGCCAGTTGCCGCGCGCCAAAAGCTGGCTGACGGTGCTGCTGACCGTCATCATCGTGCTGGCCCTGCGGGCGCTGCCCGCGGCGCTGCTGGCCCAGTTCGGCGGTCTGACGGTGATTCGGCCGTTCTTCTAGACGGCTTGTTGCCATATGGATACCAACCACAAAAACGGAACGACCGCCGACAACACCGCGACGGCCGAAAGCCGGACGGCTACGGCTGCGCCAACGTCGTTCATCTCAACCATCGGGCTGCGCAAATCGTTCCAGATGGGCACGACGATGGTCCACGCGCTGGCCGGCGTCGATATGACCATCGATGAGGGCACGTTCCAGTCGATCATGGGGCCATCCGGCTCCGGCAAGAGCACCCTGCTCTACTTGCTGGGCGGGCTGGATCGGCCGACGGCGGGCCGCATCGTCGTCGACGGCCATCACCTGGAACAGCTCGACGAGAACGCCCTCGCCACCTATCGTCGCCGATTTGTGGGCTTCATCTTCCAGTCGTTCAACCTGATTCCCAGCCTCAGCGCGTGGGAAAACGTCGCCTATCCGATGCGATTCGCCGGCGTCGCGCGCCGCGAGCGGCAGCGGCGAGCGTTCGAGCTGCTGGAGCGCGTGGGGCTGGCCGACCGGCGCAACCACAAGCCCACCGAGCTATCCGGCGGACAGCAGCAGCGCGTCGCCGTCGCCCGCTCGCTGGTCAATGAGCCGCGCCTTATCCTGGCTGACGAGCCGACCGGCAACCTGGACACGACCAGCGGCCAGAGCATCATGGACTTGCTGGCCGAGCTTCATCGCGACGGCCGCACCGTCCTCGTCGTCACCCACGACCCGCGCATGGCCGCCTATGCGACACATCAAATATTCCTGCTCGACGGCCGCGTCGTCAGTGAGGAAAAATATCGTGAAGTGGCAGGAGTCGTCCCCATTGCGGCCGCCTGACGGAGGCCGTCGGATGAACTCCGGCATATAGAGAAGTTATGAGTAATCGCTCCGAATTAACCAACAAATTCATTCTTCGCCTGGCATGGCCGGCGGTCGTCGCCCTGTCGGCTGTCCTGCTCGTCGTGCCCGCGCTGGCCCAGCCGCCCGCAGAGACTCCCACTGTCACCGTTCAACCCGCGGCCGCCGGCTCGCCCACGATCACGGCCGTGCAGCCCGGCACGCTCATCAACGATTCCGAAGCGGAGATCATCATCACCGGCGCCGGGTTCGTCGACGGCACGGTGGTGGTCATCAACAATTTCGGCGGCCTGCAAACCGCCTTCGTCAGTGCCAATGTATTGCGAGCCTTGGTGCCGCCGGGCCTGCCGCCGGGGCAGTACAGCGTTCGCGTGGTGAATCCCGACGCGACCACGGCCGAGATGCCCAACGCCCTGCAGATCGTTCTGCCGTTGGGGCCGACAGCCACGCCCGAACCGACCGGCACCCCCGCGCCGACGGCATTCGTGCGGCCGCTGCTCGTCGTCAGCTCCTACGGGGCCAGCGCGGCCCAGATCACGCCCGGCCAGAACCTGGATTTCGAGATGACGATTGCCAATGCGGGACAAACGACGGCGACCAATGTCGTGGCGACGTTCACCAGCGGTGATTTCATCGCCCGCGACACCGGCGGCGTGCGCGCCCTGGGCAGCCTGGCCCCCGGCCAGACGGCCCGCTTCTGGCAGCCGCTCTTCGCCACGGCCGACCTGCGCGGGCGCTCCACGGCGGTGCTGAAGGTCGTCGCCACCTATACCGACGTCAACGGGCAGGCCTATGACACAACGTTTGAGTTGACCTTCCCGGTCGTCCCCACGGCCAGCGGCGGCCCGGCGGCCACGGCCACCCCCACGCCGACGATGACCCCGACCCCCGGCCCGCGCCAGCGGCCGGTATTGCTCGTTACGTCCAATGAGACCGACCCGGCCAAATTACAACCGGGCAACCAGTTCGCCCTAAACCTGACCGTCGAGAACCTCGGCGAGGCCAACGCGCGCAACGTCACGCTCATCCTGGGCGGCGGCGACAGCGGTGGCACCACCGTCGACGGCACACCGGTGCCGGGTGGTGGGTTGGCCGGCGCCGGCGGCTCGTTCACCGAGTTCGCGCCTATCGGCTCGTCGAATGTCAGTCGCCTGGGCGATCTGGCCGTGGGCGAGAGCCGCGCGGCCGCGCTGCAACTCATCGTCAACACCACGACAAAAGCGGGCGCCTATCCGCTGAAAGTCTCGTTCGTCTACACCGACGACAAGGGCGTGGGCTACACCGACGATCAGGTGATCACCCTGCTCGTCTACCAAACGCCGCAAGTGGAGATGGACTTCTACACCCAGCCGCAGCCGTTCTTTGCCGGACAACCGGGCGGGCTGCCGCTGCAACTGGTGAACACGGGGCGCAATTCGACCATCTTCGGCAACTTCACCGTGTCGGCCGAGAACGCCGAGTTGGTCAACAATGCCATATTCGTCGGCGCGCTGGAGCCGGGCGGCTTCTTCCCGCTCGACGCCATGATCACCCCCTTCGAGCCGGGACCGCTCGAGCTGCTGCTCAGCGTCAGCTACACCGACGACTTCAGCCGCCCGGCGGTCATCACCCAAACCCTGTCTATCGACGTGATGGAAAGTATGCCGATCGAGGAGCCGCCGCTCGGCCCCGACGGCCTGCCCATTGACGGCGGCGATACGGGCGGCGAATTCCCGCCGGATGAGACGCCCGGCGGCGAGGAGTCGCTGCTCGACCGCCTGTGGCGGTTCCTGCGTGGCCTGTTTGGCCTGGGCAGCGATCAGCCGGACGGCGGCGACGAATTCGTACCCGTTGATCCGGGCATGGAGTTTGAGGCGCCGCCCGGATGAGCCTGAGGGTTGTTACCTCGTAGTGTGCAACTTTAGTTGCGCTCTTCGGCGCTAAAGCGCCTGACTACGAGCAGACATTCTGAATGATATGAACATCTTCGACTTGCTGACACTCATCGGCTCGAACCTGTCCCGGCGCAAGGGACGGGTGGCACTGACCACCATCGGTGTCATCATCGGCACGGCGGCCGTCGTGCTGCTGGTGTCGCTGGGCATGGGGCTGCAACAAAACGCCGAGGCCCAACTAGGCGGCATCGGTGACCTGACGCGCGTCATGGTCTACCCCGGCATGTCCGATGGCCCGGTCGAGATCGGCCCAGGTGGCTCAATGTCACAGACCGCGCCGCTCAATCAGGCCGCCATCGACACCATCGCCGCCATCCCCGGCGTGACGGCCGTCATCCCGCAGGACTATCTCCAGAGCTGGGCCATCATCCGCTCCGGCCGGCTGGAAGGCGGCGGGCAGATCATCGGCGTCGGCACGGAAGATTTGGGGCAACTGGGCGTGACGGCCGCCCAGGGCGAACTAACGCTGGCCCGTGGGGAAATGATCATCGGTTCGCAAGTCGCCAGCAATTTCTATGACCCGCGCGCGCGCCCCGGCCAGGAACCACCACCGCCGCCCGATCTCTATGGCCAAACGCTCAATATCGAGCTGGTTAAATACGCCGAGGACGGCACGGAGATTCGCAAGAAAACCCGTGCCCGCGTGGTCGGCGTGCTCGAATCAATTCAGGACGAGCCGGACTGGTCGCTCTTCATGTCCATGAGCGATCTGGACGGTTACAACGCCTGGATAACGGGCCAGCGCATCGACCGCGACAAAAACGGCTACAACACCTTGATCGTCAAGGTGGGCGACGTCGATCAGGTGCTGGATGTGGCCGATCAGATCACGGCTCTGGGCTTTCAGGCGTGGTCGCCGCAATCGTTTGTGGAAGGTATCAGCAGCTTCTATCTCGTGCTACAGGTCGCCTTCGGCAGCATGGGCGCTATCGCCTTGCTGGTAGCCGCCATCGGTATCGCCAACACGATGACCATGGCCATTCTGGAACGAACACGGGAGATCGGCCTGATGAAAGCCGTGGGGGCCAACAACCGCCACGTGCTGTCGATCTTCCTGGGCGAGGCGGCCGGAATCGGGTTTCTGGGCGGCTTGGGCGGCGTGTTGATCAGCTGGGGACTGGGCCAAATCCTGAACGTGCTGGTGCTCAGCTACATGGCCGGGCAGGCAGTCCAGACGGGCGGCATGCCGCCGACGGTGGCCGTCGTCACGCCGCTGTGGCTGCCCTTGGCGGCACTGGGCTTCGCCACGTTGATGGGCTTGGCGTCGGGGCTTTATCCCGCACTGAGCGCGGCCACCCTGGCCCCCATGGCGGCGCTGAAATACGAATAATCCAATCCCGCCTCGTAGCGCGCCCCAAACCGACGCTCTCGTCTATAAACCAAAAAGCCCGGCAGAATATCTGCCGGGCTCTGTAGTTTGGCCTTTCTTG
>JRYI01004570.1_pt1 | contig 9883 bp, 8 predicted proteins | sample 235361 | NCBI WGS metagenome assembly JRYI01 (sample SAMN03074212, study PRJNA261471) | activated sludge metagenome | biome: Common Effluent Treatment Plant; feature: Wastewater; material: Activated sludge; isolation source: activated biomass in a lab-scale reactor treating industrial wastewater at...
CCGCCGGCCAGCGCCAGCAGAAGCGCCGCGCCGGTAACGGTGAGCGCCAGTTTGCGCCGCAACAGCCGCCGCCAGCGCCGCGGCCGCTGCCGCAACTCCCGGTAATAATAAACAAAGCGCGATAGCACCCTTTTATCGCGCCGCAACATCAGATCGGCCAGCCACTCCGGCATAGCGGTCCTGTTGCCTCGATCCACGATATTCAATTTGCTGTGCATGATGAAAGACCTTGTCAGCTGAGGGGTCCGGCGTGGATAAAAGTTCGATCGCAGCTTCAATCGAGGTGCCGGATTTCATGACTGGCGCAGTTACATGGATAGCACCGCAAGATTACGAAATAGATTAAGATTTTCTGTTGGGCGAACTCTTTTGAAGAGCGACTCACACATGACCGGGCGGACATTATCCGGCCTCGACCATTTCCCCCCACAACCGCTCATAGGCCGACGCCCCGGCCGACCGGGGGGCGAACTCGGCCACGGGGGCGCGCCGCTCGGCCATGCGCTCGATGTCGCTGGCGTAGGGGATGGTCGTGAAGAGGAAGCGGTCGTCGGCGTGGCGGTCGTCGGTCAGTTGGCGATGCAGCGTCTTGCGCCGGTCAACCATCGAGTAGAAGGCCAGCACTCGCGGACGGGTCGTCTCCAGCCGCGTCAGAAAGTCATCGATGAGGGCCAATGTGCGCAACGACAGCGCCGCGGGGATGACCGGCACCAGCAGCGTGTCGGCCGCGCCGAACATGCTCTCCGTGGTCAGCGTCAGGCCCGGCGGGCAATCGAGAAAGATGGTGTGGTAATAGGCCGCCAGCGGCTCCAGCATCTTGCGCAGTTGCTTTTCCGGCCGCTTCTTCTCGCTCAGGTCCAGGTCCATGTTCCGGTAGGAGAAGTCGGCCGGAAGCAGTTCCAGATTGTCGTAGGTCGTCGGCTTCACGTATTCAGCCGGCAGGCTTTTGCCGCGCAGCAATGCCTTGCGGCCGCCCTTCACCTTCGGCGGCACTTGCAGGCAGTAGGACGCCGCGCCCTGTGGATCGAGGTCCCACAGCAGCGTCGGGTGGCCGTCGCGCGCCGAGAGATAGGCCAGATTGACCGCCGCGGCCGTCTTGCCCACCCCGCCTTTGATGTTGTACAAAGCTATGACGCGCATGGGCTAATTATGACGCAAGCGAGAAGAGCGGCAAGTGGAAAATAGCTGGTGATCTCATGCCTACTTCTGAGGGACGGCCGCGGCCAGCCGCCTCTGCATATCGCGCAGGTCGGCGCGCAGCGCGGCCAGTTCGGGGAAATCGGGCTGCTGCTTCAGGTCGGCCTTGAGAAGGTCGAGGCCGTCCCTGAACTTCACCATGTCGGCGGAGACCTCTTCCGCCTTCTCTATCTCGCCGTTCTGCTCCAGCGCGCGGGCGAGGTAGTAGTAGGCTTGCAGTTCGTAGGTCACGTCGGGCAGGCCGAGCCGCGTCGAGGCGGCCAGCGCTTCGGCCGCATCGCGCACCTGGCCCAGCCGGTAGAGAGCCAGCCCCTGATGGAAATGGTAGAGAGCGTGCTTGGGCGACAGGTCGATGGCCTTGCTGTAGGCCTCGGCCGCGCGCTCATACCGGCTGGTTGCCAGATAGAGTTGACCGAGCGTGTTGTGGACCGGGTGGGCGTCGGGGCGCAACTCCAGCGCCTTGAGCGCGTCCCGTTCCGCCTGGCCGAACTGCATCGCCGACAGATAGATGAGCGCCCGCAACTGGTAGGACTCCCAGAACGTCGGCCGAGCGTCGATGGCCTTGTCCACCAGATCGAGGGCCAGCTCGGAGTTGCCGCGGCTGAAATTGCGCCGCGCCATGCGATAGGAAAACGGCACCGACAGCGCGCGCTGGATGGCCAATAACAAGAGGCTGCCGCTGACGCCGGTGATGGCATAGAGCGCCTCGCCGCGAATCATGCCGAAGGTAATGCCCGCGATGGCCGGCACAGCCAGCAGCAGCGAGAAAATACGCTCGCCGGGCGTCATGGGCAACCGCCGCTGATACCACACCAGATAGACGACCAGCCCCACGGCGATGATGACCGACACAGCCACGTCGAACCGGCCGGGGGCAACAATCCAGATGACCAGCCCGGCCAGCCAGATGGCGGCGGAGATGACGACGGGCCAGACGACGCTGTTGCGGAGTTCGCTGCGAGACGGGTGTTGGCCGGGTGTCTTACGGGATGTTTGGCGATTAGTCATGCTTACCTCGCATTATCGGCAAAATCGGCCATCAGAGCAAGACCTTCGTTCAGAACTAGAATATTGTGCCAGCTTCAATTATAATGCACTGGCGGTGTTTATGAACAAAGAAGATTTTCTGACAAGGCTTCAAAACGAAACTGACACCTTCAATGCGGCGGTCGCCACATCGCAGGGCGATTGGGTCGTCAAAGGATTCATCGATATTGCCCGTAATATCTATACGATTTCTACTGACACGAAGGTCGTCTCGAAAGTAATGGAGCTATTGTTGTTCCCTGAACTGGTTCGTTTCGCCAGGCAACATAACCTGAAACTACACCTGGCCGAAAGACAAAATTTCTATCCTGATGTCACCTTCATCGACGAAGAAAATCGGCTATTTGCGGTCGACCTTAAGACAACGCATCGCGTCAACAGCGAAAAAATAAACGGAATGACCCTCGGCGCATTCACGGGCTATTTCAGATCGCGCGAAAGCCGCAAAAACTGCTCGTTCCCTTACGGCAGCTATGCCGGTCACTTTGTCCTGGGCGTCATTTATTCTCAAGTTCCAGAGGTGGATGAGCGGCAAGTCCATTCGTTGGAAAACCTGGAGCAGATAACCTCCGCTATTACTGATTTCCAGTTCTTCGTACAGGAGAAGTATCGCATCGCATCGGATCTTCCCGGCAGCGGTAACACTAAAAATATCGGGGCTGTTCGGCGGATTGAGGACTTATTGTATGGTACGGGGCCTTTTTCCGATCTAGGCGAAACGATCTTCGATGATTACTGGATGTACTATTTAACGGAAGACATGGCGCGAGCCGTAGAGTTGCCGAAAAGGCCTTATATGAATCTGAAGACCTATAGAGCCTATAAAGGTCTGGTGCCATGAAACTGCCCAAATCCGTCAACAGAGTCATCGTGCCACCGATAAAATGTCAAGGTATCAAGACTCGATTAATACCCTTCATATTAGGCAATATTTCCTGGGAAGGAAGCGGAAGATGGGTCGAGCCATTCCTTGGCTCTGGCGTGGTGCTGTTTAACGTTGCCCCTCAATACGCATTAATAAGTGACGTAAACCCCCATATCATTGCTTTCTATAAGGCCTTGTACGACGGCTCGATCACCTCCGGACTGGTTCGCCGCCACTTGGAGCAAGAAGGAGCGCGCTTGATGGAAGGTGGCCACCGAGGGAAAGACAGCCATTATTACACGGTGCGGGAACGATTTAATGAATCCGCCGATCCGCTTGACTTCCTTTTCCTCAGCCGCGCCTGCTTTAACGGGATGATCAGGTTCAACGGATCGGGACAGTTCAACGTGCCGTTTTGTCGCAAACCTGATCGTTTTCGCCCGGCCTACGTTACGAAAATTGTGAATCAGGTCGATGAGATCAAAAAGATCATGAGAGGCAAGAATTGGGAGTTCCGCTCAGTCGACTGGCGGACCACCCTACAAGGTCTGGAGAAAGCTGATTTTGTCTATCTGGACCCGCCTTATATAGGACGGCACACAGATTATTATGGCCGGTGGACGGACGATGAGGCAGTTGACCTGGCAGCCACCGCACAGGATTTGCCTTGTGGGTTCGCACTCTCCATGTGGAAAGAGAATCGTTACCGGGTGAATGATCATATCTCTGAATGCTGGAGCAGCGCAGTCCTGCGCACTCAATCCCATTTCTATCACGTCGGTCCGACAGAGGATTTAAGAAACTCAGTCACTGAAGCGCTGTTGATTAAGCAGGGCTTTGCAACCGGGCATCCGGCCGATTTGATCCGGTCCCGGAAAGACAAGCAATTGGCGATGCCTTTCTTCCAACCCGAATAATCCTTCCTATGACGCAACCCTCAATTCCCGGATTCCGTGAAGTTCCCCGCACGGGCGTGATCTACGTCATGCACCGCGCCGGCGAACTCGGCTTCACCTATGACTCGGCCGACTGGGCCAACCTGGGCCAGGGCGCGCCGGAGACCGGCCCCCTGCCCGGCGCGCCGGCGCGCGTCAACGCCGTCACCATCGACCCGCGCCGCCACGAATACGGCCCCATCACCGGCCAGATGGCGCTGCGCACGAAGGTGGCCGACCTCTACAACACCGTCTACCGCCAGGGTCGCCGCAGCCAATACACGTGGGAGAACGTCAGCATCTCCGGCGGCGGCCGCGTCGCGCTGGCCCGCATCGCCGCCGCGCTGGGCAACATCAACATGGGCCACTTCCTGCCCGACTACACCGCCTACGAGGAGCTGCTGAGCATCTTCAAGGCCTTTATCCCCATCCCCATCCTGCTCGATCCCGACCTGGGCTATCAGGCCCCGCTGGACATGATCAAGCGCGAGATTCAGGGGCGCGGGCTGAAAGCACTGCTCGTGAGCAACCCGGCCAACCCCACCGGCCAACTCGTTCAGGGCGAGCGGCTGGCCCAATGGGTGCAGCTGGCCCGCAACTATCGCTGCTCGCTCATCCTCGACGAGTTCTATTCCCACTACATATATATTGGAGCCGACCGACGACCGGACTCCCGTCCGCCGACGACCGGACTCCCGTCCGCCGACAACGGTCGGCAAGAGGCATTCGGCGGTCAGCCGTCGGCCGTCGGCGGTCATCCAAAAATGGTCTCCGCCGCCGCCCACGTCGAGGACGTCGACCGCGACCCGGTCATCATCGTCGACGGCCTGACCAAGAACTGGCGCTACCCCGGCTGGCGCATCAGCTGGACGCTGGCCCCCAAAGAGGTCATCCACGCCATCGCCAGCGCCGGGTCGTTCCTCGACGGCGGAGCCAACAACCCGTTCCAGAGCGAAGTGCTGGGCCTGCTGGAGCCGGAGTACGTCTATCAGGAAACGGCCGCCATCCAGGCCGCCTTCCGCGCCAAGCGCGACTACATGCTCGACCGCCTATACAAGATGGGCGTGCTGGTCGAGGTGGAGCCGGGCGGCACGTTCTACGTCTGGGCCAACCTGTCGCAACTGCCGCCGCCGCTCAACGACGGCTTCCGCTTCTTCGAAGCCGGGCTGGAAGAGAAAGTCATCACCGTGCCGGGCGTGTTCTTCGACGTGAATCCGGAGAAGCGCCGCACCTATGCCCGCTACCGCCACTACAGCCGCATCAGCTTCGGTCCGGAGATGGAGACCATCCGCCGCGGCCTCGATGGACTGGAGCGGGTGATTGAGCGGCACAGGGGTTGACGCAGGTCATGGAAATCATCGCAAAGGCGCAAGAAAAGGATTTATTTTCTTTTACGGTCCAGGACGCCTGACGGGGCCGGATCGTTTTCGCCCCCTTTCTCCCCCCAACCTGCTATACTTCCCGATCGTGTGAACCTTCTCGCTGAGAGGACAAACCTATGCAGTCCATTGTCGATTTCCTGGTGGAAGAACCGCTTCTGTTGCTTTTTATCGTCTCCGGGCTGGGCTATGCGCTCGGCAATGTGAAGGTCAAGGGCATCAGCCTCGGCGTGGCGGCCGTGCTGTTCGTCGGGCTGGGCTTCGGCGCGCTCAGCCCGGAGATGCGCCTGCCCACGGTGCTGGTCGATCTGGGGCTGATCGTCTTCGTCTACACCATCGGCCTCAGCAGCGGGCCGGGCTTCTTCGCCTCATTCCGGCGCAAGGGGCTGCGCGACAACGCCTTCGTCTTCCTTATGATCCTCCTGGCCGCGCTGATGACCGTCGCCGCCGCCGGGCTGTTCGGGCTGCGGGCAACGGTGGCATCGGGCATGTTCGCGGGGAGTCTGACCAACACCCCGGCGCTGGCCGGCATCCTGGAGACCATCTCCCGCGTGGCCCCGGCCGATCAACTGATGACACTGGAGACGGAGGTGGTCATCGGCTACTCGGTGGCCTATCCGATGGGCGTCATCGGCCTGCTGATCGCCATCCATACCATGCAGCGCGTCTACCGCATCGACTACAAGACCGAAGCCAGGGGGCTGCATCAATACCACGTCGTCGAGCAGGACCTCTACGCCCGCACGGCGCTGGTCACCAACCCCGCGGCCGCCGGCGTAGCCGTCAGCGAGCTGTTCCGCCGCCACCGGTGGGACGTGGTGCTGTCGCGCATCAAGCGCGGCGGCGATCTGACGCTGGCCACCGGCAACACGATCTTCGTCCTGGGCGACGAGGTGACGCTGGTGGGCACGATCGAGGAAGTGGACCGGGCCGTGGCCGAGCTGGGCGAGCCGGCCGGGAAGCAGCTTGAGCTGGACCGCAGCGAGTACGACTACCGCCGCATCTTCGTCTCCAACCCGGAGCTGGCCGGGCGCAGACTGAGCGAACTGGACTTGCCGCGAGAGTATGGGGCGATCGTCTCCCGCGTGCGGCGCGGCGATATCGATCTGCTGGCCCACGGCGACACGGTGCTGGAACTGGGCGACCGGGTGCGCGTGGTGGCGCGACGCACCGACCAGCCGCGGTTGGCGGCGCTCTTCGGCGATTCCTACAAGGCGCTGAGCGAGGTGAATCTGCTGTCGCTGAGCGTGGGGCTGGCGCTGGGGGTGCTCATCGGCCTCATCCCCATCCCCCTGCCCGGCGGGGTGGTCATCACGCTGGGCATGGCCGGCGGGCCGCTGCTGGTGGGGCTGGTGCTGGGGGCGCGGCGGCGCACGCGCGGCATCGTCTGGACCATTCCCTATAGCGCCAATCTGACGCTGCGGCAGATCGGGCTGATCCTGCTGCTGGCAGGCATCGGCGTGCGCTCCGGCTATACCTTCCTGACCAACTTCACGGCCAGCGGCGGCGTGCAGGTGTTCTTCGCCGGGGCAATTATCACGACGGTGATCGCCTTCCTGACGCTCATCATCGGCTACAAAGTGCTGAAGGTGCCGTTCGGGATGCTGACGGGGATGCTGTCGGCGCTGGGCACGCAGCCGGCGGCGCTGGGGTTTGGGCTGCAACAGGCGGACAACGAGCTGCCGAACCTGGGTTATGCGGTGGTCTTCCCGGTGGCGACGATCACCAAGGTGGTGGTGGCGCAGTTGTTGTTGATCTTCTTGTCGGGGTAGGAGGGGGAGAATCCACAGATTTCACAGATTTCGCAGATTAGTGGTCAGTGGGTCAGTGAGTCAGTCTTGCGCTCTGCCGTCGCTCGTAGTTCGTCGCTCGTCGTTATGGGACTTATTACTCAATTATGCCGGGCTTGCGCAATCCGTGAAACCCGCCATGATCCGGCACGTAATGATTATTAGCACAAGATAAGCAATACTGAACTAATCCAGTCCCTCGTGACGGATTAATGAAGCACACGGGCCGGGAGGCCTGCGTCATTCAAGGAGAGAAGATTATGGATTACATTGGAACGATCAAACGTGGTTTTGCCTACACCTGGGAGCACAAATTCCTGTGGGTGCTGGGCTTTCTGGCGGCGCTGGGCAGCGGCAGCAGCTTCTCCGGCACAAACTACTCGAGCAGCGGCGGCGACATGGCGGGCATGGAGCAGTGGATGACGCCGGAGCGCGTGGCCGCGCTGACCGGCGGGCTGATCGTCTTCGGCTGCGTCGCCTTCATCGTGGGCATCATCCTGTGGCTGGTCGCCCTCAGCGCGCGCGGCGGCCTGATCGGCGCGGTGGCCCAGCTGGAGCAGGGCACGGGCAAGCCCACCTTCGGCAGCGCCTTCCGCATGGGCTGGAGCAAGGTCTGGCGGCTGGCGGGGATGAACATCGTCCTCTACATCGTGCCGTTTATTCTGTTCATCGCGCTGACCGCGGCCTTCATCATCCCGGTCGCCGGGCTGGCATTTGCCGCCGGCGGCGGCGAGGACATGTCGGGTATGGCTGCGGCGCTGGGCGGCGTGGGGCTGGTCGCCATGTGCCTGCTGTGCCTGCTCATCCCGATCACCATCGTGCTGGGCTTCATTCAGCCCTTCGCCTTCCGCGGCATCGTGCTGCGCGACATGGGCATCCGCGAGAGCATTCGCCACGGCTGGCAGACGCTGAAGGCCCATCTGGGGGATATCATCCTGCTGTCGCTGGCCTTCTTCCTGGTCAACATCTTCATCTTCCTCGTCGCCGCGGCCATCCTGACGCCGGTGGCGCTGGTGGTGGGCGTGCCCCTGATCGCCCTCAGCGGGTCGGACGCGACGGTTATCACCGGCGTCCTGGCCGTGCTGGGCATCGTCGTGGGGCTGGTGGTCTTCGCGCTGGTGTCGGCCATCGCCACGGCGTGGCAAAGCTCGACGTTCACGCTGGCCTATCTGGAATGGACGGGGAAGAACGTGACGATTGAGGCCTAAGCGATTGGACACACACCGGGCCTGACAGGCTTCGAGCGGACCCCCGTCCGCCAACCTGTCGGACCGGGTAAAAACAAAAGACCGGGTTTCGCCTGGAACCCGGTTTTTTATTGCGTTAGGCACGGGTTAGCGCGGGTTGTCCCCCGCTGATACGCAAAACCCGGCTGTTGCCTGTTAACAAAATAATCACGTATCAATCAAACGCGGGATGAATCCCGCGGCTGGTATGCCAAACCGACTGAAGTCGGTTGCCGCCTCTGCCGGCAACCGGTTTTTGCATGTTAACAAAATAANNNTAATTTGTAAATATTCAACAATCCGCCGGGGCTATTCGCGAGCCTTCAACCATCTTGCCAAAGATTGGGGGCTTTCGGCCGATCGCTTGCCCAGCAACATGCCCTCGACGCCGACATCTTCGTCCAGATCGGGCCAATGGATGCCGAAACCCGCGCCGTTTAGCTCGAAGTTGGCCCGCTCGGCGTCCGTCGCGTAGGCCAAGCGCGGATACCAGCCGATGGGGACGGCGATTGTGCGGCCGTCTTCAAGATCGGCCGCGAGAGTGTCGTCGGTGATGGAAACCGAGGTAATTCTAGCGATGGCCAGTGTCGGATTGACAGAAAGCGTCCCATTCATTGCGTAATGTTAGCAGATTCGGGCGGCCGCGGATAGCCTGGCCGTGGCCGTGGAAATACGAACTCCGCCATCAGGCTCGTCACAATCACACCAGTAGAAGTAAAATCCATAAAGTTCGCTTCACTGCATCGTTGGGCGGGTCACAGATCTGCCCCTGCAAGGATAACCATCACACCCCATGTCATCCTCCATCGGCATCGACACCGGCGGCACCTTCACCGACTTCATCTGGTTCGACGCGGACGGCCGCGCCCACATCCACAAGCAGCCCTCGACCCCCGATGACCCCTCGCGGGCAATTGTGGCCGGGCTGGCGGCCATCGGCGCCGCGGCGGCCGTGCCGAATGACGCGGCCGTTATCCACGGCAGCACCGTGGCCACCAACGCCCTGCTGGAGCGGCGCGGCGCGCGGACGGCGCTCATCACCACCGCCGGCTTCCGCGACGTACTGGAGATCGGCCGCCAGAACCGGCCCGACCTCTACGCGCTGGTGCCGCAAAAGCCGCCGCCACTGATACCGCGCCAATGGCGGTTCGAGGCCGACGAGCGCGTGTCGGCCGCGGGCGAGGTGGTGCGGCCGCTGGATGAGGCGGGGCTGGCGGCCGTCTTCGCGCAAATGATAGCCGAGGGCATCGAGTCGGTGGCCGTGTGCCTGCTGTTCTCCTTCCTGCGCCCCGACCACGAGCGGCGCGTCGGCGAGCTGGCGCGGGCGGCGCTGGGGCCAGGGGTGCATGTGTCGCTGTCGGTCGACATCCTGCCCGAATACCGCGAGTATGAGCGCACGGCGACGACAGTCATCAATGCCTACGTCGCGCCGCTGATGAGCCGC